>OFEU01000108.1_pt1 | contig 108423 bp, 92 predicted proteins | sample 1521221 | NCBI WGS metagenome assembly OFEU01 (sample SAMN03766357, study PRJEB24113) | microbial mat metagenome | isolation source: enrichment culture HLUCC-O from microbial mat sample contains cyanobacterium... | reverse complement strand
GCCGTTCTTATGGCATCGTCTAAGGCTTGATATTGTACCTTAGAGCCGTTTAGTAGCTTGGCTTCTCTAACTATCATGACTGAATTTTATCACAGAGAAATGCAGATAAGCACAAATCCTGTATTCTTTTTTGTGGGTTGCCATTCATCTCACCGCCAAATCAAAGATTATGGCGGGAGCCTTCTTGCAACATTGAGGTAAAATTCGTATGGTCTAGTTTCGCATCCACCAGACTAGCCCGCATCAAATTACTGCGAGTTAAATTGGCGTAGCTGAGATTCGCATGACTAAAATCAACGCCTCCGAGATCCGCCGCCGTCAAATCGGCCCCACTGAGATCGGCCCCTTCACAATTAGCACAGGTCAGGTTAGCCCCACTGAGATCAACACCACTGAGCGTGGCACAATACAGATTGGCACCAATTAAAGTGGCATTATAAAACGTCGCTCCAATCAAATTCGCTCGAAAGAGATTCGCCCCAAACAGGTTGGCCCGAAAGAAACTGGCCCCACTCAAGTCAGCCCCGTTGAGATCGGCACGAAACAGATCTAAATCTCGGAAGTTACGCTCGCCAGCAGCATAGCGTTCTAGTAATCGTTGAGCAGCTTCCATAATCCGTTTGATGGTATAGAGAATTTTCAGAGTCTTCATCTATTGTGACCGAGCGATCGCCGGACTCACCCGACCTGTCACGTTTCGTTAAACTCCCCGGCCCGAGATCCTCCCCAGGATCAGCAAACCCCCCAGAGTTTCGCGAAAAACTCCAGGGGATCACCGGTTGAGGGTTAATTGAGGACTCGTCTTAAACCTGACCCCTTAAACCTGAACTAACGTCGTCGCCTCTTGCGGGGATTTATCCACCATCGGCGCACTTAACGCCTCCTCAAGTTCAGCACAACCGAGCCGTTCCTCTAAAATATCCATCACCTCCCGGCCAAAATCATTGGGATTGCGTTGCCAGGCTTCGAGACAAACCTCCCCAAAAAAGGAGCCGAGGGGTTCCGGGTTCCAGAGCAGTTTTCGAGCCGTCCAGGGCATTAAACTCATGGGATTGTATCCCGGTTTCAAGACCTCCTGCTCAAAGGCGTAGTCTTCCAAGTGGGTGTGGGGTTGTAAGCCAATGAAGAAAATCGCGGGTTCGACTTTCTCGCGCCCAAAAATTCGCTCTAACTCCCGGTGATAGGCGATGGTTTGGCGAATGGTCTCATAGGTCTCGTCAATGACATTAAAGGAATAGTTAACGGAGACCAAATCATTAAACCCAGCCGCTTTGAGATCGCGGCAGTTTTCTAACACGACCCGCAGGTTATACCCCATCCGCATCTTGCGGACTAACTCCTGAGAACCGCTAGTGATACCAATTTCAAAGTAATTCATCCCCGTTTTGACCATCAGATCACACAGTTGCGGGGTCAAGTTATCGGCGCGGATATAGGCCGCCCAATGGATATCCTCCATCCCTGAATCTAGGATTTTTTGCAGCAGTTCTATGGCATCCTGGATATAGCGACGGGCCGGGATAAATTGAGCGTCGGTGAACCAGAAATTGCGAATGCCGCGATCATAGAGTTGACGCATCTCGGCCACCACTTCATCGGCGGGGTTGATGCGGACTTGTTTCCCCTCAATCACGGTATAAACGCAGTAACAGCAGTTGTGGGGACAGCCGCGTTTGGTTTGAACGCCGATATAAAAGTCTTGATCGAGAAAGTAATAGTCAAATTGGCTCCAAATGCTGGCAATGTAATCGTAGTTACAAGCCGTTTTTTCGATGGGAGCGGGTTTTTCGTGGATTAAACGCTCTCGGGGTTGAGTTTCGCCGGCGATATAACAGCGTTCGTCTTGAAACTCTTGTCCCCGCAGTAGTTTTTCTAATAGGGCTTCTCCTTCGCCGACGGAAATGATACTTCCTTTGGGTAAACTGCGGCCGAGTTGCTCGTAAAAGACACTGACGGCCCCTCCTCCGACGACAACCCGGGCCTGGGGATGGTAGCGACGGGCTCGTTTTAAGCCTTGACGAATCAGTCCCAGGTTACGCCAGAGTTCGCCGTAGTAAGATCCGGCCAGGCGCAATCCCCCTAATGCACCTCGTAACTTGACGAGGGGATTGTCGGCGTAGTAAAACTCAAAGGCGTTTTGTAGGGGATTGCCACCGCGTCCACCGACGGGGGCGTAGATTTGGATGTCTCGCCAGGAGAAGACGAGTAACTGGGGTTGGAATTCGTCGATACAGCGTTCGAGGGCGCCGTTGAAGTCTAAGGGGGGAATGGCCCCGAGATCGAAGATGCGCTGTTTAATCTCGGGGAAGAGTTTGTGTAGATGATCCGCGAGATACACCACCCCAATGGGGAAGATGGGGTTACAGGGAAGGCGGACATAGAGGACGCGATCGAGGTTGGTCGTCATAAAAACGCTTCATATATCTTTAGTTTTCACCATAACATTTGTTTCCCAACCCTGCTCAGATGGGTCATCTCAGGGAATGACTGAGAGCGATTAGGGATAAATCGAAAAAAAAAATAAAATTTTGATGCCAATTTTAGACGCCCCAGAGCGGGAGTCTAGGTGTGTCAACGGGGTTATTTCGACGGAGGAGGATGCTAGAGAGTTATTTGCGGCGCGATCGCGTCGATAATTGCCCTGAATATCCCTAAAAGCCAGCCAATCGCCGATTTAACCCCGTTGGACAGACCAAATGGGGTTAAGTCTTTTTAGGGAGTTGGTATTCGCTTTTACAGCCACCTGGGATCGCTAGGTGTTAGTCTTCGGATATAACAATCGCTTTAGATTTTAACTAGACTAAGACGCTCAAACGTTATGGCTCAAATACTCGATCCCTTACCGAAGGACAGCTCCGACCCGATCCTTTGCTGTTATATCAACGCAACTAGCCAGATCCAAATCGCCCGCATCACCAACATTCAAAACTGGTACTTTGAGCGGGTTGTGTTTCCTGGACAGCGACTTGTCTTTGAGGCGATGCCCCAAGCCCAACTCGAAATCCACACCGGAATGATGGCTAGTGCAATCCTCTCGGACACCATTTCTTGCAAACGCCTGAAAGTTTCAACTGAACCTGAAACCGAGGCCAAGGCAGAACCGGGGGCTAACGGTGACAGCGATTCTACCGCAAAAGGGGATCTGCATGATGTAAAGAATCATGAACCTTTACCTCGATCCAGTCCTAGACCCGAAACCGATGATCACAAAGCCCCGGCCCTAGCTTCGGTTGACTAGACGTCAATTCTGGACTGATTGCCATAACACTGAAGACCGCCGTCAGGGGCGATCGCCGCACTCCTAGGGGTATTGACCAAGGCTGTGCCGGCGATCGCCCCTGCGATCGCGGTAAAATCGAAGTCAACGCAGCTTCGGGGTTTGTATCGTGGATCTTCCCTCCTTTCTCTGGTTATGGCGCTTCGCGGCTTGGTCTATGGGACTGTCATTAGGGGCCTATGGCTTACTCGCCATCAGTGGTTTGAGTCTTTGGAACGCTCGCCGTCACCAACAGCCCCGTCCCGCCTGGATTCCCCTAGCCCATCGAGGACTCGGTATTAGCCTAGTTCTGTTGGTGCTGTTTTTGCTGGCCATTGGTCTGATTGGGACGCTCGGCCATTACGGGAATCTGGGTCATTCTTGGCATCTACCCGCCGGATTGACGGTTGTCACCTTAGTCTGCACCTCAGCGGTGACGGGTTGGCGGATTCATCCCAAACAGCCTCAAATGCGACGACTCCATATTACAAGCAACCTGTTGCTGGCCCTGGGCTTTCTCGCGGTATCTTGGAGTGGCTGGACCGTTGTACAAAAGTATCTGCCCCCCTCACCATGACCTCGTATTCTGACCCCTTACGATTTCGCATCTCCCCCCTAATTCGCATCACGCTGTTGGGGTTATATTTAGCCTTAACGGTTCCGCTTCCTATTCTCGCCCAAGCCACCAACGCCCCAGTTCCGCCCCTGTTTCTCAGCCTGGGGTTGGGGTTGGGTTGGCTTCTTCTCTATGGGGCGTTGAGTGAACAGGTGATTCTCGATGAGTCTGGAATTGGGGTGAGTTATCCGGGCTGGTTTGCCAAGATTTTTCGTAAAGGTTGGTTCCTCCCTTGGCAATCGGTTAAGGCCTTGAAACCGAGAACCACGGGACAAGGAGGCTTGGTCTATTATTTCCTCAGTGATGCCGGAGAGGGCTATTTGTTGCCGATGCGCGTGGCTGGATTCTCCCGTTTGGTTAAACAAGTCGAAGCCAAAACTGGCATTGATACCCGCGATGTGCGCCCTCTGGCTCAACCTTGGATGTATCTGATTCTTTTGGGGTTGACGCTACTTCTCGGGTTAGTGGATTGGTGGGCGATCGCCAACGCTTCACAATAGCAAAAGTTGGTCTGAATTGGACAAAAAAGTCGAAAAAAAGTCGAGAAAAGAAGGCAACAGGCATAACCCACCCTAACCCCTCCCAAGAGGGGATGGCAACGGGCAACAGGCATAACCCACCCCTAACCCCTCCCAAGAGGGGATGGCAACAGGCAACAGGCAACCGATATGGATGCCAAGGTTGCTGAGTCTACTCATCTCGAAGTTGTTCGAGTTTTTCTTGGATTTCTGGATTATAAAGACGTAAGTAATTCCAATAATTTCCCATCACCGAACCAATATACCCCTGAGTTTCCGGAAAGGGAATTTGCGAGACAAAAACATCGGGATCATTGAAACCAAAGCGAGAAATCCAACGGTCAACATTTCCCGGTCCTGCATTGTAACTCGCCAGTGCAAACAGAGTATTGTTGTTGTACTCATTGTGGGTGTAGTCGAGATAAAGGGTTCCCAAACGGATATTATCATCGGGGTCCGTCAGATCCGTTGGCGGTGGTTCATTCCGTTGCGCCGCAATCCAATCCGCCGTTTCTGGGAGGACTTGCATCAGTCCCACAGCATTAGCAACAGAGCGAATTTTGTGCATAAAGCGAGATTCTTGGCGAATCAAGGCTACCGTTAACAAGGGATCAAGTTGACGAGCTTCAGACCAACGTAGAATTAACTCTCGGTAGGGAAAGGGATAAAGACTATACCAATAAGCCGGTTCTGCTTTGAAGGCTTCATACTCAGCCAGTTCCTCGGGATCATCGCGCCAACCCAAACTCGACAGCATAAATAGACTATCGAGGTAATCCCCAATCACCTGTAGCATTAACCCTTCAGTATATTGTTCGGCTACCGTGGGGTTCATCGGGTCAGGAAATTCCATTTGCCACCGTCGCCAGGCCGCCTCATCCATCCCTAGAGCGTAGAGTTCCCGCGTCAGATCCGAGCCAGCCGGAAGCAGGGGACGCTCAGCTAGATCCCGGACTGTTGGGGTGAGCGATCGCACCGTCGTAAAGGTCCCCACATTCCAGCCAAGAAGGGAGGCCGCCCGCCAAGCATAATAAGACTCAGGATAGCGCTGTAACAGGGCGATAAAGGCGGCTTCAGCATCATCACGACGATTGAGTCTCTGAGCCCATTTACCAATCCAAAACGCCGCTTGGGGAGCTTCATCACTATCAGGATTGTCCGTCAACAGTTGTTTAGCCCAATCCCAGGCTTGGCGTAAATTTCCTTGTTGGGCTGCATTTTGGGCGTTTTGCCAGCGAATTTCGGCGGCGGTGTCTGAGTTGCTATATTGCGTTAATACTGACTGACGGGCCTGTTGTGCCGATTGAGAGCTGCCCAATTCTTGCAACGCCTGCGATCGCAGCAACAGGGCTTCGGCCGCTTGATTGGGAAAGTTAGCAATCACTTGATCCAATAGGGGAATCGCCTCGCGAGGGGAGTCCACCATCTGCGCTAAACGTAACAGGCCCATAGCCGTTTCTTCCGCCTCCGGGAAGGCCTGAATCAGAATCCGATAGCGTTGACGGGCGCGGTTCCTCTCCCCTCCCAATTGCAGTCCTCGGGCAGTGCGGTAGAGATTGCGAGGCGTATTGGCGGCGCGAGCGTAAGCATTCCCCGCTTTGCCATACAGGGTTTTTTCCCAATAGCCAAAAGCGATGGTTTCCCAATCCTCTGGGGTCAGACGCTCACCCTGTTGGCTCACCCGGCGATCGAGCAGTTCCGTAAAATTCTCCAAATAAAGGTGGGTTGAGAGTACCTTGAGGAGATCCGGGTCATTCGGTTGCGTTTCCAGGCGTTTCAGGGCAATTTCAGCGCTGCGAGGGTGACGAGGAAACTCTGCTAGGGCTTGATCCCACCATTGTGAGTCTTCTTGCCCTAAGGCATACAAGGCCTCGGCCGCCAGGGGATCTTCGGGAAAATCCCGGAGAATTTGCTGATAGAGATCGTGAGCCTGAGCCTCATTTCCGGCCAAGGTCTGAGCCTGAGCTTGGGCCAGCCGAATATAGCCCCCGAGATGGGACGATCGCGGCCGTATCGGGTCGAGTCGGGATAGGGCCTCAGAGGGTTGGCCTTGGGCGATCGCCTCAACCGCTAACACATAGGCGGCGCGATCGCGATCGGCCGAGGCGGGTCCCTCGGCCAAGCGTTCGAGTTCATCCTGCTGTTGGGACGGCCCGAGGGATAGAGCCGCCACGGTGTCTGAATTATCAGTCCGAGGGGGCAACGGCTCGCCCCCGCGACGACCAGACCAGAAGATGCCAGCGAGCAGGGCAACAATGCCAAGACTCAGCAGCAGCATCAGTTGCAGAAGTCGAACCCGGTGTTGCAGTCTCTTGGGCATCGTAGTTGAGGAGGTTGTTGAGAAAACAGTTGAGGAGAGAACAAGGATATTGAGGACATTCTCGAGCAAGTCTAGCTCATGGCCCCTAGCAGATCCGTCGCGATTATCTCAGATTGGCCGGGAATTTCCCTGAATTGTAACAAGGGCGCTCGTGGATTGGGGCGAGGGGTCAGACTGGGACGGCGATCGTCACAGGTCGCCATAATTCTTGTACATTAGACAGGGTAGATCCTACAAAAGACCTTTTGTTAAGCATTGACAATGACCTTATCACCCTCATTTAATTTTGTTATCGATCCCGGTGGATTTTCACCCCTTTTAGCCACAGCAACGGAAGCAGAAGCCGATGGCGCAACAGTCTTAGGCGGTGTTCTGCTGAGTTTGATTGTAATTTACCTGGCCAGTAAGCTGGGGGGCGAAATTTGTGCACGCATCAATCTTCCGCCCGTATTAGGAGATTTGGTGGGTGGAGTTGTCGTTGGTATTTCGGTTTTAAATCTGATTATTTTCCCCGAGACTGGGGCGCAAGCTGGCGACTCTCTGATTTTTCGCTTCATTGAAGCAACGGGGGAACTGACCCCTGAAACCTTAGCCGCCTCGTTCTCTGCCGAGAGTGAAGTGATTAATATCCTCTCGGAATTGGGGGTGATTATTCTCCTGTTTGAAATCGGTTTAGAGTCGGAGCTTGGGGAACTCATTAAATATGGTCCCCAAGCTGCCATTGTTGCCGTTGTCGGGGTTGTAGCACCCTTTGCCATGGGAACGGCTGGCCTGATTTACCTGTTTGAGACCCCAGCCATTCCCGCAATTTTTGCCGGTGCAGCTCTAACAGCAACGAGCATTGGTATTACCGCTAAAGTCTTGGCAGAAATTAATAAACTCAGTTCCAAAGAAGGACAGATCATCATCGGGGCCGCTGTTCTCGATGATATTTTAGGAATTGTCGTCCTGGCCGTCGTCGCCAGTTTAGTTAAAACGGGAGAAGTTCAGGTCAATAATATTCTCTTTCTAACCGTTAGTGCTGGAGCCTTTCTCATTGGCACGATTTTAGTGGGTCGCCTCCTGGCCCCTTATTATGTTTCCCTGGTGGACAAACTGAAAACCCGTGGCCCCCTCCTGATTGTGTCGCTGATTATCATGTTTCTGTTGTCCTATGTGGCGGCGGCGATTCAACTTGAGGCGATTCTCGGGGCCTTTGCGGCTGGCTTGATTCTCGGTGAAACGGAAAAACGGCATGAATTAGAAGAACAGGTGATTCCTGTGGCAGATATGCTGGTTCCGGTTTTCTTTGTTGTCGTCGGTGCCCGTACCGATTTGGCGGTGTTAAACCCAGCGGTTCCCAGTAATCGCGAGGGCTTGATTATTGCCACGTTCCTCATTGTCGTGGCGATTATCGGTAAGGTGATCACTGGCTTCACCATTTTTGGACAACCGGATACCAATCGTTTGGCGATTGGTGTGGGGATGATTCCTCGGGGTGAAGTGGGCCTTGTCTTCGCCGGTGTAGGTGCAGCGAGTGGGGTTCTCTCGGAATCTCTCGAAGCTGCCATCATTGTGATGGTGATTGCGACGACCTTTGTAGCACCGCCGATGTTACGCTTGGTTCTCGAACGAGGTGATGCGGCAAAAGCCAAGGCAGTCGAAGAAAGCTGAAGAGGCCCAACGCTGGCTCATTTTTTTGACGAGCCGGAGCCTCAACTAACGGCCTCACAAGACTCAGAGAGACTTCATCTTCATGTGAAGTCTCTCTGGCTGGACTGGCTAGGTGCGACTAGGCGCTAACCTCAACCTCGCTGGTGTCGACCTCGCTGGCCCCTTCAACCCCCTCGGCAATGCTGACGAGGCGATCGAGATCCTCTTGAGTCGGCACGGTGCCTTTGAGAACCACTTTCGTCCCGAGTTGGGCAACCCAAATGGTTTCAATGTCATTGGTGTCTGGGTTATCGTCAAAAGCCCGCACCACTCGTTTGGCTAACCCACTTTGGTCATATTTGCCATCGAGGCCAACTCGTTCGGGGGGAATGGGTTCCCCGGATTCAGCCTCCTCGGCTGACGTGGCGCCAGCGGCAGCGGCAGCAATACTGCCCCCAGCCTGTTCAACGGCTTCTTTGATGGGCATCGGCGGAAACTCGTAGGCTTTTTCCTCTTCTTCTTTACCAAAAATTCGGCTTAACCAACTCATAGGTCGTTTTCTCTTTGTTTTTACAGTTTCGAGCCGCTTTCATGATACAAGTAACGATTGGTTGCCTAGGACATTCTTAACAAAAAACACAAAATGAAACACACGCTCTCAGTTTTGGTCGAAGATGAGGCGGGCGTGCTGACTCGCATTGCGGCACTGTTCGCCCGTCGTGGCTTTAATATCGAAAGTTTGGCAGTTGGGACCGGGGAACAGGGTAATGTCTCCCGTGTGACGATGGTGGTCAATGGTAATGACCAGGTCATCGAACAAATTGTCAAACAACTTTATAAGTTGATCAATGTCCTCAAGGTTCAGGATATTACAGAGATTCCCTGTGTGGAACGGGAGTTGATGTTGGTGAAGGTTAATGCGACGAGTAGCACGCGCTCGGAAATTGTTGAGTTGGCCCAGATTTTTCGCTCGCGGGTGGTGGATGTGGCTGATGACTCGTTGATTCTTGAGGTGGTGGGCGATCCCGGCAAGATGGTAGCATTCGCTCAGGTGTTACAGAAGTTTGGCATTCGTGAGATTGCTCGAACTGGTAAAATTGCCTTAACTCGCGAATCGGGTGTTAATACGGAGTTTCTGCGACTGTCGGAAGGCAAATTTTGACGTCGCTCAGACGGGGTGTGTTGCATCGGGCTTGTTGCATCGGGCTTGTTGGATCAGGCTTGTCGGAGAGGACGGGTTGGATAGGATGATTGCGGCCGACTCGCGGCGCGATCGCAAGGAGCCAGTAGCAACGAAATGGAGTCACACTCGCCAAAACTCCCGTTCACCTGGCTTGGTGGCATTATAGGCATTCACGGACTACGGACTATAGACTAAGACATCATGAAAAAACTGCTTAAGGGTCTGCGACAATTTAAGTCGAATTATTTTAGTACCCACCAAGAACTCTTTGAACAGTTGTCCCATGGACAAAAGCCGAGGGTTCTGTTTATTACCTGTTCGGATTCACGGATTGACCCGAATTTAATTACCAATGCTCAGGTTGGGGAATTGTTTGTGATTCGTAATGCGGGGAATATCATTCCCCCGTTTGGGGCGGCCAATGGCGGTGAAGGTGCGGCTGTTGAGTATGCGGTGCAGGCTCTGGGGGTTGAGCATATCATTGTCTGCGGCCATTCTCACTGTGGTGCGATGAAAGGATTACTCAAACGCAGCAGCTTGGAGGAGGAGATGCCTCTAGTCTATGAGTGGCTCCGTCATGCTGAAGCGACTCGGCAATTGTTGAAGGAAAATTATTCCCATTTGGATGGGGAAACCCTGTTAGAGGTGGCGGTGGCGGAAAATGTCCTGACTCAAATTGAGAATTTACGGACGTATCCGGTGATTCACTCGAAGCTGTATCGCAATAAGCTCCATTTGCACGCCTGGATTTATCATATTGAGACCGGGGAGGTGCTTGAGTACGACAGTATTCGCCATGATTTTGTGCCACCGGATGAGAATGCGATGCTCGAAGCCTCTCCGGTACAATGTTTTCTCTCGTTACCTGAGGATGTGGAGGAGTTGGTGCCGGGGTATCGACGATCGCCGTCTCAAGCAAAGTCCAAAGAGCCGGTGGACCAAAGCGATCGCGACCCCAATATGCCCTGGCTATCGGCGGAACAGGTGGCTCGCATCCATCATGGGTCGAATCATGGGTCGAATGGACGTCGTTAAGCTGTTATGAGTGAAGATCCCATAACGATCAAACTCGCTCAATTTCTCAAGTGGGTTGGCGCGGTCAATACTGGCGGTGAGGCGAAAGTGTTAATTCAGTATGGCGAAGTGCTTGTCAATGGTGTGGTGGAAACTCGTCGCGGCCGTAAACTTGTGCCAGGGGATGTGGTTGTGGCCCAAGGACAGGTGTATGAGGTTGCCGAGGAGGAGGACGTTTAGGGGAGCGATCGCAAGACAGCCACCAAAGGCGAGGTTCCCCCGTTTAAGGACTCCTGGGGACTGGCTTCAGTTTGATTCATGAGAATTACGGGTACACAAGCGGCTTGGCAACGGTCAAGGATGGCCTGATAGTGTTGGCCGGTGCGAGATAGCTGCACTTCGGGGATTAAGGCGGGGGGAATGCCAATGCCAAAGGGATAGCGGCCGGCCCCACGCACGATGATCTCAGGGAGTTGTTCTAGGCAGATCTCCGGGTGCAGGCTAACGATAATGCCAGGATAGGGGCGATCGCTCGGGGTTTGTTCTTGGATGGCGTGATGAAGCGCGATTAAGGCTTCGGGATTGCCTAAGTTGGTGATTTCGATAAGATCGGCGGTCTGGAGAATTTCTTTTCGTGTCAGGCCATGACGTTGGCTGGGTTGTTCCTGAGAGTCGGGGCGATTGTCGCCGAGATCGGCTTCATCCAGAGTAAGCCAGAGTTTGCAGCGGTGATGGCCATTCCCTTGAGTCTGCTCTTGGTTGGCCTGAAATTGGGCGATCGCGGCGGCCCCTTGTTTGGGGTTTTCCCGCAAGTCGATGCGTAAGGCCGCCACCTGCTGTTGTCGCAACTGCTGGCAAAAGGAGGCATCGATGGGCAAACTGGGACAAGGGACAATCCAATGATGGCGATCGTGAGGCTGACAAGGGCGATCGCCGAATAATTCGTTGGTATGACGTTTTAACAGCCGTTCACCGCGAAAGAAGGCCCGAGGAGAGGGATGCTGAGGTAATAGCGTCGGGTTAATCCGACAGACTGCGCCGAGAGAGGCGATCGTTCCATCGAGATGTGGCAAAACACTACTAATCCCGCTATCGAGAGAGGATAACCCCCAAGGCATTAAGGCCCGTTCGAGTTTCTGAGCATCCCGTTGCTGTAAGGCTAAATAATAGGCCAAGTTCCAAGCTGCACTACGAAAGCTACTGCGCCAAATAAAGGGTCGCCATTGTGCAAAGGAGTGGGTTGCATCCCGAATCATGGCTTTACGAAGTTCAATTAGTTGTGCAAGTAAGGTTTCTGGAGGGGAGAAATCTACGACCACAGCCTAATCCTCTGAAATAACTTGAATCGTCAATGGGTGAATGGATCGTTATCGCCAGGCACAATGCACAACTGCCAAATACACAACTGCCAAATGCACAACTGCTAAATACACAACTGCTAAATATTCTAAACGACCCCGTCTGGGTTAGCGAGATGGGAAAAACCTCACCCTACCCGCTGGGTAGGGTGAGGCATTCAGGTTGGGATTGAATTGACCGAGCGCGATCTGTCTTTAAGCATATCGAGAGGGAAGCGGGATCTACCTCTATCGGGGGACAGACTTGTTGATCGGTTTAGAACGCCCTCAAGGGGGAGATCAGATATAGTTCTTGAGCAGTAACTCTAACTTGCTTTTTGTGCTTTCAGGAACCTTTTCCCAGGGAGTTAAGACAGCAAACTTTAAGGCCGAATGGGCCGGGCTGACGAAGGGATTTGCATGGAGACGAGCGACGACATCGCGAATCACCTGTTGGGCATTTTCAGCATTCAAACGGAGATTATTGACCACCATCTCAACCGTTACACTGTCATGATCCGAGTGCCAGCAATCGTAGTCGGTGACGAGAGCTAGGGTGGCGTAGGCGATTTCCGCTTCTCGGGCCAGTTTGGCTTCGGTGAGGTTCGTCATCCCGATGACACTGGCTCCCCAACTGCGATAGAGATGGGATTCAGCGCGGGTTGAGAAAGCCGGTCCCTCCATACAGACATAGGTTCCCCCTCGGTGAATGGTCACGCCATCGAGGGCTAGAGAACTAGCGCTGTCGGCGATGAGGGTAGCGAGTTGAGGACAGACGGGATCGGCGAAACCAATATGAGCGACGAGTCCCTCAGCAAAAAAGGTGGCGGTGCGATGTTGAGTGCGATCGATAAACTGATCGGGAACCACCATGTCTAGGGGTTTGATGGCTTCAGCCAGAGATCCCACGGCTGAGGCGGAAATGAGGTATTGTACGCCAAGCTGTTTGAAGGCATGGATATTGGCTCGGAAGGGAAGTTCTGAAGGAGACAGATGATGATGACGTCCATGTCGCGCTAAGAAGGCGACGGGAACGCCCTGTAAGGTTCCGGTCACGATCGCATCGGAAGGCGCTCCGAAGGGGGTATTAAGCTGATGTTCTTGGCGGTTTTCCAGGTCATCCATTTGGTAGAGTCCACTACCGCCAATGATGCCGATGGCAATATCCGTCATGGTGTTCAAGGATAGAAAGGGCGTTTTGCAGATTAGGGGTTATTTGGCGGTTATGGCAATGGCGATCGCCCCCGTCAGGAGTCCTAAGGCGCCGGAAAAGGCCATCAGGGTTCCTAGGGGGATGGGAACCGAGGCTAACACGAGAAACTGCACGGAGACGGCGCTGGCGTTCTGGACGGCCAACATGGCGATCGCCACCACCCACAGGGCAATCAGGCTAGAAATTAACAGCAGGGAAAGACGAGTCATACTGGGGAGAAGGAGTTGGACCCCTCATTAAAGATCAACAGGGGACAATTGTTTATGGTTTCAGACCAATTTTAGACCAATTCTTAGACAGAATCAACCCAATAAATTACAATCCAAAATAGGCAAAAAAAGACAGTAAAACTTTTAATAAAAGAAGCCTTTACTGCCTCAAATTATCCTATCTTATGTGACTTAAGTAAGACGTGAGGAGTCACTCAACGGCAGGCAGGACGGTTCTGGAACCGGTGCTAAGACCTGTCCTTGTAGCCGTTCAATCTCTTGTTCCATATCTTCATTACGATCCTTGGGTTTTAACCAGTCTGGCCACAAACCAATCAAAAAGGTTCGCGTTTCAAAACTTGCATTGCGCACCGGTTGTGGGAGAAACTCCCAGCGATCGCCATCGAGGATAAAAAAGATGGCAATCAAGATCACTGCCCAGAAACCCACTTTTTTTGCATTCATCGCCAGTAAGCGGGGGTATTTCGCGCCCGCCGATTGTACTGCGTCTTTAGCTTACCGTTTCGGGCGGACGATGTTGAGTCCATCCCTCAAGTCCTTCGAGTTGAGCCGCCAGTTGCAGAACTTGAGCATCTGCACCGGGCTTTCCGACTAATTGTACACTCATCGGCAGTCCTCGCTCATCGAAGCCGGCCGGCAAGGAAATGGCTGGCTGGCCCGTGGCGTTGAAGGGAGGACAGGGCATTACCCAGTGACTCACCGCCTCGAACGTCTCTTCGGGGCTGAGATTAGCCCATTGACCAATTTTGATAATGGGATGAGCATAGGTGGGCAACAGTAAAACATCCCAATCGGCAAAGAACCCGACAATTTGCCGCGAGAGAAAGCGCAGTTGGGCCATCGACTGCCAGAGGTCAGCGGCGGTTCCGGCCTGTTCCATGAGCCAGCGATTAATGGGGCTGAGGGCTTCGGGAGGAACCCCCGTTGCCGCAATAGCACTGGCAAACACCTGTTGAAAGGGGCCTTCTAACCCGGAAAAATCAGGACAGCCAACCCCCAGTTCATGGCCCAACTGAGCGAGTTGCTCAGCGGTTCGCTCGACGGCGGCTTGACAGTCTCGGTGGATGGGCCAATCGGGAATTTCCGAGGCCACAGCAATTTTGAGAGGTGGAGGTGCCTGCTGAGTTTGTTCGAGGAAGGAGGTTTCGGGGTTAGGGAGCCAATAGGGATCTCCAAGAACATAACCGGCCATAACATCGAGCAGGGCCGCTGCATCGCGGACGGTGCGAGTTAGGGGTCCGGGTGTGGCCAGTCCCATGAGATGTTCTCCTTCGGGGGCTTGAGAGATGCGCCCTCGGGAGGGTTTAAACCCCACCAAGCCACAACAGCCGGCCGGACCTCGCACCGAGCCGCCGCCATCGGAGCCATGAGCTAGGGGTGCTAAGCCAGCGGCCACAGCGGCCGCCGCGCCACCACTAGAGCCACCGGGAGTATAGTCGAGATGCCAGGGATTGCGGGCTGAGGGTAGGCCCATCGGTTCGGTGAAGGGCATAGAGCCAAGTTCTGAAGTCGAGGTTTTACCGAGGAGGTTAAACCCGGCGGCTTCAATGGCTTGGACATGGGCGGGGGTGTACTCAGCAATGCGATCGCGCAGGGCAGCCAAGCCGCGCATACAGGGGAGTCCGGCGACAGGGGCCAAGTCTTTGATGGGCATGGGAACCCCGAAAAAGGGCGGTAGGCTGGCGCGATCGCCCTGACTCCATTGCTCGTTTTGTTGTTTCGCGGTGTTGATGGCTCGTTCTTCGGCAACGATAATGTATGCCCCGAGGCGATCGTTGTGACGGGCAATGCGATCGAGATAGACTTGGGTCAACTCCAGGGGAGAAATCTCCCCAGAGCGAATTAAGGCAGCTTGGTCGAGGGCAGAGGAAAAGGCTAAATCTGTGGGGTTCATAAGGACGTGATGTAGGGAAACGACAGGGGAACAACTGCCATTTAGTCTATGATCGCCCCGGTTCGCTCTGCCTCAACCTTCTGATACAGTTTCAATGCTGTCCTGTTTAACCGCAAACTATCGCCGCAAATCTAAGCCCAAGGGCAGCAACAGGCGAGACAGTTGAGAATCTGGCACAAGGACGCCTTGTTAAATGCTTTAGGCTATGTGGCATTGATTGTATGTGGCCTCGTGACGATGGGGCATTTGGTAGAGTGTGGAGGGGACGGCTGCCATATTTTTACGATTCACCTTAACACCCTAACAATGGACATCATGAAACGAACAGTTTGGCTCTCGATCGCGGCGATCGCCCTCCTCGGACTCCCTGAACCCGTCCACTCCCAAGAGTTTGAAGGTTGCTTTTTCGTGGATGGCCATGGTCAGCTTATCAATTTAGATAATCTCTGTCCAAGTCCCCCCGATTCAGGAACAGCAGACAGTTCCGTCTCCCCTGGGGCAACGGCTGGCTCTGACTCTCGGGGGGCGGACTTGATCGAAGTCCCCATTCAACGCCGTGTTGGGGGCATTCCGGTGGTGGAGGTCAATTTCAATGGCCGTCGTTCTTATGAAATGCTCCTCGACACGGGGGCCAGTGGTACGGTGATTACGAGACAGATGGCCCAAGAGTTGAATATTGGCCGAGCCGGAACAGCGACCATTGACACGGCGAGTCAACGAGGAGTTCAGATGGATCTCGGCTATGTGGCCTCGATGGAACTCAATGGAATTGTGCTGCGTAATACCCCCGTGACCATCGCTGAGGGCTTACAACTGGGTTTGTTGGGACAGGATTTTTTGGATGGTTATGATGTCACGATTCGTGAAAATAGCCTGGAATTTGCCCGACGCAACTAGGGGATTGGCAGATAGCTAACTCCAGTCTTCTTCGTCAGCTTTGCGGGTTCCCACGTTGAAGATACGGGCGCTACCGTGCAGTTGCCGGGTTTTGGTAAAGAGGTCTTCTTCACTGAGATTCCAACGTTTGAGCAAGGTATCGAGGTCCTTTTGAATATCTCGTGCGCCGGGAAATCCGTTGTAGCGAACCCGTAATCGAGCCAGTTCTGCCAGATTGAGATCATTGGGGTCGGCGGCGAGTAAGCTGTTAATGGCGGCGCGATCGAGTTTAGCTTGAGGATGTTGTTGGTCTTTCATCGTTGCAAAAAAGGCTTTCAGGTTAAACGTCAAAGGGTTGGACTTTCTGCTGAAAACAGTTCTTCCTCCAATTCCGAGTCCTGAACGGGACTCGGTTCAACTACATAGGGGAGACTGGCCCCCTCTAAGCCTCGTTTGATATGTTGGGGCGTTTCCTCAAACAGCACAAAGAGGGGAAAGATGCGTTGAGCGGCTTCACTGTAGATGTGACGATAGCGATAGGGCATCACCCATTCATAGCCGCGATCAAGCAGCACTTGGGTTTGTCGCCAGCGTAGCAGTAAGTCGGAGAAGTCTTCCTGGGGGCGATGGATGAGGATAAAGATCTCAACCCCCACTTTGACTTGCCAATCGGGTTCACACATGATAATCCCCAACTCGCAGGGTAAACAAACGGTCTCTCCGGCACGAATCTCTAAGCCACTTAAACCTCGTTGACTGAGGGATTCCCGTAGGCGAACTAGGGGAAACGGCAACAAAATTAAGCTATCATCGGGTCGCCGCAAACTGGGAATCGCCTCTAGGTAGGGGCGATGTTGTCGCAACAACTCCAGGGTATCTGGCGTATCGCAGTAGCGAGCGATCGCGTTTTCATAGGAAGATTTTTGAACAAACATAGTCAAATGGGGTCAGGCCCTAGGCTCTTCTCTCCATTCTAATCAGACTCGTGAAGGCCGGCAGTGATAGCGTTGGTAGGGAATACCGAGACGGTAGTAGTCGTCGGGGACGCGATCGCAGGTGAGACGATCTCGGTGTAACTGTTGGGGATACTCGGCTTCTCGTAAGCCTGGGGCAATGATCCAAAGATCTAAATCTTCTAAATCTTCTAAATCTTCTAAATCTTCTAAATCTTCTAAATCTTCTAAATCTTCTAAATCTTCTAAATCTTCTAAATCTTCGGGAGTCGATCGCCCTGAGGGAGTCATTCCGGGAAGTTGGGCCAGTTGTTGCCAGGTTTGCTCGTATCCCGCGTCACGGGGGAGAAAGGCCACGGCGATCTCGGGGGGAAGTTCGAGGGCAAAACTTAGCCCCAGGGCGATTTCTTGGCTGTTTTCATAGCCGATCACCACTTCTAAGGCTGAGGCGGGCGATCGCTGCAATTGTTGGGCCACCTGACGCGGCTGATAGGGTTTCTCGAAGGCTAGGCCCGAAATCACCACTAGGCTACTGATGGCTCCCATGATCAGGGCAAGGGCGGGGATTTTGGGGGATTTGTAGGTGCTTAATGCAGCGGCGACTAGGGCGCAGAGACTGGGATAGTAGACGAAGTGATAGCGTGGGGCGATGGTGATATCTTTGCCGAAGCCATAGACGATGATGACAAAACCCACTAGACTCCAAAGTGTCACCAGAATCAGGATCACTAGGGGCATTCGCGAGGCTTGTGAACGCCATAGACGTTGGCCGCCTCGCCAGGCGGTGATTCCTAAGCCAAGGCTCAGGCTAACCATGAGGATTGCGGCGGGGATGGCGATCGCCAACGGTTGATGTTCGACGGGTAACGTTACCCACATCACCACCCAACTGGCTAGGGTTTGCAGCAGGGGGGCGACGTGATCGGTCCAACTCGGTTCAAAGGGTTGGAACCAGTCGGTTTCTGAGCGTTGTAGATGTTGGCCGAGGTGAGATAGCCACGGCAAAAAGACTAGCCCGGGTAAGATGAGGCTGAGAAGATGACTGAGGGGAATGGCCCGAGAGGATGGATTTTCGGAGATGACGCGAGGTTTGATGCCCAGGCTAGGGGCAAACTTGAGGGCCAGACTGAGACTGAGATAGGTGGCGATTTGGGCGATGTAGGCGATCGCCATAAAGTAGTGGCTATAGAGTCCAATGCTATGGCAGAGAACCCAGAGGGGGCGCGTTCCTCGGGGTAAGGGGCGATCGCTCCATTGGCACTGTCCCCAACGGATGAGCGCCCCTAAACTGAGGCTAATCAGCAACAGGGGTAGGGTATAGTGACGGGCTTCTTGAGAGAGATAGACGGCGAAGGGTGATAGGGCCATTAAGGCGGCCGCTAACAGTCCTGCTTTTCGGGAAAACCCTAGATGATTCAGCCAGTAAAGGCTGGGAATGGTGAGAATCCCCAATAGGGCCGGCAGCGATCGCAGCTGTTGAGCCAAAGACAGGTTAAAAGGGGCAATTAGACGCAACCAATGCTGAAGCCAGCAAAAAAATAGAGGCGGATGGGTCGACTCACGGCTGAGCGTTATGGCAATCTGCTGACAACTGGCTTCGGGGTTGAGACTTAGCTGCGATCGCAAAGCCGAGACGGAGATAAATTCAGCTTGGGGAATGTCCGCTATCCCTCGCCCAAAACTAAAAATCGCGGTGAGGAGTTCATCGAGCCAGAGGGCTTTTTCCCCTAAATTTAGCCCCCGCAATAGTCCCCCCAGGGCAACGATCATCAACAACAGTCGCCAGGGGTTAGGGATAGAACGCCCCCGATTCCCTGCCATCAGAGTTCCCGTTGGAGAGTATCGGCCAGCTTTTCAGCTAATCCCGCAATCCAGGTTTCATCTTGTTTGCTGTAACTGCGGGGGGCATTGGCCCCTAAAATCATCAATCCTTCAGTGCCAAGGGGTTGACAAATCACTCCTTGTGTGTTATTGGGTAAATAATTAAACTCAAGTCGACCGGGATAGAGGTCGAGTTTAACGAGATAGATAGGTTTTTGGGTTTTGATGGCCCGCTCGGCGATCGCTCCAAGTTCCACCGTCGCCTGTTCGGGCAAAATTCCCCGTCGCAGTAGCACCCGTCCGCGATACCAAACCACCAAGGTTTTCGTGACCGTATTGGTCAACAATAACTGAGAGGACCAAGCCAACTCTCGCTGCACCGAATCAGGTAAATCCTCAGCCAGTTCCAGGCCTTCTTCTCCCAGCAAAATGACCGAATCAGGGGGTTTTGGCTGTACTCGTTGCCAGAGTAACCCCGTCAGAATCAACACCGCACAGATAATCGCCCCGAGAACATCGGAGCGAACCTGCCAAGTGGTGAGATTATCGGTTAATAAGCGATTCACCAGAAGTAAAGTCCCTGCTAGAGACCCTACAACAATGGGAATTTGCCGTAGTATGGCGTTGGTGTCGGACACGGGAACAGTGAATAGTGAATAGTGAATAGTGAATAGTGAATAGTGAATAGAAACAGAAGCTATGTTGGGGCGTACTACAGGTGGTACGCCCTCTAAAACCCTATCGCCTGAGTACGATCGCCTGAGTACGATCGCCTCAGTGTGATCGCCTCAGTACAATGGACGGGGAGCTATTCTTCTCCGGGTTCAATAATGCGTTGGAAGAGATATCCTGTTCCTCGGGCGGTGAGGATTAACTCCGGGTTGCTGGGATCTTCTTCGAGTTTGGCTCGCAGTCGGGAGATATGTACATCCACTACCCGCGTATCGACGTGACGTTCAGGGGTATAGCCCCAAACCTCTTGTAGAATTTCCGAGCGGGAGAACGGTTCTCCTGAGCGGCTAACGAGTAACTCTAACAAACTAAACTCCATCCCGGTTAAGCGGATACGTTCATCGCCCTTATACACCTGGCGTTTATTGGTATCGATGCGAATCGTATTAACTTGGATCACTCCCGAACTGGGAATCCCGGTACTGTTAATTTTGTCTACCCGTCGTAACACCGAGCGAATTCTAGCTTCGAGTTCTTTCGGCGAGAAGGGTTTGACGACATAATCATCAGCCCCTAACTCTAATCCGGTGATGCGATCGGCAACATCCCCTAACGCCGTCAACATAATGATAGGAACATCTGATTCTTTGCGGAGTTCCTGACAGACACCATAGCCGTCGAGTTTTGGCATCATCACATCCAACACCACCAAATCCGGTTGGCTGTCGCGAAAGGTGTCGAGGGCTTCTTCACCATCAGCCGCCGTCACCACATCGTAACCAATCATGGCCAGGCGGGTTTCCAAAATACGACGGATGCTGGCTTCATCGTCAACAACGAGAATTTTTTCTTTTTGACTATCCAATGTCCTTCAAGCCTCTTAAACGAACCTTTAGTTTGATAAAGTTTGTTACCGTACACTATAAGATACTACCCCATTGAGGTTTAGAATCAAGTTGAAATCCTGTCTAGGGTTATCTTTCAGGGTTTCACCAGGATTCAAAGCGGCTCTCGGGATGACTGAGGGTGGCTGACCTTGTCCCCACCACTGAGTCATTATGGCAAAGCCTCGTACAATTTATGTTTGTCAGGAATGTGGTGCTGAGTTTCCTCAATATTTTGGTCGTTGTACCAATTGCGGGGCCTGGAACTCCCTCGTGGAAACGGAACCCATCGAAGCCCTGACGACGACGCGCCCCGCGAGTGCGGTAGCCTGGAATCGTAATCTCAATGCTGCCAATGGTGAGAAATCCGAGGGCCAACCTCGGGCGTCGGTGCGTTTGTCCGAAATTGCCGATGCGTCGGTGGCGCGGATGCCGTCGGGGTATGCGGAACTCGATCGCGTCCTCGGGGGGGGCATTGTACCCGGTTCGTTGGTGCTGATTGGTGGGGAACCGGGGATTGGTAAATCGACTTTATTGTTGCAAACGGCCAGTGGTTTGGCTCAAGACTCGCGGGTTCTCTACGTCTCGGCAGAGGAGTCGGGGCAACAGATTAAATTACGCGCTCAGCGGCTCCTAGATGGGCATTCTCATATCGAAACGACGCAACATGAGTCCCCCGACGGTAACTCTGAACCACGGGGGGATTTGGGGTCAAATTCGGGGGCTGAGGCAAGGGACCCGAAGGGGTCTGAAGACAACTCGGAGTTAGGGGAAGGAACTCTGGCGGTGGAGCCAAATTTCTTCTTGTTACCGGAGACGGATTTAGAGGCAATTTTGCGGGAATTAGAATCCCTAAAGCCCGATTTTGCGGTGATTGATAGTATTCAAACGATTTATTTTTCGTCTTTGACGTCGGCGCCGGGTTCAGTGGCTCAGGTGCGTGAATGTACGTCGGCGTTGATGCAGGTGGCCAAGCGCGAGAATATCACCTTGTTTGTGGTGGGCCATGTGACCAAAGATGGCTCGATCGCGGGGCCAAGGGTGTTAGAACATTTGGTGGATACGGTGTTGTTTTTTGAGGGCGATCGCTTCGCGAGTCACCGCATTTTGCGATCGATGAAAAACCGCTTTGGAGCCACCCATGAGATTGGGGTTTTTGAAATGATTGCCAATGGCTTACGGGAAGTGGCTAACCCGTCTGAGTTATTTATGGGAAGTCGTGATGAGACGGTATCGGGAACCTGTACCGTCGTGGCCTGCGAAGGGACACGACCCATTTTAGTGGAGTTACAGGCTCTGGTGAGTCCGGCGAGTTTTGGCTCTCCTCGCCGTAGTGCGACGGGGATTGATAGTAATCGCTTACAACAGATTTTGGCGGTGTTGGAGAAACGGGTGGGGGTTCCGCTGTCGAAGTTGGATACCTATTTAGCCTCAGTGGGGGGGATTCGGGTGGAGGAGCCGGCTGCCGATTTAGGGGTGGCGATCGCCGTGGTGTCCGGGTTTCGCGATCGCCTCGTGGACCCCCATACTGTCCTTATTGGTGAAGTGGGGTTAGGGGGACAAGTGCGCCAAGTGTCTCAATTAGAATTGCGCTTGCGCGAGGCCGCTAAACTCGGGTTCAAACGGGCCATTATTCCCAAAGGACAGAACCCGCCGGAATTGGGCTTAAAACTAATTCCCGTGGCCCGAGTTCTCGATGCTATCTTAGAAGCGATTCCTTCAGCATCTAGCCCATCCCCAGAGGCGATCGACTCGGGTGGAACTCAACCTGCCTTAAGTCTTCCTCCTCTTGATTTAGCCGAAGATGAGGACGATTGGGATGATGAGCCACTAAACGCTGATGGGGCTGAAACCGACCTATTTTAACGTCACTCGTGTCACCATAGACACAGGACGATGAGATTCATGGCCGGTCAACGAACTGCCTTGCTCTCGGTGAAATCCCTCTCCCGTTCCTTGTCGATGTCCTGTCGTTTTGCGATTCTACCTGAATGATGCACGTGGGTTTCTGGTCAATTCTCCTTGGAGTTCTGTCCTGGCTGGGAGAGTTGGGTGTATCAAGTCCACTCGTCTGGATCATGTCTCTAGGAATCCCCCTATGGGGAATCGTTTGGCTGTTGGCCCGACAACAGAGTCAACAACGTCGAGAGTCGATATCCCCAGTTCCCCCCGATGCTGCTACTATGCCCACGTCACCCAACTCATTGCCCAATACTTCAGCGTCAGAGTCGATTGAGGCGCTGCAAAGGTTACGCGTGTTGATTGAACAGAGTCCCATGGCTGTAATTGAGTGGGACTTGAAGTTTTCGGTGCGGTCTTGGAACCGGGCCGCTGAAGCGCTATTTGGTTACAGTGAAGCGCAAATGTTGGGTCAACACGCCAAGGAGATGATCGTTGCTGATGAGGAGCAACCTCATGTGGATGCGGTGTGGTCCAGTGTCTTGCAACAACGACAGGAAAGCCGTAGCCGCCATCGCAATCTGAACCGCCAGGGGGAGATCCTGGTGTGTGACTGGTATAACACCCCGATGTTCAATGCTTCAGGGGAGGTGATTGGAGTCGCGTCCTGGGTGCAGGATGTCACTCAAGGACAACAGGTTGACGAGTCGTTGGCTCAAGGGTACGCGGATTTAGAGGCGCGAGTGCGTGAGACGGCGGCTGAGTTGTCTCAGGCGAACCAGGCGCTGACTCATGAAATCCAAGAACGAGAACGGATTGAAGCTGAACGTTGGGAATTTTCGGCGCTGCTGCAAGCGACGTTTGACTCGACGGCCGATGGTATTATTGCGACGGATCTGAATTTACGGGTTATTACCTATAACCGCCAGTTTCAGGAAATGTGGGGACTTGAGAGTTCTCTGCTGGCGGGGCGGGATGGTTTGGCGATTTTAGGGTCTATTGAGCCACTGTTATGTGATCCTGAGGGGTTCAAACAACAAATTGATGTTTTGTTGGAGCATCCCGAAGACAAGAGTTTTGACCAAGTTCATCTCAAAGATGGACGGGTTATTGAGCGTTACTCTCAACCGCAGATTATCGGCGATCGCATTGTCGGACGAGTCTGGAACTTCCGAGATGTGACGGAACGAGAACGCACGGAAGAAGGGTTACGTCTGACTCAGTTTGCGGTGGATGCTTGTGCGGATTTAGTCTTTTGGCTCGATTGTGAGGGGAACTTTACCTATGTCAATGATGCCGCCTGTGACACCCTCGGCTATGGCCGAGAGGAGCTGCTTAAGGGCCGCATTTTTGATCTCGATCCGTCTATGACACCCTCGCGCTGGCAGGAGCATTGGCAGGGGTTACGAGAGCGATCTTCGTTGCAATTTGAGGCCTTCCATGTGACGGCGACGGGGGAGACGATCCCGATGGCGATTACCGCCAACTATGTCCATTTGGGCCAGACGGAGTTAAATTGCGCTTTTGCTCGTGATATCCGCGATCGCGTGCGCACGGAAATGGCGCTACGGGAGAGTGAACAGCGTTTTCGGGATGTGTCTGAAGCGGCGGGAGAATATCTCTGGGAAACGGATATTCAAGGACGCTATACCTTTGTCAGCGATCGCGTGTTAGCAGTAAAAGGCTATCCCTCGTCGCAACTTCTCGGAGAATCCCCGTTTAAATTTATGGCCCCGGAGGATATCCCTCGGGTTGAGACGATTTTGGCTCAGGCCAAGGAACAGGGCCAACGATTCAAACTCGAACATCGAGATATTCTCCCTGATGGGACTATTGTTTGGGAAGAAGTCAATGGGATCGCGCTGCTCGATGATGAGGGCCAGGTCATTGGCTTTCGGGGTGCGGGGTTGAGTATTACTGAGCGCAAGCAGAATGAGGAGCGCTTACGCCGTCAATTTCTGGCTGTTGAGGCGGCGATGGATGGGATTGCTTTGCTTGATGCGGCTTCGGGAACCTATGTCTATGTCAATCAAGCTCATGTGTCGTTGTTTGGCTATGACTGTGCCGAGGAGTTGCTCGGTCAAACCTGGCATAGCCTCTATTCCCCGGAGGAAGTACAACGGATTGAAGCCGAGGTGTTCCCAATTCTGCGATCGCGTCGCCATTGGCGTGGGGATACTTTGGCGCTGCGCAAAGATGGGAGTACGTTTTGGGAGGAAGTGTCTCTGTCTTTGAGTGAGGATGGTCTACTCGTCTGTGCGTGTCGTGATGTGAGCGATTCGCGTCAGGCTATGACTCGCTTAGCTGAGAGTGAAGAACGATTCCGTCAGTTTGCTGAAACGATCGATAGTGTCTTCTGGATGCGGGACCCCGAAACGGGGCGCATGATCTACGTCAGTCCCGCCTATGAACGACTTTGGGGACATTCAGCTGAAGATCTCTATGCTGATCCAAATCGGTTTCTTGAGGCGATTCATCCTGAGGATCGCGATCGCGTAACGGCTGAGTTACGACAGCCGACTCCCCAACACTCAAGTCAGGAATATCGACTCCGAAGTAGCGATGGAACCCTACGCTGGATTCGCGCTCGGGCCTTCCCGGTTCGGGATGATGCGGGCAAAATTTATCGGATTGTGGGCATTGCTGAGGATATCAGTGATATTAAACTGGCTGAAGCGGCTCTAGAACGACAGTTACAGCGAGAGCGACTCCTGTCGATGATCTCGCAACGGATTCGTCAATCCCTGGATATGGAATCGGTGATGCAAACCTCTGTTGAGGAAGTACGGAAGTTTCTGCATACCGATCGGGTGGTGTTGTATCAGTTTAATCCGGATTGGAGTGGCAACATTGTGGTCGAATCCGTTGAACCCGGATGTTTGCAATTGTTGGGGGAGCGGATCGATGACCCCTGTTTTCGGGAGCATCAGGTTAATCCCTATCGGGACGGACGTATTAGTTCGATTGATGATGTCGAAGCGGGGGATTTGGAGCGCTGTTATCGTGATTTGTTGCACCGACTCCAGGTGCGGGCGAATTTGGTGGTTCCGGTGATCCTCAATCGCAATCCAGACGAGACAACGGCCCCAGGAGAGAGCCGAGGTCAGCTTTGGGGGTTACTGGTGGCCCATGAATGTTATCAGCCCCGTCCTTGGCAACATTCGGAGATTGAACTGTTACAACAGCTTAGTGTTCAGGTGGCGATCGCCATTGGCCAATCTCAACTGTATGCCAAGGCTCGCTCGGAGGTGGCTGAACGTCAACAGGCTGAACAACGCCTGCGAGAAAGTGAAGCGACGATTCGGGCGCTCTATGAGGTGACGGCTAATCAATCTCTTGATTTTGAAACTCGCTTGGATCGGGTTCTGTCGATGGGGGCGCAACGGTTTAATCTCGAAATTGGCACTATTGGCCATGTCGATGGCGATCGCTATGAACTCTTGGCGGTTTATGTGCCGCCGACGACCCTGTTCCCGCCTGTACCGGGTGATAGTTTGAATGTGGCGGAAACGTTGGATGCGATCCTACTCGATCAAATTCGTCAAGGGGAGGATGTCAGCCAGGTGTTGACCATTGAGCGGGTTCAGGAGTCCCCCTGGGCGAATTCGGATGGCTATCGCAATCGCCGTCTGCAAGCCTATTTGGGGGTGGCGATTCTGGTGGGGGGTCAGGTGTACGGAACCCTCTCGTTCTCCTCGCCTCATCCTCAGGCCCCCGATGTGTTCTCGGATGCTGACTGTGAACTGTTACGGTTGATGGCTCAGTGGGTTGGCGGCGAAATTGAACGTCATTCGGCTCAGCAAGAGGTGCAACGCTCGTTTCAACGGGCTTTATTGCTGCGAACGATTACTCAAGATATTCGCTCGAAACTTGATTTACAAGATATTTTCCAAACGACGTGTAATCTACTCGGACAAACTCTCAATGTCGATCGCTGTCTACTCCATGCTTATGAGGAGACGCCTCGCCCTCAGGCCCCCATTCGCGCCGAATATCTCAGTCAGGGGATGTCGTCGCTGTTGGCGGTTGAGATTCCAGTGGTGGGCAATCCTCATCTACAGAAGGTTCTCGATAGCGATCGCGCGATTCCTAGTAGTAATGTCTATGAAGACGCTCTCGTCAGCCCGATGGCGACGTTATACCGGCAAATTTCTTTGAAATCGGTGTTGGCGGTCCGGATTTCCTATAAGGGTCAGGTGAATGGGTTGATTGATTTGCAACAGTGCGATCGCTTCCGTTATTGGACGCAAAGTGAGATTGAGTTAGTCGAGTCGGTGGCGGATCAGGTGGGGATTGCGGTGGCTCAAGCGCAATTGCTCGAACAAGAAACTCAACAACGCGAACAACTAGCAGGGCAAAATCTGGCCCTCGAAGAGGCTCGACAGGCGGCGGAGGCGGCCAATCAGGCCAAAAGCGAGTTTCTGGCGACGATGAGCCATGAAATTCGTACGCCGATGAATGCGGTGATTGGTATGACGGGCCTGTTGCTCGATATGGATCTGACTCTAGATCAGCGAGATTTTGTGGAGACGATTCGCACCAGTGGCGATGCGCTGTTGACGATTATTAATGATATTCTCGATTTCTCGAAGATTGAAGCGGGTAAGTTGGACTTGGAAGAACATCCCTTTGAGTTACGCACTTGTGTTGAGGGAGCGTTGGATTTATTGGCGTCTCGGGCGGTTGAAAAGGGGATTGAACTGGCCTGTTTTATTGAACCGTCGGTGCCTCATAGTGTGATTGGGGATGTAACGCGGCTGCGGCAGATTTTGGTGAATTTGCTCGGGAATGCGATTAAGTTTACGGCTCGCGGTGAGGTGGTGGTGTCGGTGTCGGCGTCTCCTCTGCATGAGGCAGCCTCGGAGAGTTTGGATCTCGATCATCAGGTTCGTCCGACTCATCAGATTCAGGTGTCGGTGCGGGATACGGGGATTGGTATTCCTCAGGAACGGTTGGATCGTCTGTTTAAACCCTTTAGTCAGGTGGATGCTTCGACGACTCGTGAGTATGGGGGAACGGGGTTAGGGTTGGCGATCGCTCAGCGGCTGTGTCAGTTGATGGGTGGCCGGATGTGGGTTGAAAGTGCGGTAAATGTCGGCTCGACGTTTTCGTTTACGTTTCAGGCCCGGGCGATCGCTCTGTCGCGTTTACGGGATCTGACGCAACAACAGCCAGATTTGGCACAGGCCCGCATTTTGGTGGTGGATGATAATGCGACGAATCGACAAATTCTTGTGCGCCAAACTCAGTTTTGGGGGATGCAGCCGTTTGCGGCGGCGTCGGGGGCTGAGGCGTTGGTGTTGTTGGAGGATGGTGCTCGTTTTGATGTGGCGGTCTTGGATATGCAGATGCCCCATATGGATGGGTTGACGTTAGCGAAAAAGATTCGCCAACGACCTGAGGGGGTGGAGTTACCGTTGGTGATGTTTACGTCGATTGGCAAGCCGGAGATTCGCAAGGATTATGAGGATCTCGATTTTGTGGCGTTTCTCAATAAGCCCATTAAACAATCTCAGTTGTATGATGTGTTGGTGGTGGCTCTCGGACAAGGGGATGAGCTGCCCCGGCGGCGATCGCTTTCCCCGGAACCGACGCCGATTCCGGCGGCGGTTTCAGCGTTGCGGGTGCTACTCGCCGAGGATAATGCTATTAATCAGAAGGTGGCTCTACGGATTCTTGAACGCATGGGCTATCGTGCTGATGTGGCGGCTAATGGGTTGGAGGTGATTGGCGCTCTACACCGGCAACCGTATGATGTGATTTTGATGGATGTGCAAATGCCGGAGTTGGATGGGTTGGAAACGACTCGCCGGATTGTGACTGATGCAGAGACGTTCCCATTCCCGAAACCCCGTATTATTGCGATGACGGCGAATGCGATGCAGGGCGATCGCGAGGCCTGTTTGGAGGCGGGAATGGATGATTATGTTAGCAAGCCGATTCGGGTTGAACAGTTGGCACAGGCTTTGGCAAACTGTCCTTCGCTTCAAGCTTCGGCTCCAGCTTCGGCTCCAGCTTCGGCTCCATCTCTGGAGGCGATGGCCCCTCAGATGCGATCCGTCAATGCTAGTAAGCGCGCAACTCCTGTATCTGAGCGGGATGTCGAGCCTCAACCGTCGGTGTCGGTTTTAAATCCTGAGGCGCTAGAATCGCTCTGGTTGCTGGTGGGTGAGGATGATTCACAAATGTTTTTGGAAGTCATCGAGAGTTATCTCGAAGAAGTTCCTCAATTACTGTCTGAATGCTCTGAGGCGATCGCGCAAAAGGATAAGGTTCGGGTGCAACGACTGGCTCACACCCTTAAATCAACCAGTGCTACCCTTGGGGCTACTGAGTTGTCACAAGCCTGTTCGGATTTAGAACAAATTGCCCTGACGGTGACCGCCAGGGAGCATCAACAGGGACACCAACGTTTAGTTGAGGGGTATCAACCCGTTAAACGAGCGTTGCTGCAACTTCGGGACGAGACGCGTAAAAGGCTCAATCATCAATCATGACCCCTCAAGAGTTCGATCAACTCATCCGCAAAACGTTGGTTTATTTGGATTTTCACGATGACGACGCTGCCAAATCCCTGCGACGGGAATGGCGGGAGGTTCTGGCTCGCATTCAACGGTTGCAAGGGTCATCCTCGGGTTCGGATTAGCTTGACTTTTGCAATAACTCCCGTGATTCCTGACGCACTCGTCCTTCCATCGCCGCATCCTGAAGTTCGAGGATGGCTTGGAAGTCCTCGAAGTCATACTTCGTTGCTAACTGCTGACGAAGTTGGTTTTCGGCATCAAGGGACAAATACCCGCTGGCGATCGCCTCCTGTACCAGTTCACGAATGGACACCATGAGTTGGCTCATCATATGACATTACGATAGCTCGGAACATCCCTAGTATGAGGGGTCTTACCCCTTGGCGGGGTGATCAATCCTGAGATAATCCGTGAGATTACGGGCAAGTTTAGGCGATCGCGATCGAGTTATGGGTGTGATCGCGATCGCATCGTAGTTTAGGCTAGGGGCGATCGCAATTTGAGCCAACTTCTAAGCTGATCAGTTAGAGCCGTCAGATGGCCGGTCAGATGTTTTCGGGGTGTCTCCCGCTTCATCTCCCTCAGGGGCAGCGTTTGAGGCATCCTCAGACCCGTCCTCAGAATCAGACTCAGATGAGTCCACATCGGTCTGAGTATCGGTCTGAGTATCGGTCTCAGCGACGTCTGTCTCGGAGGAGTCCTCTGGCGACGAGTCCTCAACGGCAGTAGCCAGTGGCGGCTCGTTTTGGCTCTCCGGCTCAGTTTTGGCTTGAGGCTCTATCTCAGATTCTATCTCAGATTCTGGCTCAGATTCTGGCTCAGATTCTGTTAGCGCCTCGTGCTGAACTTCTGGTGCAGTGGCGACTGGCTGTTCGTCCTGCGGTTCGGGCTCAGGTTCTGCTTCCGCTTCAGGTTGAGCCTTGATCTCAGATTCTGGCTCAGATTCTGGCTCAGATTCTGGCTCAGATTCTGGCTGACGATCTAACTCCGGTTCCGGCTCTCGACTGGCTGGCGAGAGATCTGGAGTGGGGGGAACTGTTGCATTCTCAAGATCATCGAAATCCGGATCTGAATCAAGATCGCGATCTAGGTTGGGATCTCGCGAAGATTCCGACCCATCGGGAGGGGTGGGGCGAACGGTTTTCGGCTGGCGACGTAGCAGCCGTCCCACTTGGGCAAAAATCCCCGTTTGCCAGAATTTGGGCTTATCGTTGGGCTGATCGTTCGTGGAGGGGGTAGCACTCTGAACTGGCGTTTCAGCGGTGTTGTCGTCCAAGTTTGGCTCAGATGGGGGGAATGCTGTTTCAGTGGTCTCTGGCTCATCAACGGACTCATCAACGGAGGTGTCACCTTGGTTTTGAACCGTCTCGTCGGATTGAGACTCCAATGGAGTGCCATCATCAGAAGTGGGCGTTGAAACTGGAGTTTCACCTTCTTCTTTCGGCTCAATCACCGGTGCTGGGGTGTCTTGGGCCAACTCTTCTGGAGTATCAGTTTGGCTGTCAGTTTGGCTGTCGGTTTGGCTGTCAGTGTTCGCTTCCGGTTCAGTTGGCGGTGTACTGGGGTCTGCGATCGCCGTGTCCGTTGAGTCGCCCGATTCCGGCTGAGGGGCTTGTGTGGGGGGTGTTTGAGTTGTTTTACCTTTGAACCAGCCACTGACCCCTTTCTGGGCGATCGCCTCGGTTGATGTTTGTTGCGGTTGCGGCGTCACATCTCGACGTAAGCGGAGGGTTTGCCAGCCGAGCCAACCAATCAGCGCGACACTCGCCGACTGTCCCAGTAAAATTGCACCCGTGAAGCGTCCAGCACAGAACCAAAGTACTAACGCATAGAAAAAGCCGACGCCACTCCAGATAAAATCTCCTTTACGGTACACCTCTGGAAAGAAGAACGCCGCCATAAACAGCACGAAGCTCCCCAATCCGACGGCGATGGCAAGAAAGTAGGCAAGCATGTCCTCGGTATCCCCCGAATCGTTCTACTGACCTATTCTACAGTTCTCCTGCCCCTCGTTGGTGGTTTAGCCAATTTGTCAGTGCGTTGCAACACAGTTTTTAGAGGTCACGGGTCTTAAGGTCTTCTTCCAGGCCATCTTTCGGGGATCAGGCTACCCTAACAAATGAGCCGTAATGGTTCTCAAGCAGACGACTGCAAACCCTTAACGCAACGAATAGAGATATGGAATTACAAAAGTTTGGTGTGATTGGACTGGCGGTTATGGGGGAAAATCTGGCCCTCAATGTCGAAAGCAAGGGCTTTTCGGTGGCGGTCTATAACCGCACCAGCAGCACGACTGAAGCCTTTATGAACAATCGCGCCCAGGGTAAAAATATCAAAGCGGCGTATTCCGTCGAGGAGTTTGTCGAGGCGTTGGAGCGTCCTCGGCGTATCTTGTTGATGGTCAAAGCGGGTGGCCCGGTTGATGCGGTGATTGAACAACTCAAACCTCTCTTGGAACCGGGGGATATGATTATCGATGGCGGTAACTCTCTGTATGAGGATACCGATCGCCGGGTGGAGTATCTCGAAGCGGCTGACTTGCGCTTTATTGGTATGGGAGTCAGTGGTGGCGAAGAAGGAGCGCTCCATGGTCCGAGTCTGATGCCGGGAGGGACGAAGGCCGCCTATGATGAAATCGAGGCGATCGTCACCAAAATCGCGGCTCAGGTCGATGATGGCCCCTGTGTCACCTACATTGGTCCCAAGGGTGCAGGTCACTATGTGAAAATGGTGCATAACGGCATTGAGTATGGCGATATGCAATTGATTGCGGAAGCCTACGACTTGCTCAAAAATGTCCTAGGCCTGAGCAATGAGCAACTCCATGAGGTGTTTCAACAGTGGAATCAAACGGAGGAACTCGATTCGTTCCTCATTGAAATCACGGCAGACATCTTCACAAAACAGGATGATCAAGGGGATGGCTTCTTGATTGACAAAATTTTGGATGCTGCTGGACAAAAGGGAACGGGACGTTGGACGGTTGTCAGTTCTCTGGAGTTGGGGGTGGCGATTCCCACGATCGCAGCGGCGGTGAATGCCCGTATTCTCTCGTCGATTAAGGAGGAACGCAGCGCCGCCTCAAAAGAGCTTTCGGCTCCCTTGGGTAAGTTTAATGGTGATACGGAGGCGTTTATCGGCAAAGTCCGGGATGCACTCTACTGCTCGAAGATGTGTTCCTACGCCCAAGGGATGGCACTGTTGGGCAAAGCCTCTGAGGAGTTTGGCTATGATCTCAATTTAGGGGAAATTGCTCGTATTTGGAAGGGCGGTTGTATCATCAAAGCCGGATTCCTCAACAAAATCAAACGGGCCTTTGATGACAATCCAACCCTGCCAAACTTGCTCTTAGCCCCGGAGTTTAAGCAGACGATTCTCGATCGCCAAAGTGCTTGGCGTGAGGTTCTGATGACGGCTAATAGTTTAGGGATTCCCATCCCGGCTTTTAGTGCCTCTCTGGACTATTTCGATAGCTACCGCCGCGAGCGTCTTCCTCAAAATCTCACCCAGGCTCAACGGGACTACTTTGGTGCGCATACCTATGAACGCACGGACAAACCCCGAGGGGAGTTTTTCCACGCTGATTGGGTTGATGGCTAGTTTTTAATGGCCATCTGGGGTTAACCCAAAAGTCATCATGCCAAAAACCTGTCGCTCAACCTGTTGCTAAACCTGTTGCTAAAAAAGAGAGAGTCACATTTAGATGTCACTCTCTCTTTTTCGTTGTCTTTTTGTTGTCTTAGGGACTGTCTGTTCAATCCGAATTGTTTCTTGCCTTAGCTAAATCGCGTAAATTTTAGGCTTGACGATTGAGGCTTGGCAAGGAACAACCGCTCAAGAAAAACTGACAGAGTCCTAAGCTTCTTTTTCGATGTAAATAAATAGCAGACCCATGGTGACGACCGGCATCAGCCAGCAGACAACCGGAATCAGAATCCAGGGAAGATAGGAAGCAGCGTAATCACCAGTCATGTCTATAAGGCTCCAATTTCAAAAAAAGTCAGGTTAACAGTGCCAAACGATGTACGCCAAATGATGTACGTACAAACGTCAAGAATTAGTTGTTGACCAATCCGCGAAGAATGGCATCAACAGCACCAAAGTTTTCTAACAAGAAAAATGCCAAGAATGCACTTCCCATGCCACCGATGAAAAATCCAGCCGTGAACTGACTCCAGCCCTCGGAACTTTGCAGGGAATCTTGGCTGTTGGATTGTTTGCCTTGGAAGCTGACTAATCCATAGGCCGCTAAACAGGCTGTTGCAATGAGCAACAGGGTTCCGCCACAAATTAAGCCGTTGAGGTTGGCGAACTCAGTCCCCCGTTGGGTTCCCAGTTTCACCCAGGGACCACCGATGAAGTAGCCGTGAGCCATGCCGATCTCAAGTCCGCGCAGCAGGGGGGACAAGCCGGGACGGTAGGCGGGTAGGTTGCCGATAAAGGTGCGGGTAAAGGCAGAGTCGCTAATGGGGGTGGACAGATGACCCATCTGAGGGTCGCCCTGATAAGGCTTCACCATCTGATTGCTGGTGGAAGTCGTCATGGAAATTTCTCCTATTCTCTAAAATTCTTGATGAAGAACTTTAAGGTAACATTCTAGGGAAGTGTGGGCGTTTTCGTCCCGAAAGCGTTAAATAACTTTAGAAAAGTTCATTAAAATCGGCAGGCTAGACGGACTCCTGGCCCGGTAGCTTGGGAAAAGTCTCCTGATCCGATCGCTCAATCGGTGCAGAAACTCAAGGTGTTCTACAGTCTTAAGTCGATCATGAATCCCCTCTCGCTGGCTTTAATTTTGGGGACGTTGCCCCTGTTTGCTCAAGTGATGCCTCCCTCGCTCCCCCGTCTTCTGAGTGAGGAGGAGGTGATCTCGGAGATTGAAACTCAGGGAAGCTCGCCATCTCCGAGGGAGTTGGCGATCGCCCGCCGAGTCCCCAATACGACGGGCCAACTGTATCAGCAACGGTTGGCGGCCCTTGATGCGGGCCAACTCTATACTCGCTTACCGCGCCATAGTTTCCAAGAGGTCTGGGAAACGGCTCGGCAAACTCCCACCTATGAGCAATGGACGGCTTTGTTTCGGGAAGAGGCCCGGGCGATGGCGGCGGGACAGGCTCAGAATCGGCTCTGTGTGACGATTGGCGACTCGTTGACGCAATGGCTCCCGCCGGGGATCTTTGTGGGCGATCGCCTTTGGCTCAATCAGGGGATTAGTGGCGACAATACGGCTCGGATTCGCCAACGGATTGGGGTGTTGGAGGGGACTCGCCCGGATACGATTTTTGTGATGGCGGGGGTGAATGATTTGATTGCGGGCCGCTCGGTTCAGGAAGTTCTGTTTAATTATCAGGATATTATCTATCAACTGCGATCGCGCCATCCCCAGGCTGATGTGGTGGTTCAGTCGATTTTGCCAACTAATCATCCGGCGGTGAGTAACCAAGATATCCGGGCAGTGAATCGAGAATTAGCTGAGATTGCCCGTCAGCAGGGTGCGATATTTCTGGATCTCTATCCCCATTTTAGTGATGAGTCGGGTCGCATGATCTCAGAGTTGAGTACGGATGGGATTCACTTGAGCGATCGCGGCTATGATCTCTGGCAAACGTTTTTAGAGGGAATGGAAGTGCAATTGTTCCGCGATCGCTTGGCGGTGGGTGGCCAGCAGTTGTGAGTCGTCCGGGATAGTTCCCTAGAGGGTGCGATCGAGGCGATCGCTAACCTGCAAGAGTTTGATCAAAACCAAGGCTGTCAGGGCATTGGCATGAAGGCCATCGGTGGAAAAGTCTCGCTTGAGATAGCCGTCGTCGTCTGTGATGTAGGGATTGAGGTCCAAAACGCGAATCTGAGGATGTTGGGCGAACAAGTGGGCCAGGTTGCGGTTGAGGCGGCGAACTTTGGCGTTGTCTACTCGTTCCATATGGGGATGGGCCAGTTCACTCGATCGCGATCGCGGTAAAACGGAAACGAGGATAATGGGAACTTGGGGATATTTGCGGCTTAAGGCATTCAGGACCGCCAGGGCATCTGCTTGAATTTCGGACACTGAGGCCTGTTTGAGGAGTTCTGGGGTTGCGGCCCCAAAGAGGATAATTTGCTCTGGCCGCAGGTTCTCATCTAAGGTTTGCACCTGTTGCAGCGTATCCTGTAGATGGGCGGCGGGGATGCCGAGGTTGAGATCTCCTGGGTTGAGCAATTCATCTGGAATCCCCAGGGCGATGGAACTTCCTAGAATCAACCGTTGGATTGGGGACTCTTGTTCGAGAACCTGACGATATTGGCTCTGTTTCAGGGTTAGATAGTCGGCTTTGCTGGGATAGCGTAAGGGGTTGGCGGCGATGGTTTCTCGTCGTTGCCAGTCCTCGGTACTGAGATAGTCCCGAAGCTGCTGAGATTTGCTGAGATACCACTGTCGGCCATCCCAACGGCGATCGCCGAGTTGGCTTAATAACCTCTGTTCGCCCCGCGACAGGTTGATGACGGTTGTGGGAGAGGATAGGGGTGAACGAGTGGTCTGAGGTGGCTGTTGGGCAATCTGGCGGAGGGGCCGGTAATCCGCTTGAGAGGGTCGATTTAACAAGAGGGTAGATCCTTGCCCCAGTAGCAGCAGCAAGCCACTACTGGCGATGGCTAGGTAGAAGCACATCCGGGGGGAGATCCCGTCTTTCTCAAGCTGGGCCAGGAGCAGTGAGAGTTGGGTCCAAAGGGGCGATCGCAAGGGAAGATGACCTTTAGCTCAATTCTGGGGCAAATTTGGCGCGAATCGACTCAATGCGTTGACGGTTTACCCCTAAATCGGACTCTCCGAGTCGTGAGGCTGAGCGAACCTGAATGACGTTTTCGTCGGTGTCGGCCCAAAATTCAACGTCATCGACGAAACCCATGATGTTTGAGGTAAATTCGGCATAGAGATAGTCGGGTTCGGCGGTGATAATCTCGGCGTTGTCTTGATTGTCTAAAATCTCTTGCAGGCGTTGGATGGCTTGGCTGGGACTCTCGGAGATGGGGAAGGGATCGGTTTGGTGTTGGGGGTCTGAACTTTGGCTAGAGACGCAGTTGGGTGAACTCGGACAAGGGGCCAGTTTTCCGGATTTCACGCCGAGGTTATCGGGCCGGGAACCGGAAAAGTGCAAAAGACTGGCTAGGTGTAATCTTTGGCTGGGTAAGGTCGGCAGGGGTGCGGCTTCAGCGATGAGTCCGGGGGTAAGTCCTAGGAACAAAATAAGACTGAGAACTCCAGATAGGGCGGTTTTCAGGGTGCGCTTGAGCATAATTTTGGGGGAAGAAATGGGGATACAGGTAAAATTTGCAAGCCAAAAAACAGTTTTTTTAATGTTAGCTTTGCAGGGATTTTTGTTTTTTTAATTAGGTGTTAATTGGTTAATTCTGAGGGGTGAATGACTCAGGATCAACCTTTGATTAAACTGACTAAATCCTCAATCTGCTTGATGTTCTGATCGCCGGCGAGATAGCCAATGCCACGATGGAGATGTAGCAGAAATTGCTGAGACAGGGTTTCGGGGTCGGTAGGGAGGTTATCCTGATGACAGCGTTGTTTGAGGGCGATCGCATAGGCATCGCCGTCATCCCCGGCAAAGACCCGCCAGCTCATCTCCACGTTACTATCGGTGACGAGTTTAACCGGGGAGGGGGGACTCGGTTCGGCCAGGGAGCGGCAGACGGCCCAACGACAGAGAACGTTCCAGCGATCAATGCGGGTTTGACGTTTGAGTTTGGTCAATTGGTCTTTGGCGGTTTGGGAGAGTCGCACCCGTTCAATGGGAGGTTCGATCATGGGTCAGACTTAGTTTTCGGGGCTGTCGCCAGGGGCGAAAAAGAGGCGATAGCCAATGTAGCCCACTACGGCGATGACGGCTACACTGATGCCGAGGGTGACGAGACGCATGACGGTCTGAAGCACCGATAGGCTGAGAACCACGGCACCGATTCCCACGGCCACTTGGCCGATGGTGGGGAGGGTTTGAAACCAGGTTTTAGCTTGGTTGTAGAGGGAGGAGATGGTGGTTTGAGTCTGTTCGGGGAGGGAGGTGGTGTCAAAGTTATCTTGGGATTGTGTGCGATCGCCGAGTTTGCGATCGATATCTTGTTCCAATTCTTGGAGTTTACGTTGCCAGTCGGATTGAGAAGCCATAGGACGGTTACGTCAGGAGAGTGATCTCGCGGTTCGATGATGATACTGGCATTGTAGCGAATTGCTGTGACGGCTTCCAAGGGTGATGGAGGTGAAAAGCCCGAACCTCAGACCTTTGGGGAGGCGAATGACCGTGTTGGGAACTGTCATAGGGATGAGGGGGGTTTGGGGAGTTGACGGTCACAATAGTAGGGTAATGGTTCAACCCAAATCATCGCTTCAGTCAGGATATCAGTCAGGATTCAGTCAATGTCGAGATGGACCGATGGAGAGATTTGGGACTTTATGAGGCTAACGGCGATGAAAGGCAATTCACTAACATCACTAATGGCGATCGCCCTGGGACTGGTTATCGCCACTCCGAGTTTAGCCCAAACAGTTGTTCCCGACGAGGTGTTAGATCTAACTCCGGGTTTTGAGGAGATGGTCTTGGACGGAAACTCGGGGGGAAGCAGCAACAGTCAGGACTGTGGCTATACGGCGACGGTTCCCAACCACACACTCACGTTAACGGAAGATTTTAGCTATCTCCGTTTGGATGTGTTGGCCGAGGCCCATCCAACTCTGTTGGTGATTGGTCCTGATAGGGGCGATCGCTTCTGTGCTCGTAGTTTGCCCCAGCAATCGGGCTATTGGCAAGCGGGGACTTATGAGATTTATGTCGGCGATCTCAATGGTGACTCTGCGCCCTACCAGCTCTCGATTTCCGAAAACCCCTAGTTTGCTCTATGATAGAGCCTAGCAATCTGGTTGTCTGTCATTCAAAAACTATGGATATTTTAAGTGCTGGCTGGGCGGGACTTCTCGCGACGTTCACCTTTTCGATCGCTCTGGTGGTCTGGGGTCGTCGCGGCTTCTAGTCTCCGCTGAGGCTTTGTTTGCTGATGGAACCCGGTGAGGCTTCTCCCTGAGAACTCGCCGGGTTTTTTGTTTGAACTCTCGGGTGTTGACCATGTCAACAACCGAGTTCGGTCTGGTTTCAGCGTCATCCTGAGCCTGAGGTGAACTGGCAACTGTTGTTACGGGAAAGTCAGGTCTATAACAATTTGATTCAGTCGCTTCGCGTGGTGGTGATTAAGCCGGTGTGATGGCTCGGTTCCTAGTTCCATCCTTGCTTCTGTGTGACTGGAGGGAACTGAGCCGATCTCCCTCCTTTGGGGGAGTGCTGATGCTAGAATTTATCGTTAGAATGACCCTAGGCGGTCAACTTTTAAGCTTTTTAATCTAAACCGCAACAGATTACCACAACATATAAAATTTGTCAACTGTTAGCCGTTTTTTGTAGTTCTCAAAGCCAAAGCGACTGCTAACCTGACGTTTAGGGAGATTCTCGTATGAGTAACGAAAACCTGCAAAAACTTGCTGACTACGGTCAAAGCATCTGGATGGACAATCTCAACCGGTCTGCGATCGCATCGGGTGAGCTAAAATCTCAGATTGACAGTTTGAATTTACGGGGAATTACCTCGAATCCCAGCATCTTTGAAAAAGCCATTATCGGTAACCAAGTCTATGATAGCGATATCCGGGCTGGGGTTGAGGCGGAGAAATCCCCAGAGCAGATTTATGAATCCTTGATTTTTGAAGATATCCGCAACGCCTGTGATATTTTCCGCCCCATTTATGATGAAACCGATGGGAAAGACGGCTATATCAGCATTGAGGTGTCGCCTCATTTGGCCCGGAATATGAAAGACACCCTGGCAGAAGCACGGCGGTTTAATAACGCCGTCGATCGCCCCAATGTGATGATTAAGATTCCCGGAACCTTAGAGGGGTTTGCGGCTATTGAACAGGCGATCGCCGATGGTATCAATGTCAATGTCACCCTCCTGTTTGCGGTAGAAGACTACAAACAAGCGGCCTGGGCCTATATTCGTGGCTTGGAAACTCGGCTTCAAAATGGACAGCCGGTGGATAATATCGCCTCGGTGGCCAGTTTCTTCCTCAGCCGCATTGATAGTAAAATCGATGATGTCTTGGCTGAGCGCCTCGAAGCTGGGGCAGATGCGGAGTTGGTTAATTCTATTAAAGGGAAGGTGGCGATCGCCAATGCTAAGATTGCCTATCAAGCCTACGAAGACATTTTCAGCAGCGATCGCTGGCAAGCGTTAGCGGAACACGGCGCAAGTCCTCAGCGACTCCTCTGGGCCAGTACCAGTACCAAGAACCCCGACTACAGCGATGTCATGTACGTCGAGGAACTGGTGGCGGACAACACCGTCAACACCATTCCCCCCAGTACCCTAGAGGCCTTCGCCGACCACGGTCAACCACAGCCGGATACGGTTCATCGGGATGTCAAAGCCGCCTATCAGGTGATTGAACAGCTCAACCACCCCGATATCCAGATTAACCTGGACTCGGTGATGGCAGAGTTGATTGAGGAAGGGATTGACAAATTTATTAAACCCTATGAATCCTTGATGAGTTCCATCGAAGAGAAAACCAAAGCTGTGGCCGAGACAGCCGAGACAGCGGAACAAGTCGCAAGTTAACCAATTGTAGGGGCGAAAAATTTTTCGCCCCCACGTCCGTGGTTTCAATTTGTTATTGAACCGTCGTAAACTCCTCAGCTTGTTCAAACAATTTCGGCAGTTCCTCATCGGTTCGATGGGGCATTCCGTAGAGATCCCGATAGAGATTATCATAGGCCACCGCCGACTTGCGCCAACTGAAGTCTTGACGCATGGCCCGTTGTTGTAACTTGCGCCAGTCGTTCTTATAGCGGAACGACTCCCAAGCGCGAGCGAGACAGGTATATAAATCTAGGGCCTCATAGCGGTCAAAACAGAAGCCAGTTCCCACCTCTTTCATGGGATCATGGTGGGAGACCGTATCCACTAACCCCCCCGTGCGACGAACAATGGGGAGACAGCCATACCGCATGGCTAACATTTGGCTAATCCCACAGGGTTCAAAGCGACTCGGCATCATGAAAGCATCGGTTCCGGCGTAGATGCGGCGAGCCAGTTGGTCATTATAGAGGAGATAGCTGGCCATGCGTCCAGGGTAGCGGGTGCTGAGTTGCCACATCTGGGTTTCGTAGTAGCGATCGCCGGTTCCCAAAAGAACAAACTGACAATCACTATAGGCCATAAAGCGATCCAGGATTTGCAGCAGTAAATCAATCCCCTTCTGTTCGACTAACCGCGTCACCATGCCAATCATGAAGGTCTCAGCATTGACTTGTAACCCCAATTCTTCCTGGAGAGCAATTTTATTGGCGGCGCGTTTTTCAACCGTGTCAGCGGTATAATTTTGCTTCAGGGCTGTGTCTGTTTCTGGGTCATAACTCTCTGTATCAATCCCATTGAGAATACCGCTGAGTTTGCCGCTAATAAATGAGAGCAACCCTTCAATTTTCTCCCCATATTCAGCGGTTTTAATCTGTTCAGCGTAGGTGGGAGACACCGTATTCACCTTGTTGGCGAATTGGACAGCGGCGGCCATAGTGTTATGGCCCTGCATATACCAAGGACACCAGGTGATGCGATCGAGGTACCACCGCCAGGGGCCTTGATAGGCCAAGTTATGAATCGTGAACACCGTGGTAATGTCAGGAGACTGATTCATCCAAACCGGAATCATGCCGGTGTGCCAATCATGACAATGGATGATATCAGGTTTCCAGTAATTCCAGGCAAATTCCGCCGCCCCATTGGCAAAGAGGGTAAAGCGCCAATCCTCATCATCACCATGATAGACGCGACGGGGCATAAAGGACGGATGGCCAAACAGATAGAGGGGGACATCCGTCTTAGGAAGTTTGCTCTCATAGACGGCGAAGTCTTGGAACATCGCATGGCCCCACCAAACAGGGTCTTTCGGAATCTCGATTTTGTCGGGAAGGAAGCCGTAATAGGGCATAAACACCCGCACATCATGGCCCAGTTTCCGTAGGTACCGGGGGAGTGCGCCAACTACATCGCCCATTCCACCCACTTTAGCCAGTGGTGCGGCTTCTGCCCCCACAAAGAGAATTCGCATGATCTACCTCGGTTGCACGTCTGGATGTCTCAAATCTGATTGCCACAGTAGCAGATTTTTCCCCTCCCACAACATCTTGAGACGAAGTTGATAGCCATGAAAGGGGAAATACTCAGGTTAAAGGTTGATGTTGAGAGCCTGAAACGCCGATCGCAACTGTTGGGCGTTTTGGACATCGCCTTGCTGTTCGTAGGCGATCGCCGCCTGACGATAGGCCATCAATAAGGCTTGGGGTGATTCTACATTTCCCTCAGAATTCTGTATATTTAATAACACCCAACCTAAATTATGCTGGGCGGCTGCTAGGTGGGGGGCTTCCGTCACGGCTTGTTCTAAATAGGCTTTAGCCTGTTGCCAGTCTCCCTGTTGAGCCAAAAGAGTTCCTAAGCGATAATTCACCCAGGCACAATCGGGATGCTGCTGCCGATAGGTTTGATACTGTTGAATGGCGGTAGTTAAGTCTTTGAGATGTTCGTACACTAAAAGACCGTTTTTGTCAACCCATTCTGGGGAATTGTGAGTTCGACGCGCTAAATCCAAACTGTGACGACAGGCGGCTAAATTTCCCTGTTGATACTGATACCAAGCCTGCAATCCCAACGCTAGAGGATGTTGGGGAACGTCAGTTAAGAAGGCTTGCAGACGACGTTGAGCATCCCCGCCTGTCTTACCGGTGGCTCGTTCTAGGGCGGAAATCACCAGGGGATACACCCAGGATTTTAAGCGGAGTCCGACCTCCCTCGGCGTCTGTTGGGACTTAAAAATCCCCTGACTTCCCGCCCGCACGACGGCTTTCCACTGTCGCTGATGAAAACTAATCCAGGCTTTGACTCCTAAAGAGAAGGTACAGTTAGGATTGAGTTGCAAAGCTTGTTCTATAGAGGTGTCAGCGGCTGGAAAATCTCCTTGTTTTCCCAAGGCCCAGGCGAGATTAGCGTGCATCCAGGCTTCTTTGGAACTCAGACGAACTCCCTGTTGTAACTCCCCCACAGCATCATTCCACTGTTGACGGCGACAATAGACTAAGCCACAAACGCCATAACTGCGTCCATCCTGGGGTTGCAGTTTTTGGGCTTGACGGGCGATGTTGAGGGCGTTGCTTCCATCGTCGTGGTTGAGATGGACGAGAATTAGGGCGAATTCGACGGCGGCTTCTCCGTTGTCGGGTTCCCGTTCTAAACAGGTTTGGTAAAACTGAATGGCTTGATTGAGATTTCCCTGATTTAAATGATTTTTGGCGGTTTGATGGAGGGGGGAAACGAATTTTCCTTGTAAGGCATTTCTGAAGTCTTGGGCGGTTTGAATCCGCTCTTGAATGCGAAGGCGCATTCCGGTCAAAATGACTCGTTCTAGGTGCGGGCTAATGTTGGGATTCAGTTGTCGGGGAGGGATGAGAGGGTCGGGTTTTCCTTCATGAACGGCTGTGGCGCGGTCTGTTGATGCGGCGGGTAATTCTCCGGTGAGGAGTTCGTAGAGAGAGGCGGATAGGGCATAAATATCGGTGGCGGGAAAGCGTTTGGCTCTCTGGGAATATTGCTCAAATGGGGCATAACTGTGGGAGAGAAAAACCGTCATATCTCCTGTTTTTCCGGCCATAAACTCTCGGGCGGTGCCAAAGTCAATGAGAACGGCCCGGTCTTGGCTGTCTATCATGATATTTTCGGGTTTAACATCCCGATGTAATAGGCCAATCCGATGAACCTCGTCTAAGGCATTCACGATTTGTAAGCTATAGTCGATTAGCTTATCTTCTGGGAGTCTATTTTGTATTTTTAAAAGTTTGGATAAATCACGGCCATCGATAAATTCCATGACCATATAAATGGTTGAATTTTCCTGGAAGCAATCGTAAATTTTGGCGATATTCGGTGAATTACATTTTTGTAAGTAAACCGATTCTAGTTTGAATTTCTGAATCTGCTCATTCCGAGAGTCGGGGGTAATTGAGGGCGGCCAAATTACGGTGTTTCCTTGTCGATATCCTGATTCTGGCCAGAGTTCTTTAATGGCAATTTTGGCGGAATTGGGGCAATAAATGCCTTGATAGGTAATTCCAAATCCCCCTTGACCTAAGAATTTTTCGATTTTATAGGTTCCTTGTTTTAAGACCGTCCCGACTTGCAGGTGTAATCTATAGTTTGTGGGGGAATTGGGGGAGGGATTGACAGCAGGAACAGGGCCGGAGGCGATGGTGGGGGCGGGTTGAGAATTAAGAGGTGTTAGGGGGGTTCCACAAACGACGCAGTTGACTTCCTGAGAGTCATTGTCATGTAAACAGGAGGGACAAATCTTACTCATGGTTTGGCGGGCTGTATGTTGAGTTTAAGGTAGGAGTTTGAAAGTTTTATCGGTTTGTGCGACTCATTAACTAGACGTTAAGATAAATTGGACTTTACCTAAGGCAATTTCATCGCCAAACTGTAGGTTATTGGGTTGAGTGATTCGTGCTCCAAAGCGAGATTGACCTTGGGGCTTGATAAAGGTTCCGTTCGTTGACCCCATATCTTTAATCATCCATTGTCCTGAATTTATGTAGATTACGGCATGTTGGCGAGAGACTGTTTCACTCCCTATAAATTGGCTTAAATCTAAGTCAATGGAGTCGGAGTTTTGAGGGTCTTTAATACCAATTTTTAGATATTTTTTCAATGGAATGCGGTTTTTAGAACGGGTGTTTTTGCAGATAAGATAGGCAGATTTGGGAACTGAGGGAGATGGCGGCGGTGGTAGGAGAGGTTGTAGCTGGTGTTGTAAATCTTGGGCGCTTTGGATACGGTCCTCGATTTTAAAGTTTAGACCTTTTAGGAGGATGTCTTCGAGGCTGGGATTGAGGTTTGGATTGAGTTGTCGGGGGGGGATAAGGGGGTCGGAAAGGCTCTGAGAGAGGGCGTTGGCGCGGTCGAGAGAGGGGGTTGCAACTTGTCCGGTGAGGAGTTCGTAAAGGGAGGCGCAGAGGGCATAGATGTCGGTGGCGGGGAGGCGTTTGGTTCGAGAGAGGTATTGCTCAATGGGGGCGTATTCTGGGGTTAAAATTCTCGTCATATCGCCGGTTTTTCCGGCGATGAATTCTCGGGCGGACCCAAAGTCAATCAGGACGACTCGACCTTGGGGCGTAAGGATGATGTTTTCGGGTTTAATGTCTCGGTGGAGGAGGTTATTTTGATGGACGCGGGTTAGGGCTAGGCTGAGTTGATAGGCGTATTGAATGACCTCGGTTTCGGGGAGGGGCGCTTGTTGTTTGAGTCGGGCTGAAAGGGGGAGTCCTTCGATTAGCTCCATACTCATGTAGATGGTGGAATTTTCTTGAAAAAGTTGGTAAACTTTGGCAATATGAGGGGAGTTACATTGCTGTAAGCAAGCCACTTCAAATTTGAATTTTTCGATTTGTTCTTGTTGTAGTTTCGGGGAGAGACTGGGGGGCCAAATGAGGGTGGTTCCGTGACGGTAGCCATTTTCTGCCCAGAGTTCTTTGATGGCGACGGGGATGTTTTTGGGACGATAGATGGCTTTATAGGTGATTCCAAAGGCGCCTTGTCCGAGAAGGGTCTGGATTTGATAGTCTCCCTGCTGGAGTTGGGTTTTGGGGGGAAGATGGGGACCGATGGGGGTTAGGAGGGTTCCGCAGACGACGCATTGATGAGCGCCGTCTGGGTTGTCATGAAAGCAGGAGGGACAGATTTGGCTCATGAGCTTAGGATGGGGAGGGGACAAACTCCTGGGGATGAAAGCGACAGCGTGCAGCGATGAGGGTGGCGTTGTCGATCGCCCCCCGCTTGAGGACGGTGTCTAGGATGGTTTGAACGGCGCTGTGGAGGGGAATCGATGGGCTGAATTGTTCTTGTAGTTCGCGGTCAGGAACTAAATCCCAAACGCCGTCGGAACATAAGACAAGGATATCTCCATCTTCTAGGGTTAGGTCAGTCTGGGTTTGTATGTAACCGCGAGACAGTTGTTGTTTGGAACCGAGGGATTTGGTGAGAACGTTGCGATCGGGATGTTCGTAACTTTCTTCTAGGCTAATTTCACCGCTGGCGACGAGGAGGGCGACTAGGGAATGATCTTCGCTCAGTTGTTGAATGTCTTGTTTTCGTAGCAGGTAGATGCGACTGTCTCCGACATGGGCCAGGGAGAGATGTCGTCCTTGGGCGAAAATGAGGCTGAGGGTGGTTCCTCCGTTCGGAACGGCTTGGGAAATGGCGCTGTTGGCGTTTTTGAGGAGGGATTCTAAGTGCTGGCTGGGGTTGTCGCTGAAGTGATGGGATTGCGATCGCCATTCCTGAAAGACGGTTTCAATGGCTAGTTGACTGGCGACTTCTCCTTGGGCCATTCCTCCCATTCCATCGGCTAAGGCGGCTAAAAGTTGCTGGTTGTCTGGGGTTCCTTCGTCGAGTTGGGCGACTCCGTAATGGTCTTCGTTATGTAAGCGTCGCGGCGATAAGCCAACGGTGGAGTCACTGGCGATTTCCCAATGGAGGCGCTGTTGGTTGAAACGATTGCGGGTTTCAATGAGCAAACTCCGGAATTGTGCGAGGGAAAAACGCTCGTCGCTGATGGGAGTTAGGGAGAGGGACAGCAGTTGGGAGAGATAGGGAATTGCACAGGGTTTGGGGTCTAGGGGGCGATCGCCCCTTGTGCATTCTCCGGACAGGGCGTGATAGAGTAATGCCCCGATGGTATAGGTGCTACTGGCTTCGTTGGGGATGGGCTGGGCGCTTAGTTCGGGTGCGCAGTAGGTTCCCAAACGTCCTGAGGTGAGGGGAGTTTCTTCGGGATAGGCGCAGGTGAGGTCGAAACAGCGCAGAGGTTGACCCATTTCTAGCCAGTCGGGGTCGAGGTCTACCATACACCAGTGCTGTTGATGGATATACCAGAAGAGTTGACAAATTTGGGCGATCGCCGTCAGGGTGTCTTTTAGGCTGGGGGAACGCTCTAACCACTGCGCTAGGGTCTTGTCAGGCTGGGGAAAGGCGGTTAGGAGGAGGAGGCGATCACCCTCATCTCCGGGTAATGGCTCTTCGGGATAATATTCGTCTTCTAAATACTCTGATTCTTCCTCTGTGTCGACTGATTCGGTTGCGACTGATTCAGGGGCGACTGATTCGGGTTCTAGGGATTGAGACTGTTGTGAAGACCCCTCTGTTTCAGATTGAGAGTCTTCAGATTCAGAGTCTTCAGATTCCGAGTCTTCAAATTGAGAGTCTTCAGATTCAGAGTCTTCAAATTGAGAGTTTCCAGATTCAGAGTCTTCAGATTCCGGTTCGACGGAAGCTAGGGAGTCCCCCCCATCCTCCTCACTGAGGTAAGACTCCCCCACATCTTGGGACAACTGCAAAATCTCGGATAGGTCAGAAATCTGACTCTGAGCCAGTAGAGGCGCAATGAGTCCATAATTTCCTAGGGTGTCCCGGAGTTGTAACTCCTGCTGAAGTAACCCTTGAGCGGAACCAATCCGTAATAATCCGTCCTGAGGGGTGTCTCCGGTTTCAGTCTCCACGCGGACTTTGAAATAGCGAATTTGACCCCGTTGACCCAAATTCGCCAGAACCGTCAGGGAGAAGGGAGATAGGCTGAGGCGGCTGTTTTCGGTAATTACATCTGAAGTCACGATGGCGTTGTCCTATGGTGAGTCGGAGGGGGGATGGGGAGGGGAGGTTAAGAGGCTTGGACGAAAAATTGCACTTTTCCGAAGGCGACTTCATCTCCGGGATTGAGCGGAGTCGGACGGGTAATTCTGGCTGAAAAACGGGGTTGTCCTTGGGGTTTGATGAAGACACCGTTGGTCGAACCGAGGTCTTTCACCATCCAGGTTCCTGCTTCGGGGTAAATTTCGGCGTGATGACGGGAGACGGTTTCTCCCCCGATAAAGCTTTCTAGGTCGATGTCCACGGGACCGCTGTCAGGGTCAAACACGCCGATGAGGGAAATTTGATGGACGGGAAATTCTATTTGGGGAGCGTTGGTTTGTTTGGCGGTGAGACAAATCGCTGGGGAACTGGCGGGGGAACTGGCGGGGGAACTGGCTGCGGCTGGGGGGACCGTCTCACGGATGGGAAAACTGGGGGGAGCGGGAGGCGCATTACCGGGGGCTGGGGGAGGGGTGAAGACGGGGTCTTGACTCTCGATGGGGGGGGGACTGTTGGGCGCGGGAGGGGTGAAGACGGGGTCTTGACTCTCGACTGGGGGGGGACTGTTGGGTGCGGGAGGGGTGAAGGGAATAATCTCTGGGGTGCTGTCTGGGGTGCTGTCTGGGGTGCTGTCGGGTGCGGTAGAGTTGCTTTGGGGTTGTGCGCTTAGGTTGAGTTCGGCGCCACAGGCGTCGCAAAATTCGGCGTTGTCGGGATTTCCATCGTAGCCGCAGGTGGAACAGGTAATGGACATGGTTCTATTTTGTAAGTAATTGGGTTGGGTTGATTGGGTTGATGGGGTTGGGTTGATTGGCTTAGGTTCCGCTGATATCCCGGATTTGTTCTTGGGAGAGTCCGTTGTTGAGGTCATCGCTGGTCATTTTGACGGTTTTTCCTTTGGCCCCCATTTTGACGGTTTTGCGGGTTCCGGAGGAGAGTTTGCGGGTTTTGCGGACTTCATCGATACTGAGGTTGAGGGATTGCACCATGGCGTCGTTGCCGATTTTGACGGTGACTCGTTTGGCGGTTTCTAGGAGTTGGGCGGCTTGGTCGGGGTTTTGGTCGGCGATGGTGGCGGCGCGATCGACGAGTTGACCGATGTTACATTGTTGGACGTAGCCCATGACTTCGGGGTTGGGTTGCGCCATTCCGGTTTGTCCGGGGACGAATTGCACGACTAGGTTTTGGGGGGGAAGTTCTCCGCGTCGTTGTTGGCCGGGAATGTCGTAGGTTAGCCCCAGTTGGGCGATGCGCACTCGGGAACCGGCGCGGCTGTCGATGTCAAATTCGAGGAGAAATACGGTGTCGTCGTGGGCTTGGGCGCTTCCGATGAAGTAGGGTTGTTGGTCGAGGGGAATGTCGGCGCGATCGGGATAGACGCGGCTGATGCGTTGTAGGTTGACGCCTTGGACGGTTTTTAGGTTGAGTTTGAGGTTGTTGACGACTTCGGTTTGAACGTCTTGGACTTGTTGAAAGATGGTGTTGGGAAGGTCGCTGATGGAGATGTCGGTTCCTCCTTGGCTTTGTCCGTCGATGACGTTGAAGAGTTGTCCGCCGGTGCGATCGCTCAGATGGATGAGTAGGTCTTCGTTGTAGTCTCCTACCCCTAGGGCGGTGATGGGGATTCCTGATTGGGCGAATTGTACGGCTAAGTCTCGACAATCGCTTTCGTCGAAGGTTTGTCCGTCGGTGAAAATTAGGGTGCGACGACTGGTGAGGTCGCTGTTTTTCAGGAGGCTGAGGGCTTTCTCCATTCCTAGGGCCATGCAGGTTCCACCGCTGAAGTCTCGTAGTTGGCTGATGGCGTTTTCTAGGCGATCGCTGTCGGTGGCGGGGGTGAGGGGAAGTAGGATGGAGGCGGAGTCGTCGAATTGGACGAGGGCGATGCGATCGCGGGCGTCGGCTTGGCTGGAACTGATGAGGTGTTCTAAGGCTTGGATGACGACGTCGATTTTGGCGGTCCCGAGTTCGCTGCTGTCATACATTGAGCCACTGGTGTCGATGACTAGGCTGAAGCTGGTGGTGGGACGACTGGCGGAGACGTCGGCGCTGGGGCGCAGTTTGGCCATGACAAAGAGTTTTTGTCCGGCTTTGTCGGCGCTGAGAAATTCGAGATGGGGGGTGAGGGTGACGTTGAGCATGGCTGGGCTGGGATGCGGCTAGGGTTAGTTAAAGTTTAAGGGCGGTAAGGCGCCTCCTTCGGGGCTGATTTGGGAGAAGTCGGGGGGGAAGAAGGGAGGAAGGCTTGGGTTTCCGCGATCGCTGAGGTTTTTCAGGGTTTCTAATTCTAGGGGAGCGAGTTTTAGATCTAGCCAGGTTGAGCGATAGCCTTCTCGGATATCGTCGAGCCAATGGTTGATGATTTGTGTGAGGTTGGCGTTGCTAATGGAGGCGGCGGTCTTTTCTTGGAGAAGTTGTCGTAATGCATCACGATTTGCTTTTGGGAAGAGTGAGTCGGGGTTATTTTCTTGGCTTGGAGACAGATCGAGTTGATAGCTGACTTCGGGAAGGTCGGGAGTATTGCTATTTTTGAGATAGAGGGTATAGAGAACCATGGGGCTTGCTAGTAAGCCGAAAGATGCAGGGTGATAAGTTAGTTTTTATGATGAATTTCTAGTAGTATATCACCAAATTTTCGGCGGGAACCATCGGCTAAGGTCTGTTTAAGATTCTTCATGTTTTGATATTTTTCCTGTTCTTGGATTGAGGGATGAAATTCTAGGATGACTTGGTTGTTTTCCAGAAAGACGGAGGCGAATTGAGGGGGAAATCCTTGATCTTTGGGAAGGTAGATGTGAGCTTGGCGGGAACTTCCGAGGTGAATCGGCTCTCGGCCTAGGGTGAGGGTGGTGGATTCGTTGGGAGTCCATTGGATGGAAATCATGGCTTGGCGCAGTAAGGTTTCGGTCAGGGCGATCGCCAGGCCCAGACAAAATCCCAGAATCCAGGCTCCGACTAAACGGCCTACAATGACGCTGGCGACGAGATCGAGCAGCAGAAACCCCCCGGCGCCTAGTAGTCCCCCCAGGAGTCCGGCGAGGAGGGCGTTACGAAGGGGGAGGTTGGGAACGAAGACGGACATTCCGCCACCTACGAGGGTTCCGAGAACAGTCCAGCCGAGAAGACGGGCCAGCCAGGAGAGGTGCGGGAAGTTGGCGCTCGGGAGAAAGGCCAGTTGGGCGATCGCACCCCCGGTTAAGCCAGCGAGAAAGCCGCCAGCGCCGCCATAGAGGGCTTCTTGGGAGGAGAGGAGGCGACGGCGGAGATGGTAGTTTTGTCCGATAATCAGGGCGAGGGAGGTTCCTAGGGCTAAAAATCCTGTCCAAACTCCGATGCGCAGCAGGCCAAAGAGTAAGCCGTAGTCTCCGGTGGCTTCGGATTCGACGAGTTGCTGTTGGTAGATGAGTTGTTCGGCGGCGATGAAGGCGTTTTCGATGTCTCCTGAGTCGGCGTAGACGAGGCGATCGCGATCGCCGGTGATTTGTTCGAGATAGGCGATGTTCGCATCGCCTGTTGCAATGGCGAAGAGGTTAATCTCTTGTTGGCGCAAGGCTTCGGCTCGTTGAGCGGCTGCTTGGGTATTGTTGGGACCGCCGTCGGTGAATAGGAGCAGATTGGGGGTAAAGTCACTCTGTTGGAGGAGGGATTCTCCGAGATTGAAGGCGGCGATGAAGTTGGTTTCTCCTGAAGTCCCGAGGTTGGCGATCGCTCTGAGACGTTCGGTTTCTCCTGTGTTGAAGTTGGCGATAATGTCGGCTTGGCTACCAAAGTTGATGAGGGCTAAGTCGTGGCGATCGAGATTTTGGCGACTGACAAAGGCGCTGGCGGCGGCTTGGACTTCTTCGAGTCTTGCTCCCCCCATACTTGCGGAGGTATCGATGAGCAAAACGAGGGCTTGGGGACGGGTTTCTTGACTGGGGGGTTGTCGGGTGAGGGCCAGCCAGGGTTCTCCTAGGATTCCGGCGGCGGCGAAACAGCCGAGTCCACCGCAGAGTCCGAATAAAATGGGTTTGGGGAGTCGGTTTAACCAGGAACTCCATCGAGATGTTCTAACCATAATTATGATAGTTTGGCATCGATAACTGTTGATTTTTTAGCTAATGAAATCCTTGGCATGAATACAAGTTTATAGGGTGCATCTCAATGCGTGCTATCGCTTCAGATAACCCACCCCTCCCCCTCCCAAGAGGGGATTTTTCAAGTATTTCCCCTCCTGGGAGGGGTGCGCGATAGCGCGGGGTGGGTTCAACACTTGCCTAACTGAAATACACCCAGTTTATAGACTGTCGATATTACTGACTTTCCACGTTCTATTTATTTTTTCTAGCGTGATGCGATAGTCGCTTGAATTAGGACTCACTGTGCTTTGACTTCGATCTATATTGCCATCAATATATAATGTTAGGTGTTCAGTTATAGTAACATCAATTTTAGCCCTGTTTCCTTCAAGTTGAAAATTTATACTATCATCGATTTTGCTACTATGATAGTCATAATAGCCCGGTTCTTCTTCGAGCCATTGAATAGATCCCATCGCCTTATCATATTGGTCTCCTGTTAAAACTTCATCTGCTGCGTCCCGATCTAAGGATGGACCGAATAGCTGTGGCTTGGCTTCTAAGTAGTTGTTGATGGCTTGCAAAACTCTCTCTTCTTCCTGACGAGTCAGCAAGATGGGATTCCGTAGGTCAATTTCAAGGTCATAGGTTCCTTGAGGATAGCGAGAAGAAACTTGGATCATGTATTGACCACTTCGAGTCAGTTCTCCCTCGGAGATGCGATCATTATTGGGTGCATAAACCCAGAGACAGAGTTGTTCCTCGTCGTACTCGTAACTGAGGCGATCGCCGGGTTCCCCTTGAAAAACAAACACTAAATCTTCCTCGGCGGTAATTGTCCCCTGTTTACGGACGGTTAATTCGGAAAAGTCTAGGGGTTGAGGATTTCTTAATTCTCGCTGCGATCGCACAGAACAATCAACTGGATATGATGAAGCAATCACAGATTCCTCAACAGATGAACTTTGTGATTCAGGCGAAAGTCCATCACAGCCAAATAATCCGAATATCATCAGGGGGATTCCCCATTGAGATAGGTATTGAGATTGATTCATTATTTCTTTGAACCTCTTGATTTGTGACTGATTTATGGACTTTCTCTTGTGGACACTTCTCCAATATGAGTTCCCCTTATCTCCGTTCCAATCAACTCAGAAAACGCCTCAGCACGCTCTCGACTGGTAAATGAGGCAATTTGGATTTTATACTCATCAGAATCTGAAATATATTTTTTGTAAGAATCTCGACAAAACAGCGATTTGGCTCGTTGTAGATTTCGCTCAGTATACGGAGCATTCACGGGATAAAAAGTCACGGGATAGGAACTCGGATTCGTCGGAGGAGAATCGCCACATTCAGCTTTGGGAAACGAACTGCGATCGAATGAAATTGATGGCGACGAGGAGGTTGAACGGCGGCGGTTAGATGTACGAGTTGAACCACTAGACGACGTATCTCCCCTCTCAGACGTTCGAGACAACTCTGTTGAGACTACCCTGGATTCTGGGTTGAATAGCTCTAACTCTAAACTCGACACTTGGGAGCCGTAACGAGACGCCACTTGGATGGTATAGAGTCCCGTTCTGGGTAACGTGGAACTGGATAATATCCGATTATCAGGTGTATAGACCCAAACACAAACCTCATCGTCTGGGTAACGAAACTCAAACTCATGTCCTGCGGTTCCAGAGAAGCTAAAGCCAATATCTTCTCCTTCGGAAAATTCAAGTCGTCGCTGCAGATTTTGGTCTTGTAAATTGAGAGTTTCTGTGTTAGATAAACTTCTCGTTGGACTATCTGGACAAGTCCGAAGTTCCGAGATTTCTGGCTCCGTCGCAGTCGGTTCGCTTCCATCTGGAGATTGGGAAACTGAGCGACAGCCTGACAATCCCAGAGTTGCCGCTAATCCTAAACAAGATGCTATTTTGTGAATTTTGTTGACGGAATTATTCATTATCATGATAGAGGATTGATTTGAAAAAAGCAAGATTCATTTAAAAATCTTCTTCAGCATCTCGTTTTAGTTTTTGACCCCAAAGATAGAAGGGTAACACGCCACCAAATCCTAAGAGAATTAAAAGAAATCCCGTCATGGTTAGGCGAGTTCCGAGGGGGAGCGATCGCCCAAAAACGGTAACTGTATAAGACTCTGAATTACTCACCACCTCCTCATCATTGACCTCAACCTGAATCTCCACTTGACGAATTTCACCCCGATCAGCATTTTCTTGATAAATGAGTTCATACTCACCGAGAAGTGCATCTAGGAACAAGCGTAACGCCTGAGAAATTTCATCCTCATCCCCCGAAAATTCAGCAATTCCTCCCGTCGCCTCCGACATTTTTCGTAACGGTTCTTCCTCAACAAATAATTCGTCGGGAATCAGATTATCCGACTCATCAGAATTCTGGATATCATCAATCGTAGCGGGTTTCCCTAAATTATACCTCTCTCCCAACTCTTCCTGGGTATATCCATATCCCAAAGTATGAACCGTAATATGATTTTCCCGGTTCAAAAGGGTCATTAGATTCTCGAAATCCTGTTCTCGATTTGGTCGGTTGTGGTAGCCATCAGACAGGAGAATCACCGATAAGCGAGGTTCGGGGTCTGACGAATCTTCCGGGAGATTAAACCGTTGATCATCAGAGTCTGCTAACAGACGAACCGCCTCATTCATAGGACCATAAATATCTGTCGAGGCGCAAGGAGTTTCCGATTCTAAATAGTTCAGCATACTTTCCTGTCGCACATCTGAGGGACTGAAAAATCGTGTACTAATTTTGTCCCGTGTCACGTCATGGCCGTCACATTCTCCTCGTCCAATCCCAAAAGGAACAATCGCTACTCGCGTGTCACCACCCCGATTTTGAGTATCTGCGAGAAAGCGACGAATTGCCGACATTGCACTCTCAATCCGAGTTTGTCCCCCTTTATCTTGCTGTCTCATACTCCCGCTATGGTCCAACAAAACCACAATCCAAGCGGGTGGGGGTTGGCTTTCTTCAGGACTGCGCCAGTTGTCAACGGTGATGGGGTCTCCATTGACGAAAACCTCAAACTGGTCTTCCTGAAGCTGCATCACGGGACGGTCGTCGTCATCCGTGACCTGAACTCGCAGTTTTACCCGGTCATTTTCAATTTGGGGACGACCCAGGTTCACATTTTGTCCCCAGACGGGGGAAGCCGTGACCAGGGCCAATGCGACCCCACTAAGCCATCGGGTCGAAAAAGCGATTGTAGAAGACCAAGCGGTAGTTTTCCGGGGTTTCGATATCATCTTCATCAATGGTATAGAAGGTCAGGACGTAGTTATGTTTAAGGGTGACATCACGACGGGAACCGAGGCGGGTTCCGTTGACGGCGACGGTTCCATAAAATTTGGGATTAGGACATAAGACGGCTTCTTTTCCTTTAAAGCGGATATCGGCGGCGTGGAGAGGAAGGTTGGGAAGTTGAATTTGGGCCTTGTCCGCTGAACCGATGCGAATTACGCCTTTTGGTGGGAGTTCGATGGATAATCCTTCTTCGATTTTGTCCTCATCATCGTCAGTTTTGGAGAGGTAGGTGATAAATCTTAGCTGGGAGCGATCGATTTTGGGATAGTCTCGCTGGACAATGGTAGCTTGGGGGTCAATGTCTTCATAATCTTCGCCGGTATATTCAAAGCCTCGTCCGGCTCTGAGGGCCGGGAGATAACTGGGGGACGCATTAGTGACACTGAACGCAATCCCTAAACAGAGTCCTAAAAGTGCAAATCCTAGGGGGTCTTCATAGGGTCTAAAAGCTGGGGGGACGGTCTCAATAAGTTGACGAATTAACTCAAAGATAGATGCAGCCAAGAGACTGGCGAAACTGGCGGCGCTGACACTGAGGAGAAGTCGTTGGCGGAACCGTTTGGGGTTTCCTGCTTCTAAACTATGCCATCGCCAACTCAATCCTTCCGCAAATCCGACCGCCGCTCCCACTACTAGCCAGCCAAAGATACGCACAAAAAAGGCGGGAACGGGGATGTCCGGGAGAAAGAGAATTTGTGAGACAACCCCCGCAATTACCCCCGCCAACAGTCCCACTCCCAAGGCGATGAGCAGCGGGATTCGCAGCATTCGCAAACTCAGTTTGGGACGGGTGGGGTTACTGACAAAAATTTCGTTGGCGACACTCCCAATGGCGAGGGAAATGGCGATACAGGGGAAGAGGACGACTTCGGGGAAGGGTTGCAACCAGCCGAAATCACTGAGAATCAGTTGTCCGAGATTCCAACCCAGGAGCGCGGAGGTCAGTCCCGCAAGGATATAAAGGTAAGGTCGCATGGGTTAAAATCTCCGTGGCGGTTGAGCGGTGCGGGGAATGGGGGACATAAATGTTATATAACACGATGGACGCTAGGGGAAGGCAAGGGGTCGGGGAATTGGGGTTAAGGGGAGAGTGTTACCGTAGTTTTTCCCTGATATCTGCTGCTAATTTCTGAATTGTTGCTCCTCCAGGGTCAATAATTCCATCTTGTGCTAGTCCATTTCTATTCTGGTAGGCTTTAACGGCTTGAATAAATGTATCTCCATGTTCTTTGTCTTGAAACATAGAGTAGTATTGAATATCATCCCGTTGAATATCGTCACCTTCGGGATTCAAAAAATCTTTCAAGGATTCGCTAAAGCTCCAATTATCCTCAGGTATTAAAACTTCTTTCAATAATTGGATAAACACAATTTGTTTGTTAGACTCGATATCGTTACGTGAAATCTGAGGGTTTTCACGAAGCGTAAATGCTTCGAGATCTGCATTTAGGTTCTGTCGTAATTGATCCAGAGCGGGTTGGGTTCGGAGGATATGCGTCTCAAAAACTTGCCAAGATTCTATTTCTTGTTCTTTTTCCCTAAGTTCTCCCTCGACCACCTCAATCACCTTATTATTAGTAGACCTAGCAGAAATGACCGAACCCCCAACACCACCAATCACACAAACCACTGCAAAGAGTAAAATAGCCGTTAACCGATCCATGTCAATTCCTCCGAGATTTACGTTTGCGAAAAAAACGATGTCAATGACATCCCCCAACTCCATCTGTCGCTTGATTCTGATTCCAAAAAGCTGGTCTTGCCACTCCCGCTGCGATACCTTGAAGAATAGAGATTTGTGAATTTCCCCCTTTGAGACTTGATAGAAGAATGCGGCTAGTTTGGGGGTTTTCGCCTCCTCAAACAATTTAGCTAAGGGCAAATACTCCTTTTTTTTGACACTGGGTTCTCGCCAGGTTGAAGTGAGTCCACTCAGAAAATTTTTCCATTCCGGGTATTCAGTCGCCTGGAAGGATAGGTGTTTTTGACCATAAATATGTCTGCGCATCAAGTCTAGGTCATTTTCTAGACTAGGATAAAGATACTTGCGGTACTCACTCGACCATAAGCCAGTAGAAGAACTGAAAAATAGACAGGCTTCAGTGAGAACGGTTGGGTTATTGACAAGATTAGAAATAATGATACAGATTCCTCGCTGGAGTTGTTTTCTAATTGCAGTAAACTTATAAGATATTTTGGAGATTTCTTTGTATATTTTTTGCTGTAACTCTAACGATGCCGCATAGTGACTTTGGGAATCTTTCGACTGATGGAGCCAGACCAAGAACTCCGGTAAAAAACTGGGGAGGACGATAGATTTAAGGGTATAGAGACGAGCTATCTGATGGGTGTAGATTCCTTGCGTCATGGCGGTTGTGGCACCTAATGCATCGGTCATCTCAAGCCACTCTGACTTAGAGGTTTGAGGAATTGCATACTCTAAAGAACTGATGAGGTCGAGGCTGACTTTCCCTCGTAGCATCATTCGTTTAAGAGCGGTTTTGGGGGGAAGCGTGGGTTCCAGTGCTGCGGGTTTGACGTTCGCAGGCGGTTCCTCGGTTGTCGGTGCAATCACCTCCTCTTGGTCAAGGGAAGAATCCTCGGGAGAAGTGTTCTCGGTTGTCGGTGCAATCACCTCCTCTTGGTCAAGGGAAGAATCCTCGGGAGAAGTGTTCTCGGTTGTAGCTGGAATCACCACTTCTTCGCCAATGGAAAAGTCCTCGGTTTCCGGTTCAACAACAATCTTCTCGGGGATGTCCACTTCGGGAGGATTTGCAATGGAGTTGGAGGGAGGCGGTGTTAGGGTGGATAGGTCGGCTTTTGGGAACTGCGAACCGGCTTCAGGTTGGAGAATGAGGCCATAGAGTCGGGGAGGGAGTTTCACCACCGATAGGCGATGGACGACGGCTTTGGGAACGTAGCCTTGGGAAATTTGATAGAAAATTGCGGCGAGATGAGGTTGTTCGGTTTTCTCGAAGACAACGGCTAAGGGGTGATAGCGGGAGTCCAGGCTTGGCTCTGTTTCGTCATCCCAAAATCGGTAGATGTCGGCTAATAGTTCTTTGAACAGTGGTGAAGATACGGACTCAAAGCTGAAGTCTAGGTCGGCGTGGGGGTTCATGTGTCGTAAGTACGATTTTAATTCCTCGGCGACAAGGGTTTGATAGGTATGGGACCAGAGACCCCCAGGAGACCAGAGACCCCCATCAGAGGTTAAGAGTTGGATGGCGGGATGGAGGAGTTCAGCTTGTTTGTACACCAGTCGATAGAACAGAAATCTGACTCCCGATTCGAGTCGTTTTTTGAGGTTCGGGAAATGTTGCAGAAAATCAGAGTCAACGAAGCGAAGACTTCCTTGTAAGCTGATAAACCGTTGATAGGCGTACTCGGGACCGTCAGCTATCCAGAGGAGGAATTTTGTTAAAAATTTGGGAACCAGTAAGGCGTTGAGGGTACAGAGGTGAATTAGTTCTCTATTATAGGGGGGGTTCTCAAGTCCTAGGGTGAGTCCTAATTCGTCGGAGATGTCTCCCCATTCAGCTTGAGAGATGACAGAGACAGCATCTTCTAATAGGCGGATAGACGACTGAGTGATTATCCCAGTGATAATGATGTCCTGAATTGTTTGTATGGCGATGTCTCTCATGTTGGTCTGGGTCTTGTGTTTCAATCAAACTGTTCCATCTCGTTTGTCTATTATTCTCCAGGAGGTTCAGATGGACTTAATTTCTCCCTGATATCTTTTTCTAATTCCTGACTTGTTTTTCCTCCACGGTCAATAATTCCATCTTGTGGTAGTCCATTTCTATTCTGGTAGGCTTTAACGGCTTGAATAAATGTATCTCCATGTTCTTTGTCTTGAAACATAGAGTAGTATTGAATATAACTGGATTCAACAGTCTGTTCCGGCTCAATATTATCTTCCGATGGGTTATCATCTTCCGATGGGTTATCATCTACAGCACTTTCACCATTAGTATCAGTTAATACTTCTTTCAAAAAGTGAATAAAAACATCTTTTTCATTAGATGCGACGTAGTTGGGTGAATCTACAGGGTTCCTACGAATAAAATCATCGAGTTCCTGATTTAGATTTAGGTTCTGTCGTAATTGATCCAGAGCGGGTTGGGTTCGGAGGATATGCTTCTCAAAAAGTTGCCAAGATTCTATTTCTTGTTCTTTCTCCGTAAGTTCTCCCTGAATTTCTTGAGTTCTTTCCTGAACCACCTTAGTAGTAGAATTACCAGAAATCATCGAACCTCCAACACCCCCAATCACAAAAACCACTGCAAAGAGTAAAATAGCCGTTAGCCGATTCATGTCAATTCCTCCGAGATCTACGTTTGCGAAAAAAACGATGTCAATGACATCCTCCAAATCCATTTGTCGCTTGATTCTAAGTCCAAAAAGCTGGTCTTGCCACTCCCGGTGCGATACCTTAAAGAATAGAGATTTGTGAATTTCCCCCTTTGAGACTTGATAGAAGAAGGCGGCTAGTTTAGGGGTTTTTGCCTCCTCAAACAAGTTAGCTAAAGGCAAATACTCCTTTTGTTTAACTCCAGATAGTTTCCAGACTGACGTGAGTTCCCCCAGAAAATTATTCCATTCCGGGTATTGATTCGCCTGAAAGGATAGGCCTTTGTGACCATAAATATGTCTGCGCATCAAGTCTAGGTCATTTTCTAGCTTAAGATAAAGAGACTTGCGATACTGACTCGACCATAACCCAGTAGAAGACCCCAGGAGTAAACTGGCTGCATCGAGGAGTTGGGGATGCTTGACGAGATGCGGGATGAGACCGCAAATACCTCGCTCAAGATTTTGACTGATTTTAGGGATTTTCTCTAAATTGTTGCCCAGTTTGTTGAGGATTTCTGTCTGAAATTTTAGAGTGGCTAGGTAATAGTTGTTTAACTGCTTGGGTTGATTGATCCAGTCTAAGAAATTAGGCAGAAAACTGGGGATGACGATGGCTTTGAGGGTTAGAAGACGAAAATTTCTATCGGCATACAAACCGCCAGATATCGCCTGAGATGCACCTTGCTTATCCAGGAGTTTTGTCCAATACTTCTCATCAAGATTGGGATTATCGAGCGCATTTTCAATGGCTTGAATATGGTTTATCTTGACGCGACCATTCATACAGGCTTTAATCGCCGTCTGAACATTGGAATCGCCAGGAATGGGGGGAGGTGAGGCGGAACTCCGAACGATCGCCTGTCTTAAAATCCCCTCCGCTTTCCCATCTATCGGACAAATCACCTGGAAATACTCAGGTCGCTCCAACGCCGCCACATTATAGGCCCAAGCCGTTTCCCCAGACGGTTGTAATTCCTGAGTTAAGCGATTGACAATTAAGGGAGTACAAGGAACCGTTGCGGGGATAAGGATGGGGATGTCCCCCGTGAGGAGTGTGCGAAATTGCTCTGGGAGGGGAATCTCTTGGTGGCTGAACTGAGTTCGATGAGGCTGACCCAATGTTTGAGGGTCGAAGGGATCAAAGACGCGAATCTGGGGGCCCATCCAGCGTAGAATGGCCTCAATTCCTTGGCTGGCCCGGGTGAGAAAGTAGCGGTAGAGGGATACGGGACGACCGCGATCGTCTTTTCCCCGCGTCACCACCGCCACCACTGACCACTGTTCGCCATAGCCAGTCACCGTTCGTCCCACCAGGGCCGGATTGTCGCTACTGGCTCCCTCGGCTAACTTAAATCCTCCGTTGGCGATCGCATCGGAGACGGCTTGAGGAATCGGATTCAGGGTTTGATTCATAAACACCCCAGTAAATCCCCCCGACTCCCAGCCTGAAGCAGTCCGTTTTACTTCAATCCCGGTACTAAATTCGTGAATCTCAAGGGGGAAACTTCCAAGGTTTGGAGAATTAGAATTGACAGTCATAGCTATCTCAGCAGTAAAAGAAATTCGGGACACCTCGGGTTAAGGTCAATCCCGCTAATCTCGGTCAAGTTCCCGGTGACGCTCTCCGGTACAGAGCCAGTAAATGGGGGACACTAAGCCAAAGGGTCGCCAGAGTTTCGGCTTTTTAATCACTGATGTGGTTCCATCACGCGATCGCCGCAAGCGTTTCGAGTTCGGTTCAGGATACTGTCGTCCCAAAATCCCAAAGGCGGAGGTTGTGAAATAATCTACCGAACCATTCCCCCCCCTCGACCAAATCTCCAACTGACTCGACAGTTTAGGAAAACGAGCCTTCACCAATTTTTGCGGTTCATGTCGGTTCACCCACAACTCCGACTGTTCACATTTGCTCAATACCAACGCAATCCGTCGCTGTTGGAGTTCGACTTGGGAGCGATCGAGTTCCATCAAGAACTTCTCCATCCCCATCGCATAATCCCGGTCTTTGCGATGGGTGGTTCCATCGACGAGAAATAACAACCCCGTCGCCAAGCAGCAATCCTCTAAATAGTCTTCGAGGCGAGAGTCCCCACTTTTATAGAGTAAATCGCTAAAAAACTCCCCCGCATAGTCCTTACAACTGACATTGAGTTGCACCTGTTTTCCTTCCCCCCGTAACCAGGAAAAGCGGTCTTTGAGATTAATACTCAGAGTATAGTCTTTCACCTCATCGATATCTGCATTCAGATCCGTCGGTTCGAGTTCTAATCCTTGTTCGAGGAGATCTCGCGCTTTCTCAACCAGTTCTTCCCCCTCCTCACCGATGGGGGTCACACTATCGACAGGACTGTCGGGATTCGCGTTAGGCCAGTAGGCTAAGGAGGCGAGATAGGCGGTTTTTCCTGAGGCGCGATCGCCGATAATTCGTAGGGTTGAATCACCAGACAATGTTTGTGCTGGAGCATCATTCGTGTCAGATGTATCCTTTTTGTTACGGCGAAAAAATTTCATAATTGAAGCTAAATGAGGCTGTTCAAGAGCGAGAGAGAAACCTGAGATCTAAGTCAAGAACCATTGAGCCAATAGAGCGGTTCAAGCAAATTATAGGGGTTCCAACAGGGGGGATCTCGTAAAATCGAAGCTCGTCCATCACTTCCAAACGCATTGACTCGGTTCGGTCGTGGATTATATTTCCCCAATACGCCAAACGTGGACATGGCGAAAAAGCGTAAGTTTTTGGGAGGGAGTCCTCGTTTAAGAATGTTGAGGGTCTTTTTCAGGTAAACGCCAAATAAATCAATTTCCGGGTCAAGTCGTCCCGGCCAGATTTCTCCCCGTTCACATTTACTCATGGCTACGGCTAAGCGATAATTGTGCAAGCGACCTCGTTCATCAAGCATCTCTAAAAAGCGAGCCATGAGTTGACTATAGAAGCGATCGCTGCTACTCTCCCATTCAGTAAAAAGTAACAATCCCCCATCCACATCCGACATCAAGCATTCATCGATAAACTCCTCATGAATCGAATCCTCTTCATTGGCGTTGATGATTTGCTCAAACACCTCACCAGGATAGTCACGAACATTCAGTTGAATCGAGGTTTTAGGCTTAAATAGCCCCCGATTGGCTTCAATCACAAAGGAGTAGTAGGGAAGGTCATCGACGGTCTGAATCCCATCCCCTAAGCGAGTTGGTTCTACGGATAATCCCTGTAAAATGGTATTTTCCGCGTTAATGGTCAATTCCTTCGAGTCTTCATTGACTGGTGTGATGGTATAATTTCGCCCTGAACCTTTGGCTTCAGCAAAGTAGCTGAGTCCTGCTAGATAGGTTGTTTTTCCTGATGCTCGCGGACCAATAATACAGATGTTACCCATGTTAATTCACTCGGTTATGTTGATGATATCAGTCTTAGGAGTTTCCTTTAAGGAACGTCCCTAAATAAATCCAAGGAAGCTCTAATAACTCACGATTATAAATACTGGTGATAAAACATTTAACCGATACCCCAGATGTTCGCTGATTCAGTTGAGCGATCTGGCGACGAACGGGACGAAAGAAGCGTTTAAAGATATAATCATTCCGCTGCATCCAGTTCATCCGTGAGTTTTGGGGATGATAGGCCAGTTTCTGAGCTTCTCGTTTAAGATCAACTCCCTGGAGAAGATCGGCTTTATTGAGACATAGAGCAATATGTTTGATTTGGGAACAGTCATTTTGGAAAAATTCAACCCAGCGATCGAAGCGTCGAATCCATTGCTGTTGGGTGACGAAATCATCGGGGTTAATATCGGCTCCCTGACTGACAATTTCTCGATAGGGAGGAACCACCAGTAACACTCCCTGACAACTTTGAGTGACTGTTAGAAACTGATTCCATTGATCGGCGTTATTTTTTTGCCAAGTAGGACGCCAAATTTCTCCAGGGGTGTCAATCCACTCCGTATAAATGGTCTTACGGCGAGTGGGAACGACCACTTCAATGTCCAGGGAACGGTCATGGGTGGATTGAGCGGCCTCTGTCGGTCGCGTTCTCCCCTCGTCATCATCATACAAAAGGGCCTTGAGTCCCTCATAGTCCGGTGAGAGAACCTTAACATACTGACCGTTGGGATTGGCGAGTTCTAAGGCCAGAGAGGTTTTCCCTGTTTCGCGATCGCCAAGATAGATTACACTCATCACCCCAATTTCCCGAAAAAACCTTGGTACACCTGTCCAGAATCATCTCTCAGCCAAGCCCCCTAACTAGATTGCCCTAGATTGTTGGGTTTGAGTATCCGTGAAAGTACGCAACCACACTGAATGTTCTATCACACTAAAGCGGATAGATAAACCCCGGACTCTCTGAACTTACCCTAATGCAAGGGATTACGTCTGTCACTTCCTCAACCAAAATTTAACGGGTCAACATCCACCGAAAAGCGAACCTTTGGCGGACAGATATCTCGTAACCGTTGCAACTGAGGTTGCAAGTCCACCCGGTCCTGACTGGGGAACTTCAACAAAATCTGCCAACGATAGCGGTCCGACACCCGCAACACCGCCGCCGGAACTGGCCCGAGTACCTCATAGCCTCCCGACGCGTCCGACGGAAGTTGCAGCATCTCCCCCATCTGCAACGCCGTGGCTTCGACTAACTCCGCATCCAACCCACTCAGACGCAACAACACTAACCGGCCATAAGGCGGATAATCCAACGCCTCTCGCTGGTCCAACTCCGCCTCCACAAACTCAGCATAATCATAACGCCGAACCGCTTGCACCACGGGGTGTTCCGGCGTATAGGTTTGTAGAATCACCCGTCCAGGGTCGTCCCCTCGTCCGGCCCGGCCCGCCACCTGGGTTAAGGTTTGAAAGGCCCGTTCCCCGGCCCAATAATCTGAGAGATTCAACAGTCCATCGGCGGCGACAATTCCCACCAAAGACACCGACGGTAAATCTAACCCCTTGGTTAACATCTGCGTTCCCACTAATAGCTGAGCCTCTCCCTGGGCAAAACGAGTTAACAATGCCCGATGTGCGCCCTTATTTCGGGTAGTATCACTGTCAAAGCGAAGGGCATTTAACTCAGGGAAATTACGAGCCAGTTCCTGCATAACTCGTTGGGTTCCACTGCCAAAAAACTTGAGATAGGGGGAACCACATTCAGGACAATTCCGGGGATGTTGGCGAGTGTAACCGCAGTAGTGACAGCGTAATAATTGATTCGCCCCTTCATGGGTATGGTGATAAGAAAGAGAGACGTCACAATGGGGACATTCGATAACATAGCCGCAACTGCGACAGGAGACAAAACTACTATGTCCACGGCGATGGATAAATAAAATTCCCTGTTTGCCGGTCTCTTGTAATCTCCTCAATTCTTGTTGTAATGTGAGGCTAAAAATGGAGCGATTGCCCCGTTTTAGTTCCCCCCGAAGGTCGATAATTTCAATGGGGGGCATCGGGCGAGATTCAACTCGTTCTGGGAGGGAAAGATAGTGCCGTTGGGGATGAGTTTGGCGACAATCTAACCAGGTGGCTAAGGATGGGGTGGCTGAGCCTAAAATTAAGGGGCAATCTTCTAATTCAGCCCGCCATTTTGCCACCGTTCGCCCGTGATAGGTGGGGGCGGGACGGTCTTGTTTGAAACTACTATCATGTTCCTCGTCCAGCACAATTAGCCCGAGACGGGGTAGGGGGGAGAAAATGGCGGATCGGGTTCCGATGACCACTTGCGGCTCTCCTAGGAGCATCTGTCGCCAGGTATCGAAGCGTTCACCATCGGATAGGGCGCTGTGATACACACAAACGCGATCGCCGAAGCGGGCGCGGAAGCGATCGGTCAGTTGGGGGGTTAAGCCAATTTCGGGGACGAGAATTAGGACTGATTTTTGTTGGGCTAAAATGGGGGCGATCGCCTGCAAATAGACCTCAGTTTTCCCAGAACCGGTCACTCCATGTAACAACATCTCACAATAGTTAGACTGTTGCAAAATCTGCTGCAAGGCCTGAGATTGCGCCGGGGTTAGGTCCTTGTCCGCATCAGCCGCAACACTGGCCCCCACCTCTCGCCGCAACACTTCCCGTCCCTCGACCACGACACAATCGCAACGTTCTAAATTACTAATCGTTGGGCGAGTTGTACGAGCAATTTGTAACAAATCCGTTAGCCAGAGTTCTCCCCCATGACGTTGTAGGATAATCAGCACTTCTTTCTGACGTTTAGTTAGTTCCGTATAGATAACAGGAGAAACATCGAGAAGAATCACAGCCTGTTTCAGTTTTGGTTGGGCGGGTCGGGGGGTTTCAAGGTAACTTTGGGCGTAGTTTCGTTGTACTAAATCTCGAATTCCTCGACTGGCTCCGGGAATTTTTTGCTGTACATAGGTGGCGCTATAGTTATCAGATTTCCCATTCTCAAGCAGATCGAGAACCCGGCGAGCGATGGGAGACAGGAACTGTTCTGCACCGGGGGGAATCGCCTCGGAGTTGAGGCGGATGCGGCGTTGCGATCGTTGCAGAAGTCCAGGAGGAAGGGCGACTCGAATCACTTGCATCAGGGGCGTGTAATAGTACTCTGCCACCTGTTCGAGGAGTTGCCAATAGTTGGGGGGAAAGAAGCCTCGGGTAATGATATCGTCAACGGCTTTGATGCGGCTGGGGTCTAAATCTAGGGGTGGGCTGCTGCGAAATCCGATGGCGATCGCCCCGACTTGTTGCGAACCAAAGGGAACGCTGAGAATATCCCCCGGTTTCACCTCTAATTCCTCAGGAATGGCGTACGTAAACAGTTTTTCCGACCCCGGACAGTCCACGAGAACTTCCACATAGGGGGGTGGTGTGGGGGGTAGATGATAGGGGGCGATCGGTTGAGCGACAATCACAGGCGTTTGGCGATGAGGAGCAGCTTGGCTTTGATCTTAATACCAATTCCCCATTCGCACATCACCCGAGCCGTCAAAGTTATAGTAAAAGGGGAGTTATCACGCAGGAGACTCAGCCCCATGGTTCAAACTCCAGTTCAAGCCATCACCCTAGACAGCTTCCTCGCCCAACCCGAAACCAAGCCAGCGAGTGAATATATCGAGGGACACATTATTCAGAAGCCCATGCCACAGTGTAAGCATAGTTTTATTCAGTCCGGTTTAGCGGCAACCCTAGATATGGCTCTGAGAAAGCCCAAAATTGCCCGCGCTGCAACCGAGTTACGTTGTACCTTTGGCAATAAATCCATTGTCCCAGATATTGTCGTCATCACTTGGGATAAGATTCCTCGGGATGAAACCGGGTCAGTCACTAACGGAATTTTCTTTCCTCCCCCTTGGATGATTGAAATTCTCTCCCCCAAGCAATCTCAAAATCTCCTCACCGGGAAAATTTTGCACTGTTTAGATTCTGGTACAGAATTAGGCTGGATTATCGACCCGGATAGTTTAACCGTTCTCAGCTATCAATCGGGACAGCAGCCCCAATTTTTTGAGAATCCGACGGACCGATTACCTGTTCCTGAGTTTGCTCAAGACCTGAACATCACGATTGAAGATTTACGAAATTTTATGATGGAATAAACTGCCCTCTCGTCCTCCAGTAAACCGCTGCCAAATCTCCTCTCCCACTAAGCGATAATCTTTAAGGATTGAACGAGCGTTATAGAGTTTGTCCGCCGCTGAGACGAGGCGCACCGAAGGAGAGGCCGTTTTCAATGGCATCATGGAGTAGGGCGGCGATCGCCTCATCTTCTGTGGCCCCATACTCTAACGCCTCACTGGTGACTCCCAACAGATGAGCAATATAGGGAGCCCCAGATCCCTTGCGAACCTGAGTGTTATGAAGTTCCGTCGCCCAAACAAACGCCTCAGTAAATCGTTGTGACAGTACCATAATTCTTTATTTTTTGCTTAACTAAAACAGAGTCATTTGTTTCTCAAAACGGACGATATTCAATGGAGAAATAAACACCATTTCCCTGCAACGACTCCCCACGATCGCCCACATCGACCAAAGGAATCCCCCAGTCGACCGTGGCGGAGAAATCCGGGGACATCTCCCAGCGTAACCCCACTCCCGTTCCCAGCAACGTTTGTGGATTGGGAATCTCGCGATCGCTCCCCAAATTCCACACCGTCCCCACATCGAAAAACGGTGCAATCTGGACCAGTCCCAACCCTCCGGGATCTCGAATTAAGGGATAGCGAAACTCCAACGACAGCATCACCCCACTATCGCCAACCCGTTGATTTTGCAGATAACCACGAACCGTATCGGGTCCACCTAAGCCAAACTGGGAAATCGGAAGCAAGGGATCAGCCGCTAACTGAGCCGCCATGCGCGTCACCAAGAGGGTATCCGGGGCCAGCGATCGCACCCATTGAAACTGTCCTAACCAGGCGAAAAACAGCCCATCCGGCCCTGTCTCGTTACGGGTTGCATTGAACGCATCAACTCCGAGACTAAACTGCGATCGCGCCGCCACCACCTCCGCCGGAGAACGAGAAGACCAGTCTTGCGTTAGTTGTAACACCGTTAAATTCGATCGCCCATCTTCAGGTCCGTCGGAAAAGGAAAACGGCTCATCATCAAACAAAAACGTCCGCGATCGCTGTAACCCCAACGACATCCCCACCCGGAACACATCATTGGAGGTTTCCCAAAGGGGATGAGAGACACCCAAACGCCAATCTTCATCCGTTGAGCGAATTTCTAGGACCTCAAACGGCTCCTCCACCACCCGCGATCGCCCCCGCTGATAAGATAACGATAAGCGAGTATTCTCGGCGTTCACCGGCAGCTCATAGCGAACAAACCCCTCTCGCACCCCTTCTGTAATCCCAAACTCCCCCAACAAAGAATCGCCAATTCCCAAAGGACTGTAAACCTCCATCTCGACTGAAGGACGTAGTGACCCCACATTGGGAGAATTACGATTAGCTAACTGTAACCGTCCCTCAACGGGGAACGCCTCTGTCACCGTCAGCTGTAACTCACTTAAACCCGGCCCGCGTCCCGCCATCAACTCGGCCCGAACCGAGGCGATCGCCGGGTCTTGTTGCAACAGTTGTAGAGCCTGTTCCAACGCCGGTAAACTTAAAGGGGAATCGCTCGCTCGCTCCAAACGGCGACGAATCCACCCCTCTGACAAGCGGCGAACCCCGGTAATCGTTAGCCGATCTAAACGTCCCTCCACCACCTGCACCTGCACCACCCCATCGCTGACATCCTGTGGCGGAATAAAGGCCCCCGACGTCGTGTAACCATTGGCCACATAGAGATCCGTAATGGCCGTACGTAAGTTGATTAACTCTTCAAACACCAGCGATCGCCCCTCATAAGCCGCCGTCAACTCCGCCAACTGCGCCTCCGAAAACACCGTATTTCCCAACACCTCAATCTCGCGAACCCAAATCTCAGGGATCTCCTCAGCGGGGCCGTCCCTCTCAGGGGACATCTCTAGCGGTGGAACCAGAATATCTGGACTCGGCGGGGGAAGGCGATCCGGGAGGGAAGGTAACTGCGGCGATTGCGGGGGAATCGGTTGAGCCATGGCCTCACAGGACCATCCTACTCCAGCGGCGATCGCGGCCCCCACCCCAATCCCTCCTCCCCACAGCAAACAGACCAATTTCATGAGTATCGCCCAAACCTATGTGAGTTGACGTCGAGCTATTCGTCGTCAGTCTACACAACTTCTGGACAATCAGGACAATTTCATGAGAAAATCTCGGCCAGTTTTATCGAGGCGATCGCATCAACAACCTTGAATAAATGCCATCTGCCAAAAAGCATTCTCCTGACGAGCAACCGCTTGAAAAACTGCCTCCGCTTGAGCTTGAACCTCCTGTGATGCCTCTGCTAAGCTTTCGTTAGCCTGCGCTTCGAGTTGCTTAACATACTCAGTAAATCCCGGATTTCCCCAACGTTGAGCAAACTCATCATAGGGCGAAACCATTGCACCGGGCAGTTGCCAGCCCTGATTATAGGCTAATTCAATCGCCCACAACGCCGTCCCTTGCACCGCATAAGGTTGCACCGACCAACTGGCCATCAACTGACAATAGGTCTCACAGGTGGCTTGAGGCGCACTGTCCAAGCTCAACTGACGTTCCTGAGCTTTATCACGAAACCAGGCCAACTCATCGCGAATGGCGTTCAATCCCCCCAGCAGGACATCAAAATGAGCCACCGGCGCCGCCGCTAGACTATTAGCCAGAAAGCGAGTGAACTCCGTCACAAACAGATAATCCTGAGTCAGCCAAGTATTAAACTGTTGCGGCTCAATCGTTCCCGCTTGACAGCGATCGAGAAAGGGATGACGGGTTGCATCCCGCCACAGGTCAGGATAGGTCTCCAGAAGTTGGGCGCAAGTCAGAGTCATAGGTCTTTCCAAAGAATCATCCCTTAATTGTAGATAGATAGCGCCTCCGGGCAAAATAGCGAAGATTGCTCCATCGGGCAAGGACTTGCTCTAAACTGTTAAGGGTTGTATCAAAGGTCGGTATGGCACGGCGCGTCACATCTCGGGACTCTCTCCCCAACTCCACAGAGAACACACTCTCCCCTAGACTTGAGGATGTCATCCGCATTCGGGGAGCGCGTCAACATAACCTCAAACAGATTGATCTCGACCTTCCCCGCAACCAGTTAATCGTCTTTACTGGGGTGTCGGGTTCCGGGAAATCCTCCCTGGCCTTCGATACCATCTTCGCCGAAGGACAACGGCGCTACATCGAATCCCTCAGTGCGTACGCGCGTCAGTTCCTCGGACAACTCGACAAACCCGATGTCGAGTCCATCGAAGGCCTCAGTCCCGCCATCTCCATCGACCAGAAATCCACCTCCCACAACCCCCGCTCAACCGTGGGAACCGTTACCGAGATTTACGACTATCTACGACTGCTGTTTGGACGAGCCGGTGAACCTCACTGTCCCCATTGCGATCGCTCCATCGCGCCTCAGACCCTTGATATCATGTGCGATCGCGTCCTCGCCCTCCCCGAACGCACTAAATTCCAAATCCTGGCCCCCATCATCCGAGGAAAGAAGGGAACCCACAAAAAACTCCTCTCCAGTCTCGCCTCCCAAGGCTTCGTCCGCGTTCGCATCAACGGCGAGGTGCGGGATCTCTCAGATCACATCGAACTGGACAAAAACCATGTCCATGACATTGAGATTGTCGTCGATCGCCTCATTTGTAAACCCGGACTGCAAGAACGGCTCACCGACTCCCTCGCCACCGCCTTAAAACAGGCCGATGGAGTGGTCATGATTTCCGCTCAACTCCCCGACGAAGATCGTCCCCAAGAAATCCTCTTTTCCGAAAACTTCGCCTGTCCCGAACATGGCGCAGTCATGGAAGAACTCTCACCGCGTCTGTTCTCCTTTAACTCTCCCTATGGAGCCTGTCCCGCCTGTCATGGCTTAGGGAGTTCCCGCACCTTCGCCCCAGAACGAGTGATTCCCGACCCCAACGCGCCGGTGTACAGTGCGATCGCCCCCTGGTCCGACAAAGACAATAGTTATTATCTCTCCGTCCTCTTCAGCGTCGGCCAAGCCTTTGGCTTCGAGATTAGCACCCCTTGGAACCAACTCAGCGCCGAGCAACAACAGATCCTCCTCTACGGGGCCAGCGAACCAATTTGGATTGAAACCGATTCGCGCTATCAAGAGAATCGAGGCTACTACCGCCACTTTGCTGGGGTCTTGGCTATGTTGCAACGCCAATACGAAGACACATCTTCCGAGCCAATCAAAGACAAACTCGAACAATACCTCATTGATAAAGTTTGCGATGTCTGTGGCGGAAAGCGCCTCAAACCTGAAGCCCTCGCCGTTCGCATCGGTCAATATAATATCAGCGATCTCACCGGTGTCGCCATTGACGAGTGCTTAACGCGCCTATTTGAGATGGAACTGAGTCCCCGTCAAGCGCAAATCGCTGAACTGGTATTACGGGAAATTCGCGATCGCCTGCAATTCCTCCTCGACGTAGGTCTCGATTATCTCACCCTCGATCGCGCCGCCACCAGTCTCTCCGGGGGAGAAGCCCAACGCATCCGTCTCGCCACCCAAATCGGGTCCGGTTTAACGGGAGTGTTGTACGTCCTCGACGAACCCAGCATCGGGTTACACCAACGGGACAACGGACGGTTACTGCAAACCCTAACCAAACTGCGAGATTTAGGCAATACTTTAATTGTCGTTGAACATGACGAAGATACCATCCGCAGCGCCGATCACCTGGTTGATATCGGTCCCGGTGCGGGCGTTCACGGCGGCGAAATTGTCGCCCAAGGGGACTTAAAAACACTTCTCAACGCCGAACGGTCAATGACTGGCGCTTATTTATCTGGGCGACGGACGATTGAGATTCCTGAAGAACGTCGCCCCGGAAATGGTCGCGTTTTACAACTTAAAGATGCTCATCGCAATAATCTCAAACATATTGATGTGGACATTCCTCTGGGGAAATTAGTCTGCATCACTGGAGTGTCTGGCTCTGGAAAATCAACATTAGTTAATGACCTGTTTTATCCAGCATTGCAACATCATTTAACTCGAAAAATTCCCATGCCTCAAGGGTTAAAAACCTTGAAAGTTAAGGGCAGTAAAAAGAAAGAAGTCAAAGACATTGTTGACAAAGTAATTGTTATTGACCAATCCCCAATTGGACGGACCCCTCGCTCGAATCCAGCCACCTATACGGGGATTTTTGATAGTATCCGTCAAGTCTTTGCTGAAACCGTCGAAGCCAAAGCACGAGGCTATAAACCGGGGCGCTTTTCCTTTAACGTCAAAGGGGGACGCTGTGAAGCTTGTGGCGGTCAGGGGGTTAATATCATTTCTATGAACTTTCTCCCCGATGTCTATGTCCAATGTGATGTCTGTAAAGGGGCGCGTTATAACCGAGAAACCCTACAAGTTCACTATAAAGGTCATTCTATCGCCGATGTCCTCAATATGACCGTGGAGGAGGCGTTAGAGGTCTTTCAAAACATCCCTCGCGCCGCCAGTCGTCTGCAAACGCTATTCGATGTAGGGTTGGGGTATATTCACCTCGGTCAGCCTGCGCCAACCCTCTCAGGCGGTGAGGCGCAACGGGTGAAGTTAGCCTCGGAGTTATCTCGCCGCGCTACAGGGAAAACCTTATATTTGATTGATGAACCGACGACTGGACTCTCGTTTTATGATGTTCATCAGTTACTGAATGTGATGCAACGTTTGGTGGATAAGGGCAATTCAATTTTAGTGATTGAGCATAATTTGGATGTGATTCGTTCGGCGGATTGGTTGATTGATTTAGGTCCGGAAGGGGGAAATAAGGGCGGTGAAGTTGTGGCTGTAGGAACCCCGGAAATGGTGGCTAAGGTGGCCCAATCCCATACGGGACAGTATTTGTGATAAGAAGGGAACAGGGAATAGGGAACAGGGAACAGGGAATAGGGAACAGGCATAACCCACCCCGCCCTCCGGGCACCCCTCCCAAGAGGGGAAGGGAACAGGGAATAGGGAATAGGGAACAGGGAACAGGGAACAGGGAACAGGGAACAGGGAATAGGGAATAGGGAACAGGGGGGAGAAGGTGATGAAGCCAGGTTACAAAAGGGTTAACCGCCGCCGACAATGGTGACAATTTCGAGGTTATCTCCTTCTTTAATTTGGGTGTTTTCCCAATATTGACGATGGAGAATTTCGCCGTTGTATTCAACGGCAATTAGGCGAGGATTTAAGCCAATCTCTTCTAAAAATTGGGGCAGCGATCGCCCGGATTGGCATTGTTTGGATTCACCGTTAACGGTTAGGGTAATGGGGGGCATAGAAGGGTAAGAGGCAAGAGGCAAGAGGCAAGAGGCAAGAGGCAAGGGGAGGGGCGTACCTTTCTTAAACTTAGGCTTGGGCGACTTTGTAGAGCATTTTGGCCAGTTTCATGAGCTGGGGTTTGTCGAAGACATCCGTGAGGGCTTTAACCGCAGCGGCCGGATCTTGGCGAATGAGGGCGTAGTGGCCCCACGCTCCCGCCTCGGCTTCGGCCAGATGTTGCAGACTGAAACTGGGGGAAATTGCGCCTTCATCTCCGGCGGCGATCGCCTCGCTGGCTTCCCGTAATTCTACAATAACCACAGGCGCTAAGATGCGATAGGGGTTGTTTTCATTGCGAACTGCGCGATCGGCTACCTCTGTTAAGGCTTTCCAAGCCTGAGACTCGGAAGCGAGTTCTTGCAGATGCTGACAGAACACGGCTAACTTTTGTCGGGTTTCTGAACTTTCGGCTTGACGGAACAGGGTTAACATTTGTCGCAATAGTTCCGTCACCTCAGCTTGCAGATTCCCTGACGGTTGGGAAGCCCCAGCGGCGGGGGTATCGTCTGGGGTTCCTCCGGCTTGTAGATGTTTGAGATGGGCTTCGAGTTGTTCAAAGGCCGGTTCGACGCGGCTGAACACCTCGTCTGCATCTTCGTCTCGTAAGCCAAAGGGGCTTTGCAGCAGTTCCAGGAGTTCCCGCAGAGAGTCAACTCCTTGCAAAAAGAGACTTTCGAGTTTGCGATCGATGGGTAACGTATCTTGTTTGAGGACTTTGAAATAGTCTTCGAGACGGTGGGCGACTTTTTGGATGGAACTATAGCCCAACATGGCTGCACCCCCTTTGACGGAGTGAGCCGCACGGAACATCTCGTCAATTTCGTCGGGGTTTTGGACGGTGGCGGGTAAGTCTAATAAGCCATTTTCGAGGGTATTGAGGTGTTCTTTACCTTCTTCGATGAAGAAGCGGACGATTTCTTCGGAGGCCACGAGATTACTCCTTAACCAATGCAGGACAGGGGATTTGAGCCTTAAGGCTCGCAGGATTATTCCTCAGAGACGTCTTCCTCAGAGACGTCTTCCTCAGTGGAACTGGCTTGACTGGCTTGGATCTCTTCGATCAGAATTTGAATCCGGTCTTTTTGTTGAGCCGGGGCCAGTTCTAGGGCGGTGTTGAGGGCGGCTTGGGCTTCATCGAGTTGTCCGGTTTCTTCTAAAATCAGACCTTTACCCACCAGGGGGCGAAAATCACTCGAATGTTCTTGGCTGAGATTGTCAAAGACGTTGAGGGCTTGTTCGTAGCGTTGCTGTTCGGCGTAAACTTGTCCTAACAGGAGTTGAGTGGAGACCACATCGATGCTTCCTGGCTCCGATTGGTTGGCTTGGGAGGCTAATTGTAGGATATCTTCAATGGCGGCGATCGCCGCTTCGGGCCGGTCTTCTTGCAGCAGCAGCGTCACCAGTCCCTGAAGGGCTTGCACGTTCCCCGGTTCGCGGGTAATCAGCTCGCGATAGGTTTCGACAGCACCCTCGCGATCGCCTAAATACTGTTTCGTCTGAGCCAACAAGACTCGATAGCGAGATTCGTCGGGATTCAGTTCCGCTAAGCGTTCTAGCGGCTCAATAGTCCCCTCGATATCGTTGAGTTGACGCCGCACATCAATCAGCCCTCGCAACGCCGTGCGATTATCGGGTTCGCGCTCCAGGACGAGTTTATAGCCCCGTTCCTGAGCTTGAAGATCCTCTTGGGGGTTGCTGGCGGCGGGGGTATTCGTGGGAGTGGGGTTGGAACTCCCCTGATTGGCTTGTAAGACACCGCCGAGGAGAGGGGCGATGGAAAAGCCAAGAAAGGCGATTAAGCCAATGGCCAACACAATACGACTAAACCAACCCGAACGCTTTTTAGACACAAACTTTGCCTCAACTGCAACTGAACATCAAACTGAACATTAAGCCGAATCTGGCGGAACCTCAGAGATGAGGTCATCCGTCACCCCTAGTATCTCAATCTGTCGGCAAGGGACTCTTTTGGGGGGAATCCTTTACACTTAGGGGGAAAGGGTGCGATCGCCCCAACCGTTACATCAGGCCGCGATCTAAATTCATGAAAGACAACCCACCGCTCCTTATTATCTTACAACTGTTGCCAATTTTAGTGGTCGTGACGGCGATCGTAAACCCGACCTTGGCGCTTCCTCTGATCAGTCTTTTGATTCTCTTGTTCCCCGTCATTCTCTATAAATTCCTCCAACAAGCCTCACGGGACTTAGGCCGAGAACTCTATTCTCGCAACCCCGAGACGACGGAATTTGACCAGTGGGATGAGGTTCCCATCGTCGATAGCGAGCCGATGGCGATCGACCCCATTTTCCAGCGGATTCAGGGGGATTTAGCCCTCTTGCGGCTGGCCTATCCCTTTGACGAAGACCAGCTCACTCAAGCCTACCGCCGTCGCGCCCGCGAAACCCACCCCGATGCGGGGGGAAGCGAGCGCGAGTTTATTCAGGTGCAACAGGCCTATGAACGACTCCAAGGGGTGTTAGAACTCGAAATCAGCGAGGAGTTTTAGGGGTAGAACCCTAAGCTGGGGAGTCCGATGGTTTCTTCGAGTCCTAACATCAGGTTCATCGCTTGTACCGCTTGTCCCGCCTGTCCTTTGAGGAGATTGTCAATCACTGACATGACAATCACTCGTCCCGTGCGCGGGTCAACTTCAATGCCGATATAGTTGAGGTTAGAGCCACAGGCCCATTTGGTTTGCGGATAGACCCCAGATGGGAGAACCTTAACCCAAGGGGAGGCTCGATAGAAGGCATTATAGATGGTGGCCAGGTCTTCGCGGACTAAACCGGGGTCGCGCAGGGTTCCGTAAACCGTGGCCAGAATTCCCCGCACCATAGGGACAAGATGAGGGGTAAATTGAACCATCATCTCATGACCGGCGAGGTCACTACAGATTTGTTCGATTTCCGGGGTATGTCGGTGACGGGCCACCCCATAGGCGGAGATGGAACTACTGGCTTCGGCCAGCAACAGGTTCGTTTTCGCCTGACGACCCCCCCCAGAGGTCCCGGATTTAGCGTCAATGACAAGGGTTTCCGGTGCAATTAAGCCCTGTTTGAGCAGGGGGGCTACCGCTAAGAGGCTGGCGGTGGGATAGCACCCCGGACAGCCCACGAGATTGGCCTCTTGGATGCGATCGCGGTACAGTTCCGGTAAGCCATAGACCGCTGAGGCGGCGATGTTGGCGTCCGTGCGATCGCCCCCATACCAAGCCTGATAGGTATCGAGATTAAAAAAGCGGTAGTCAGCGGACAAATCCAGGACTTTGCAGCCTTTTTCCAGAAGTGCGGGGGCCATTGTCCAAGCTAGGCCATTGGGAAGTGAGAGGAAGACCACCTGACAGCGTTCGGCGATGCGATCGACCTCCACGGGTTCGACTTGTAGTTTAAAGCGGTGTTCGAGATGGGGATAAATGTCTGAAAAGGGCTTTCCAGCACTTCCCTGTCCCCCTAAATAGACAATATCGACATTTGGATGGTCTAGTAGCAATCGCACCAGTTGCACGCCGCCATATCCCGATGCACCGACAATGCCGACTGATACACGCTCAAAATCTCCCATTATGCTTCTCCCAACCAGTTTCAGTTCAATAGGGTCTCACGTTAGAGCTAGTCTAGCGTTACTCTGGCCGCAACGAACGTTTTGCCAGAGAATCCTCATGATTTGGGGACAAGGAACCTTGCGCGTCTAGGTTGAGGCCAGGGAGCGAACTGAGAGGATATGGCTTGAGTTGAGGGGAGAGACGGCGGATTTGGGGACGATGACGGTGTTGAGAGACTCGCCAAGTGCATTAAAGATTTCCAAGACATATCCGTCTTCTATCCCATCAGGGCCGGGAACGGTATCGATGAGGCGGGCGATATCTCCCTGTTTGAGCTGATAGTTGGGAAAGTTGCGGTTCAGACAGACTTGGCTATAAAGTTGAACGGTTGGCTCAGTCATCGCAGTGGCTTTAAGGTAATGAATTGAATTTTTCCATCGCGGAGCCGTCGCAGCCAGATCGTTACAACGGCAAGACTTTTGTCTCTCCCTCTGATATTACCGTTAACGCGATAGAACGTACCATACTCGTTTGTGTCATCCTCAAGGGCTTCATGAGTAAGCACAAGCTCTCGAATCGCCGCTTCTAGGAGATCAGGATTAACCTGAGTAAATCCAGCTTGTGCGAGGAATTTAGATTTATCGTCTTGCTTGCGTGGAACTAGGAGATAATGTATCAGCTTGGCCTGAGGGATAATGATTTCTGCTTCAGGGAGTTTCATGATTGTTCGGGAACGTCTGGGGCGATCGCACCATCTTAGAGAGTAGACCCAAAGGCAACTGTTAAGCTTACATCAGGCGCTGCTGTCCCCCTACCCGACAATTTATGAATACTCCTGACTCTCTACCCCAGTCTTGGCCCCGCAAACTCTCGAAGGTTCTCCTACATCCTTTGGTGGTGTCCTCCGTCGCCGTTGCAGGTATTGCAGCCTTCCAAGCCGAACGCATCAGCGACAAAGTGACCGAGGCCCTATTTCCCGCCGCACCCGCTCCCGTCACCGAGGTCAAAGCCTTACTGGTGAGCGAATTTGAGGGCAAAACCGAACTGACTACCGCCGAAGTTCTCCTCGAAACCGTCGTCAGAACCCATCAAGATCGGATGTTGGGTCATCTCTATCTAGGACAAACTGTGGTTCTCTATCAAGGCGTGGGACGAGTTCGCGCTGGAATTGACTTAGACCAATTAGAAGTCAAATCCGTCGATCGCGCCAATGGCCAGATTCACATTCTCCTCCCCCCGCCCTATCTGGTGCAAGCAGATTTAGATGTTGATGAATCGGGCATTTTAGAGCATCATCGCACCTGGCTCGCCCCCAATGTTGAGGCGCAACTCTACACCGAGGCCCAACAAACGGCCTTACTGCAAATTCGCGAACAAGCCTGTCAGGATGGCCTGCTGCAAAAAGCTGACCAGGAAGCTGAAATGATTGTCCGTAATATCCTGCAAGCGGCTGAGTATCAAGAGATTACCATTGAAAGCCAATTGGCGCGATCGCCCAGTTGTCTGATGAACGCCGGTCGCTAATCGGGCGACAGAAGGGAACAGGGAACAGGGAACAGGGAACAGGGAACAGGGAACAGTCCTCTTGCCTCTTGCCATCCCCTCTTGGGAGGGGTTAGGGGTGGGTTATGCCTCTTGCCTCTTGCCTTTTGCCTTCTTCCCCCTCAAGCACTAAAGTACTTCGCCACCGGGTGATACACCACAAACGCCGTCGTGGACTGTTCAGGATAGAGTTGTTCACTTTCATCCATAAACATCCCGATGCGATCAGTTCCCATCAACTCCAACTGGCGATATTGATCCGACACCTTCGGACAAGCCGGATAGCCAAAACTATAGCGTGACCCCTGATGGCGTTGTGCTAACACATCGCGCACATTATCCGGTTCGAGATGGCCATACCCCAACTCGCGGCGAATGCGAGCGTGAATCCACTCGGCCATGGCCTCGGCCACCTGTACCGCCATGCCGTGATAATAGAGATAATCGGTGTACTCATTGGCCGCAAACAGTTCATGGGCGAACTTCGTGGCGATTTCTCCCACCGTCACCGCCTGCATGGGAAACACGTCAATTTGTCCCGTTTCTTTGGGTGCAAAGAAGTCCGATAAACACAACCGCCGTAGCGATCGCTGACGCGGGAAAGTAAACGTCGCCGCTGGTTCCCCTAACTGGCCGGCTTCGGCTTCTTCGGGGTAATACACATGGAGAGAGTTCCCCTCTGACTGACAGGGGAAATAGCCATAAATAATCGTCGGATGCAGAAGATTCTCCTCGACAATCCGCCGCTTCCAATGGTCCAGAATGGGATAAACCTCTTTCTCTAGGAAAGCGTCATACTCCTCCCGAGACTGTTCCCGAGGTTTGCGGAATTGCCATTGTCCGGCAATCAAAGCCTGTAAATCCAAATACCAGAATAACTCCTCTAGGGGGATATCTTCCGGGGTGAGAATCTTGGTTCCCCAGAATGGTGGCTGGGGGCGATCGATATCCACATCCACCGCCTCGGAACGGCGGGTATCGATTTCCACCACTTGAGGCGTTTCCGACTCCTGCGTGGTGTCTGAGGGGTCAGCGGCTGGCTGTGACTCGGTGGCGATCGCCTCCTCCTCTAATTCCACTTCATTCAAAAAGCCCTGTAAATCATCCCAATTTCCCTCAGCTTTGGCTGGCATTAACTTGTCCATAAAATGCAAGTCAGCAAAGGCATCTTTGCCATAAACCACCTTCCCTTTATAAGTGTTTTGACAGTCTTTATAAACAAACTTAGGCGTAAGCGCCGCCCCGCCTAAAATCACCGGAACGGTAATTCCCTCCTCATTAAACCGCTCCAAATTATCCTTCATAAATGCCGTCGATTTCACCAATAAGCCACTCATAGCAATACAATCCGCCCCATGTTCTCGATAGGCTTGAATGATGTTTTCTACCGGTTGTTTAATTCCCAAATTGACAACCTTGTAGCCATTATTGGAAAGAATAATATCGACTAAATTCTTGCCAATATCATGAACATCGCCCTTGACTGTTGCAATCAAAAAGGTTCCCTTACCGCGACCATCGGAGTCCTCTTTGTCCATATAGGGTTCCAGATAAGCCACCGCCGCTTTCATGGTTTGCGCCGATTGCAAGACAAAGGGAAGCTGCATTTGTCCCGACCCAAACAACTCCCCAACGACTTTCATCCCATCGAGGAGGAAGACATTAATAATATCCAAGGGTTCATGGTCTTGACGCGCTTTTTCCAACGACTCCTCTAAGCCAATCCGCTCCCCATCAATAATATGCTGTTTAAGCTGTTCCTCAATGGGAAGATTTTTATCAATGGCTTCGGTTTTCTTAGCAGATTTCCCTTGAAACAGGGTTGTTAACACTCCCAGGGGGTCATAGGTACAAACGTCCCCATCAAACTCCCGTTGATCATAAATTAGTTTGCGGCAGATCTCCTGATGGTCGGGGTCAATCTTGGCTAGGGGTAAAATCTTACTGGCGCTGACAATGGCTGAATCTAATCCCGCTTCCATGGCATCATGGAGAAACACGGAATTGAGAACCTGTCGCGCCGCCGCATTCAAGCCAAAGGAGATATTAGACACCCCCAGCGTAATGTGACAGTCGGGGAGTTCCTGACGAATGCGACGGATGGATTCAATGGTGGCTTTACCATTTTCCCGGTCTTCCTCAATCCCTGTGGAAACGGGAAGGGCCAGGGGGTCAAAAAACAGTTCCCGCGCCGGAATCCCAAACTCAATGGCGGCGTAGTAGGCCCGTTTGGCGATTTCAAATTTCTTGTCGGCGGTTCGGGCCATTCCCTCCTCGTCGATGGTCCCAATCACCACCCCTGCGCCGTACTGTTTGGCGATTTCCAGGACTTTATAGAAGCGTTCTTCGCCATCTTCGTAGTTGGTGGAGTTCAGCAAACATTTTCCACCGGCCACCTTTAACCCGGCTTCCATTTTCTGCCATTCGGTGGAATCCAACATCAAGGGAAGCTTGACATTATTGACCAAACGTGATACAAGTTCGTGCATATCTCGCACCCCATCTCGGCCCACGTAATCGACGTTAACATCGAGGATTTGTGCGCCTTCGCGTTCCTGCGATCGCGCCAGGGCCACCAAACCATCCCAATCCTCATTATTGAGCAGCGTCCGCATTTTTTTGGACCCACTGGCGTTGAGGCGTTCGCCAATAATTAGGAAGGAATTATCCTGCTCATAGGTTTGGGTACTATAAATCGACGCGGCGGCCGGTTCGTATTGAGGGTGGCGAACTTTCGGGGTCAGATCTTGACTAATCTCGGCGAGGGCCGCGATATGTTCGGGACGGGTTCCACAGCAGCCGCCAATAATTTGAACTCCCAAATCCTCGATGAAGTGCATCAAGGCTATCCGCAGTTCCAGGGGAGTCAGTTTATAGTGAGCTTGGCCGCCGACGTTTTCCGGGAGTCCGGCGTTGGGAATACAGGAGACGATGAAGGGGGAATGGTCCGAGAGATAGCGGATATGGTCTTTCATCAAGTCGGGACCGGTGGCGCAGTTGAGACCCAGAATATCGATGTTGTAGGGTTCCAGAATCGCCAACGCCGCGCCAATTTCTGACCCCACCAGCATGGTTCCGAACTGTTCCATGGTCACGGACACCATAATCGGACGACGTTGGCCCCGTTGTTCAAAGACGGTTTCGACGGCGTTGAGCGCGGCTTTGATTTGCAGCACATCCTGACAGGTTTCAATCAGGAACAGGTCAACACCGCCATCGTAGAGGCCCTGAACTTGGGTGATATAGGCCTGATGGAGACTGTCGAAGTCGATATGGCCCAGGGTGGGGAGTTTGGTTCCGGGTCCCATGGAACCGGCGACGAAGCGGGGTTTCTCGGGGGTTGAGTAGTCGGCGGTGATGCGTTTGGCGAGTTCGGCGGCGGCTTTGTTGAGGTCGTAGGCTTGGTCCGCGAGGTCGTATTCGGCGAGGACGAGGGGAGTTCCGCCGAAGGTATCGGTTTCGATGACATCGGCCCCCGCGTCGAGGAAACCGCGATGCACTGTGGCGACAGCATCGGGTTTGGTTTTGACCAGGTATTCGTTGCAGCCTTCGTATTCTGGCCCACCGAAGTCGTCGGCGGTCAGGTTTTGCACTTGTAGGTTGGTTCCCATAGCACCGTCGAAGACGAGGACGGGACGGTTAGGACTATGGAGGCGTTCGAGGAAGGCGCTAGTCATACCAGGTCAAGATGGGCGTTGATGGGTTAGTCCTTTATTTTATCAGGACTGTTGCCCTCGGGTCGGGATGGAGGCAGGGATTATCGCCTCGATGCTGCTCCCCGGATTGACTGGGTATGGGGATTTAGACCAGCTATATTAGAACTAGCCTGACTCCTCTAATACCCATGATCGCGATTAAGTCTGACGATTATATTAGTCCAGAAGACTACCTGGAGCAAGAACGTCATCGACCCATCAAGCATGAATATCTCGATGGGGAGGTTTATGCGATGGCGGGGACAGGGAAAGCCCATAATATCATCAGCGGCAACCTTTACCTTCTCTTGCGAAACACACTTCACCACTCTCCCTGTCGCACCTATTTTGCCGACCTTAAAGTTAGAATTGATGAGGGACGACGCTTTTTCTATCCTGATTTGCTGGTCACCTGTGATCCCGATGACGACAGCAGTCTCGTTTATGTTGATAAACCTGTAGTCATCATCGAAGTGTTATCTGAATCGACTGAATCGTTTGATCGGGGTAGAAAGTTTCAATGTTATCGGACGATTCCCAGTTTACAAGATTATATTCTGGTGAGTTCTCAAACTTACATGGTGGAAGTGTTTCACCGAACTCGGGGCGATCGCTGGCTGTTGGATACCTATCAAGGCTTAGAGGCGATCGCCAGGATTGAAAGTCTCAATCTCGATGCACCCCTGGCGGACATCTACGCCAGCCTTGATTTAAACCGTCTCGCGGACGAGGAACGACGGGAAAATTCCGACCTCTGATAGCACCTCCAGGAGCGATCGCACCAAATAATAGACGACAGGAACCGATACCGCATTCCCAAACTGTTTACGCGCGATCGCCTCTCGTCTCGCCATCACGAAGTCATCAGGAAATCCCTGTAATCGTGCATAATCACGAGCGGAAATGGGTTTAAATTTTCTTGGCTTGTAAATCTTCTCGATAAACTCCTGTTTGTAACAATTAGGGTCTTGACACTCTAAGGAACAGGTCGCAATATAATCGCGCATCCCTGTCGCCGTCAACGTACCGATCGCATCAGCATGAGGGAGAATAATTTTAGCAACACCATTGATTCCTGCTGAAATTTTTGAGTTGACAAATTCATATTTTTCAGATTGAACCTGACGTAATATCTTTTTCTCCACCAATGTCTCTAACTCATCAATCTCTAAATCAGGAATTAACCCTTGCAGATGTTCACAACTTAAGGGATTCCCATCTTTGGGGCCATATTTCTTTTTGCGTCGATTGCGCAGCAGCGTCAAACAAATCTCTTGTTCTCGGGGAGTTGTTTCAATTAAATCCCAGGAGTGAATGGTCGTATGGCCATCCCGAACATCAGAAAAGAGAAAAAAGTCATTCAGTTCGTCAATTTTTTGAAACCGTCCTCGGGAGGCGGGAATGCGATCGCCAAATAAACGCTCTGGCGGAAATTTCTGTTTCTGAATAGCACGACGTTCGACTCCCTCAATACAGTCAGAGAGTCGCGGCTTCTCCCCTAACGGTTCAGGAAACCTAAACTCGGAGTGATTTTTTATGGTGTTTTGAATCCCGACAATGAAAATGCGATCGCGGTCTTGGGGTAAGCCAAAATCATAGGAATTTAAAACCTTAAATCTAACGTTATAGCCCAATTGACTCAGTTCGGTCACAATCGCATCTAAACTTTTACGGTGGCGAGGTTCCATGAGACCTTTGACGTTCTCAAATATAAACGCTTTAGGTTGATTGAGTTCAATAATCCGAATCACATCAAACCAAAGTTTACCGCGATTGTCTTCAAATCCCTTGATTTTTCCGGCAATTGACCAAGGTTGACAGGGAACCCCACCGACAATGATATCGACAGACTGGGGTAATTTGCCAATTTTTTGCACATCTCCTAAATTGCGTTCAGAAGAGCCAACAGGCGTGATAAAATTCTTCTGATAAACGGCGATCGCCTCGGCATCGATTTCTGAATACCCTAAACATCGACCTCCCAAGCGTTCCAAGGCAATTCTAAAGCCGCCAATCCCTGCAAATAAATCGATAAAGGTAAATTTTCCCCCTGACGAACTAGGGGGAAGCGGTCCTAAATGGACTGGCTCTAATTCAAAGAGATTAAGCTGTTGCACGGACTCCAGAGATTGGACGTTAGATATTGGGGGGAATCGTTGGCTTAAACTCTATTCTCTCATGAATCTGACCCGAGGAAACCATTGTCAACGCCAATCACCAATGGGGGTAAAGAAGGCAACAGGCAACAGGTGGGGAAGTCTCTCCTAACTCAGAGTCCTAAGTCAAACTTCGATTTCTAGAGTTGTTTAGCATTTTTTGAATGGTCCACTTATGTTCGTTGCGAAGCCAATCTGGGGTCAGGATTTGGCAATGTTCGCGATCGCGCATGATTCGTTAAATCCAGAAGACTCTGTGTTACTCCAACTCCCCCTCCATAACCTGAGTCACTGCCTCTTGGGTACTGACCTGAAACTCTTTAATGTTAATGCGTTTCAGCAGAACTAACGCCAGTAACAAACCCAAAGCTTGTAACAAAAACACGGAGCCATAGGCCAACAGCGGTGAGTCAAAAACCAACGTTCCTAGATTTAACACGCCACCACTGAGAATCGTCGAAATCCCCCGAGCCATGGCTTGCGCCAATCCCCAAGCACCGATAAATGTTCCAGCGGTTTCAGCGACGGTTAAATCGAGCATGAGACTGGTTGCGCCAGCGGTGAGCGTTCCGGCAAAGAGTCCATAAAAAAGGAACGCAGCTTGTAGTAATTCCACTCGCTGGCCTACACCAGCAACAATAAACAGTAAGGCGCACACAGCGGCCCCAATACAACCATATTTCGTGGTGCGTTCTTTCCCTAACCGGGGAACAATGAAAAAGCCAGTACTCGAAATACCAATGAGAGTGCCAAGTCCGAAAAAGACGTTAAGTTGGGTCGTTTCTGATAGACTCATGCCGAAGACTTGTCCGCCATAGGGTTCGATAACAACTTCGTGCATAAACAAGCTAATTGTTAGCAACAGCAGGAAGCTAAAAAAGAACCCTGTTTGACGACTGGCGGTGAGAACACGAATGGCGGTTCCTAGGGTGACGCGATCTTCGGAGTTGCTAATACTCGAACGTTGACTGTAGCGGGAGTATTTTTTCTCAACGCCGACGGTGGCCAGGAAGCATAGACTTAAGACGAGTAGGGGAACAATGATAAAGACGCGGTTGACGATGGGACTGAGACTGGCGATATCAACCTGTTCTCCGGCACTGTTGGCTAAATCGGGCTGATTGAGGAGACTACCACCGATAATCGCACCGGCGATGATGCCCACCATGAGCATGGACCAAACCACGCCAATGAGTTTCGAGCGATGGTCTTCGTCGGAGATGTCCACGAGCATGGCGGCGAAGGGGGTGGAACTGGCACTAATGGATAAGCCATAGAGGATGAAACAGCCGCCAAATAGGGCGGCCCAGCCGTAGGTGGGGCCAGTCATACCGCTGACTTGTAGGCTTAACCCCAGTTGCCAGAGGACTTGTACGGTGATGAAAGAGAGACTGGTGAAGAAGATGGCACCAATCCAGACATAGCCGCTGCGATGGACTCCGAAGAGGGGTTTGGAGTCGGAGAGTTGCCCGAAGAAGACGCGGGCCGGGGAGACGAGCCGTTCCATGGCGATCGCCCCAGTGGCAATCAGGGCTGGAACTCGCAGTTCATCAATGGCCAGGCGGTTGACGATGCCCAGGGTTAGCAGGGACATCATCCCCAGTCCCATCTGGAACAGTCCCAGCCGAAACATGGTGGCCAGGCCAATTCTGGGTAACGGTTGCGGGGTGGGTTGAAGATCGGTGTCGGGGCGATCGCGAGTGTCCATAGCGAAAGGTAAAGCGGATCTGCGTCTAGTGTTTTTCAGTGTAGTGGATTGTTGGGGATTTTCAGCGAGTTCCCGATTAAGCTGGCTGTTCGCAAATGGGAGGGATGTTGATGGGCAACGGATATGGAATAATCGATGGGGCCGACTTGCTTCTCTCTGTTGCTCTCCCTCGTCGTCACTGTTTACCCGTCCATGATTGATGCCAATTTCCCCCAGGCTCAGCGGTTCCACGATCGCCTCCGAGAAGCTGAACCACAACTACTGCAACGCCTCGACCAATTCTGCAATGCCAAAATTCTCGTCGTGGGCGACTTAACCCTCGATGAGTTTATCACTGGGGAAGTTGAGCGCATCTCCCGCGAAGCCCCGGTTCCCATCATTCGCCATGAATCGACTCGGCGAGTTCCCGGAGGAGGGGCGAACGCCGTGTACAATCTGGCGAAATTGGGGGGCAAGATTTCAGTAGCTGGCTTGGTGGGGGATGACGAACAAGGACAGGCCCTAATTCACATTTTCCAAGACGCGGGTATCGAGACCACTGGCATTTTCATCGATCGCGATCGCCCCACCGTCACCAAAACTCGCATCTCCGCCCATGCCCGTCAGTCTGTCACCCAGCAAGTGCTACGGCTCGATCGCAAATCCGACGCTCTCCCTCAACCGGTATTACAGCAGCACCTGGCCGACTATATCCACCAACAGGCCCCAACTGTGGCGGCCGTCGTTTGTTCCGACTATGGCGATGGCGTTCTCACCCCCAAGGTGATTCAAAGTGCCTTAACGGGCGATCGCACCATTGTCGATACTCAAAGCCAGCTTAGCCGCTATCAAACGGCGACACTGTTTACTCCCAATCTCCCCGAAGCCGAGTTAGAAGTGGGGTATGCGATCGCCGACGATCGCAGCCTCAACCAAGCCGGAAGCGACCTCTTAGAGCGCACTCAAGCCCAGGCCATCCTGATTACCCGAGGCGGAGATGGCATGACCCTTTTTGAGCGTTCAGGGGCGATCGAGCAGATTCCCGCCTTCAATCGCACCGATGTCTTCGATGTCACCGGCGCCGGAGACACCGTTGTCGCCGCCCTAACCCTAGCCCTAGCCAGCGATGCCTCCCTGTGGGAAGCCGTCGTCCTCGGGAACCTCGCCGCCAGCCTCGTCGTGCGCCAATTCGGAACCGCCACCACCACCATCGAGGAGATGAAAGAGGCCCTAACCCAGTTAATCTCCAACAATTAACCCATTACCTCTTACCATCCCCTCCTGGGAGGGGTGCCCGAAGGGCGGGGTGGGTTCTACCTCTTGCCCATTCCCTGTTCCGGTGTTCCCCATTCCCTGTTCCCTATTCCCTGTTCCCTGTTCCCTGTTCCGGTGTTCCCTTCCCCCATGCCTCAAACCCTCGTCCTCAAAATAGGTACCTCTAGCCTGACTCAACCCGATAGTGGCGATCTCGCCCTATCGACCTTAGCTCGTTTAGTCGAAACCCTAACCCAACTGCGTCGCCAAGGCCATCGAGTGGTTCTTGTGTCTTCCGGGGCTGTGGGAGTTGGCTGTGCGCGACTGGGGTTGAGCGATCGCCCCCGTCGTTTAGCCACCAAACAAGCGGTGGCCGCTGTCGGCCAAGGGCGCTTGATGCGAGTGTATGATGATTTATTTACCAGTTTGCAACAGCCTATTGCCCAGATTCTTCTAACTCGTAAAGACCTAGTGCAACGCAGCAGTTATGTCAACGCTTATAACACCTTTCAAGAACTTCTAAAACTCGGGGTAATTCCCATCGTCAACGAAAACGATACCATCGCCACCGAAGAACTGAAATTCGGCGATAATGACACCCTGAGCGCCCTGGTGGCCAGCCTTATCGAAGCCGATTGGCTGTTTCTGCTCACCGATGTCGATCGCCTGTATTCGGCCGATCCCAACCGCAATCCTGATGCACAACCGATTGCAAAAGTCAACCATGTTGATGACCTTTTGAACCTAGACATTGGTCAGGCTGGAAGTGCTTGGGGAACCGGAGGAATGCAGACCAAAATTGCCGCCGCTCGGATTGCCAGCGATAGCGGTGTACGGACTGTAATTACCGCCGGAAAAACCCCAGAAAACGTGCCAGAAATTTTAGCAGGCGCGGATCTCGGCACCCAATTCCTGGCCCAAGCTAAACCCGAAAACGCTCGTAAACGTTGGATTGCCTTTGGCTTAGTTCCCCAAGGTCAATTATTACTCGATCGCGGCGCAGTTCAGGCCATTTGTCAGGGCGGCAAATCCCTCCTAGCGGCAGGGTTAATCGCCGTTCGAGGCAAGTTCCAGTCCAGCGATGCGGTCATTCTTTGCGATGAGGGTGGGCGGGAACTCGGGCGAGGTATTGTCAACTACAAGAGCGACGATTTAGAGAAAATCTGCGGCGCCCAGTCGGAGCAAATTGCTGATATTCTAGGCGATCGCAGTCCCGAAACCGTCATTCACCGCGACAACCTCGTTCTCAACAATTTTCCCAACCACGACCCCAGCAAGCCATTAACAATCAACAGCTAAGACAAAATCCCCTGTTCCCTGTTCCCTGTTCCCTGTTCCCTATTCCCTATTCCCTTCCCCTCTTGGGAGGGGCCAGGGGTGGGTTATCCCTATTCCCTGTCCCCTGTTCCCTGTTCCCTGTTCCCTGTTCCCTATTCCCCATTCCCCATTCCCTATTCCCTATTCCCTATTCCCTCATCCCCGCCGCCCCGTCACAATATACGTCACACGCTGCCCGATATTGGTGGCGTGATCTGCCATACGTTCAAGATGACGAATCGCCAACGTTACCAATAACACCGGTTCCAACACCCCTCGATAGTTCGATTGGCTTGCCAGATGACGATAGAGACGATCATAGGCATCATCAACAGTGGTGTCCTTTTCCTTCATCTGACTGCCCGCTTCCGGATTAAGATTCACCAAGGCCATTAAACTCATCCCTAACATGGCCTGAGTTTCATGAGACATCCGCTCCACATCCGGCATACAGTCGAGGGCAGCATAGGGAAACAACTTCACAGCGATCTCCCCTAAATCCTTCGCATAATCGCCAATTCGTTCGAGATCGCGCACAAGCTGCATAAAGGCTCCTAAAACGCGGCAATCTTGGGCCACAGGTCCTTGCAAGGTCAGTAGGATAATACTATCGGATTCAATCTGACGGTAGAAGCGGTCAATCTGTTTGTCGAGGGGGCGCAGGGCTTCGGCTGCCGCGAGATCCCGATTAAACAAGGCCTGATGACTGAGACGACAGGAATTTTCCACGAGAGCGCCCATGCGCAAGACATCTTGGCGTAGGCGTTTGAGTTCTCGTTCAAAATGTTGACGACTGGAGTTGAGTTTAGAGGTGTTCACCCGTTGCACTATCGCGCTTGCTCCTATAGTTTCTCTCCTATTGTGAGACAAGTTTCTCAAAATGGGAGCAAACTTCAGCGACTCTTATCATAAGATTTGGCAATTCTTCTAAGATTTAATCCGAGGTTTACGATCGCTTTACCTAAGGTTGAGGGGTGAGACTATCTTTTAGGAGAAGCTGGCCGCAGGAAGTTCGAGAGTGAGGCACGCGCCGCCGGTTTTGGGGTCATTATCGGCGTGGATGGTTCCGCGATGAGCTAAGACAATCTGTTTGACGATCGCCAACCCCAAGCCGCTCCCCGTCGAGGTGGGGGCAGTGGTTGCTGAGTGAGCCTCGGCATTACGCCCTCGTCCGGGATCACCGCGATACAGCCGTTCAAAGACATGAGGTAAATCCGCTACGGCGAAACCACTCCCTTCGTCGATGACTTGGATCTGCACGCGATCGCCCGACTGGGGTTGAGAGATAAGCTGAGCTTGCACGTGAATCGTTCCCCCTGGGGGGCTATAGCGGATTGCGTTATCTAAAAGATTCAAAAAGACCCGATATAAACGAGAATTATCGCCTTCAACGACTAACTCTTGGTCTAACTCGTCAGATTGACGATAACGTACACCAACAGATTTCTGTTGGGCCAAGGGGTCTAAGGTTTGCCAAACCGACTCAATCAACTCCTGGAGATGGATCGGTTCAGTTGTTAGGGTTTCTTGACTTTCAAGATGACTTAATTCCAGCCAATCCTGGACTAAAGACACCAGCCGTTGAGTTTCCGGGAGTAATCGTTCCACCCAGCCCTTCATCGGTCCGTCTAGGCGCTCGACGAGGGTTTCAACGACGAGCTGAATGGAGGTGAGGGGAGTGCGCAGTTCATGGGCTAGATCCGACATCCAGCGATCGCGGGATTGGGTTAACTCCAACAGAACCTGGCGATTCTCCACAAAGACTCCCACATCTCCATCGGGCAACGGTAGGCTATAGGCTTTCAGGGTTTGCGGATTTTGGCTGATGATTTCGTCCGCATCAGCAGCGTGAGGAAAAAACCGCCATTCTCGGTGATAGGACTGTTGTTGATAGCGCGTCTGCTGAATCAGTAAATCCAACTCATAGGAGCGCACCACTTCCAAAAACAGGCGATCGCCTCCAGGAGTCCAGTCCGAGACTTTCAACAGAGAACGAGCTTCGCGATTAAACATAAGAAGATGGTTTTCGCCATCCACGTGAACATAGCCAATTGGCGCTAACTCCAGCACCTGCTCATACATGGCTAACTGAGCTTCCGCCTCAGCTTGACGGTTACTCAGATGAGCGAGGGCTTGCCGCATTTGCGACTGAACTGACAAATCCTTTTGCGTGATATCGCCCGGAACCTGATTCAGTAACCGTTGCCAATGACGACGTTGTCGTCGGGCTTTCCAGGCCATCGCCCCGGAACCGACGACTAACCCCACTAGAAATGCCACCGCCTCCATGATTGACTCCTCACCCAGTAGGTTGGGCTATCTTGCGCATTCCTCGACTGTCGAGGCATTTCCCGAGCATCATCAAATCTTAACCTAAGCGATAACCAAAGCCCCGTACCGTAATGATGTATTGAGGATGACTCGGATCAGCTTCGAGTTTTTCCCGTAGCCAGCGAATATGGACATCGACGGTTTTACTGTCGCCGACGAAGTCAAAGCCCCAGACGCGATCGAGCAGTTGTTCTCGGGACCAAACTCGGCGCGGGGATTTCATAAACAGTTCCAACAGCCGAAACTCTTTCGGGGCTAGATTGATCTCCTCACCGCGCACTAAGACTCGACATTGTTGAGGATAGAGGATGATATCCCCAAACTCGAACCGTAGCGGCTTATTGACAACGTTGTAGTGATTGCGACGTAACAGGGCGCGACAGCGAGCCACCAACTCCCGCATACTGAAGGGTTTGGTGAGGTAATCGTCGGCACCAACTTCTAGGCCGAGGACGCGATCGGTTTCGCTCCCTTTGGCGCTGAGGATTAAAATTGGTACAGGATTTCCCTGTTGTCGTAACAATCGACACAGATCGAGGCCATTCACCTGAGGGAGCATCAGGTCTAGGATGATCAGATCGAAGGGAAACTCCCCAGGTTGACGTTGGGGATCGCTCAAAAAGGTCAGGGCCGTTTGCCCATCGATCGCCGTCTGCACCTGGTAGCCTTCATCTTCTAAGGCTAAGGTCACCATTTCTCGGATCAGGTGTTCGTCTTCGACGATGAGAACACGCTGAGTTTGACCGAGTTGTGGCGCATCGGTATAGGGTCTCGACTCAATAGAGAGCATAACTGGGTTCAAGGTATTCTGAGACACCTTATTCATATATCACTTTGCCCCCAGAAGACACATCTTGACAAACAAACCTTAATCTGCGTTGGTATCTCTGAGGGCGTTTTGGGGAACATTAAATCGCTCAATCGCTGAACAGATAAGAACTCGGGGTGTTTCGGGTTTCAGATTAAGGACAGAGGAAACTTCACTATTTCTTAACCGACGTGAACAGCAAAGTCAGCTTCGATCTGACCCCAGAGGCTCCAGATACTACTGTTGAGCGGCGACTTGTTCGAGGACCGATTCCATCTCTTCGAGGGAAACTGCGCCGGTGAAGGCTTCTCCATTGATGAAAAAGGCGGGAGTTCCGGTTAATCCGAGCTGATCGGCCAGTTCCAAGTCCGTTTGAACTGCTGCGATGGAGGCGTCACTGGTGCGATCGCCCTCAAACTGTTCCATATCTAAATCCAACTCCTCAGCCAACTCCACATAGAGCGCATCCCCTAAACGGTCTTGATTCTCAAATAGGGCGCTACGATACTCCCAGAACTGTCCCTGTTGTTGAGCCGCCCAGGAGGCGCGAGCGGCGGGGAGTGCTTGAGGGTGAATCGAGACGAGGGGGAGATGCTTGTAGACTAAGGTGACGCGATCGCCATGTTTCTCGATAAACTCCGTCACCGTTCCACTAGCCCGCGCGCAAAAGGGACATTGAAAGTCCGAGAACTCCAGCATAACAATCTCGGAGGCCTCGGCCCCTTTCTGGGGAGAGTCACCGATAAACTGCGCCGGAGACTGGCGCATCTGTTGCACCACTTCATTACGAGAGTCTTGTTGAGATTGTTGTTGTTGCTGCTGGTAAGCCTGAACCGACTCTAAAATCACCTCCGGGTTCTCCCGCAGAATCTCTAAGACTTGAGCTTCTAAATCTCCCGAGGGCGACTGTTGACAGCCACTCAGCAGCAGTCCGGCCATAACCAACCCGACGAGGGATTGGGATAGCCCTTTAATTCTCAACACTTGTGTAAACCTCATGGATGAATGGCTTTGATGAATGGCTTTGATGAATGGCTTTGATGGGTCGCTTTGATGAATGGCTTTGATGGGTCGCTATAGCCCGTCCTACTCGCTGTTATTGGCTTGTGAGGAGGGAGGGGACTGATTGGACTGATTTGGTATCACAGATGAGTCCAGGGTCTTCACGGACACGTCAGTGGCTTGTACGTCAATGGTTCCGCTGGGGGTGCTGCGTTCAAAGTGGTCATCGACCACCTGAAGGGTCTCGCCACAACTTGGACAAGTTAGGGTCGCATCCCGAATTCCCACAAATTCAAACTGACAGACAGGACAGCGATCCTGAATCAATTTACGTCGTAGCCACCATTGCAAGCCCAAAACCGCAACGATCGCCAGCACCGGGAGCGAGACGAGCACGATCACAAACCATTGCACGACCCAACCCAAGCCAACCGTTGTCAGGAGACTAACAATCAGCAACAGGGACAGCCAAAACGTCAGACCTGACCCTTGTAACTGTCTAAAATTGGCGTTGACCTTAAATTTGTTTGGATCCACAATAGCCTCCTTGCTGGTGACAGGGGACAGCCGCAAGAGATGACTCTCCCTGGTGCTGGACTGACCGCTCGTCTTTCACTTGACATACTCCCAGCGCTGAATCAAAGATTACAGCGCGGGATTCTCACAACATTGAGGTAAACCTCTTGCTCGCGTGGAAGCCCCGTGTCTTTAGACCGGGGAGGAAACGCGACAGGGGGACTTGAGTCCCCGTCAATGTTTCAAGCATAGGCGTAACCATCCTTTCTGTGAATGGGTTTGCAGTATTTGTGGCTAATGCCTGCCACCCGTACCGAGGCGGTGGTAATATCAAAACGGCCAGACGCACGGCAGAGAACCCGTCCCACGTAGGAACCAATTTTCTTGCCTTCGGTAACCGTGGCGGCCACGATGTTGCCAGTCCGAAAGCCCTTGTGAACCTGAATCCGTGAGCGGTGACGAGTCGGGAATCCATACTTATCCGTCCCGCACATCTGACGAGTTCCATGCCCCTTCGCTATAATCAGCAACGGCTTTGACGTCATAACTTCGAGTGATTTGACATCTCCAACACAGGCAGCATCAAGCCAATGAGCCTTAGGTAGATTGAGCCTCAGTCGATTGAACTTCGTTTGTCCGCCCGTTCCTGTGGTGACTCGAAGTCCTGTTGCTTTCAAAGCCTTGAACAATGCCCATCGGGTCGAGTTAACGGCAGCCGCATCTTTAAGCGGCGATTTTGCCTGCCCCAGAAGACGACTCAGGACATCAGGCTGGCCCGATAAAAAATCCCGAATGTCCCCATTGCCTTTGGCTTGATTGCATGAGTGGCAAGCTATCGTCAGGTTAGACACCCGGTCAGAGCCACCCTTAGACTGAGGCTGGATATGCTCAACTTCAAGGGGGACATGAGGAACTCCGCAGTAAGCACAGGTTCGGTCCCACTTCTCCAACAGGTATTCCCTGACTTCATAGCCTTGTAAGGCTCCCTGCTGATACTCAACACCTGAGATATCAGGGTTTTCCATCAATTGCAGGTCAAACCGTACTAGCTCTTGAGTGATGCGGCCCACTGGAGCCAGTCTACGGAATCGGTTAACCCAGGTCATCAGGGTATCGACTCGATGCTGCAAGCTCGGAGCTAACCAACCCTGAGGACGAGTTCGATTCAAGAACCGGGCCGGCCGATATCGAGTTTTACGGTTTCGTCGAGAACGTCGGAGTTGACGACGAGACTGCAAGGCTTCTACTATCTGCTGTCCTCGGTGCTGCAACTCGGCAGCAAAGATGATTCGGTTCCCTTGCTTTAGGGCCATTCCAGAGACTTTAGAACCTGGGTCTAATTTGAGTTCGAGGGGTTCAGGATTAGCATCAACCTCCTTGTTGAGAATAATGGTGAATGGGTAGCGTCGAAATACCGAGGCTTTCCCCGCGTTGAGCAGTGAACGTGCTACCCCTGGCTGGCAGGGTGTTAGCGGTTTGCGGTTGGTATCTAAAACGAAAACATGGTTAGACATTGTTGCGTCGCTTCTGATTTCTCGTAACGTTTGCTTCGCTAATGTTCAGAGTCGGTACTTTCCAAATCGCACTGTCTTAACCCCTTAGGACTGTTTAACGATTCGGTTCTAGAGCCGGGAACTAGCACGCATTCCCGGGTAGGAACTTTAACTCTTGCTCTGAACGTAGCCAGTTAAGGCTTAAGCTGGTCAGCTACCTGAAGGGGAGGGCACGAAGCCCCCGTGCTTCAGCCGGGGGTGCTGACGTTACTTTCAGGTTATGGGTTTTATTCTATTGAAAGCCCATCAGCCGTTGCAATCGTCCAGCGATGGCCCCTTCACTGAATTGAGCGAGGGTTTCCTCCCGAAGCCAGGAGCCATCGACGCGGCGATCGCCACCTTGTAGCATTTCAATACAGGCTTCAGCCACAGCCTCGGGGTCTCGATGGGCAACCTGCCATCCTAATTTACCATCTTGCAAGGGGTCTGCTGACCCATCGCCCTGACCGGACAACACGGGAATCCCCGTGGCCATAGCCTCTAAATATACGATACCAAACCCTTCTTGAGACGGCATCACATAGGCATCAGCCACACGATAATGGTCGGGGAGTTCTTCAGTGGCGACAAATCCAGCAAAGACGACCTGTTGTGCAACGCCTAAGTCTTGGGCCAGTTGTTCGAGGCGGGGGCGATCGTCGCCTCGGCCAATGATGAGATATTTAACGTCAGGGTGGTGGTGGAGAATTTTGGGTAAGGCCCGCAGGGTCACATCAACGCCTTTGTAAATGTCCCCAGACCACAATCGGGCCACGGTCATTAAGACGCGACTCTGGTCGAGGTGATAGCGATCGATGAGATACTGCGGTTTGGGTCCTGGTGAGAAGATCTCCCCATTAACGACGCAGGGAAGCAGTTTAAACTGTTGGGGGTTGAGCTGATTCGAGTCACAGGCGCGATCGCGACTATAGCGGCTAATGGTCCAGATTTCTTGGGCCTGTTGGAGCGCCTGACGGGACCCTCTGCCGAGTGGGTCCCAAACTTCCTTACCATAGGTCATGACACGATAGGGAATCCCCAACGGCTGACAGAATAGACGCACCAGGGGAGCGAGTTTGACATGGCCGCAAATGACGGAGGCGGGCCGTTGGCGTAACAGTCGTCGGAGCAGTCCTTGACATAACTTGAAACGTCCCCACCAGGATGAGGCGGATTTGAAATAGCAGAAGCTTAGATAGGCGCTATCTGAGCGCTCAAAGGGGTTATCACAGCCAACTCCATCTCGTAACAGTAAGACCTCCGCTCGTTGGCCCTGGGGACTTGCAGCGGCGGCTCGTTCGTAGGCTCGTAAGACATCTTTGACATAGGATTGAATCCCGCCTTCACAGGAGAAAATTTCTAAGAAGACAAATAGGTGCATCGATTGGCGATGTTGGAGCGATCGCAACGCCGGGCGATCGTTGGTAACATCGTCGGTGACAGAGGAATGGGGATGGGTGGTCATACTGATTTAACGGAACATTAACAATCGAAAATGAACAAGTCACCTTGACAATAGGTTGACAATAAGAAAATATTTTGGTAAACGGCAACGCTCAATAACGCTCAACAACGCTCAACTCCGTTAGCCGAAGCCGTTAACCCAATTAGGGGGACTCTTGCAAGCGGGCCTCGACCATCAGCCGTGCGACTTCGGGCATATCATACTCAGCTTGCCAATTCATCTGCTGTTTAGCTTTCGCGGGGTTGCCACGACTCACAGCGATATCGGTAGGCCGGTAGAGACGTTCATCGGTGGTGACGTAGTCCTTCGAGTCCAGTCCTAGATGAGCGAACACGGCTTCAACGAAGTCTTGCAAGCTATAGGTGCATCCTGTGGCGATGACATAATCTTCGGCGATATCCTGTTGTAACATCAAGTACATCGCTTGGATGTATTCCGGTGCCCAACCCCAGTCTCGTTGAATACTGGTTTTGCCTAAATAGAGGGTTTCGTGACTCCCTTGGGCGATGCGACAGGCTGTGGCGACAATCTTTTGAGTGACGAAGCGTTCGGGACGTAGGGGGGATTCATGGTTGTAGAGAATCCCGGAACAGGCGAAAAGTCCATAGGCGTCGCGGTAGTTAGCCACTTCCCAGAAGGCGGTGGCTTTGGCTACACCATAGGGACTGCGGGGCCGGAAGGGGGTATCTTCATCGGCGGGAGTCCCTTGGGTATCGCCGAAGCATTCGCTAGAACCGGCGTTGTAGAATTTAATGGGAGAGCCGATAAAGCGGATCACTTCGAGGAGATTGAGGGTTCCTGTGGCAATGCTATCGAGGGTTTCGACGGGTTGGTCGAAGGAGAGTCCAACGGAACTTTGACCGCTGAGGTTATAGACTTCGTTGGGTTGGGTTTTGTCCAGGACTTGCAGGACGCTGCGGAAGTCGGTCAGACTCATCGAGTAGAGGCTGACGCGATCGCGAATCCCCAGGGCCACCAGGTTTTTGAAGGAGGACATTTGGGCATCTCGGGAGGTTCCACAGACCTCGTAGCCTCGTTCGAGGAGAAATTTCGCAAGATAAGCGCCGTCCTGCCCGGAAATTCCACAAATTAGTGCTTTTTTCATCTTAGGTTCGCGATCGTCTTGTCCTATCATGGTGCTTTAACCACTCTTGCCACCAGTATAGGGATTGATTGGAGGCTCAGTCGCAACGGTCGGGGCGATGAGATCTCAGTTCGCTTTAGTCTGTTCTTCAGCTTGGCGATCGCCTCTCCGGGAAATTACTTAGGGAGAGGGGCTAATTTGAGGACAGAGAGTCAGAGGGAGTCTCGATCGCGTGTTCGAGCAGTAGACAGTTGCGTCCATCAGCGTTACGGCGGTAGGTGACGCGATCGCACAGTCGTCGCAACAAGAACCAGCCATAGCCCCCTAGACGCAGGGTTCCGGGTTCCGGTTCAGGGATCTGTTCTGGGTTGAACGGCTGGCCAAAGTCCCAAATGCGGATTTCGAGGCGATCGCACTCTAGGGAAAGCTGAATCTCAATGGGGGTATCGGGAGGACGATGACGGTGTGCATGACGCACGGCGTTACTAAATCCCTCAGCAATAGCTAACTTGAGACAGTAGAGACGATTATCGGACCAATGGGACAATCTCGGTTGTTGCAAACAAAACTCCTCAAACCAGCGCTGAATCTGAATCATCAGGCTGAGATCACTGGCTACCGTCAACCGGCTTTGCCTTTTGCCCACGGCGCGATCGCCCTCCACAAGAAAGATCAAGGGCCTGGACTGGCCCTCGGCAGGCTCTCGGGAGCCACGACGGGCAAATCCTTGTCCAGTTTCGATTATAATGAAGTTTGGTTAAGTCCGAGAAAATTTTAAAGACAATTTTAAAGACAATTTTAAAGACAATTTCCAGCCCAACTGTCTGACCTTCACCCCAGACATTCACCCGTTCCTCTCTCACCTTTTATTCTCACGTTTTATGAGTATCATCACCCTTAAATCTATTGCTAAAGACTTTGGTGTCAAAGAAATTCTACGGGATGCCAGTTTAAGTGTCGATGCCCAAGACAAAATTGGTTTAATTGGGACTAACGGGTCCGGCAAATCAACCCTCCTCAAGATATTGGCAGGCCTTGAACCCTATAATGAGGGCGATCGCCTCGTCAATCGCAACAAACGGGTCATTTACTTACCCCAACAGCCCGATATTGACCCCGATCATACAGTTTTAGAGCAAGTTTTCTGCGATTGTGGCTCTAAAATGCAGATTGTGCGCGACTATGAAACCCTGTCTCATCACCTCTCCCAAGCGTCAGGAGATGAACTCGATCGCCTGATGAATCAACTCACCCGCATCACCGAACAAATGAATGCGGCTAACGCCTGGGATTTAGAAACCGAAGCCAAAATTATTCTCTCAAAATTAGGGATTGAAGATTTAGAGGTCAAAGTAGGAACCCTCTCCGGGGGCTATCGTAAACGCATCGCCCTAGCGGCAGCCCTCTTAGCAGAACCAGATTTGTTGCTAATGGATGAACCCACCAACCATCTCGATGCTGAATCCGTTGATTGGCTACAAAGTTACCTACAACGTTATCCCGCTGCCCTGGTTTTAGTCACTCACGATCGCTACTTTCTCGACCAAGTAACCACCCGTATTTTAGAAGTGGATCGAGGAGATTTATATAGCTATTCTGGGAACTATTCCTATTACTTAGAAAAGAAAGCTCTCGCCGAAGAAGTCGCCGCCAGTCAAGAACGCAAACACGCCGGAGTCTTGCGGCGAGAACTCGAATGGCTTAAACAAGGACCGAAAGCTCGCAGTACTAAACAAAATGCTAGGATTCAACGCATTGAAGGAATGCAAGACGTTGAATTTAAGCAACAGATCGGGAACGTTAATATTTCTACCCCCACGCGACGGATTGGCAAGAAAGTTATTGAATTAGAGGGCGTGGGGAAAGGCTACGGCGATCGCCAACTGTTTAAAGACTTCACCTATCGTTTTGACCGGCAAGATCGCGTCGGTATTATTGGTGGCAATGGTACCGGCAAATCGACCCTCCTCAACATCATCACCGGGCGCACCGAACCCGATTCAGGAACCGTTGAAATTGGCGAAACCATCCATTTTGGCTATTTCGATCAACATTCAGAAGACCTAGTCGAATCAGCCAACCAAAACCAGCGCGTCATTGACTATGTTCAAGAAGATGCCACCCTCGTCAAAACCGCTGACGGCAGTATTATCACCGCCTCGCAAATGTTGGAGCGGTTCCTGTTTCCATCCAGTCAGCAATATGTACCGTTACATAAACTCTCTGGAGGCGAAAAGCGGCGTTTATTTCTGTTGCGGGTGTTAATGTCTGCCCCCAATGTCTTAATTTTGGACGAACCCACCAATGATTTAGATGTACAAACCCTAGGGGTGTTAGAGGAGTATTTAGAAGACTTTAACGGCTGTGCGATCGTTGTCTCCCACGATCGCTATTTTCTCGATCGCACCGTCAACAAAATTTTCGCCATGGAACCCGGCGCACAAATTCGCCAATATCCCGGCAATTATTCCATTTACCTCGACTACAAACAACTCGAAGCCGAACGGGCCGAACGGGCCGCCCAAGAATCCGCCGCCATGGCCCCGAAACCCCCCTACTCGACGACAGCATCAGCCAAATCTACCTCAAAATCTGCCTCAAAATCTAGTTCAAGCTCAGGGTTATCCTATAAAGAAAAACGAGAACTCGAACACTTAGAAGGACAAATCCCCGATTTAGAGGAACGCAAGGCCCAACTCGAAGCCCAACTCTATCAAAATCCCCCCGATGACCATGTGGTCTTAGAACGCCTATCCCACCAATTGGCGGAGTTAAGTCATCAGATTGAAACCTCCACAATTCGCTGGATGGAGTTAGCCGAACGAGAATAGAAAGCGCCCATGAAGGCGGGCAATCCGCAAGGGGTTGGCCCCTACTCGATGGGAATTTCAATGACAAATTCGGTTCCTTCGCCAACTGTCGATAAACAACTGAGACGACCCTGGTGTTTTTCAACTACAATTTGATGAGAAATTGATAGTCCTAAGCCGGTACCTTTACCAACAGCTTTCGTGGTAAAAAGATGATTGAAGATGTTTTGAGATACTTCTTCAGGCATTCCTGGTCCGTTATCGCGGATGCGAATAATGACCCAGTCGGGACAGGTCTCAGATGCGTCATCAGAAGGAGTCATATCCACTAATTCTGTATAAATTGTAATACGATTGGGATTCTTTTCGATTTCTTCAAAAGTAAGACCCTCATTCACTTCGTCGAAGGCATCAATGGCGTTAGCGATGATATTCATGAACACTTGATTCAGTTGCCCGGCATAGCATTTGATTTCGGGAATATCGCCATAGTTTTTGATGATTTCAATACTTGGACGTGTTTGGGTGAATTTTAAGCGCGGTTTGAGAATCATTAGGGTGCTGTCAATGCCTTCGTGGATATTGACGGCAACTTTGGCGGAGGTGTCGGCGCGAGAGAAGGTGCGCAGGGAACGACTGATTTGACGGATGCGATCGGTGCCGACACTCATGGAACTGAGGATTTGCGGTAAGTCTTTGAGGATAAATTCGAGGTCGATTTCTTCGATTTCGTCCTCAATGTCTTCGCCAGGATCGGGGAATTTCTCTTGATAGAGTTCGAGTAACCCGAGTAAATCTTCAATATAGCCAGCGGCATGACTGAGATTGGCATCAACAAAGCCGACGGGGTTGTTAATTTCATGGGCAACCCCGGCGACTAATTGACCTAAGGTTGCCATTTTTTCACTTTGGACTAATTGCAGTTGGGCTTCTTGGAGTTCTTCGAGGGAATCTCGTAACTGTTGAGCCCGATCGCGCTCTCGGAGTTCCGACTGTTTGAGATTTTCATAGAGGCGGGCGTTTTCCAGGGCGATCGCCGCCTGAGCGCAGAGTAGCATTAAAACATCGAGGCGATCGCGAGTAAACGCCCCAGCGGTGAGATTATTCTCCAAATACAACAGGCCAATTAACTTCCCCTTCCCCTGAATCGGAGAACACAGCAGCGACTTCGGTTGAAACTTCTGGATATATAAATCATTGACAAATGCCGACTCCGCCGTCGCATCATTAAGCACCACACTCTCATTGGTTCGGGCCACATAATGAATCGCAGAGCGCGGTAAACTCTCGCAGGCTTCAATCGCAATCCCCGGCCGTAACCCCTGTTCCTGGGGCCGCTGTCCCTGATTCTCCACCGACTCCTCCGCCGACTCATCATCCCCCTCATCATCGATATCTCCCACCGTTTGGACGATCTCTAACGTCAGTTGGCCCATGCGATCGAGAATAATCGCCCCTCGTGTGGCTCCGGCGTTAGCGATGGCTAACTTCATTAACTTACCCAAAAGGCGATCGAGGACAATCTCCCCCGAGAGAGAGCGGGCCGCCTTCATCACCGTGGTCACATCCAAAACCGCCGCCCGCGATCGCGTATAATCCAAACTCATATTGACCCGACTACTCAAGGCATCGGGATGATGCTCCGCCTGAAGCGCTAAGGTGGCCACCGACAGCAACGAGCCATACTCTTGTGCCAACTGTTGTACCTGATAACGCGCTCCCCAGCGTTGATAGGCCGTATAAGCCTCAGCTAAATACACCCGAGCGATTTTCGCTTTATCCCGTTTTAACCAAAACTGAGCCGCCAAGCCATTGGCCAAGGTGAGATTTTGCGGACAATGATGCTCCAGAGCCAGATCAATCGCCAAATCATACTGATCGATCGCCGCCCCATCCCGGCCCTGCAACCGCTCAATTTCCCCCTGCACCATAGCCGCTGCACTCGCGAAGTTCTCAGGACAGTCCTTAGCCCACTCTTGTAACTCTGCGGCGATGCTGTGCAGCCGTTGCGGTATCGGCTCACCCACCGTCGCCAATGCACTAGAACTCAGGGCCATCAGCAAACGGCCCAAGGCCCATGTCAACGGACCGACTTCAGCAACAGAGATCCCCTCATCTGAGGCTAGAGCCGGATCGGCCATGACTCCCTCTAGCTGAGCCAACGCCTCGGTATATCGGTGTTGTCCATAGATAATCCAGGCTCGATGAATCTGGGAACAGCCCCAAATACGCCGTCGACTGGGGGCGATATCAGTCAGGGACGATTCTCCCGAGTCCCATTCCTTGAGGAGCTGACCCGATCGCAAATAACGGAGGGTTCCTTGCAGCGTCGTTAAGGCCGCCATCGCCCAATGATGCTGATATTTGCGACACCAATTGAACGCCTCCGCGATCTCCCCGAGCAGGGTATCGAGAGATTTACCACCATAGAACTCCAGAAAGAGCCGCTCAACGGTTATCACACCCCGACCAAACCAATCGCCGACCTTGCTACTATTGCGATCAGCAGCATCCAAGAGCGATAGGCCCTTAGGAATGCTATAAAAACGGGGATAAACCTGGCTGGCCAGTTGCCAATCGCTCCAACCCAGGTAAGGATTCCCCTGACTCAGCCAAGATGACCATGAGTCCGATCCGGCCGACAGCGGTGTTGACTCCTCTGTTTCGGGAGATTGCGCCTCATCATCGTGACGGTTGAGCTGTTCACTGACGTTGGCCCAGGCCCGAGCCAGGTCGGTTTGACCGTGATCGAGCAGTAGTCCACTGTAGGCGGCGGCGGCTAAGGCGGTTTCGGGGATTGTACCGAGGTCCTGCGATCGCAGCAAGAGCAGTTGTACCACGTCCCAGCCGCGAGGACTCTGAGGAGCATACACCCGGTAGAGGGTGAGCGTTTGCCCTAAGAGGCGATCGAGGGCTGATGGGGCCTGACGCGGGCCAGTTAAGTCCTCAGGGTTAATCCCGAGTTGCCAAGGTTCTTGAGAGTTGTCCCTGAGAGTCTGAGGCTGGGCCGTCGCCAGTCCTAACCGCTCTAAGGTGGCCAGGGCCAACTGTTCAGCGGCATCAAACTCACCACAGAGGCTTAAGCGGGCCAGGGCCAACTGATCGAGGTCTGTAAGTAGGGCCGCTTGAGGTTGATGATTATAGAGAATGGCTAGTAAATCTTGGCTGCGATCGAGATTTCCTTGCAGCAAGTTGGCCCGCGCTCGTTCTAAATGAAGATTAAAGGCCAATTGGGGGGTTGCTGACCATCCCTGTTCCCCGAGGGCATCAATGCCGGCTAAACTGTAACGAATGGCGCTGATGTAATCTCGGGTCAGGCGTGCTTGTTGGGCGGCTAATTGGTTCAGTTGCGCCCGTTGGATGCGATCGCTGTCCTCGCAGATAGCGCTTTGACCCAAGTTCCAATGGTAGACAATTTCAAAAATGTCATGGGGGGAAATGGAGGACTCTGGTAAATTGGCGCTTTCAGGGGTGGAGACGAGAGCGGTCATGGGGGGATGTTGAACCCGTTCTAAAAGCCGTTTACCAATTTGTAGATGGAACTCGGCGTTGTCTCGGGAGCGGTTTGAGGGGGACTCTCCTTCCTCGACAGCGGCAAACTCGGTCATGCGGTAGGCGGCCTGTTGCACTTGTTCGTGCAGGAATTGATATTGTCGCAATAACCAGAGATCCTGAGCGTCTCCGAGGCGTTGTAGGGCCGGGTTGAGTGTGAGGGAGCTGGGGTCTTGGGATTGGGGTTGCACTAGGCCTTCGACGAGAGCGGGGATTAGGCTTTGAAATAAGGACTCGGGGGAAGAATTGGCTAAATCGGCAATTAAGTCGAGATCAAATTCCATGCCCACTAGAGAGCCGAGATGCAGGATATATTGGGTTTCTGGAGGAAGGGTTTTGAATTGATCGAGGAGAAATTCGAGAACGTTGTCGGTAATGTCCTGAGCTTTGATGCGATCGATATCCCATTGCCAACTCATGGACTCGTCATCAAAGCGCAACAGATCTTCGCGATCGAGGGTTTTCAGGAACTCCCGCACAAAAAAGGGATTCCCGTTGGTTTTTTGACTAATTAGAGCCGCTAGGGGCATCACCGTTTTCAGGGTATTTTGTAGGGTGTCGGCCACTAGGGCGGCGATCGCTTCGAGTTCGAGGCCTTGTAGGGGAATTTGTCCGAGGGGACAGCCGCGATCGCGCAGCCGTTCTTGTAGGGACAAAATGGGACTGAGGGCGAAGCGAGAGGGGTGTCCGGGGGGACGAGACTGAGACTGAGACTGAGGCTGACGCAGGAAACGGTTTTGATGGTCTCGATAGGCGACAATGATCAAGAAGGATTGGGACTGGGGATCGCCGAGGAGGGTTTCGATGAGGTCTAAACTCTCGGCGTCGGCCCATTGCAGGTTATCGAGAAAGACGACGAAAGGATGAGAACTGCGACAGAAGACTTGTAAGAGGCGTTGTAGGAGCGGTCGGGGACAGTCGAGGCGTCCATGATCTTGCAGGGGAGTGCTAGGGGGGGTCTTGCGTCCTAGCACCAGTTGCAGTTCCGGGATCAATTCGAGTAAGGTGGCGAGATCCTGTTCAGAGTTGGCCAACTCTGAAGCCACGGGGTTGGCGGGAGTTGAGTCGTCCTCGGGGGACGGTTCTGGGGCCGGTTGGGGTTCGACGGCGGCTCGGATGCGATCGCGCCATTGGCCCAGAGAGGTTTCAGTTTCCGTCAGGAGTTGACGAATCAGCTCACTTAAGGCGCTAAGCCAGCCACTGTACGCTCCTGAGTAACACGAGGTTGGGGAGACCGTCTCGATTGGGGCTATTCCCTCGGCTGATGGCGTTGAACTCTCCCGTCGCGATCGCTGAAATTGGCCCGAGACAAAATAGCCACAATGACGACTGAGGGGTTTATAACTTTCGGCCACTAAGGCACTTTTGCCAACTCCCGATTCTCCCATAATAAAAATCGCCGAGGTGGAGCCAAGAGATGGCATTAAGCGATTAGGGAGGCTGCCGTTTTCCGACTTGGGAACCGCGCCAATGGCCTCGAAGGCTCGGTGGAGTTGTTGCAGTTCGCGATCGCGTCCATAAATCCGTTGAGGAATGCGAAATTTATTGACGACATCGTTCTCTCCGGGGGTAATCTCCTCGATGGTTCCTGTCGCTTCGAGCTGCATCAAGCACAAGACCAAATCCGCCTGGATTCCCCAAGCACTTTGATACCGTTCATCGGCGGTTTTGGCCAGCAGTTTAAGTAAAATCCCCGATAAGGCCGCAGGAATTTGTGGGTCAATGTCATGAGGTGGGGTAGGATTTTGGGCAATATGACAATGAACCAACTCCATGGTGTCGCTACTTTCAAAGGGTAATCGCCCTAACAGCAACTCATAGAAGGTGACCCCGAGGGAGTAAAAGTCACTGCGATAGTCCAACGAACAGTTCATACGCCCGGTTTGTTCCGGGGACATATAGGGTAGGGTTCCTTCTAGGATGCTGGGATTGGGGAGAACCGTGTATGGGGGAGTGACTCGGCTAGAAATGCCAAAATCGATAAATTTGACAGAGTTTAGGTCCCGGTTGTAGAGAATGTTGGCGGGGTTGATATCTTTGTGAATGACATTCGCTCCGTGAATTTGCCCAAGAATTTCCACAATTTGGATCGCCAAGTCCAAAAATTCCGGGAGTCGTAGCCGGTGAGATGGCCGTTGAGCCAAGTGGTGTTTGAGGGACTGGCCGCCAAAATCCTCTAAGACAATCGCAACGGTATTTTGATAGGTTTCGAGGGCTAACGCCCGCACCACTCCTTCGAGTTCGAGCTGTTGATTGATGTGATATTCCTGTTGGTAGCGGGCCACTTCTGTGGGTGTGGCGCGATCGCTCTTGAGAATTTTCAGAACGACTGGCAATCCATCCCGTTCGCGCTGTCCTTGATAGACTAAGGAGTTCACGCTTTCGTAGATGGGTGAACTAAGCTGATAACCGGGAAGAAGAATGCTCAGCACAGTTGACAGTTTACCGTTGAGAGTTGACAGATTTTGAGGCTATTGGCGGGGCATCAGCCCTCGACCCTCAGGGCCGTTCTGTGGGGGTAGGATGCGTTTGGAGATACGGTCTGAGGATGAATGGATTAGTCCTATTTTGACGCACTCTGGGGCAAGCGCGATCGCTCGCCTGAAAAATACCTCAAAAAAAATCCCCAACCTAGAGGTTGGGGATGAGCCTGAACATGAATCTGAGGCCATCAATCTGAGGCCATCAATCTGATGATCTCAGTGGAGACTCAGTTGAACCTACGAGCGGCTCGACTCAAACTCAGCAATATCAAGAATGGTTTTGAGAACTGAGTCAGGGTTCAAGCTAATCGAGTCAATTCCCTGTTCAACCAGGAAGCGAGCAAACTCAGGATAGTCACTGGGAGCTTGACCACAGATACCAATCTTGCGATTGTTGGCTTTAGCCCGTTCGATGACCATGCGAACCATGGTTTTGACGCCTTCGTTGCGTTCATCGAAGATATGAGCCACCAAACCCGAGTCACGGTCTAAGCCGAGGGTCAATTGAGTCAAGTCATTGGACCCAATGGAGAAGCCATCAAAGACCTTACTGTACTCGTCAGCGAGGATCACGTTACTGGGAATCTCGCACATGACATAGACTTGCAAGCCATTTTCACCCCGCTTCAAGCCATGTTTTTCCATTTCCGCCAGAACCTTGCGGCCTTCATCGGGGGTGCGACAGAAGGGAATCATGGGGATGACGTTGGTGAGTCCCATGTCATCACGAACCCGTTTCAGGGCTTTGCATTCTAAGCCATAGGCGGCAGCGTAATTGGGGTCATAGTAACGAGATGCACCGCGCCAGCCAATCATCGGGTTTTCTTCTTTGGGTTCAAACTGTTGTCCCCCGAGGAGGTTGGCATATTCGTTGCTCTTGAAGTCGGACATCCGCACTACGACGGGTTTCGGGTAGAAGGCGGCGGCGATGGTGCCGATACCGTAGGCCAGTTTATCGACGAAGAACTGGGGTTTGTCTTCATACTCGGCGGTCAAGGTAGCGATTTCCCGTTTGACGGCGGCATCTTCGAGGTCGTCAAAGTGCAGCAAGGCCAAGGGGTGGGCTTTGATGTGGTTGGCGATGATGAACTCGAAGCGAGCTAAGCCAACGCCGTCACAGGGGATGGCGGAGAGGCCAAAGGCTTCTTCGGGGTTGCCCACGTTCATCAAGATCTTGGTTTCGGTGGTGGGGAGGTTGTCGAGGACGGTTTCTTCAATCTCGAAGGGAACTAAACCGGCATAGACTTTTCCTTCTTCCCCTTCACAGCAGGAGACGGTCACCTCTTCGCCGGTTTTGAGAACGCCGGTGGCGTTGCCGCAGCCAACGATCGCCGGGATGCCCATTTCTCGGGCGATAATAGCGGCGTGGCAGGTGCGTCCGCCTTGGTTGGTGACGATCGCACTGGCTTTTTTCATGATCGGTTCCCAGTCGGGATCCGTTTTGTTGGTGATGAGAACGTCACCGGCTTCAAATTCGTCGATTTGTTGGACATCGCGGATGACGCGGGCCAGACCTTGGCCGATGGCTTCGCCGACGGCTCGTCCGGTGACGCGAATGTCGCTACTTCCTTGGAGACGATAGTGTTTGAGGATGTTCCCGGATTTTTGGGATTGGACGGTTTCGGGGCGAGCTTGCACGATGAACAGTTCGCCGGTTTGGCCGTCTTTGGCCCATTCAATGTCCATGGGGGTATATTGACCCCGGACTTGGCTGTAGTGATCTTCGATGATGGCGGCCCATTTGGCTAGGGTGAGGACTTCATCGTCGGTAATGGCGAATTTGAGGCGATCGGGTTCGGCAACGGGGACGTTTTTGGTGAGTTTACCGCCACCGACGTCGTAGATCATTTTGATCTCTTTACTGCCGAGCCGTTTCTCTAGGATCGGGCGAAAGCCTTGTTTTAGGGTGGGTTTGAAGACGAAGTATTCGTCGGGGTTGACGGCACCTTGGACGACGTTTTCCCCTAAGCCGTAGGCGGCGGTGATCAAGGCTGCGTCTTTGAAGCCGGTTTCGGTGTCGATCGAGAACATCACTCCCGATGAGGCCAAATCCGAACGCACCATTTTTTGTACCCCGACTGAGAGGGCGACGTCGAAGTGATCGAAGCCTTTAATGGTGCGATAGGAAATGGCGCGATCGGTGAAGATGGAGGCGAAGCAACGGTGACAGGCTTCGAGAACGGATTTGGCACCGTGGACATTGAGATAGGTTTCTTGTTGTCCGGCAAAACTGGCGTCGGGCAAGTCTTCGGCGGTGGCACTCGATCGCACGGCAACGTCGGTGTCGTAGCTATATTCTTTGCAGGCTTGACGATACTCGGGATCAAAGCGTTCGCAAAATTCGGTATCGGCGCCGTAGCGTTCGCACAGTTTGAAGTAGGCGGTGGCGATCGCCACTTCTAGTTCTTTGGGAAATGGTGTATTCAACACCAAGGCGCGGGCTTGTTTACCGCGATCGCGCAGGTTTTTCAAGTTCTCGACATCGAGGTCTGAGAACAGTTTACGAAGTTTGCTTTCGAGTCCCGCTTGTTTGACAAAATAGCGGTAAGCATAGGCCGTCGTGGCAAAGCCCGTCGGGACGGTAACCCCTTTGGCGGACAGTTGTTGAATCATTTCTCCCAAGGAGGCATTTTTACCGCCCACAAGGGAGACGTCAGCAATCCCAACATCTTCAAACCACAGAACCAGGCTGTCAGTTTTGGAAGATCCGGATGCAGATTGAGGAGCGCTAGTAACCATAATTATCCATCCCGCGTGGTTAAGCTTCACTCACTATGCTATCGATGTTTTCCTGAGAGAGTACAACTTTTTAATGATTATTTATAATTGATTTTTTTGGGGCAATGATTAAGGTTGTTAACGGGATAAAAAGATTGTTAAAATATTCATTATTTTTTGAAGCTTAGGCGTATAATGAGGGGGCTTGTTGTTTTTGCATTTTTCGCGCTCCCGCCAGAGTTCCGTGACACGAGAGCTGATCGGGGGAAATCGGCTGGCGTGATACCCAAACACTCAACAGCTAAGAAAAGACGGTGAAGGAATGTCCCTCACCGTCTCACTGACAAGCGTTGCTGCCGAAATGAACAGTCTCTAGTCGTCGTAGACTCGGCATTCAGCCGCATCCGGGTTGTTATCGCAGTACGTCTCAAAGGACGTTTTCTCGGGCTTGTTTTTTTTGTGAGCGGCTTCTGCCTGTAACTCTTCGACGGCATCCCAAGCGGCAGCGCATTCTTTAGAATTGGCACCACTGGTATCGCAAGCGTCGCGTGCAGCCTGGCGCTCTTGGTCAATTTGGCTTTGGATGTTGTTTTCGCTCATAATCTCGTTCGTTTGGGTAATGACCTGTTCTTAGTTTAGCTGATTCCGCAAGAAGCCCCGCGCTGTAAGACGAGGTGGATATAAGCGGGAGAAGGCCGCGCCACCGATGTTTTTAGCGTCGGGATGAATG
>OFEU01000104.1_pt1 | contig 111567 bp, 101 predicted proteins | sample 1521221 | NCBI WGS metagenome assembly OFEU01 (sample SAMN03766357, study PRJEB24113) | microbial mat metagenome | isolation source: enrichment culture HLUCC-O from microbial mat sample contains cyanobacterium... | reverse complement strand
GCCCCGGGACAACGGTCGAGGAAGGCGTGCAGCGTTTCGTGGCCTGGTATCGGGACTATTACGCGATCGGGTGAGCGGACTGAAACAGCCGTTTCGCTCCCGCGTTTTTGCCACACAACCCCATCTTGGCCCACACGCCCCGCCCCTGCACTTGCCCCCGCGTCCCGCGCAGGCTTAATTGCGCGCTGCGAAATCGAAACGGGAGCACGGCGAGATGGCGTGGGATTTCTGGGTGGATCGGGGCGGTACGTTCACGGATGTGATCGGCAAGGATGCGCAGGGCGCGCTCACCTCGCGCAAGCTGCTCTCGGAAAATCCCGGCGCCTATCGCGATGCGGCGGTGCAGGGCATCCGTGATCTGCTCGGCCTCAAGGATGGCGAGCCGATCCCGAAAGGCGCCATCGGCGAGGTGCGCATGGGCACCACCGTGGCGACGAACGCCCTGCTCGAACGCAAGGGCGACCGCACGCTGCTCGTCACCACGAAGGGTTTTCGCGACGCCCTGCGCATCGGTTATCAGGGCCGGCCCGACATTTTCGCCAAGGCGGTCAGGAAGCCCGACGAGCTTTATGACGGCGTCATCGAGATCGACGAGCGCGTTCTCGCCGACGGGACGATCGAGGCGGCACCCGATCCCCGGTCCGTGCGCGCGGCTTTGGAACAGGCGCGCAGCGAGGGCTATCAGGCGGTCGCCATCGTCTTCATGCATGCCTATCGCTATGCGGATCACGAAAAGCTGGTGGCGGGCATCGCGCGCGAGATCGGCTTTCCGCAGGTCTCCGTCAGCCACGAGACCAGCCCGCTGGTGAAGCTCGTCGGGCGCGGTGACACGACGGTGGTCGATGCCTATCTCTCGCCGATCCTCGCGCGCTATGTGCAGCAGGTCTCCGATGCGCTGGAGGTTGAGCGCATCGGCGCGCGGCTGATGTTCATGATGTCATCGGGCGGGCTCACCGCCGCCGATCTGTTTCAGGGCAAGGATGCCGTACTCTCCGGCCCCGCCGGCGGCGTGGTTGGCCTCGCCGAGACGGGACGATCCGCCGGGTTCGGCCAGGTGATCGGCTTCGACATGGGCGGCACCTCCACCGATGTCGCGCATTATGACGGCGAATACGAGCGTGCCTTCGAGACGGAAGTCGCGGGCGTGCGCATGCAGGCGCCGATGATGCTGATCCACACCGTCGCGGCGGGTGGCGGCTCGATCCTGCATTACGACGGTGCGCGGCTGCGGGTCGGCCCCGATTCCGCCGGCGCCGATCCGGGCCCCGCCTGCTACCGGCGCGGCGGGCCGCTGGCGGTGACCGATGCGAATGTCATGACCGGCAAACTGATGCCGGAATTTTTCCCGCGCATCTTCGGCCCCAACCGCGACGAGCCCCTGGATGCCGAGGCCGTGCGCGCGCAATTCGCCGATCTCGCCGCGCGCATCGGCGACGGGCGCAGCGCCGAGGAAGTCGCCGACGGTTTCCTCAAGATCGCGGTCGCCAACATGGCCGAGGCGATCAAGAAGATCTCCGTGCAGCGCGGCTATGACGTCACCCGCTATGCGCTCAACTGCTTCGGCGGCGCCGGCGGCCAGCATGCCTGCCTCGTCGCCGATGCGCTGGGCATGAAGACGGTGCTGATCCATCCGCTTTCAGGCCTGCTCTCCGCCTACGGGATGGGGCTCGCCGATATCCGCGCCACCCGCCAGGGCGCCCTCGACATTCCCCTTGACGACGAGGCACCGGCGGGCCTCGTCGAAACCGCCACGCCGCTCGTCGCCGAGGCTCTGGGCGAGATCGCCCATCAGGGCGTGCCGCTCGATCGCACCCGCATCGTCGTGCGCGCCCATATCCGCTATGCCGGCACCGATACGGCGCTGCCGGTCGAGGCCGCGATGCTGGAAGGCGAAGCCGTGCACGCGGCCTTTGCCAGCGCTGACGCACGAGCCATGCGCGGCGTGTTCGAGGAGGCGCATAAACGCCGCTTCGGCTTCGTCGACGAGACCAAGCCGCTCGTGATCGAGAAGGTCGAGATCGAGGCGATCGGCGGCGGTGCGCAATTCGTCGAGGACGAGGTCGCGGAAACCGCCTCGGGCACCGCGCCGCATGATCACGAGACACGGTTCTTCTCCGAGGGCTGGCGCGAGGCGCGGGTCTATCGCCGGGAGAACATGCAGCCCGGCCATCGCGTGCCCGGACCCGCCATCATCGTCGAGCCCAATCAGACCATCGTGGTCGAGCCGGGCTGGGAGGCGAAGTTGACCGGGCGCGACCATCTCGTGCTCGCCCGCGTCGAAGCTCTCCCGCAACGCGTCGCCGTCGGTACGAAAGCCGATCCTGTGATGCTGGAGATCTTCAACAACCTGTTCATGTCGATTGCCGAACAGATGGGCGTGACGCTGCAGAACACCGCCTATTCAGTCAATATCAAGGAGCGGCTCGACTTCTCCTGCGCCGTGTTCGCCCCGGATGGCCAACTCGTCGCCAATGCGCCGCATATGCCGGTGCATCTGGGTTCGATGGACGAATCGGTGAAGACCGTGATCCGCCTCAACCCGGAAATCAATCCCGGCGACGTCTTCACCCTCAACGCGCCCTATAACGGCGGCACGCATCTGCCCGACATCACCGTCTGCACGCCGGTCTTCGACGATGCAGGCGAGGAGATCCTGTTCTGGGTGGCGAGCCGCGGGCATCACGCGGATGTGGGCGGCGTGGCGCCGGGCTCGATGTCGCCGCTCGCGACGCATATCGAGGAGGAAGGCGTCTATATCGACAATTTCAAGATGATCGATCGCGGGCGCTTCCTGCGCAAGGAGCTCGAGGACCTTCTCACCGGTGCGGCCTATCCGGTGCGCAACGTCACGCAGAACGTCAACGATCTGATCGCCCAGGTCGCGGCCAACGAGAAGGGGGTGGCGGAGCTGCGCAAGATGGTCACCACTTTCGGCCTCGACGTGGTGCGCGCCTATATGGGCCACGTTCAGGACAATGCCGCAGAGAGCGTGCGCAATCTTCTCGACAATCTTACCGATTGCAGCTTCGCATATGAGATGGATCAGGGCTGCGTGATCAGGGTCGCGATCTCGGTCGATCGCAAGAACCGCCGGGCGAAGGTCGATTTCACCGGCACCTCGCCGCAACGCGAGGACAATTTCAACGCACCCATGCCCGTGACCCGCGCTGCAGTGCTTTACGTCTTCCGGGTGATGGTCGATGACGCGATCCCGATGAATGCGGGTTGCCTGCGCCCGATCGAGGTGGTGATCCCTGAAGGCTCGATGCTCTCCCCGCGCTATCCGGCAGCGGTGGTGGCCGGCAATGTCGAGGTCAGCCAGGCGGTGACGAATTGCCTCTTCGGCGCGTTGAAGGCGATGGGCGCCTCGCAGGGCACCATGAACAATCTTACATTCGGCGACGACCAGTATCAGTATTACGAAACGATCTGTTCCGGCTCGCCCTCGGGGCCGGGCTTCGACGGCACGGATGCGGTGCATGTGCACATGACCAATTCCCGCCTCACCGATCCGGAAATCCTGGAAACGCGCTTCCCCGTGGTGCTGGAGGATTTCCACATCCGCAAGGGCTCGGGCGGCAAGGGACGCTGGAAGGCGGGCGACGGCACCAGCCGCACCCTGCGCTTCCTGAAGCCGATGTCCTGCGCCATCCTCGCCTCCCACCGCCGCGTCCGGCCCTTCGGTGTCGATGGCGGCGAGCCGGGCGAGGTGGGGCGCACCTTCGTGCGGCGCAAGGACGGGCGGATCGACGAGCTCGGCGGCTGCGACCAGACGCAGATGGAGGCCGGCGAGGCGGTCACCGTGATCACGCCCACCGGGGGCGGTTACGGCAAGGCGTGATGTGGCAGTGCGCGCGGGCGGCTGAAGCCCCGCGCGCGCCGCGTCAGAAATTGACCCAGTACTGGTCGGCGTGGATCGTGCCGATATGGCGGTAGCCGAGACTCTTCAGGCTTTCGGCATTGTCGTCATCGAAAGCCTCGATCTGGATGAGGCAACGGTTGCGCCCAAGCGCCTGCCGCATGCCGGCGATCACCTCGCTCTCGAAACCCTCGCAATCCATCTTGATCATCAGGGTCTCGCCGGCGACATCCGCGACCCGATCGAACGGCATCACCGTAACCGCATACTGCCCGGCGCTCGCCCCATCCGACTCCCCTTCGCCGACGATGCGGGAGGTGCCGCGATTATCCTGCGCACCTTCGCGAAAGGCGAGCTCGGCCTCTTCCCGTCCCAGAGCGTAGTCGCGCACGGCGATGCGCTCCTCGAGCCGGTTGAGGGCGATATTGCGTTCGAGCAGGCGCCGGTTGTTGCGATCGGGCTCGAAGGCGACAGCGGAGGCGACGACGCCCTGCCCGACCAGCACGCAGGCGTAGAGACCGAGATTCGCGCCGATATCATAGAAGCGATCCGGCTTCTCGCGCCGCGCCCAGTCCATCAGAAAGCGCAGCTGGCGATTGTCGTAGGTATTGACCGCAATACCCTTGGACACGCTGTCGCCGAGGGTACAAACAAAGCGCGTATCGAAATAGCGGGTTTCAAAAGGCGCCTTCCCGTGCCGCCAGCGAAACCACAGCTTGCGGACACTGCCGATCTGGCGGCGCAGCCAGGAATGGCTGCGCGTGTGAACGAAGGGGTGCTTCATCTGTCGTCTCCGCAACGCGTCGAAGACGACTGAGTGCCTCGCTCCCCGGCGCGCGTCAAGCGGATCGCCCCTTACGCCCGCAGCCGCGCATTTTCCGGATCATAGGGGCTCTCGCCGAGCACCGTGGCGATGCAGGGCGCGCCGAGCAGATCCATCTCCATCTGTGTCCCCACCGCGGCGTGATCCGGGCGGACCATGGCGAGCGCCAGCGATTTGCCGACGCGGAAACCATAGGCACCGCTCGTGGTGCGTCCGATCATCTCGCCGGCGCTGAAGAGCGGGTTGTTGCCCAGCGAATCGGCGTCGTTATGGCCACTCACTTCGAGCGTCACGAAGAGATTGCGCAGCCCCTCGGCCTGACGCCGCAGCAATGCCTCGCGCCCGAGGAAATCGCCCTTGTCGAGGCGGATGAAGCGGTCGAGCCCGGATTCGAGCGCCGGATATTCGATCGACATCTCCGTGCCCACCATGCGGTAGGATTTCTCGATGCGCATGGATTCCATCGCCCGGATGCCGAAGGGTGCGAGACCGAGATCAGCGCCGGCCTGCATCAGGGTGTCGAAGATGTGATTTTGATATTCGATGCCGTGATGGATCTCGTAGCCGAGCTCGCCAACGAAATTCACGCGCAGCACCTTCGCCGGGGCGAGCCCGATGCTGGTCTCGATCCCCGCGAGCCAGGGCAGCGCCGCGTTGGAGACGTCGTCGGCGCAGACCCGTTCGAGCAGCATCCGCGCCTTCGGGCCGGCGATCACGAGCACGCCCATGGCGCTGGTGAGATTGTCGAAATCGACAGAGCCGTCGCGCGGCAGGTGCTTGCCGATCCAGTCATGGTCGAGCCGCTGGAAGCCCCCCGCCGAGACGAGGTAGAAGCTGTCATCCGCCTCGCGCTGGATGGTGAATTCCGAATGCACGCCGCCACCGGGCGAGAGTGAATGGCACAGGCCGACGCGCCCGGTCTTTCCCGGCAGACGGTTCGCCACGATCCGGTCGAGGAAGGCCTGCGCGCCCGGCCCCGAAAGCCGCGCCTTGGCGAAGGGGGTCATGTCGAGCAGGCCGACATTCTCCATGACATTGGCGCATTCCGCCCCCACCGCATCGAACCAGCGCGAGCGGCGGAAGGACCAGTGATCCTCCCGCGGCGTGCCGGCGGGCGCAAAGAAATTGGGGCGTTCCCAGCCAAATTTCTGCCCGAACACGGCGCCGAGCGCCTTCATCCGGTCGTGACAGGGGGCCTGGCGCAGCGGGCGCGCGCCGGGGCGCTCCTCATCGGGATAGTGGATGGTGAAGACGCTGGCATAAGCCTCCTCGTTCTTTGCCGCGAGATAGGCTTTCGACGCGTAATCGCCGAAGCGGCGCGGATCGACGCCAAGCATGTCGATCGTGGGCTCGCCCTCGACGATCCATTCGGCGAGTTGCCAGCCCGCCCCGCCCGCAGCGGTAATGCCGAAGCTGTGGCCCTCGTTGAGCCAGAAATTGCGCTTGCCCCAGGCCGGGCCGATGATCGGGCTGCCGTCCGGCGTATAGGCGATGGCGCCGTTATAGACCTGCTTGACGCCGACCTCCCCGAAGATCGGCACGCGCGCGATGGCGCTCTCGATATGTGGCGCGAGCCGGTCGAGATCCTCCTGAAAGAGTTCGTATTCGCTGTCCGCGCCCGGGCCGTCGCGGTAGCAGGCGGGCGCGCCGGCCTCGTAGGGCCCGAGCAGCAGCCCGCCGCGTTCCTCGCGCATGTACCAGGAGCCGTCGGATTCACGCAAAACCGCGAGCTCACTATCGCCCTGCGCGCGGCGCGCCACGATCTCGGGATGCGGCTCGGTGACGATATACTGATGCTCCACCGGCATGACCGGGATGTCGAGCCCGACCATGCGCCCGGTCTGGCGGGCGAAGCTGCCGGTGGCGCAGACGACGTGTTCGCAGGTGATCGCGCCCCTGTCGGTCGTCACGACCCATTCGTCATCGGGCTTCTGCGTGATCGACAGCACGCTGGTATGGCGATGGATCGAGGCGCCCAACGCGCGGGCGCCGGTGGCGAGCGCCTGGGTCAGATCGGCGGGCTGGACATAGCCGTCATCGGGATGGCGGATCGCGCCGACGAGGCCGTCTGGCACCGCGAAGGGCCAGATTTCGGCGACCTGCTCAGGCGTGAGAAATTCGACATTCACACCGATGGATCGCGCCACGCCGGCATATTGGCGGTACTCGTCCATGCGGTCGCGGCTGGTGGCGAGGCGGATATTGCCGACGCGCGAAAGCCCCACATCCTGCCCGGTCTCCGCCTCCAGCGCTCCGTAAAGCGCGACGGAGTATTTGTGGATCTGGCCGACCGAGTAGCTCATGTTAAAGAGCGGCAAAAGCCCCGCCGCGTGCCAGGTCGAGCCGGAGGTGAGCTCCTTGCGCTCGATCAGCACCACATCCGACCAGCCCTTGCGAGCGAGGTGGTAGAGCGTGGAGACGCCGACGACGCCTCCGCCGATGACGACGACACGGGCATGGGAGGGCATCGCGTTCTTCATCATCCACCTCGCTCGTTTCAGGCCATGTCGGCCGCTTGCGTCGCTATGAGAGCCCGACGATCTCTCCGTCCCGGTCGAGCCCGATCCCGAGTGCCGCCGGCTGTCGTGGCAGCCCGGGCATGGTCATGATCTCCCCGCACAAAGCCACGACGTAGCCTGCCCCGGCGGAGAGCTTCACGTCGCGCACCGGCAAAACGTGACCGGCCACGTCCGAGCCGCGCGCGGCATCGGCGGAGAAGCTGTATTGCGTCTTGGCGATGCAGACCGGCAGATGGCCGAAACCGAGCGCTTCGTATTCGCCGAGCTTGCGCGCCGCCATGTCGGACAGGGCGATGTCGGAGGCCTGGTAGAGACCGGTCGCGACCGCGCGGATCTTCTCGCCGAGTGGCGCATCGTCGGGATAGATCAGCCGCACCGGCTCGCGCGGCGCATCGAGTGCGTCGAGTACGGCCTGTGCGAGATCAGCTGCACCGGTACCGCCTTCCGCCCAGTGCCGAGCGAGGACGAGACGCACGCCTTCCTCGGCGCAGATATTCTCGATCGCCGCGCGCTCGGTATCGCTGTCGCCGGTGAAATCGTTGAGGCCGATGATCGGGGCGAGGCCGAACGCGCGCAGGATGCGGATATGCTGGCGCAGATTATCGCCACCGCGCCGCACGGCTTCGACATTTTCGCGACCGAGATCGGCTTTCGCCACCCCGCCCTGCGCCTTGAGCGCGCGTACGGTGCAGACAAGCACCGCCGCGTCCGGACGCAGATCCGCCTGGCGGCATTTGATGTCGAGGAACTTCTCGGCGCCCAGATCAGCGCCGAATCCGGCTTCCGTGACGACAATATCGGCGAGCGCCAAAGCCGCCTTGGTGGCGATCACCGAAGAGCAGCCATGGGCGATGTTGCCGAACGGGCCGCCATGCACGAAGGCGGGGGCATGCTCGATGCTCTGGACCAGATTGGGCTGGAGCGCATCGCGCAAGAGCACGGCCATCGAACCATCGGCACCGATATCACGGGCGGTGACGGGGGTCTTGTCGCGGCGATAGCCGATGACGATGGCGCCGAGCCGGCGTTGCAGGTCGTCGAGATCTTCGGCAAGGCAGAGGATCGCCATCACTTCCGAGGCAGCGATGATGTCGAAACCATCCTCGCGCGGCACGCCATGGGCCGGCCCGCCGAGGCCGATGGTGATGTTGCGAAGCGCCCGGTCGTTCATGTCAATGACGCGCTTCCAGGTGATGCGGCGCACATCGATATCCTGGGCATTGCCCCAGTGCAGATGGTTGTCGAGCATGGCCGAGAGCAGGTTGTGCGCGGCGGTGACGGCGTGGAAATCGCCGTTGAAATGCAGGTTGATGTCCTCCATCGGCAGCAATTGTGCCCGTCCGCCGCCAGCAGCGCCGCCCTTCATGCCGAAGCACGGCCCGAGCGCCGGCTCGCGCAGGCAGACGATGGAACGCGCACCGAGATGGTTGAGCCCGTCATTGAGCCCCACGCTCGTCGTGGTCTTGCCCTCGCCGGCGGTGGTCGGTGTGATCGCGGTAACGAGGACGAGCTTGCCGCGCGGGCGTTCGCGCAGGCCCGCGATCGCGTCATGGGTGAGCTTGGCCTTGTAATGGCCATGCGGGATCAGTGCATCCGGCGTGAGGCCGAGCTTTTCCTCCGCGAGGCCGAGGATCGGGCGCATGCGCGCGGCGCGGGCGATCTCGATATCGGGCGCGCCGGGCGGCGGGAGATCGGCCTGGCGCTTGGTCGCATCCTGCGAAAAGCGGGTCTGGGGAAAGGTGTTCATGATGCGGCATCCTCGACATGTGCGGTTTCTCGTTGGGCCGTTGCGCGCAGATCATCGAGGGCCTGCGCGCGCCAGGACAGAGCCTGCGCTGCGCCGCCGAAACAGTACAGGTGAACCCCTGCAAGGTTCGTGGGCGGGTTCGCGTCATCTGATCCGGCGAAGCCCGCGATCAAGGGCAGCGGATCAAAACGCTTGAGCATCTGCAGTGCATCGGGCCGCCGGCCCAGCAGCCGTGCCGAGGCACCGACACCGCAACGCATGGCAAAGCGGATCAGCGTTCCCATCCCGACAGGTGCGGGAATGCCGATGCGCACAGGCGCGTCGATCCCCGCTGCGCTCAGACGCGCGCACCAGGCGATGACGGGGGCGGCGTCGAAGCTGAACTGCGTCACGATCGTCAGCGACAGGCCATGCGCGCGGGCATGCGCCTGCTTGTACCGCAGGGCCGCCATCAGCGTCGCCTCATCCGCATGCGGATGGCCCTCCGGATGCCCGGCGACATGGAACCGGGTCAGGCCCGCATCGGCGAATTGCGGCATATCGAGGAGGCCGAGCGTATCGGCAAACGGCCCGACGGGCCGGGGCGCATCGCCGGCGATCAGCAAAAGCCTTGTGACATCATGCGCGGCGAGGCCGTCGAGAAAGCGTGCGAGCGTGTCGTTATCGGGCACGGCGCGGGCGGGCAGATGCGGCACCGGTGTGAAGCCGCGCAGCGACAGATCGCGACAGGCATCCAGCGTCTGATCGAAATCCGCACCGGGCAGGAAGGGCACGAAGACTTCCCCGATCGGATCAAGCGCGCCCGGTGCCGGGATACCCTCGGCAATCTGGCGCGGGGCGATCTCGATCGAGGCATCAGCCAGCAGCCGGGCCATCCGACCGGCGCGGGTGAGCGGCGCGGCATCTCCCGTGATCGCCTGAAATTCGCGAAATCCGTCCATGGCCGCCTCGCTCGGTTGCAGGCTGGTGGCGTGTCGCTCTTGGCGATTTTCGGGAAGCGCCCTGTACGGCGCTTCCCGATCTTGCGCTCAGTAGGCGTAGTCGCGCCCCTGGCTGCGTGCGCGTTCACGCGCATTGGCGTTGACCGATGGCCGGAACGGAATGTCACAGACCTCTGCCGCCACCGCGATGCCGGGCGTCTCGGCATATTCATCCGGCAGCCAGACATTGAGCGGCGTGCCGAGTTCCTTGTATTCCACCGGCACCCAGGCGAGCGCGATGTTCACGCCGAGCTCCGGCGAGTACCAGGGCGAGGTGACGTAGCCGATCGGCTCACCGCCCTGCGGGCCGGAGACCAGCCAGAAATCGGGCGCGTAATCGGTGATCGGTTTGCCCCCGAGCTTCATCCCCACCATGATGTTGCGGAAGGGATAGCGCCCGGCTTCGAGCTCGTCGCGCACGGCTTCGAGCTTCGCCTTGCCGATATAGTCGGCGGTCTTCAGGCGCGGCACCTGATAGGCCAGATTGCACTGGAAGGGCAGCGTCTCCTGGTCGATATCCTGCCCCCAGGAGAGGATCCCCGCCGCGATGCGCCGGTGGTGGGCCGGGGCGATCACCATGAGCTGGTGCTTCTCGCCCGCCGCGAGAACCGCATCCCACATCTTCTCCGCATGCAGCGTGGCATCGCGCAGATAGATCTCGTAGCCCTTCTCGCCAGTAAACCCCGTCTGCGAGACGATCACGTCGCAACCGGCAACCTTGCCTTCCATCAGCCCGTAGAAGGGCAGATCGCGCACGGCATCGCCGAACAGATCAGCCATCAGGTCTTCCGATTTCGGGCCCTGGATCTGCACCGGGGAGACGTCGATCTCTGCGATCGTGACATCGAAGCCCTTGCCGATATTGACGCCGCGCATCCACAGCTCCAGATCGCTGTCGGAGATCGAGAACCAGAACTCGTCTTCGGCGATGCGCAGCAGCACCGGGTCGTTGAGAATACCGCCATCCTCGTTGCACAAGATGACGTATTTGCCCTTCATGGGCTGGATCTTCGTCGCGTCGCGGGTGATGACGTAATTGACGAAGGCCTCCGCGTCAGGGCCCTTCACCTGGATCTGCCGCTCGACGGCGACGTTCCACATGGTGACGTGGTTGATCAGCGCGTCGTATTCCGCCATCGCACCGCCGTCATCCGGGCGGGTATAACCGCGCGGATGGTACATGCGGTTATAGACCGTGGCACGCCAGCAGCCGGCCTCGACCGAGAGATGCCAGTAGGGCGACTTGCGCACCCGCGTCGAAATCAGCATCTGGACCGGCGTGGGGCCGGATTGACGCAGATTGATCGGGACGCGTCTGTCGGATTGATCGACGCTCTCGCAATGACCCGCGACGTTGCGCATCAGGGTCGGGATATGCGCGTCAGTGGGCTCGAAGCCCTCGATCGCGGCGCCCTGCGTGACGGGCTGCTCGAGGCCCGTTGATTCCGTTGCATGTTCCGTTGCCATGATGACCCTCGCTTCCTGCTCGCGCTACGATGGAGCCGATGATGTCAGCATGCCTGCAAATGCGCCGGCGTGATGCTCTGGCAACGACGGCGAATACGCAGAAAACGTCGCATATACGTTCCGACTGGCACGTTTTCGTGAGCGACGACATGAATTGCCACGCTTTTTATTGAAAACGCGTGTCGTTTTCGTGATAGTTTCCGTCGCCGGCAAGTCGTTGCATCATGCGGCTTGCTGATTCACTTGAGGCGCGTATCATCGCGCAGGGCGGGATTCGGCGGGAAGGAGGCGGACATGTTCGGCGTACCGGCGGCCCATCAGACGCGGATGATCGACTTTCTGCTCTTGCCGGAATTCTCGATGATGGCCTTCACGGCCTCGGTCGAACCCCTGCGCGCGGCCAACCAGCTCTCCGGCAGGCCGCTCTATGCCTGGCGCAGCCTCTCTCTCACCGGCGATCCGGTCTCCGCCAGCAACGGCGTCGTGGTTCATCCAGCCGGCGGCATCGACGATGCGGGGCCGGGCGCGAGCCTGTTCGTCTGTGCGGGTCTGCGCGCCGAGCGTATCCGCGACAGGGCGCTGTTTGCGCGGTTGCGGGAACTGTCACGCATGGGTGTCGGGCTCGGCGCGGTCTGCACGGGCGCACTCGTGCTCGCGCGGGCCGGGCTGCTTGACGGCTATAACTGCACCATCCACTGGGAGCATGTTGAGGGCTTCGCCGAGGAGTTTCCCGAGCTGAAGATCACCGCAACCCTGTTCGAGATCGACCGGGACCGCTATACCTGCTCGGGCGGCACCGCCCCCCTCGACATGATGATCAACGGCATCGCCCGCGACCATGGCGAGGAACTCGCCGTCGCGGTGGCGGAGCTCCTGCTGCACAATCTGGTCCGCCATCCCCACGACACCCAGCGTATGCCCGTCCAGCACCGCACCGGCATCTCGCATCCCAAGCTGCTCGCCGTAATCGCGCATATGGAGGCGTATATCGAAAGCCCGGTGCCGCTGCGCAACCTGGCCGCCGATGCCGGTCTCTCGCCGCGCCAGCTGGAGCGGCTGTTTCGCGAGAAGATGGGCAAGACGCCATCGCGCTATTATCTCGAACTGCGCCTGCAGCGCGCAAGGCTGCTGCTGCTGCAGACCACCATGCCGATCCTGCAGATCGCGGTGGCCTGCGGTTTCACCTCCGCCTCGCATTTCGCGCGCTGCTATTCGGAACTGTTCGGCCACGCGCCACGGATCGAGCGCGCCCGCGCCGCACGCGTCCCGGGGCTGGAGAGCGAGCCGGGCGACGCCCTCGCCATGGAGGCGTGATGTCGCGGGTTCGTCGGCGCGCGATGTCGCTTCTGCGCAAGCAGCTGTCGCCTTTGCGCTATTGACGACAAGGGCGAATGCTATCGTGCGCGATGAGCTGATTGCGGGGGGCGCCGGCGAGCGAGGGCGGCATGACACGGTATTCCTTATGGTCGTTGCTGCGCGAGGGGCTCCGTGGCCACACGGGCTGGCAGCCGGTCTGGCGCGAGGCCGAACCGAAACCCGCCTATGACGCGGTGATCATCGGCGGCGGCGGGCATGGCTGCGCCACGGCCTATTATCTCGCGAAGGAGCACGGCCTCACCAATATCGCCATCGTCGAGAAGGGCTGGCTCGGCGGCGGCAATGCGGCGCGCAACACCACCATCATCCGCTCGAACTATCTCTATGACGCCAGCGCCGCAATCTACGATCACGCCCTGCAGCTCTGGAAGGGGCTGGGGCGCGAGCTCAATTTCAACATCATGATGAGCCATCGCGGCGTGCTCAATCTCGCCCATGACGATAACGAGGTGCGCCAGCTCAGGCGTCGTGTGGAGGCCAACCGCCTCAACGGCGTCGAGGCCGAATGGCTCGATGCGAAACAGGTGGCGGAATATTGCCCGATCATCAACATGAGCCCGGACTCGCGCTATCCCGTCATCGGCGCGACCCTGCAGCGCTCCGGCGGTGTCAACCGGCACGATGCCGTGGTCTGGGCCTATGCCCGCGCCGCGCATGATCTGGGCGTCGACATCATCCAGAATTGCGAGGTGACCGGGCTGAAGATCGAAGCCGGGCGCATTACCGGGCTCGAGACCAGTCGCGGCACCATCCGCACGCCGAAAGTCGCGAGCGTCGTCGCGGGCCATACCAGCGTGATCGGCGCCATGGCGGGCCTGCGGCTGCCGATCGAGAGCCACCCGCTGCAGGCACTCGTCTCGGAGCCGATCAAGCCGGTCAATCCCTGTGTCGTGATGTCGAATGCGGTGCATGCCTATTGCAGCCAGTCGGACAAGGGCGAGCTCGTCATCGGCGCCGGGATCGACGCGCATCTCTCCTATACCCAGCGCGGGGCGTTTCCGGTGATCGAGGAGGAGATCGCCGCCGTGCTGGAACTCTTCCCGATCTTTTCTCGGCTCAAGCTGATGCGCCACTGGGGCGGCATCGTCGATATCTGCCCCGATGCGAGCCCGATCATCTCGAAGACGCCGGTGAAGGGGCTTTATATCAACGGCGGCTGGGGCACCGGCGGCTGGAAGGCGACGCCGGCTTCGGGCCATGCGCTTGCCGATCTCGTCGCGCGTGACGAGCCCAACGCCATCGCCGCGCCCTATTCGCTTGAGCGCTTCACCACCGGCAGGCTCGTTGCCGAACACGGCGCCGCCGCCGTGGCGCATTAGGGGGAATTGCCATGTTTCGCATCCGCTGCCCCTATTGCGGCGATCGCGACCAGATCGAATTCGGCTATGGCGGCGAGGCGCATATCGCCCGTCCGCGCGAGCCGGAGGCGATCAGCGATGCGCAATGGGCCGATTACGTCTTCATGCGCACCAATACCAAGGGGCTCTTCGCCGAACGCTGGGTACATTCCGCCGGCTGCCGGCGCTGGTTCAACGCCCTGCGCGATACCGCGACGGATCGCTTCGTCGCCACCTATGTGATCGGCGAAAAACCGCCGCTGCCGGTCACGCAAGGCGGGGATGAAGGCGCACCCGTCGAAGAGGGCGCCGAAGCAGAAGCGGCGGAAATCGCAGGTGGAGGCCGGCCATGAGCCCACAGCCCGCACGCCTTGCGCAAAACCGCCTGCCCCAGGGCGGTCTGATCGACCGCACGAAGCCGATCACATTCTTCTTCGACGGCAAGCGCTATCAAGGCCATGCCGGCGACACGCTCGCCTCGGCGCTTCTCGCCAACGGCGTGCATCACGTGGCGCGCAGCTTCAAGTATCACCGCCCGCGCGGCATCCTCGGGGCCGGCCCGGAGGATCCCGGGGCGCTGGTGCGCATCGGCTCCGATCCGGCGACAATGGTGGTCAACCAGCGTGCCACCGAGGTGGAACTGTACGACGGGCTCAAGGCCTTCCCCCAGAATTGCTGGCCCTCGCTGCGTTTCGATATCGGTGTCGTCAACGACCTGATGCACCGGTTTCTGCCGGCGGGTTTCTATTACAAGACCTTCATGGGGCCGCCGGGAAACTGGATGGCCTTCGAACCCTTCATCCGCCGCGCGGCAGGTCTCGGCCCGGCGCCGAGCGCACCCGATCCCGCGCGCTACGAGCACATGAACCGCCATTGCGAGGTGCTGGTCATCGGATCCGGCCCCGCCGGTCTCGCGGCAGCGCGTGAAGCGGCGCGTACCGGCGCGCGGGTGATCCTCGCCGAGGAAAGCGCGGCCTGCGGCGGGCGCATCCTCGCAGAGGCCGAAGGCGATGCGCTGATCGAGGGGCTCGCGCCCCGCGCCTGGTGCGCGGCGGTGCTGGACGAACTCGCCGCGCATCCCGAGGTGACGCTTCTCACCCGCACCAGCGCTTCGGGCTATTATGCCCAGAACTGGGTGACGCTATTCGAGAATTGCACCGATCACCTGCCCCCATCCGAGGCGGGCAATCTGCCGCGCCATCGCCTGTGGCGGGTGCGCGCGCAGCAGGTGATACTCGCCACCGGCGCGATCGAGCGACCGCTCGTCTTCAACGGCAATGACCGCCCCGGCATCATGCTGGCCTCTGCCGCGCGGACCTACCTGCATCGCTACGGCGTGCGCCCGGGCGAGAACGCCGTGATCTTCACCAATAACGACGATGCCTGGCGCAGCGCCTTCGATCTGCATGATGCGGGGACACGCATCGCCGCCATCATCGATACACGACCCGATCCCGCCCATCGCGATGCGGCGCAGGCGCGCGGGATTCCGGTCAGGCTCGGCGCGACCATCCTCGCCACGCGCGGCCGTCGGCGCATCCGCAGCATCGATGTCGCGGCTTTCGATGCTGGCGGCGTGGCCGGCAGGCCCGAGCGCATCGCCTGCGATCTGCTCTGCGTCTCCGGCGGCTGGTCGCCGAACGTGGCGCTGTTTTCGCAATCGGGCGGCAGCCTGCGCCATGACGAGACGCTCGCCGCCTTCGTGCCCGACGCGGCGCGTCAGGCGGTGGTGCCGGTCGGCGCCTGTGCAGGAGATTTTGCGCTGAGCGACGCGATTTCGAGCGGCGCGGAGGCCGGGCGCGCAGCGGCGCGCAAGACGGGATTCGTTGCAGACGCAACCGATCATGCAGCCGGCGAGACCCGCAACGGGACGCCGCCCTACCGCGTCACGCCTGTCTGGGAGCTTCCCTCGAACCGCCCGAAATCGCGCATCCGCGCCTTCGTCGATCACCAGAACGACGTCACCGCCAAGGATCTGCACCTTGCCGTGCGCGAGGGCTATGGCGCGGTCGAGCATGCCAAGCGCTATACCACGACGGGGATGGGCACCGATCAGGGCAAGACCGTGGGCATCAATGCCATCGGGGTGCTCTCGGGCGTGCTCGACAAGCCGATCGGCGAGATCGGCGTCACCACCTACCGCCCGCCCTGGAAGCCGATCAGCTTCGGTGCCGTCGCCGGGCAACATGTCGGCGCGCTGTTCCATCCGCGCCGCACGACGCCGATGCATGACTGGCACGTGGCAAACGGCGCCGTTTTCGAGATCGTCGGCGACTGGTTGCGGGCGCGGGTCTATCAGCAACCGGGGGAGGATTTCGTGGCGGCGCTTCAGCGCGAATGCCGCGCGGCGCGCAACGCCATCGGCGTGCTCGACGCCTCCACGCTCGGCAAGATCGACATACGCGGCAAGGATGCCCGCGCCTTCCTCAACCGCATCTACAGCAATGCCTGGATGAAACTCGAGCCGGGTCGCTGTCGTTATGGTCTGATGACGAATGAGGACGGCATGGTTTTCGATGATGGTGTCACGGCCTGTCTTGCCGATGATCATTTCCACATGACCACGACGACGGGCGGCGCCGCGCGGGTGCTCGCCTGGCTGGAAGAATACCACCAGACCGAATGGCCCGATCTCGAGGTCTATATGACCTCCGTCACCGAACAATGGGCCGTCGCCTCGATCTGCGGGCCGCGCGCGCCGGAACTCGCGGCGGGTCTGTTCGACGATATCGATGCGGATCCGGAACGCTTCCCCTTCATGAGCCATGCATCCGGCCATATCGACGGGGTGCCGGCCCGGGTGTTTCGCATCTCCTTTACCGGCGAGATCAGCTACGAGATCAATGTGCCGGCGAGCTACGGGCTCTGGCTCTGGCGCACCCTGATGGAGCGCGGCGGGCCCTACGGCATCACACCCTACGGCACCGAGGGGATGCATCTGCTGCGTGCCGAGAAAGGCTTCATCATTGTCGGCCAGGAGACCGACGGCACGCTGACGCCGGTCGATCTCGGCATGGGCTGGGCGGTGAAGAAGAACGCGGATTTCATCGGCAAGCGCTCGCTCACCCGCTCCGATACGGCCCGCGACGACCGGCTGCAACTGGTCGGGCTCCTGAGCGATGATCCCGCCTTCGTCATTCCGGAAGGCTCCCAGATCATCGCCTCGGCGCGCGAGCAGAGCCCGCGCACGCCGATGATCGGCCATGTCACGTCGAGCTATTTCAGCCCCAATCTCGGGCGCGCGATCGCCCTCGCCGTCGTCGCCGGCGGGCATGGGCGCATGGGTGAGCGCATCCATGTCGCCCGCCGCGACGCCGAGCCCGTTCCCGCCACGATCACCGGCACCGATTTCCTCGCAGGCCTGAAGGACGCATCATGATCGACGAGCGCCGTGTTTCCCCGCTGGCTCACCGCGAGCCCCTCCATGCCGGCGATTTCGCCCATCTCGCAGAAGACGCCTTTCGCGGGATCGTGAGCGTGCGCGCCGCGCCGATCCATCTCGCAGCGCCCCTCCAGGCGGTGACGGGACGCATTCTGCCGATCCGCGCCGGCCATGCCGATCTGGGGCGTCGCTGCGCCGTGCTCTGGCTTGGCCCGGATGAATGGGCGATTCTTGCCGCGCCCGATACGGCAGCCGGGATCGCGCAGGATCTGTCGCAGGCGCTGGCGCTCTATCAGCATCAGGTGGTGGATGTCAGCGACTACAACACCGTGCTCAGCCTGCGCGGCAGCGCGGTGCGCGCGCTTCTCGCCAAGCTGATCACGATCGACCTGCATCCGCGCCATTTCGCCCGCGGCAGCGGCGTGGCCACCCTGTGCGGCAAGGCGCAGGTCTGGCTGATCTGCCGCGAGGACGAAAAGAGCGCCAGCGAGCCGCTCTTCGATCTCGTGGTGCGCCGCTCCATGGCGGATTACCTATGGTGCCTGATCGCCGATGCCGGTCGCGAATGGGCGTTGCCGCCGCAGGAGTCGATCGGCCAGGTCCCGCTGCACATGCCGGGATAAGGGCCGATCAGCCTGCGCGGATCATCCGCTCACAAGAGCTTCGCGCCGAAATTGCGGTCCGGGTCGAGCTCCATCGGCAGGTTCCCCGTCGGCGCGGCGGCGGGGCCGGCCTGGCGGGCGAGGAAACGGCCCGAGCCGGGAGCGGTTTGCAGCTTGCCCTCCTCGACGAGAGGATTGCCACGCAGGAAGACGCGCTCGGGCCAGCCCGTGACCTCCATCCCCGCATAGGGGGTATAACCCGTGCGGTCGAGCACCAGATCGTCTGATAGCGTGACGCGCTTCTGCGGATCCCAGATCACCAGATCGGCATCCATGCCCACGGCGAGATCACCTTTGTGGGGCAGATTGTAATGCGCCGCCGGCTGCGTCGCGGTCAGCGCGACGAAGCGTGACAGGCCGAGCCTCCCCTTCGAGACCATCGCATCGAACAGGAGCGGCATGCGCAATTGCAGGCCCGGCACGCCGTTGGCGATCTGCTTGAAGTTGACGTCCCTGCCCGCCAGGAACTTGCCGGTCTCGTCCGGAGCATAGGGCGCGTGATCGGATGAGATGGTCAGGAGATCGCCCAGTTCGAGCGCCCGCCACAAGGCGTCCTGATCCTCGAGCTCGCGCGGCGGCGGCGAGAACATCCATTTGGCGCCCTCGAGCCCCGGCTTGTCGAGCGCTTCCCTGGTGAAGAAGAGATATTGCGGGCAGGTCTCGGCGAAGACCTTGATCCCCTCCCCGCGCGCCCGGCGGATCACGGCGGCGCCCTCGCGGGTGGAGACGTGGAAGATCATCACCGGCTGGTCGAGCAGCGCCGACATCGCGATCAGCCGCTCGAACGCCTCCGGCTCGCTGGCGCGGGGGTGGCTGATCGCGTGGTATTTCGGCGCGGTATAGCCGCGATCGACGAGGCGCTTGGCCATCCAGGCGATCATGCCGTGATTCTCGGCATGAACGCAGATCATCGCGCCGTTCTCGCGCGCCACCGCCATCAGATCGAGCATCTGCTCGTCATGCAGGCGGATGGCGTCGTAGGTCATGAAGGCCTTGATCGAGGCATGGCCCTCGGCGATCAGCGCCGGCAGATCCTGCTTCAGGGTCTTCTGCGTCGGATCGGAGACGATCAGGTGGTAATTGTAGTCGATCACCGCACCCTTGCGTGCGAGCGCGGCGTAGTCGTCGACCACCTGGCGCATGTCCTTGCCGACATGCTGGGCGGCAAAGGCGATCACGCTGGTGGTGCCGCCATGGGCGGCGGAGGTGGTGGCGCTCTCCCAGGTATCGGCATTCATCACGCCGCCGCCGGAGAGCTGCTCGATATGGGCGTGGCTGTCGACACCGCCCGGCGTGACGATGCGCCCGCTCGCATCGATCTCGCGCTTGCCCGCGCCGAGACCATGGCCGATCGCGGCGATTCGCTCGCCCGAGACGGCGAGATCGGCCTCGACGCTGCCGGTCGAGCCGGCGAGAAGCGCGTTGCGGATGACGAGATCGTAGGCAGTGTCCGGCATGGTGCGTAAATCCCTTGTGCTTTTGTCCGACTGGACAATTTTCGCCCGCAGGTTTCAACTCCCGACAAGAGGAAAAGCAGATGAGCCGCCGCGCACGCATTCTGGTCATCAACCCGAATTCCAACGAGGCCGTCACCGACGGGCTCGCCGACGCGCTCGAACCGCTGGCCTTCACTGATGGCCCGGAAATCGTCTGCCGCACCCTGCGCGAGGGACCTTTCGGCATCGAGAGCCAGAAGGATGCCGAGAGCGTGACGCTGCCGCTGGCCCGCCTCGTCGCGGAGGATCCGGCGGATGCCTTCATCATTGCCTGCTATTCCGATCCCGGCCTGCATGTCTGCCGCGAGGCGACCCCGCGCCCGGTCTTCGGCATCGCCGAATGCGGCGTGCTCACCGCCCTGTCGCGCGCCGATCGCTTCGGCGTGATCGCCATCAAGGCCGGCTCGATCCGCCGGCATCTGCGCTATCTGCGCCAGATGGGGCTGATGGAGCGGCTCGCGGGCGAGCGTCCGCTGGAAATGTCGGTGGCCGAAACCGCTTCCGGCGAGGGAACGCTGGCGCGGATGATTGCGGTGGGCCGCGAATTGCGCGATCTCGACGGCGCCGAGGCGCTGGTCATGGGCTGCGCCGGCATGGCGCGCCACCGCAAGGCGCTGGAAGACGAACTCGGCATTCCCGTCATCGACCCGACGCAAGCCGCCGTCGCCATGGCGATCGGCGCGGTGCAGGTCGCGCAGATGCGGTGAAACACGGCTTGTCGCGGATCGAGCCGGGCAGGCCAGGCGTCGGAGCGCGACGCCTCCCGCATGGCTTTCCCTCCCGGCCGCGCGGTCGAGGCGGTCGCGCTCCGCTCCCTTGCGGGGGTCAATAAAACGCCACCCGCAGGCGCGGCTCGAGTTGGGCCAAATGATCGAAGTCCCCGAGATTGCGGGTTACCAACAGGCAGCCCAGCCGCGCGGCCTGCGCTGCGAGCACCGCGTCGCTTTGAGATTTGCGCCGGCTTTCCCGATCGTGACCTAGGAGCCGCGCCATGCATCCGGCAAGGATGTTGCCGCGCACGGCGTCTTCCGCCGTGAGATCAAAGATCCGGTGATCCGCGATGGCTGCCAGCAGATCCCGGATCGCGGCGATTGCATCGCTAGTCTCCGGATGTTTCGGGTCGAGCCTGCCGATCAGGAAACTCAATTCGCCGATCACCACCGGTGAATGCATGATCGTGCGCGCCGTTATGCGCTCCTCGATGACCTCAGGCAGCTTTCCCTGCAATTGATCGATGAAAATGCAGGTATCGAGCATGATCCGCTCGCCCGGTACGTCGCTCTCTGCAAAGCGATCCAGCTCCTCCGGCGGGCGAGCGGTGAATATCGTGGTGTGGCGTGCGGCGCGGCAGCGGCGGATGATCCTGTCGATATCCATCCAGTTCCCAGTTCCATGCGGTCAGAGGTCCAGATCGACCTTCGGGTCGATCCTGCCGCGCGCCGCACGAAACGCCTCGGGGAAGCCGTCATCGATCACGAGATTACCCAAAGCGAGTTCGATCAGCTGGCTGTCGCTCGCAACACCCGCCCGCTCGCGCGCGAGGGCGAGGAGCCTTGGATTCACGCGTCCGCCGAGCTTGGCGGTCTTGTCTCTGGTCATGCCGAGGCGATCGAGCAGGCCAAGCACATTGTCCCGCCGCCAGTTTGCCGGATCCTGCCTGTCGTCACGCGTCGTCTCGCTCATGGCACCCTCCTCGATGGCATCAATGTCGAACAAATACGCGAAAATGTCAAACATAGGCTGCGCATCAAACCCCCGAAACGATCGCCCTCCCCGTGCGTTGGCCGTATGCCGTCTTCGTTTGCGCATGAAAGATTGACGGAGATCATGGTGCCCCGTCGCATGGTCCGGCTCAATGGCTGCGTCTGGAACGGCGAAGGTGGCGCGCAACGGGAAGCCGGTTTACGAACCGCGAAAACGAGGGAGTGCACCACATGACCGAGCGTTTGATGATTCCGCATGAATGCCGCGTCGTCGTCGGGGACGGGGGCAAGGTACTTGTTCTATGCAATCACGGCTCACCCATCGCGCCGGATCTGCGGGTCGAGGATGTCTTCAAGGCTCCCGAGAACCCTGCGACTCATGAACAGGGTACCGACAGGCCCGGGCGCGCCATGGGCGTTGATGCGCATCGCTCGGGCGTCGGGCAAACCGATTGGCACCAGATCGCCGAACAGCGCTTCGCCAAGGAGATCGCCGAGACGCTGGAAGATATCCGGCGCGAGCGGGATGTGAAGAGCTTCATACTCGTCGCCCCGCCGAAAATCCTCGCGGAATTGCGGAAGGATATCAGCCATCAGGTCCGCGATCTGGTGGTGGCCGAGGTGGCCAAGGATCTCACCGGCCACCCCGTCCCCGATATCCAGAGCAATCTCGCCGATTGACGGATGTCACGCCTCGGCGGGCTTGTCCTGCGGCGCGACGGCGTATTGGGCGTCATCGACCCGCTCGAGCCATTCCACATGCACACCGTCAATATGCTCGTGAATGGCGATATGCGTCATCGCCCGGTCGGGCGCAGCGCCGTGCCAGTGCTTCTCGCCCGGCGGAATCCACACGGTATCGCCGGGCCGGATGACCCGCACCGGCCCGCCCCAGACCTGGATGTGCCCGATCCCGGCGACCACATGCAGCGATTGCCCGAGCGGATGCGTGTGCCAGTTGGTGCGCGCCCCCGGCGAGAAGATCACGCGGACCGCCTTGGCGCGCGCCGGCTCGGGCGTCTCCACGATCGGATCCTGCCAGACTTCGCCGGTGAAATATTCCTCCGCCACACGGCGCGAGGGCCGGGCTTCGGCTCTGAAGATATCCATGAAACGCTCTCTCCCTGTTGAGCCTGTGATTGGGCCGCAACCACGCGCCCGGGTCAAGCCGCGTATCGCGACACGCCGCTTTGCGCCGCTGCAATGGCGCAGTGTTCGAGGCCTGTGAGGAAGCCTTTGCCAGATGCATTGATCCGGGCCATCATCGCGCGGTCATGAGCGCATCATCGATCCTGCCCCCCTCTCTGCCCCCCTCGCCCGCCCGCCGCAGCGTCGCGCCGCCGCGCGCCTGGACCGAGTCCTATGGCGTGGCGCGCCACCCGGTCTGGCTGTTCGGCGCCGGGCATGTCGGGCGCGCGCTCGTTCTCGCGCTCGCGCCGCTGCCCTTCGCGCTCACCTGGTGCGACAGCCGCGAGGGCGCGTTTCCCGCGCATATCCCGGCCAATGTCACGCCTCTGCATCATGACGCGCCGGATGAACTCGTCGCGCGTATCCCTGCCGGTGCCTTCGTCCTCGTGATGAGCCACAGCCACCCGATCGATCTTGCCGTCACGGCGGCGGCTTTGGCGCGCGATGATCTGCCCTTTGTGGGGCTGATCGGATCGCGCACGAAGCGCGCGCGGTTCGAAAAGCGCTATCGCGAACTCGGCATCGCCGATGCGCGCATCGCGCAGCTTTCCTGCCCGATCGGGATCGCGGGCATTACCAACAAGGATCCCGCCATCATCGCCGCCGCGACGGCGGCGCAATTGCTTGCGCTGCGCGAAACGCTGCCCCATCAGGAGATCACGGACCATGCATGACGACGATGCCCGCTTTCTCGCGCATGCGGTGCGACTCTCGCGCGAGCATATGAACGAGGGCGCCGGCGGGCCCTTCGGTGCGGTAATCGTGCGCGACGGCAAGGTCCTCGCCGAGGGCTGGAACCAGGTCACCTCCGCGAATGACCCCACAGCGCATGCGGAAGTCGTCGCGATCCGGCGCGCCTGTCAGGCCGTCGGTGATTTTTCGCTCAAAGGCGCCGTGCTCTATACCAGCTGCGAACCCTGCCCGATGTGCCTCGCCTCGGCCTATTGGGCGCGCGTGGCACGGATCGTCTATGCCAATACCCGTGCTGACGCAGCGGCGATCGGGTTCGACGATTCCTTCATCTATGACGAGATTCCCAAAGCCCCGGAGGCGCGCAGCCTGCCGATCACCCACCAGCCGAACGCGGATGCGAAGGCGGTGTTCGAGGCCTGGCTGAACAAGCCCGACAGGGTTGCCTACTGATCGTCTTCCCTACTGATCGCTTGCGCGCTGCTTGCGCAGCTCTTCAAGCACATGGACGCGCAGGGCCGAGGAGAGATTCTCCCCCGCGCGCCCGGCATCGATCTCGGCGACGAGTTTCTGCAAGGCGATGCCGCGCGCCGAGGCGATGCGGCGCAGTTCCTCCCAGAACGGCTCCTCCAGCGAGATCGAGGTGCGGTGGCCGGCAATGGCGATGGAACGCTTGATGACCCCGCGCGGCCGGTCAGTCATTGTCGGGCCCGGCATTATCGGCGTCGTCATCATCCCGCGCGCCGAGGCGATGGCCTTCGAGCCGGGCCGTGTCGCGGGCGCGTTCGCTCTCGGTGAGCTGCTTCTCGCTCTTCCTGCGACCGAATTTCACCCGGTTGTCGGCGGCTTCGCGCTCGGCCTGTGCCCGCGCCTTGCGCTTGCGAAACTGACGCAGATTGACGACATCGCCGTTCATCGCCTCACCTCTTCGTCTTCGGCGCCTTTGCCGCGATCATGTCCTGCGGGCGCACGATGGTATCGAAAACTTCCGCCGAGATCTTGCCGGAAGCGAGCGCTTCCTCACGCAGGGTGGTGCCGTTCTTGTGGGCGGCCTTGGCGATATCGGCCGCGGCATCGTAGCCGATCGTCGGTGCGAGCGCGGTGACGAGCATCAGCGAGCGTTCCAGCAGATCGCCAATGCGCTCGCGATTGGCGCTGATTCCGGTGACGCAGTTATCGGTAAAGCTGCGCGCTCCGTCGGCCAGCAGCCGGATGCTCTGGAGCATATTGAAGGCGATCACCGGCTTGAACACGTTGAGCTCCAGATGCCCCTGCGAGGCGGCGAAGGCGATCGTCTGGTTGGCGCCCATGACCTGCGCACAGACCATGGTCAGCGCCTCCGCCTGGGTCGGATTGACCTTGCCCGGCATGATCGAGGAGCCGGGCTCGTTCTCCGGCAGCGACAGTTCCGCCAGCCCCGAGCGCGGGCCCGATCCGAGCAGCCTGATATCGTTGGCGATCTTGAACAGGCCGGTGGCGAGCGCGGTCAATGCCCCATGGGCGAAGACGAAGACATCGTGGCTCGCCAGCGCCTCGAACTTGTTCGGCGCCGTCTCGAAGGGCAGATCGGTCAGGCGCGCGATCTCCTGCGCAAAACCTTCGGGAAAATCGGGATGGGCGTTGAGCCCGGTGCCGACGGCCGTGCCGCCCTGGGCGAGGTCGAGCATGGCCGGCAGGCTCGCCTCGATCCGCCCGATCGCATGGGCGACCTGCGCGGCATAGCCGCCGAATTCCTGCCCCAGCGTGATCGGGGTGGCGTCCTGCATATGGGTGCGCCCGATCTTGATGATATCGGAAAATTCCTCCCCCTTGCCGGCAAGCGCTTCATAAAGATGCATCAGGCTCGGCAGCAGGCTGTGATGGATCTCCTCGACGGCGGCGATATGCATCGCCGTGGGAAAGGTGTCGTTGGAGGACTGGCCCATATTGACGTGATCATTGGGATGGACCGGCGCTTTCACGCCGCGCCCGGCGCCGAGCAGCTCGTTGGCGCGGTTGGCGATCACCTCGTTGGCGTTCATGTTGGACTGGGTGCCCGAGCCTGTCTGCCAGACGACGAGGGGAAATTCCGCGTCATGCTTGCCGTCAGCCACCTCCTGCGCCGCGGTGACGATGGCATCGGCGATTTTCGCATCGAGCAGGCCGAGCGTGTGATTGGTGCGTGCCGCCGCGCGCTTCACCAGCCCGAGCGCGCGCACCATCGGCCTCGGCATGCGCTCTGCTCCGATGCGGAAGTTCTGGAGGGAGCGCTGCGTCTGCGCGCCCCACAAGCGATCGGCCGAGACGGCGATCTCGCCGAAGCTGTCGGTCTCGATACGGGTCTCGTTTTCAGCCATGCTCTTCCTCCCGCACTGTCAACGCCCCACATCATGGGACGTTCGGCCCGAATCGCGAGGCCGTGGAGAATACTATGACGCAAACAGCCCCGATCGGCGAACCCGGGATCAGCGATATGACGGACACGTCGATGCCTGAGACGGGCCTGCGCCCGCCCGCGCCCGCGCCGCGCGACCGCCCGCCTGATCTCTTCGGCTTTCTTTCCGCCGCGCGCAGCAACCCGCTGACGACCTGGACGAAGGCGCATTTCGAAAAGCCGATCCTCTACGGCAAGGGCGTGATGGGCCGCGTGCTCGTGCTCAACGAGCCGCAGGCGATCCGGCATGTGCTGCTCGATAACGCATCCAATTACCGCAAGGACGACCTGCAACGCCGCGTGCTCGCGCCCGGTCTCGGCGAGGGTCTGCTCACCGCCGAGGGCGATGAATGGAAGCTTCTCAGACGCACGCTCGCGCCATTATTCTCGGCGCGGAATGTCACCGGCTTTCTCTCCATCATGGATGACAGCGCGCAGCGCCTCGTCGCCCGCCTTACGCGGCGTCTGCCGCGCGAGCGCGACATGTCGCTGGAAATGACCCGCGTCACCCTTGATGTGCTGGAGCGTACCATCTTCACCCACGGGCTCGACCGCGACCCGGATGCGCTGTCGCGGGCGATCACGCGGTTCTTCGAGGCTGTCGGCCCGATCGATCCGCTCGATGTGCTGCGCCTGCCCGATTTCCTGCCCCGGATCGGGCGCCTGCGTGCCCGCCCGGCCATCCGCTTCTTCGAAGAGGTGGTCGGCGAACTGATTACCCGCCGCCGCGCCCTGATCGAGAGCGGTGCGGATGCACCGCGGGATCTGCTCACCCTGCTGCTCGAGGCGCGCGATCCGGAGACCGGAGAGCCGCTCGACGAAATTTCCGTCCAGGCCAATATCGTCACCTTCATCGGCGCCGGCCACGAGACCACCGCCAACGCGCTGACCTGGAGCCTGTATCTGCTCGCCCGCGCGCCGGAATGGGCGCAGGCGATCCGCAGGGAGGCCGATGCCGTTCTCGGCGACGGCCCAGCCACGCCACAGACACTCGACAAGCTGGTCCATACCCGCGCCGTTCTGGAAGAAGCGATGCGGCTCTACCCGCCGGTGCCCTTCATGAGCCGCGAAGCGCTCGGACCCGACCGGATCGCCGGGATCCGCGTGCCGAAAGGCACCCTCGTCACCATCGCGCCGTGGGTGCTGCATCGCCACAAGACGCTGTGGGAGGAGCCTGATCTGTTTGATCCTGCCCGCTTCCTGCCGGAGTGCCGCGCCAGCATCCCGCGCTTCGCCTATCTGCCCTTCGGCGCCGGTCCGCGTGTCTGTATCGGTCAGAGTTTTTCCATGCAGGAGGCCATCCTGATCCTCGCCCGGGTCCTGCGCGCCGTCGATCTCTCGCTGGCCGGGGATGGCGCCGTCGAGCCGCTGCATCGGGTGACATTGCGCCCGGATCGCCCCGTGGTGATGCATCTGCGCGCGCGGCGTGATTGACGGGCCGGCGCAACAAGACGTCACGCACCGAGACCTTGTGCAGTTCGGGATAAGAAGCGGCATCTGAATTGCGCACGCACCTCGCTCTCCGAGGGACAGGAGGCCCGCCCTCCATGAAAGCCGCGCCCGAACTCCCCTCTCCCTGGTGGAGAGGGGTTGGGGGTGAGGGGCGCATCAGGATAAAGCGCGAGCGTGATGAAGCGCGACCGTCATCCACGGCAGAGTATAATCATCAACGCTCCTCACCCCCGGCCCCCACGGAGGGAGAGGGGAGATCGCGCTGCATCAGCCGCTTCGCCCTCGCCATGTTGGCGGGATCAGCATTGGCTGGTCGTCGTCGAGGGGCAGGTAGGTCGGGGCGTCGTCTGTGGTGGCGGGGGATGTGTGGCGCAGGATGTGGTACTGGCCGGTGGCGTCGCGGTGCACGGTGTAGACGAGTTCGCCATCAGCCTGCGGCGGGGCGCGTCGCCCGCGCAGGATGAGTGCCGTCATGGCGAAGATGAACACCGGCGGGATGATCAGCCACAGCGCCTTGATCCAGTCCGTCAGCGATTGATAGGTGATGAAGAATGCCTGCCAGAATGTTGTCTCGTCCATGCTCGAACTCCCCGAAGACCGGTCCTGAAATCAGGTTCGCGTGGTCACCAGAGGTTCGCTCTGGTGACCGGGGAGTTGGAAAGCCGCCCTCGGACGACCGCACTGGCCTTTAGACCGCAGCCTTGGACATACGCCAGCGCCTCCCCGGCCATGAAGGTCGAGGAGGTGCCTTTTCGGTCGCACCGACCGCTGTGGGAAGGGGTTTCGACGCCCCGGAGCCGGATTTGCCCGGCTCTGTGGCGACAGTAAAACACGTATCAGGCATTGGAAAGAGTGGTTTTGGTTGTATCGGCGTGCAACCAAGCGATCGCCCGGCATCGCCCGTGAGGGAAGAGAGATTCGGCGGGCGTTGCACTGGGTGGCGCGGAGACAACGAGCGACACGCACATCATCTCAATGGCAAAATAATCAGTTGCTGACGGCTTCAATTATCGGGCGGATATTCGGAGCACCGCTTATGCGATCACGCTTCAAGGGCATCGCACCCTCGTCGATCAGGATCCGGTTTCCCGAGCGGGCTTCGTCAATGTCGCTGAAATCAACAGCAAAGACGGGTTTGCGGTAGGCTAGGGCTACCTTTCCGGCATCGAAAGTGCCGCCATTGGACTTTGCCTCGACGACCAGCATCGCGCGGGACAGCCCCATGATAGTCCGGTTTCGACGCATGGCGTTCCAGGACTTCCACGGCGTCTGCAAGGAAAACTGGCTGACGACGAGGATGCGCTCCCAATCCCACAAGCTGCGCAGATCCTTGCGGATCGAAAAACGCGCAAGTCCTTCGGGCAGGACGATGATCGTCTTGCCGCCTGCATCGAGGGCCGCCGCATGGGCGATCTGATCGACACCGCGCGCGTAGCCGGAAACGATCACCTGCCCCTCGTGCGCGAGCATGCCCACGACCTCGCCGGCAATATCGAGTGCACGTGACGAGGCATCGCGCGAGCCGCAGATTCCGACACCGCTTTCCGCGAGAAGCGCGAGATTGCCCAATGCGAAGAGCTGCTGCGGGCGGTCTTCGGCGTAGAGCGCGCTGAGTGAAGGCGGAAACCCGGCATCGTCGGCGTTGCTGTGATAGAGCGCGCGACCGAACTTCCGCTCCAAATCGTCGATAGTGGCGTCGACCCGCGCTGTTTCGTCATCGGCAAGCAAACTCGCCTGTTGCGCCGAAGATGCCGCCTGCCCTGCCAGTGTCTGACGATTATGCCTTGCCGATGCCCACATGGCTCATACGTTGTCCGAGTTGCTCCTCGCCTTGACCATGGCGAGCCCAAAAATACGCCTGGCACCCGCAGCTTTCAACCGTGATGCGACAAACTGCATGGTGCAGCCGCTCTGGTAGAGGTCATCAATCAGAATGACCCGCTTTCCCGCCACTGTCGAGGGATCGACCTGCAACCCCGCCTCTTCCAGAAACGACCATTTCTGGTGCAGCCCGACATCCTTCAGCGATACCTTTTCCGATTGCCATCGCCCCGCGAGACCGACCTCTTTTCGGGATGCTTTTGCGACACCTTCCGCGATCTCGGTCGGGAGGTCGGTCGCCTTGCCCGACGCCGGCGGAACCGCGACGATGATATCAGCATTACGCAGAAACGGCATGTTCTTGACGAAATCCGATGCGCGCGCGATCAGCTCGGTCGTTGCTCCGGCATCATTCTGGTATTTGGCGGCTTTTACCAATTCCCCCAGCTCAGTCTTTTCATCGCCGAGAATATGCATTCCCATGGCGAATGACAGATCCAGATGATCGCGGATGAAGACCGTCTGTCGATGCTCCCCAACGAAGTCTTCGAGCTTCATGGCGACAACTTCGTCCACAGGCGCAAAATAGTTTCCAAAAGGCGTCAGCGTTAATCCAATCCCAAATCGTTTTTGCAGCACCGGACCAATTGTATCAGCAAAAGAAAGAACGAGTTTGTGACTGTAGGAGCGCCCCTCTGGCCACTCTCGCACTGGCTGGTCCTGATTCTCCGTTGCAAAACAAATCCGCCGCGCTCTTCCATCATCGATCATTTTGCGAAAAGCTTCCTCGTTCGGCTCTTTCGGAGCCCCAAGAAACATTTCATCGCTTTCAGCCTCACAAATCCGTTCAGATGACATTTGGCAACTCTCGCGCTAGCTCGTTCGTAAAAGCAATCTATTTATGCATCAGGAGATTGCAAAAGCCCAGCCTCGACGACCAGAATTCCGAGGCGCTGTAACCCGCTCAGCCTCGTTGTTCTGGCGGGCTCACCCCGGGCCGGAATGGTGCCGGCGGGAGAAGGGCCGGCGCATCGCCGACAGGTTGGGAAAGCCGCAATCATGGCTGGCCAAGGTGGAGGGCTGCGAGCGTCGCCTCGACCTCGCCGAATTCATCGCCCTCGCGCGTGCCATGGACATGGAGCCGGCGGCTTTGTTCGATGAGGTGCTACGCGGCTCAGGCAGGGCGGACGCGGCGATGCGCACCTAAAGAGCGGATTTTGCTTCATGGAAACCCCTCTCCCGGGAGAGGGGAGATCGCGCTGGATTGAGCGCTCGGCATGACCGGATGCCCCTCCTGGCGGGGAAGGAATGGGGGGTGGGGAGCGGCGGCGATGCAGATGAACGGCGTTGCCGATTGTCGAAACCGGGCTCACGCCACCCGACACGCCGCTCCCCGCACGCGATTTAAGCCCTGCATCCGCCCCCGGCGCTTGAAGAAACCGGCATCTCGTGACAAGACCGCGCGGTATCAATCGGCGCGCGGGGTGGCTGCGCGCATCCGGCGTCGCGCCAGGCGGGCGTCGACAAAATCGAGACGGGCGTGAGATGAATCTGTTTGCGACTTTCGAGGAGCGCGTGGCGCAGGCGCTGCGGAATCTGCAGCAGGCGGGGGATCTGCCGGGGGATCTGGATATTTCCCGCGCCGTCGTCGAGCCGCCGCGCGATCCCGCCCATGGCGATCTCGCCACCAATGCGGCGATGGTGCTGGCCAAGCCGGCGGGCACCAATCCGCGCGCGCTGGCGGAAAAGATCGCTGCCGATCTGGCGAGCGATCCGCGTATCGTGGCGGCGGAGGTGGCCGGGCCCGGCTTCATCAATCTGCGGCTCGATCCGGCGATCTATCGCGACATGCTGCGTGCGGTGATCCTGCTTGGCGAGGAGTACGGGCGCGGCACTGGCCAGGATACGCGCCCGGTCAATGTCGAATACGTCTCCGCCAATCCCACCGGCCCGATGCATGTCGGCCACGGGCGCGGCGCGGTCTTCGGCGACGCGCTTTGCGCGCTGCTCGCCTTCGCCGGGCATGACGTTTCGCGCGAATATTACATCAACGATGCCGGCGCGCAGGTCGACGTGCTCGCCCGCTCCGCCTTCCTGCGCTACCGCGAGGCGCTCGGCGAGGAGATCGGCGAGATCCCGGAAGGGCTCTATCCGGGCGATTATCTCGTCGGTGTCGGCCAGCAGCTGGCGCAGACCTACGGGCCCGGGCTGCATGATCATACGGAAGCCGAATGGCTGCCGGTCGTGCGCGATGCGGCGATCGAGGCGATGATGGCGATGATCCGCGACGATCTCGCCGCGCTCGACATTCGCCACGACGTGTTCTTCTCCGAGCGCTCGCTCATGGCGGGCGGCACCGATGCGGTGGCCGCCACCATCGCCGATCTGCGCGCACGCGACCTGATCTACGAAGGCCGTCTCCCCCGCCCCAAGGGCGCGCCGGACGAGGATTGGGAGGACCGGGAACAGACGCTTTTCCGCGCCACGGAATTCGGTGATGATGTCGACCGCCCGCTGCTCAAATCCGATGGCTCCTACACCTATTTCGCCGCCGATATCGCGTATCATCGCTCCAAGTTCGAGCGCGGTTTTCCGGTGATGATCGATGTCTGGGGCGCCGATCACGGCGGCTATGTCAAGCGCATGCAGGCGGCGGTGAAGGCCATCACCCGGGGCGAAGGCGCGCTCGACGTCAAGCTGTGCCAGATGGTGCGGCTGCTGCGCGACGGCGAACAGGTGAAGATGTCGAAGCGCTCCGGCGAGTTCGTCACGCTGCGTGAGGTGGTCGACGAGGTCGGCTCCGACGCTGTGCGCTTCATGATGCTCTACCGCAAGAATGATGCGCCACTCGATTTCGATCTGGTGAAGGTGCGCGAGCAATCGAAGGACAACCCGGTCTTCTACGTGCAATACGCCCATGCGCGCTGCCACTCGGTCGCGCGGCAGGCAGCGGAGGCGTTTCCGCAGGCGGATCTGTCCCCCGAGAACCTCGCGACCCGCGCGGCGGCCTCGCAGACGGCGATCGACCCGGCGGAGCTGGAGCTGTTGCGGCGGATCGCGCAATATCCGCGCATCGTCGAAGCCGCCGCAAAAGCGCACGAGCCGCACCGGATCGCGTTCTTCGTCCATGAAATCGCCAGTTTGTTGCATCAGTTCTGGGCGAAGGGCAAAGATTCCACACACTTACGCTTTGTTAACCAAAGCGATGAAGAGTCGAGCCTGGAAAGACTCGCTCTGGCATACGCAATCCGTTGCGTGATCGCCTCGGGTCTTCGTATTCTGGGCGTCGCGGCGCCCGACGAGATGCGCTAGCGGGGCTCCCGCGAGAGCGGGTGGATCATCGGCCCGACGATATCCTCTCCCCGCCGCGCACCGTCGGCACCGCCGGCGAAGGTGAAGGCGGCACGCCGCCTGCGAGGGACGAGGGGCCCGGCCGAACATGAGCGATACGGCGAAGAGACGTCTGGCGATCGACCTCGACGAGATCGAGCGGCAATTGCAACAAAGCGCACCACAACGTGGTGGCGGCAGCGGAAACGGAGCCGGCGCGGGGTCCGGTGACAGTGGCGGCCAGGATCCAGGGGGCACGCCATCGGGCAAACCCGATCCGCTGGCGGAGCTTGCCCGGATCGTCGGGCAGGACGACCCGTTCCGCAGCATTCTCAGCGGCGAACAGGCCGGTACCGAGCCACGCCCCAACGATCCGGATCACGATGCCGTCTTCGGCGATGGCGCCGACGAAACACGTGACCAGCCGGAACCCCCGCCTGCACATCCAGCGGTGCAAGCACAAGCCCCGGTGGGTTATCAAGCCCCGCCGGGTTATCAAGCCCAGCAGGGTTTTGACGACTGGCTGCCCCAGGATGCGCAGCAGGAGCTCCGGGCCGGCGAACAGCCGCCTGCGCCTGCCGTCGGGCCGGTGTCGCCACGGGGCCCGAACGAGTATCGCAATGACGCCCGCGATGACGGCTGGCCGCAAATGTCCGCGCCGATTCCCGCGCCTGGCTCTGCCTACGCGCCGCAGCACCCTCGCGACTGGCAACCATCTCAAGACTGGCAACAGCCGGAATGGCGCGAAGACGATCTCTACGCCGATCCTCGTCGCCCCGATCTGAGCGCGCCACCGGTCTATGCCACCCCGCATCCGGCCGGGCAGACATATGATGGCGGTCATCAGGGCTACGGCGATTACGATGATTACGGCGATGCCCTCGACGATCTCGACAATGCCCCGCGATTGCGCCGTGAGCGGCGCGGCGGTGGCAAGGCGATGATGACGATCGGCGTCGTTCTCGGCGTCGCGGTGATCGGCGTGGCGAGCGCTTTGTATTTCGTGCGCAGTTCCGGCCCTACTGGTGACGGCGCACCACCCCTGATCACGGCCGAAAGCGAGCCGATGCGCGTGGAGCCCGACAATCCGGGCGGTGTCGAGATCCCGGATCAGGACCGCCAGATTTTCGAGCGCTCCACCGAGGATGAAACCCGCGTCGTTGATCGCGAGGAACAGCCCGTCGATATCGGCGAGATCGCGCGCTCCAGTCCGCGCGTCGTCCTGCCGCCGCCGGCCGCAATTCAGGGGCGTGACGGCTCTGCCGATCCGATCGCGGAAGTGCTCGCAGGCACGATGGAATCGCAACCGGACTTCGAGGCGCCGCCAGAAATCTCCGCCGCCGTCGCCGAGCTCGGCGAGCCGCGCCGCGTGCGCACGGTCACGGTGCGCCCCGACGGCACCATCATCCGCAACGGCGACGACGCGCCGCGTGAAACGGCCGCGCTCGATACACCGAGCGCGTTCTCGGCAATGGCCGATGCGAGCGTCCCCGCCCCGGCGACCGAGCGGATGCCCTGGGAGACCGATCCTGCCGAGGATACGGCAGAGGATGTCTCGACGGGAGACGATGCCGTGGCGGCGGCAGATCAGCAGCCGGAGCGCGAGGCCGCCGACGATGCGCTCGCGCCGCTCCTCGTGCAAGATGAGGCACCCGCCGCAGCACAGGGGCAAGCAGCACAGCCCGATATCGCCGATACAACTCCCGAACCCGCCCCGGCGCCGCGCGGTCCGATGGCACTGACGGGCGCCATGCAGATAGCCCCGCAGGCGCAGGAGCAGGAGCAGGAGCAGGAGCAGGAGCAGGAGCAGAGCGCGCCCGCACAATCGCCGCAGCAGACGGCGAGCGTCGCACCGGCGCAGCCGGCGGCTACGGGCGATTATGTCGTCCAGCTCGGCATCAGCAATTCCGAGGATCGCGCCCGGGCGGCCTTCAGCCAGTATCAGAGCCGTTATTCCGGCATTATCGGTGGTGCGGATCCGATCGTGCGGCGGGCGGAGGTCAACGGTAACACCATCTATCGCGTGCGCGTCGGCCCCTATGACCTCTCTTCGGCCAACAGCGTCTGCGACCGGATCAAGGATGCCGGCGGGGATTGCTTTGTCGCCCGCAACTGATGATCAGGCGGCCCGGTGACCAGCCGGGCCGCCTCCCCCGAGACCCTCCACGGAAACTCTGCATGACCCTGTCCGCTGTGATCTACGGATGTTCGGGCCCCGAACTCACGCCGGACGAGGTCGCCTTCTTCCGCGAGACGCGCCCTTTCGGCTTTATCCTGTTTGCGCGCAATATCATCGATCCCGATCAGGTCCGCGCGCTCTGCGCTGCGATGCGCGAGGCTGCCGGCCATGATGCGCCGGTCCTGATCGATCAGGAAGGCGGGCGCGTGCGCCGGCTGCGTCCGCCGCACTGGCTCGACCATCCGCCCGCTGCCAGCTATGGCGAGGCCATCAAGGATCCCGCGCAGCAGATTGCCGCCGTGGCGCTCGGGGCACGGCTGATCGCGCATGAATTGCGCGATCTCGGCATCGACGTCGATTGCCTGCCCTGCCTCGACATTCCCGTCCCCGGCGCCCATGACGTGATCGGCGACCGCGCCTACGGGCATGAACCGCAGATCGTCGGTGCGCTCGGCGGTGCGGCGGCGCGGGGGCTGATGGCGGGTGGCGTCCTGCCCGTGATCAAGCACATACCCGGCCATGGCCGCGCCGGCGTTGACAGCCACCGCGCTCTGCCGGTCGTCGAGACCGACCGGGAGACGCTTGCGGCAACCGATTTCGCACCCTTCAAGGCGCTTTCGCATCTGCCGATGGCGATGACGGCGCATGTCGTTTATACCGCGCTCGACCCGGAGAACTGCGCCACGCTCTCGCAGGTGATCATCAGCGAGATAATCCGGGGCGAGATCGGCTTCGACGGGCTGCTGATGAGCGATGATGTCGGCATGCACGCGCTCGCCGGCGATTTCCGCGAACGCATGCGCGGGCTGTTTGCGGCGGGTTGCGATATCGCGCTGCATTGTTCGGGGGATTTCACCGAGATGCAGGAAGTCGCGCGCGAGACGCCGGCGCTCGCCGGTGAGGCCGCGCGGCGTGCGGATGCCGCGCTCACGCTGCGCAAGGCCCCCGTCGAGGATTTCGATCCTGTGGATGCGCGCGCGCGGCGCGATGCTTTGCTTGCCGGGACGGGCTGATCGGGTGATTCTGCACCGCGCGACAAGGCGCGGGGGCGATTCGCACGAGGTGGCATGGCCGAGATCATCGCATTCGAGGAGGGACGTCCCCGGCGCGAGGCCGCGCCGGATACGGATGCGCTCGTCGTCGATGTCGACGGTTTCGAGGGCCCGCTCGATCTGCTGCTTGAACTCGCCCGGCGTCAGAAGGTCGATCTGACGAAGATCTCGATCCTCGCCCTCGCCGAACAATATCTCGTCTTCATCGAGGAATTGCGCAAGCTGCGCCTCGAACTCGCCGCCGATTATCTCGTCATGGCGGCCTGGCTCGCCTATCTGAAATCGCGGCTGCTCCTGCCAGAGCCGCCGAAGGGCGAGGAGCCCTCCGCCGACGATCTCGCCACCGCGCTGCAATTGCGGCTGCAGCGGCTCGAGACGATCCGCAAGGCGGCGAAGATGCTGGAAGAGCGCCCGCGTCTGGGCCGCGATTTCCACACGCGCGGCGCGCCGGAACCGGTCCGCGTGCGCCACAGGCCGCTCTGGGACGCCACACTCTACGATCTGCTCTCGGCCTATGCCCGCGAGCGCCAGAAGCAGATGTCGTCGCGGGTCACGATGAAACGCCGCACGGTCTGGACGCTGGCCGAAGCGCGCGAGGCGCTGGAGCGGCTGCTTGGTCATGATGTCGGGTCGGACTGGATCGTTCTCGACAGCTATCTGACCGATTACATCGCCAGCCCCGGCCAGCGCGCCACGGTACTGGCTTCGGCACTCTCGGCAACGCTCGAAATGGTACGTGAGGGACGGCTCAACCTGCGCCAGGACGAGGCTTTCGGCTCGCTCTGGGTGCGCCCCGGCAGCGGCAAGCCAGATATCGGGCCACCCACGCCCTCCAAAGGAGAGGCGACCGGATCATGAGCAAGGACGGCAACATGCTCGCCATCGCCGAACGCCTCCATGCGGAACTCGCGCAGGCGCGCGATCTGCTCGAGGGGGTGCGCATCGCCGAGGCCCTGCTCTTCGCCTCCGCCGAACCGCTCGCGGAAGATGAGATCGCGGCGCGCCTGCCGGCGGGTGTCTCCGTCGAGAAGGTGATGGAGGAGATGGTGCGTGCCTATTCCGGGCGCGGCGTGAATTGCGTGTGTATCGCCGGGCGCTGGGCATTGCGCACCGCGCATGATCTCTCCGACGTGCTGGTGCGCGAGGTGCAGGAGCCGCGCAAGCTCTCGCGCGCGGCGATGGAGACGCTGGCCATCATCGCCTATCACCAGCCCGTCACCCGCGCCGAGATCGAGGAGATTCGTGGCGTCTCAACCTCGAAGGGCACGCTCGACACCCTGATCGAGACCGGCTGGGTGCGCCTGCGCGGGCGCCGCCGCTCACCAGGCCGCCCGGTCACCTATGGCACGACACCGAATTTCCTCGATCATTTCGGTCTGGAACAGATCGACGACCTGCCCGGCCTCGAAGAACTCAAGGGCGCCGGCTTCATCGAAGGCCGCATCCCGCCCGGCATGAGCATCCCCTCCCCCTCCGACGCCGAATCCCTGCGCGAAGACGAGGACCCCCTCGACGACAGCGACCTGTTCATGCCGCTCCCGATCGAGGGGGATGACGATGAGGGGGGCGATGACGAGGGGGACGAGGGAGAAGGTGAGGACGAGGAGGATACGCGGGACGGGCGCGGGGGTTCAGCCTGAGCGTAAGGGGTTGCTGCTGCAAGGTTGTGCGATGGGGCGGGCGAGCAATGCATACTACCTTCGTCGCCTGTGCCAGTTCATGTCGCACATCTCAGTCGGCGATTGTGGCGTGATATCGCTGAAGCGCTCCTTCGCCTCGACTATACGCTTTTTGTGGACGTGATCTTCCGGGACGGTCGGAACCGGTATCCCAATACGTTTCATCGCTATCGTGATCGGTTGGATTCTTGTTCCCGTCCCAGTACGAGACATTATGTCTTCCCACATTTCCAATAAGACAGGCTCGCTGATTGATCGCCCCGATGCGCCGACACGGCAAAGTGCGAGAAATTTTTCTTTATCAGATAAGGGTGAAGCGCCGAGGATCACTGGCAATGCCTCTGGCCCAATAAACCCAAGTTTCGTGATTAATCGACGATCCCAGAGATACCTATTTGGTATATCTACCTTATCATATAACGCAACAATTCTGTCACCATATTTTTCGAAGGTATCGGTCGGAGCGGAATGAATCATATCTACAAATAGAGCCATCCGGCGAAAAGCTTCATCTTCATCGGGCCCGACATCAGGCAAGACATCTTCCAAGCCCGTGATTATGATATCGAAATTCTTTCCAATGAAATCGCCGTTATTTACCAGAAAACTGAAGTCCATATCTGCGACTGGTTGTTGTGGATGCGCTATGATATCCATTAACGCAGCAAATTGCACTTTAACTTCTTCACGCTCAATCGCAGTAAGCTGCTTCAACATAGAACTGACATCTTGTGCTCGCCTATCCTGCTGGCGAACAAGCTCAAGGCCCATCGCACGCGCGACATGCGCCATAGTTGAAGAGTGTGGCCTCACTCCAGTCGACAGCGATCGTGAAGTAGAACGATGAAAAAATACTTCACAAGAACCAATAAACGTTTTTCGGTTTTTTCTACAAGAAACGCGCCAAGTTGGGAACAATTTTACCGGCCTAGCTGAACCACCGGAAAAAATATATCGCTCACCATCCGGTGCGATGACTTCGATTTCCATATAATTATAATTCAGCCACCAATGCGTCCTCTCATCCGTTTCAACTTTAATTTCGAATAATGGGCGTTGAGATTTTTCCTTATAAATAAGTACACAAAAATTACTATCAGTAATATTCGAATTTTTATAATATCTATAAACACCTCCTAGGTAGGTTTTAAAATTAACAATTCGCACTTTATCGCGACTTCTTTTATTTATATTCCTAATATGATTGCAATCTTTCCTCTCAATCAATCTACGCGATTCCATGAACAACTCGTCATCGCCAGCCATATGATACGTAATAGGGATATCCGTATTTAAAACAAACCAAGAACTGTCTGAATATAACACCAAATCATTTTCATTAATATCGAATGGAATTTGGACATTCATGTTATTCGAATCATTTTGGGCCCTGAGTGAATAAATAATAAAATACTCTCCAAAAAACAAAGCTGCATAACCTCCAATCATTATTACTGGTGGCAAGAGCCATATCTTTCGAACATTTTTCAAATATACCTCAATAATCATACCTAAAAAAGATAAAGGCACCAGAATCATCGGCAGAAAAACTGACCCAAACACAATAACTACAGCGATAGCCAATAGTGGATATTTAAAAATCAAAGGCAGCCTGAGACCTAGACCTAGCGCCCCCTCCAACAATGGATCAGCAATCATCTGCAACGGCACCAGCGCCAGCGCAAAGCACAGAATCCAAAATGATATCGGGCGAGTTCTATACCCCAAAACACCCTCCTAAAATCGTCGATACAGCGACCTTCCAATGAGGCTACACCATTTTACAATTTTAAAATGCTAAAAATTAAAAATGATTTCCTTGCAAAGGTGAATCGCGCTGCAATCCACAGGAGTGTCCGGAACAGGGGGCGCTGAGATCATCTGGATAACTCCACAGTTTCCAGAATCATTAACAGAGAGAAGCCCCCTCACCCCGCCCGCTCCACAACCTGCTCGATCGCACCGAAAACCGAATGGCCCTTGGCGTCCTTCATTTCGATGCGCACCCTGTCGCCGAAGCGCATGAAGGGCGTGCGGGGCTCGCCGTGGCGCAGGGTCTCGACGGTGCGTTGTTCGGCGATGCAGGAATAGCCGAGGCCGCCTTCCGCAACGGGCAGGCCGGGCCCGCCATCGGCATCGCGGTTGGAGACCGTTCCCGAACCGATGATCGTACCGGCACCGAGCGCGCGGGTGCCTGCGGCATGGGCGATCAGGGTGGGAAAATCGAAGGTCATGTCGGTGCCGGCATCCGGCTTGCCGAAGAGCTGGCCGTTGAGCATGCTCACGAGCGGCAGGTTGAGCCGCCCGCCATCCCAGGCATCGCCAAGACTGTCGGGCGTCACCGCCACGGGCGAGAAGGCGCTCGCGGGCTTGGCGTGGAAGAAGCCGAATCCCTTCGATATCTCGCCCGGGATCAGATTGCGCAGCGAGACATCGTTTGCGAGCATGACAAGCCGGATCGCGGCAGCGCATTCCTCGCGCCCCGCCCCCATCGGCACATCGCCGGTGACGACCGCGATCTCGCCCTCGAAATCGATCCCCCAGGCCTCGTCGGCGAGGCGGATCGGATCGCGCGGGCCCAGAAACCCGTCGGATCCGCCCTGATACATCAGCGGATCGCTCCAGAAACTCTCCGGCATCGCGGCGCCGCGCGCGCGGCGTACGAGATCGACGTGATTGACATAAGCCGAGCCATCCGCCCACTGATAGGCACGCGGCAGCGGCGCGGCGCAATCGTGCTCGTGAAAGCGGAAACTGGGGATGGCTCCACGTTCCAGTTGCCCGGCCAGATCCTGCAGATGCGGCGCGACGGCGTCCCAGTCATCCAGCGCCGCCTGCATGGTCGCGGCGATGCCGCTCGCCTCGGTCGCCCGGGTCAGATCATCGGAGACGACGACGAGGCGTCCGTCGCGGCCTTGTTTGAGGGATGCAATCTTCATGATGCTCGCCTAATCTGGGTGTGATTGCCGGTGGGATTCGGCCTGTCGGGGGGACAGTATAGGATGACCGATCTCGCAAGACGACGTTTTCTCACAGCCGGTGGCCTGATCGCCGCATCGGCGACATTGCCGGGCGCGCGCGCGGCGCGGGCAGACGAGGCGCTGAACCTGCGCATGGCCTATGGCCTGCCGCGCATCCTGACCACGCCCTACGAGGCCGCCGAACGTTTCGCAGCCGACATCGCCGAGGCCAGCGAAGGCGCCATCGCGATTACGCTGACGGACGGGCGCATACGGCTCCCCGCCAGCGCATCCGAGGGCTCGGAGGCAGACGCAGCGGGAAACGTGCCGCAAGATGGGCAGGAAGACGGGCAGGAAGACGGGGAGGAAGACGCGCTGGAGAGCAGCACGCGCGCGATCGAAGCCATCACCGTCGCGCCGACGCCGGAGGTCCTGCTCGACGCCGTCGGCTCCGGGCGCATCGACATGGCCTACATGCCGCTCGATTCCCTCCATGAGCGCGAGCCCGCCCTCGCCTTTGCGGGCGGCGCTCCCTTCGGCCTCAATGCGCGCCAGCATCAGGCGTGGTGGGAACAGGGCGGGGGGCGCGAGAGCATCGACGAAGCGCTCGCCCGGCACGGCTGCATCGCCCTGCCCTGCGGCGGCGCGGGCACGCCGATGGGTGGGTTCTATCCGCGCGAAATAACCGGGCCGGACGATCTCGCCGGCCTGCGCATCCGAATCGACGGGATCGGCGCACAGGTTTTGCGCGAACTCGGCGCCGAGCCGCAAGCAATTCCCGCAGAGGATACGGCACAAGCCTTGCGGGAAGGCGAGATCGAGGCGGCTTGCGGTTTCGGCCCGGTGGATGACGAGATGCTCGACATCCACACCATGGCGCGTTTCTATCACGCCCCCGCCTTCTGGCAGGGCACGGCGAATTTCCATGCGGTGATCAACCTGCAGCTCTGGCGGGCCATGGCGCCCGCCCGGCGCGCGATCATCACCATGGCCGCGCAAGCGACGCATCAGCGGCTGCTGGCCCGCTACGATTACCGCGCCGCCCCAGCATTGCGCCGCCTCGTCATATCCGGGATCGAGTTGCGCTATTTTCCGCAGGAGGTCATGCAGGCTGGCCTCGCCGCGGCGACGCGGGTCCATGACGCCCTCGCACGCCGCGACGCTCTGTATGAACGGGCCTATCGGTCGATGCTGGCCTATCGCACGGACGCGCTGCTGTGGTGGCCGGTGGCCGAACTGTCCTTCGACAGCTTCATGGCACGCTCGCGCGGGGAGCCCTGAGCGGCGATTATGCCGCGCTACGGTTGCGGCGGGCTTCGAGGTCGCGCAGATCGGTGGCGAGCGAAAGGATCTTGCTGCCGGTCATTTTGGTCGGATCGATCGAACCCGAAATGCCGTGCGCGAGATAGATTTCCTCGTGATCGACGCTGCGCATGGCCGAGCCCATGTTCCAGTCGGAAAAATTCCGCTGCGCAATCGGACGCTGCTCAACCAGGGTGACGTCGGCATGGCGCCGGTCGCCGGCAATCCGGCGATAGGTCTCCTCGACGGCATCCTTATCCCCTTCGAGAATCTGCAGAAAATAGGCCTTGTCGAAGATCAGGTATCCGGTCACGCCATTCTCGCCGTTCTTGCGGCGTGCAATTTCCAGGATTTCACGCAGGTTTACGAGCTGGCTGCGATCATCCGCATCGAGCGTGTTCTTGCTGTAATAAACCAACTGGGTCATCGCCATGTTTCTGCTCCGTTGACATATTGTGTTTCTTGCCTGCCGAGAGAGGTAGAGCGCAAAACTTAACAGGAATGAACCAGCTCAATGGCCAAGCTGACCCATTTTTTTACAACTTCAAGGAGAGCACGCAAAAGATGCATATTCAAAAAAACGCCATCAAATACCCCTACGCGCCTTCTTCGGGCCGCATCCCTTTCTGACAAAGGCTTTCGGCTGAGTCGCCCGGGAATTCGCCGAAATCCGTTATGTCGGACTTCGCACATAGCACCACAAAAACTGCAATGAACGATTTGCGTCATTACAATTGGCTTTCCTCAAGGTCATTGGACAATCGCCTCCGCGCGCAAAGGCGCGCGGCAAAGCTGCCGGAAAGGTGGATCGTGGCTTGCAAGAAAGGCCGAGGTTACGGGACGCCCCCGTCAGGACGTGCCGGCTGCCGCCTTCGCACCGGTATCGCCCGCCGCCCGTGCTGCGTCGATCTGGTCGATCGCATCGACGACGGCGTCGAAGGTGAGCAGCGTCGAGGCGTGGCGGGCCTTGAAATCGCGGACGGGTTCGAGGACCTTGAGCTCTTCCCATTTGCCCTGCGGCGGCGGGCCGTTTTCCTTGAGCATGGCCCGCATGGTCGCGCGCAGGTCGCGCAATTCCTGTGCGCTGGATCCGATCACGTTGCGCGCCATCAGCGAGGAGGAGGCCTGGCCGAGCGCGCAGGCCTTCACGTCATGGGCGAAATCACTGACGTGGCCGTCCTCCATGGCGAGATCGACGGTGACCTTGGAGCCGCAGAGCTTCGATACGGCGCTGGCGCGTGCATGCGGCGCCTCGAGCTTGCCGAGACGCGGGATATCTGCCGCGAGTTCGAGGATGCGTTTGTTATAAATATCGTCCAGCATCGCAGATCCGTCTCCGCCGGCATTCCGGCCGCCCTTGTCATTCTCCGCCGATCCGAGCAGGATGCCTGCCCTGTCGTCAAGATAGGCGCTGCGCTTCGAGAAAGCGAGATGCGGCTTTCCGTCGCGATGATTGGTCCGGCTGCGGATGACGCGCGTAAGCATGGCTGTAAGCAGCAAGAAGCGGGAGGCACCACATGGATGCTGTGGTTAAGTCCTTGTCCACGCGTGAGACCTCGGTCGACGCCGACAAGCGGGAAATGCAAAGACCCAGCCGGGAAGAGGCGGAGGCGGCCGTGCGCACGCTGATCCGCTGGGCGGGGGATGATCCGGAGCGCGAGGGGCTGCTGGAGACGCCCAAACGCGTCGCCAAGGCCTATCGCGAATTGTTCGCAGGCTATGAGGAGGATGCGGGCGATGTCCTCGCCAAGGTGTTCGAGGATGTCGAGGGCTATGGCGACATGGTGCTGGTGCGCGACATCCCGTTCCATTCGCATTGCGAGCACCACATGGTGCCCTTCCACGGCAAGGCGCATATCGCTTACTTTCCCTCGCAAGGCGTGGTCGGCCTGTCGAAGCTGGCCCGGCTCGTCGATGTCTATGCCCGGCGCCTCCAGACGCAGGAGACGATGACGGCGCAGATCACCGATGCGATCGAGGATTCGCTGAAACCGCGCGGCATCGCCGTGATGATCGAGGCGGAGCACATGTGCATGTCGATGCGCGGCGTGATGAAGGCGGGCTCCTCGACGGTGACGACGAGCTTCACCGGCATCTTCAAGGACGAGCCGGCGGAGCAGGTCCGCTTCTTCACGCAGCTGCGCGCGGGCAAGGAATACCGCTGACGCATATGAGGATTGCCTTGCGGCTGTTGACTTGTGCCGCGACTTCCCTTTTGTGAAGGCGCTTCGCCTGCGGGCGGGGCGCCTTTGCTCGTACGGGAAGGGATGGAAGCCAGCATGAGCGAGACGCGTTTCGGGAAAGACCTCGACAAATCCACACGCGAAGAGGGTGAAATCTTCGCCCCCCGCTTCAACGCCGACGGCCTGATCACGGCGGTGGCGGTGGATGCCGATACCAAGCGTGTCCTCATGGTCGCCCATATGAACGCAGAAGCGCTGGCCAAAACCCTTGAGACCGGCGAGGCGCATTACTGGTCCCGCTCGCGCAACGAACTCTGGCACAAGGGCGCCACCAGCGGCCAGATCCAGCGCGTCGAGGAAATGCGCGTCGATTGCGACCAGGACGCCATCGAAATGCGCGTCCGCGTCTCCGGCGACGGCAATTGCTGCCACACCGGCCGCCGATCCTGCTTCTATCGCAGGGTGAGCATGGATGAGAGCGGGAAGCCGCGGCTGACGAAGACGGATATGGCGTTTACGGGGTGATGTTTGATCGGGCTCGCCGGGATGCTATGATCTGCGCCGCAACCAACGGAGCCGACCATGCCGCAGCGCGCCGCATCCGAACCGATCACCATCAGCGATGAGCGCATAGCCGAACTCGACGCCCTCGCCCGCGCCACCGACCGCTCCCGCGACGACATCATTGATCAGGCCATCGCACAATATCTCGAAGCCAATAACTGGCAGATGAAGCGCATTGAGGCCGGCATCGACGCGGCGCGTGAGGGCAGGGTCAGGGACGCCGATCGGGTGTTTGCGCGGATTGCGGACAAGCATGGTTGGGCGCGTTGAGGAGATTGGTCTTTGCCGAGCCGGCGGCGGATGATTTGGAAGCGATCGGGGACTATATTGCGCCGGACGACCCCATCCCCGCCAAAACTGTACACCGTGGACAATAGCTATGAAAGATGGTATAAATATCTCCCGCATAGATTGTGAAATCACACCCAATAAATACTAAATTGCCCTCATTCAATGGAGAGGATCCTTTGATACAGTACTTATCAATCGCAATTTCAATATTTGCGTTGCTGATTTCGGGAGCCACTTTATGGCTCACTCATGTTAGACGCGGAAATCTTATGATGACGCAGCCAAACGTAATTTTCTTTGGCCCAGATGGAAACGAAGGTCATTCCAACGGGAAAGAAGATCGAATTTCAAAAATTTACTTACGAACTCTTCTCTACTCGACAGGAAAGAGAGGTATCGTTCTTGAGCATCTTTTTGTTCGGTTGCGACGGGGTGAAACGCAGCAAAATTTCAACATTTGGGTTTTGGGAGAAAGAGAGCTTGCGAGAGGCAGTGGAATCTTTGTCCCCCAAGAAGGCATTGCCGCAAATCATCATTTCTTAGCACCCTCAGACACCCAGAACTTCGATTTTGCGGCAGGCGACTACAAGCTTGAGGTATATGGAAAGGTAGTTGGCAAAAAGAAGCCGATACTTTTGTCAATTATCCAACTTGCAATCGATCGAGACGAAGCAGAGAAGCTTCGAAAAAAAGACTACGGCATCTACTTTGATTGGGGGCCGGACGCTGGGCGCTACCAGAAAAAAATAGAGCCCCGACGACCGCGAACTCTGGATCCCCTAGTAGCGCTTGCGGCGCTTGGCTACGGCAATCCTCCATTTTCTCAGGCAGTTCAGGAGGACACTAAGGCGATGCGTTCACCGAGGACCACAGACTGAAGCTGACACGCCGGCACATGCGCCCTGTCCAAATATTTCCTGCGCAAGGCCCCGATCACCTTGCCCATATCCTTCATGGAGCTCGCGCCCTGCTAGGCGATCTCGGCTTCGACGACGGCGCGAGGATCGCATGTCGGGTGCGACCGCAAGCCGTGGAACTAGCGCATCGAAGGTTGCCTAAAAAGAAATACACACGTAAATATCGTGAAGAACACAAAAAAGAGGCGCTCCGAAGGAGCGCCTCTGATTGGGAAGCCGGGGATCTATTTTGCCGAAGAGATCGCCGATCGTGTCCGGGCCTTTCACTTCTGAAAACAGTGACCGTGCGGGCGCCCGGGAGCCCGAGGGCTGGCATCCCGCAAGCGGAATGCCGGGTGGCATGTTCCTTCAGGCAGCGATGCCGGTCGTTTGATCCATGCTCTTCTCGTCGGTGAATCGGATGGCGCAGGCACCGTCGGTTCGGATGACCTCCGCAGCAGCAACGCTGCCGTTATGCAGTTCGACTTGCACGCGGTCGCCGATGTGCAGGCCCTCGACATGGGAGAGCCTTGCCCCGACCTCACTGATGTCGATCAGGGTGACAGGGATGCGTCGGCCAGCGGCGACGAGCACGATCTCCTGATCGACCCTTCGGCGTATCTGCTCACGGCGATCCCGGACATCTGCGGATACCCCTTCGAGGAATTCATCGACGGCAAGGGACAACGCGCTCCCGACCTGTGAGAGTTCGTCGGAGACCCCCATGACACGACCGGCTTCCTTAGAAGTCGCCTTGATCGCGCCGGCAACGGTATCGACATTGCTGGTCGCGGTCGCGCTGCCATCGGAAGCGACAGCGATCGAATGGGAAATCTCCTTGGTTGCGACATCCTGCTCTTCGACCGCAGAGGCGATCGCCTGCATGAAGCTCTCGATCTCGCGAACCGCATCGTTGATCTCGCTGATCGCAGTCACGCTCGACCGGGTCGATGCCTGCACGGCAGAAACCTGCTCACTGATTTCTGCTGTTGCCCTTGCGGTCTGGCCGGCGAGCGTCTTCACCTCTGCAGCGACGACGGCGAAACCCTTTCCGGCCTCGCCAGCCCTGGCCGCTTCGATGGTCGCGTTGAGAGCCAGGAGATTGGTCTGCTCGGCTATTGCGTTGATCATCTCTACGACGGTGCCGATCCGTTCAGCAGCGTCGGCAAGGCTGGCAACCTCGTTATTCGTCCGCTCTGCGGTCTCGGACGCACGCATGACCACATTCGCCGAACGTTGCGCCTGCTCGGCAATTTCACGAATGGAAGCCGCAAGTTCCTCCGTGGCTGCGGCAACGGATTGTACTTCTGATGACGCCGTCGTCGATGCAATCCGGGCCGAGTCGGCCTGTTCAACCGCCGTCGTCGCGACATTGGTGAGAAGTCCCGCCGTGTCACGCATGGTCTGGGTGCCATCCGTGACCTGGCCCACCGTGCGCGAAATGACCTCGCGAAAATGAGTGATCAGCTTCTCGAGTTGCGCCTGGCGTTGACGCTCGCGGTCACGCTCCAGCTGGGCTTCGCGCTCCAGCCGTTCGCGCGCGATCCCGTTCTCGCGAAACACGGCTACGGCCCGTGTCATGGTTCCGAGCTCATCGCCACGTTCCGCGCCCGCGAGAGAAACGTCAAAGCGCCCCGAGGCAATGGCTTTCATCGATTCGGAGAGATGATCCATCGGGCGCGTCAGGGTGCGCGCAACGAAGTAGCCACCAGCGAGGGCGATCGCCACGAGGACGCCTCCGATCACAAGCATGATGGTTTTCATCTGCGCGAGCGGGGCCATGATCTCATCATGCCCCTGGATGGCCGTTACGGCCCAGTTGGCGCCTTGAAAATTCAACGGTACGGCGGCCTGCAGCGTTGTGATATCGCGATAGCCCGAATCCATGGCGACCCGTGTGTCACCAGCCAGGGCGGCTTCGACGGCTTCGGAGCGCAGACGGGTCGACAGGATGTCGCCATCAGGCGTGAAGCCGGAATCGTTGCGCATCAGACCGTCACGCCCCACGAGGACGGCTTCGCCGGTCTCTCCGAGCCCGCTGCTGCGCGTCATGATCGCATTTATCGCGTCGATCGGCATCTGGAAGACGAGAACGCCCGCCATTTCACCCTGATCCATGACCGGTGTCGAAATGAAGCTCGCCGGCGCATCTGCGCTGGGTCCATAGGGCCTAAAGTCGAAGAAGGACAACTGGCCGGCCTCAGCCGCTCTGGCCGCTCGAAAGGCTTCACCGAGATCCGATTCAGCCCATTCTCCGCCGGATGCGCTGAAATTGGTGGCGTAGTCTTCTTCCTTGAAGACCGAGTAGATCAGGTCGCCTGCATTGTTGAACAGGAAGATGTCGTAATATCCGCGCTCTGTGAGAAGTTCCCGAAACCATGGATGATAACGGGCATGCGCCGCATCATAGGCCAAAGAAACGTCGCCCTGATCGAGCAGATGCTTTTCGCCTGACGGATGCGGGTTATCGTGAATATATGCGCCCTTGAGCAGCGCGGTGACATTTCCACCGATCGCCCCGAAGGCTTCATCAAACACGCCGATAGCCTCGCTGACTGTCGGGTTCGAAGCCACCACGCGCATATCCTGTTCGATCGACGCGAGATAACCCGCGAGCTCGTGAGCGCGTTCGAGGGCGATCGCGCCGAGACGCTGCTCGGTCAATGTCTCGACTGTACTCGCGGCACGCCAGTAACTGCTTGCACCCACGCCTATACCCAGAACCAAAGCGAACCCGGCAATGATGAGTGGAAGCTTTACTCTGATTGGTAGTTTACTTAACATGCTTGATCTCCCAGTTTCAGGAGAATGGTAGAGCGGAATCATAAAAATTTTACATAAATAAATGTATAATATCGGAAAAATGTACGAAGAACGCCCGCGAATGCAACCCGCCTAAATAGATAGATAAGATTTCTCTGCTATAGTGAAATCCATGCGAATGACAATTTCTTGTTTAAAGTACCTTGGCTTGAACATCTTAACTTGCTAATAAGCACCCCTAAAGTGGAGTCATTCCAGCAAATTTCAATCCCTGCATCAGATGGAAGAAGGAACCCGGATGAAGCTCCCTGATTTCAGCCAACGCAACTCCGTTCATACACACGCGCCGACCATGAAGGAGAATCTATTAGAGCGTCCAGCATTTGGCAGATCTTTATTAACTCAATATCTTATTGCGGAGGAAAATCCACATAATCCAGAAATTTCGCTATTTTCCGCTGGAATCGCGCAAATACGCCGAGGAAAATATAAAATTAAAAATTGTTGTTTTAGTTTGAGTTTTATTTTTGATATAAGACGAGATGAATATGCTTGCAAATTTCAAAGAATATATGATTATACAGACTAGACTCGCATCGGCCCTACCGCTTATCACCCCCAAGTACAGACATGCATACGCATCTTCCTTTGCACAAATATAACAAAGTTCACATCAGGAAAGCGAATGGCGGACTGTCATGCTTGGCTGAATTGTACCCAAATTACAAGATAACAAAACCTCGCTCAGAAAGTGATTTTTTCTTCACTGCGAACGCTACATTTATTGGTAATACGAGGATATCTGTCAGAAATTCTGTGCAGATTTTCGCAGAAAATATTGAAAATTGTTTTCTTTGCAAGTATTCTTTTAATGAAAAAGGTTTATTTTCATATAATCACAAAGACACCAACCTTTACAAAGGCAGCTTGATTATTTGTAATATTGATGAGAAATACTCTGTCTCATCTTCTGGGTTAAGCTTCATGCTTCACATGGATAAGGAAAAGCTAATTGAATTTGGGAGAGAATTTCAGCAATTCGAATCAATTAAGATGGCTGACCAGATCTCTAATTTTCAGATTATAGAACAGAATAGCGATTTTCATCTACAAATAAGAAACCTAATTCTTTATTCAATGGATATTTGTGATATGTTTTATACATCAAAAGAATCGGATTTCTCGAAACAATACATTGAAAGAATTTTAATGTTTAAAATTCTTGAACACCTCTTCTATAAAAACAAGCCTAATATAATGGATGAGCATAGTCTGCCTGCACGCAAACATATCACGAAGGCGATTGATTACATTCAGGAGTTTTCAGACAGAACTATAATTCCAGCAGATATTGCTAATTATGTTGGAGTATCGAGCCGATATTTGCAAAAAATTTTTCGCGAAGAAATCGGGATAACGCCGACTCAAGCGATCAAGGAACGAAGACTGGAGTTAGCCTATGAAGCATTGAAGCAATGTGGTGGAAACAATTCAGTCCGCGATATAGCACTGCGCTATGGCTTTACGAATATTGGCGGATTTTCAGGTCTCATTCGCCAAAAGTATGGACGAAGACCATTAGATATAATTCGTTTTGGCTAAAATTCGGCAAGCCATGAACTGAATTTTCCGCATCATGCTTTGACGCGACCGGAGGCCTCGGTCGTATTCTCGCAAAAGCAATGGATTAATTTATAAAAAGCTACCCTCGTTCGGCAAGCAGGTCGGCCTGCCAGTGTCGAATCGGGAGCTTTTAATTGCTATTTTGGCGCAAATACACATCGGACAGCCCAAATCCCCGCGACGCCGTGATGTCCAAACCATCAAAGACTTTCAAGAATTTGGTGACAACATGGATCGGATAAAATCCCCCCCATCACCCCGACAACATCTCCTTCACCACCCCGCTCGCCTTCCCGAAATCCATCCGGCCCGCGTATTTCCCCCGCAAACCCCCGATCACCTTGCCCATATCCTTCATCGAGCTTGCGCCCTGCTCGGCGATTTCGGCTTCGATGGCGGCGCGCATTTCGGATTCGTCGAGTTGTTTGGGGAGGAAGCTCGTGATGATTGCGGCTTCCTCGTTTTCCTGGGCGGCGAGTTCGTCGCGGTTGTTCTCGGCGTAGATGGTGGCCGATTCCTGGCGCTGCTTGATCATCTTCTGCAGCATGGCGAGGATCTCCTCGTCGCTGGCCTCGCCCTTGCCGGCGCCGCGCAGCTCGATGTCCTTGTCCTTGAGGGCGGACTGGATCAGGCGGATGGTGGCGAGCTTGCGCTTTTCGCCGGCGCGCATCGCATCCTTGAGTTCCTGGGTGAAACGTTCGCGCAACATTGAATTCTCCGCATTTCCTGGCCGCGCAGCGTTGACGCCGCCCCGCCGCACCCTTAAGTGACCCATCGACGCAAGCGCCTTATCGGCGCGCGGTCGTACCGCATAATCGTACCGCACATAAGCGAGAAACGAGCCATGTCGCAAGATGATACCGCGCCCACGACCGAATCCGGCTGGCAGGACCTCGCCGCCACGGCTCTTCTCGTGCTGGCCGACGGCACCGTGCTCGAAGGCTTCGGCATCGGTGCGACGGGCGAGGCGGCCGGCGAGGTCTGCTTCAACACGGCGATGACGGGCTATCAGGAAATCCTGACCGACCCCTCCTATGCCGGCCAGATCATCACCTTCACCTTCCCGCATATCGGCAATGTCGGCACCAATGACGAGGATCTGGAGGCGATCGACGCGGTCTCGCCCTCGCCGGTGCGCGGCGTGGTGCTCGCCGCCGCGATCACCCAGCCCTCGAACTGGCGCGCGGCAAGCCATCTCGACGCCTGGCTGAAGGCGCGCGGGCTGATCGGCATCTCCGGCATCGACACCCGCGCCCTCACGGCGCTGATCCGTGATCATGGCATGCAAAACGCCGTCATCGCGCATTCGCCGACCGGCGCTTTCGACGTCGCGGCGCTCAGGCAGAAGGCGGCGCAGCTGCCGGACATGACGGGCCAGGATCTCGTGCCGCTGGTCACGGCGAAGGACGCCTATGAATGGGACGAGACGCCCTGGGAGCTCGGGCGCGGCTATGGCCGGCGCAGCGAGGCGAAAGCCCATGTCGTCGCCATCGATTATGGCGTGAAGCGCAACATCCTGCGGCTTCTGGCCAATGCCGGCTGCCGGGTCACCGTCGTGCCGGCCACCGCGAGCGCCGACGAGATCATGGCCCACAAGCCCGACGGTATCTTTCTCTCGAACGGCCCCGGCGATCCGGCGGCGACGGGGGAATATGCGGTGCCGGTGATCCGTGCGCTCCTGGAGAGGGACGTTCCGGTTTTTGGAATTTGTCTGGGCCACCAGATGCTCGCCCTCGCGCTCGGCCTGAAGACGAAGAAGATGGGCCAGGGCCATCACGGCGCGAACCATCCGGTGAAGGATCACACCACCGGCAAGGTCGAGATCGTCTCGATGAATCACGGCTTCGCCGTCGATGCCGACGACCTGCCCGCCAATGTGCAGGAGACGCATGTCTCGCTCTTCGACGGCTCGAATTCCGGCATCGCGCTGAAGGACAAGCCGGTCTTCTCCGTGCAGCACCACCCGGAAGCCTCCCCCGGTCCGCATGACAGCCATTACCTGTTTGATCGCTTCGTGGGGCTGATGCAGGACCGCGCGCAGGTCACGGCCTGATCCGCGCGGAAGCGCTTGTTGCCGAGGTTGTTGACGGCGCTGGAGGAATCCGGCGCCGTCTCGGTTTCGTTAACCACCGCTTAACCAAGCTCGCGCACGGTGATCCCCAGCCACCGTCAGCGAGTATCCGCCGTGACCAGCACCAGCCTGCCCCTGCCAGCATCGGAGCGCATGCAGCGCGCGCTGCTGGCGCAATTGAGCATCGTGACCGGCGCCGCCTGGGCGCTCGCACTCTATGCCGGCATGCAGGCGCCCTGGGTGAACGACATCATGGCCTTCATCGCCCCGGAAAGCGCGCGCGCCATGAGCACCGGCGCCTATCTCTTCTCGGTGCCGCTGATTCTGCTGCTCGCCCTGGCGGTCACCTATTTCGGGCGCGAAAGCGTCTTTCGCGCGCCCTTCACGCGCAATCCCCGGCTCGCCGGTGCGCTGGCCGGCGGGCTGTTTTCCCTCCTATTCGTGATCTCGCTCATCCGCACGGCCCAGACCCTGCGGCTCGGCGGGGTCTGAACCGGCACCTGCGGGACGCAACAAGGCGAGACGATACGATGCAAATGGGACAATTCTTCCGCGCCTTCTTCGCCGTCGGCATCATCGGCGGCGCCTTCGTGGCCCTCGCGGAAGCCAAGAGCGGCTGGGCGCCCGATCCGCAGACGGGCCGAGCCCTGCTCACGGAGAACTGCGCGAGTTGCCATGCGGTCGACGCGACCGGCACCAGCCCCGTTCCCGAAGCCGTCGCCTTTCACGAGATCAGCGCGCGCTACCCGGTGAAGGCGCTGGAAGAGGCGTTGGCCGAGGGCATCATGGTCGGCCATGACGGCGTGCAGCAGATGCCGGAATTCCGCTTCAACGCGATTCAGATCGGCGATATCATCGCCTATCTCGAGAGCATTCAGGACGAGTGAGATCCCGTATCCTGTGGCGTCCCGGCAACAGGCACGGCGTTGCGAAGGCGTGCGGAGCGTTCCTGCCCCATTTCCGCCGCATCGCAGGCGGCTCCGTCGGATCAACACAACAGATCACGAGCCCGTCATGCCGCCGCTCTCCCACACGCCTCGCGCCCTTTCCCGTCTGATCCTGCGCAAGGCCACCATACCCGGCATCGCGCTGATGAGCATCGTGCTTGGCGCCTGCGTTCCGACCGACGGCGACAGCGTCGCCCTCGCGGGCGATGCAGAAATCGCACAGGCAGGCTCGGCGATCACCGGGCCCGGCCCCGAGGCGTCGACAAGGCTCATGCAATATGCCGGCCTCACCGAGCGCGATGATGCTCCGTTCCAGCAGGGCCGAGCCTCCTTCTATCGCCATGGCAGCCGCACGGCCAACGGCGAGCGTTTCGACCCCTCCGGCATGACGGCGGCGCATCCCTCCCTGCCCTTCGGCACGCGGGTTCGCGTGGTGCATCCCGCGAGCGGCAACGCGGTCGTGGTCCGGATCAATGATCGCGGCCCCTTCACGGGCGGGCGGGTGATCGATCTCGCCGAAGGCGCGGCACGCAAGCTCGGCATCATCCGTGCGGGCGTCGCGCCGGTTGCGCTCTATCGCCTCGATTGAGAACCTGCCTCGGCGCGCATCTCACGCAGGCCGGTGAAACCACGCAGGGCGAGGAACGTGAAGACGGCGTGCGGCACCGCGAAGGCGCTCACCAGCCAGATCGCGATGCGCAGACTGTAGGCGTGGGGCATCGCCGGATCGATGAAGAAGAAAATCATCAGGGCAAGCAGCGCAATCGTCATCGCGGTCGGCAGAATCGTCGCGCGCAGGACGCGCATCATTGCGCGCGATGGATTGCCGATGGCCGGGTTGCGCGCGGCGAAATCGAACAGATGGCGCGGGGCGTGTACGAGCCCGACATAAAGCACAAGGGCGATCAAAGGCGGAAGCATCGCGAAAGCGAGGACAATGACCGCCATCTCACAGACACGCACGACCGCGCGCATGCCATCACCATGCCCGGACAATGTCTGCCAGAGTGAGCGCAGGATCACCAGCGCCCACAGCCCCTGCCAGGCCAGCGCCACAGGCAGCGCCCAGTCATAGATCACCCGCGTGGCCATCGGCACGTCGAGGACGAGCCAGCCCGCGAAGGCCGTGACCTGCGGCAGGCTGAAGAGAACCGCGAGCGAAAAGGGGGCGAGACCGCGCGCGACGATTTCCGGGTAACGCCACAAGGAGCCCTCCTCGACATCGCCGAGCCCGTAATGCAGAGCGGCGAGCAGGATGAGGGCGGGAAGCAGGATCTGCGGCGCGATCATCCAGCCCGCAACGACACTGACGGCAAGAACGCCGTAGATCACCATGAAACCCAGCGGCCAGAGCCGGCCGAGTCGCGGCTGCAAGACGATCAGCGCCGCATATTGATCGAGCGCGGCATGCGGCAGCACGAGGAGCAGGAGCAGCGCCCCGGCCATGGCGAGCTGGAACAGGGCCGAGGCCGGCGCAAGAAACGGATAGAGGATGGCCGTGACGCCGATCACGGCGAGCGCAGCGACGGCATGGGCACGCCGCAGGGACGCGAACCACGCGCGATAGCCGTCAGGCGTCATGGCATCGTCATGCTGTTGCGCATGGGTCGTTGCCTGTAGCCTTCCATTCTCGACCCGCCTGCTGGAATCCATCGCCCTATACCCCGGCGTCCATCCACGCCACAATTTGCTCTGGTTCGCATGCCCGGACCGACTTGTCGACCCGCTCCGAGCGACGGCGCTTTCGCGGGAGCCCCATTCCCGTCATCGGCATGTGAAATCGTGAGGAGGGTTTGAAAGTCAAGAAATTTGGCCGGACAAACCGGTGCGATTTTTCGGATTTTTCAGAAGAATGTCACAATTTATTGCCGCATCTCGCCATAACCGCGCATTTGAGCGGCCCAAAATCAACAAACGCTTTACAAGGCAACGCAATTTCTGCAATGGTACCGAGCCGGTATGATGCCGGTTGTGGGTCAGCGGTCACAAGCGTTGATGAATGACATCGCCGTCGCTTTGGAGTTCGTCCAATAAGATCAGGTTGTCGGTTTTCAGACTGTCATGGGCATCCCGGAAACGGTTGTGTCCGTCAGGTGTGTCGGTGAACGCGACCCCGTTTTGAAGCAGCTCCAGAGCGAGAGAATACATGGGTCGAGGTCGAGATTTCCGCGAGACGAGCCGTAAGGGCTTCGATAATGATTTTGGTCAGGATCAGCCTGACTATTTCGAGCCGCGCGCGGAACGTGGTTCCTTCGGCAGTCAGCCGTCAATGTCCCGTCCGGTCGGCGGCGTCGAGATGGACGCGGTCGTGAAGTGGTTCAACCCGGAGAAGGGCTTCGGTTTCGTCGAGCTGGGCGACGGCTCGGGCGATGCCTTCCTGCATATCCGCGCCGTCCAGGCGGCGGGCTATGATGAATTTCTGCCCGGCACCAAGCTGGAAGTGCGGACCGCGCAGGGCCAGAAGGGCCCGCAGGTCACGGAGGTGCTCAGCGCCGATACCAGCACTGCGGAAGAACGCCCGCAGCGTCAGGGCTTCGGTGGCGCCGGCGGTCCCGGTGGCGGCTTCGGCGGCCAGCGCCGTCCCCCGCCGCGCCAGCAGGGCTTCGGCGGACCGCGCAGCACCGGCCCGGCGACGGAACTGTCCGGTACGGTGAAATGGTATAATCCGACCAAGGGCTTCGGCTTCATCATGGCCGAGGATGGGGGCAAGGACGTGTTCATCCACCGCTCCGTACTCATGCGCGCCAATCTGCCGGATCTGATCGAAGGCCAGCAGGTCCGTATGGGCGTGGTCGAAGGCCAGAAGGGCCGCGAAGCCGCAACGATCGAGATCTGAGATCACCTTGAAACCTGCGCGCCGTCGCGATGCGTGACGGCGCGCGCTTCTTGTCGGCGAAGTGCGAAACCCTGTATCAGCATCGTTTTGCAAAACCGCGATGAAACACGCGCTCGGCCTCCCCTCTCCATGGGGATTGAAATCATGCCCTTCATACAGGCCGTAAACCGTCCCGGCTCCCTCCGTGAATACGGGCAGCAGGCAAGCGGCGGCGACAAGCATCTCTTCGCCGTCGATGGCTGCGGCACGGCCCATGACGCCGGCGCCTGATCCCGATACACTCCCTCCCCGCTCATACCTCAAAGTGTTCACCATCTCTCCGGTCTGTGCCTGGAAACGGGAGAGGACCCGCGTGCAGCGCGCGCCAGGCCTGCGAACCGAGCGGGCAATCAGCCGGGAAGCCACTCATAGGCGACGGGGTTGTCCGGGCAGAGGCCGGTGCCGCATTCGAGCAGGGTCGAGGCGGCATTGCCGAGTGTCACCAGAGCGAAGACGGTGAGCGCGGCGAGGATCAGCGGGTTGCGCGCGCGCGCCCCGATAGTCGGCTCGAACTGCCGCTCGAAAAACAGCATCGCGGCTGCACCGAGAATGATCGCGCCGAAAATCAGCGCTGCCCAGCTGTAGAGATGCAGGCCAAGCACGGGATCGCCATAAGCGCCACTGCCGGGCACGATATGCAGCGCGACCTGGCGCAGCGATACGGCGCCGCCGGCGAGAGCGGCGAGGATCATCAGCCCGTAATGGCCGGGGCGCGGGCCGATCAGCAGGTTCAGCGCGAGGCCGAGCCCCACGGCGACGAAGCCGGCGCGTTGCAGGATGCAGAGCGGGCAAGGCAATTCGCGCGCGACGATCTGGGTGTAGAAGGCGGCAAGCAGGATCGCGGATATCGCGATCAGGGCGAGCGCGTTGAGCAGGCGGGAGGTCGCAGCATCGATCATCACAGCCACCGGTCAGAAGGACAGAGCGAGGCTGTCCGTCGCATGCAGGCGAAACAGCATCAGCGTGAGCGCGATCGCGGCGAGCCCGCTCCCCAGCGCCCAGCCACGCCGGCCATACCAGGCGAAGGCGAGACCGGCGAAGACGATGACGAACGGCAGAGCCATCATCGGATGATCCTTCTTGCGTCAGAGGGTGAATCAGCAAGCATGCGGTCTGCACCATCGCTTGCCGACCGCTCCCGGGGCAAGGCATTGGCGCCAAATCCGTGGAACGCAAATGCCTGATCCGGATTTGAATCGGTTAAGACAAACCGCGCCATGGAACGGAAGCGCTGATGACGATGCGATACGAAGAAAAACGTGACTTCTCGAAAACGACCGAGCCTGAAGCGGATCGGCAATCCGCCGATAATGCGCCGATCTTCGTCATTCAGAAGCACGACGCTTCCAGCCTGCACTATGATTTTCGCATCAATGTCGGCGGCGCGCTCAAGTCCTGGGCAATCCCGAAGGGCCCCTCCACCGATCCACGCGAGAAACGCCTGGCCCTGCGCACCGAGGACCATCCGCGCGACTATGCCGATTTCGAGGGTGTGATCCCGGAGGGTGAATACGGCGCCGGGACCGTTCTGGTCTGGGATCGCGGCACCTGGGAAAACATCACCCGCAAGGAAGACGGGATCGTTCCTGCCGAGAAGGCGCTCGAACAGGGACATCTGCTCATGCACCTGGAAGGCGAAAAGATCGCGGGCGGATACGCCCTGCAACGCACCGAGACCGGTGATGACGAGAAATGGCTGCTCGTGAAAATGGATGACGATGCCGCCGATGCCCGCCGCAATCCCGTCTCGACGCAACCGGAATCCGTCCTCAGCGGGCGCACGATCGCGCAGGTCAGGCGACAGGAAGGCGATGGCGACGCGGACGACGCGTCATGACGGAGTGGCGCGACAGGCTGTCGGCGCAGGAGCGGGAGCGCCTTGCGGACCAGCCGCATCCGGACTGGACCGCGCCGATGCTGGCCACGCTCACCGATGCGCGCTTTTGCGATCCCGACTGGCTCTTCGAGCGCAAGCTCGACGGCGAGCGCGCCCTGTGTTTTCGTGACGGTGACCGCATCCGGCTGCTCACCCGCAACCGCAAGGATATCGTTGAAACCTATCCCGAGATCATCGATGCGCTGGCCGGGCAGGCGTGCCGGGATTTCGTCATCGACGGCGAGATCGTCGCCTTCCGGAACGGGCGCACCAGCTTCTCGCGTCTGCAGCAGCGCATGGGGATCAGTGATCCGCAGGAGGCGCGCGACAGCGGTGTGGCGGTGTATTTCTATCTCTTCGACATCCTCCATCTCGATGGCTACAGCCTCGACGATCTGGCCTTGCGCACCCGCAAGAGCCTGCTCCGGCAGGTGCTGCGTTTCGAAGATCCGCTGCGCTACACCCCGCACCGCAATGGCGATGGCGAAGCCTTTTTCGACGAGGCCTGTTCGCGCGGCTGGGAAGGGCTGATCGCCAAGAATGCCGCTCGCGGCTATCGCCACAGCCGCTCCCGCGACTGGCTCAAGTTCAAATGCGACCGCCGTCAGGAACTCGTCATCGGGGGATTCACGGCGCCAAAGGGGACCCGCAAGGGATTCGGCGCATTGCTGGTCGGCTATTACGAAGGTGACAGCCTGCGCTATGCCGGCAAGGTCGGGACCGGCTTCAATGAGGCCTTCCTCACGGATTTCCGGCGGCAGCTCGACGGGCAGGTGCGCAAGACCGCGCCCTTTGATGACCCGGTCGACGAGGCTGACGCGACCTTCGTCACGCCCGATATCGTGGGTGAATTCGGTTTCACGGAATGGACGCAGGATGGCAAGCTGCGCCATCCACGCTTTCTCGGCCTGCGTCGTGACAAGGAGGTGGGAGATGTCGTGCGCGAAACTCCCGAGGGCTCATGAGTGACGAGGATATTCACATCGACGGGCGCGCGATCAGCCTCTCGAACCAAGACAAGACACTGTTCCCCAAAGACGGGATCAGCAAGGGTGATCTCGTCGACTATTATCGACGCATCGCCGAAATCGCGATTCCCCATTATCGCGGACGCCCGCTGACCATGCACCGCTTTCCCGACGGAATCGATGCGGATGGCTTCTTCCAGAAGGAAGCGCCCGACCATTTCCCCGACTGGATCGAACGGGCCACGCTCGACAAGGAAGGCGGCAGCCTCAGACAGGTGATCGCCAACGATGCCGCGTCGCTCGTCTATCTGGCCAATCAGGGCTGCATCACACCCCATCTCGGCCTCTCGACGATCGACGCGATCGACCGGCCCGACCGGCTGATCATCGATCTTGACCCGTCCGATGATGATTTCGGCAAGGTGCAGATGGCCGCACGCCAGCTGCGCCGGCTTCTTGACGATGCGCAGATCCCAGGCTTCGTCCAGACCACCGGTTCGAAAGGCCTGCATGTCGTGGTGCCGCTCGACCGATCAGCGCCATTCGACGCGGTCAGGGGTTGCGCCGACCGGCTCGCCGCGCATCTGGCAAAGGCCCATCAGGATGATCTCACCACCGAACAGCGCAAGGCGAAGCGCGGTGACCGGGTCTATCTCGATATCGGGCGCAACGCCTACGGCCAGACGGCGGTGGCGCCCTACGCCGTGCGCCCGCTTCCCGGCGCACCGATCGCCACGCCCCTCGGCTGGGACGAGGCGCTGGCCGGTGACATGCATCCGCAGCGCTACACGTTGAGCAACATCTTCCGCCGCCTCGGCGCGAAGGACGATCCCTGGGCGCGGATCAACGAGCATGCGACCCCCATCGATGCGCTGGAGAAGGCGCTCAATCAGTAGAAGCGCCGAGGAGGCAATCGTCCTCCGCTGCGAGGCCTGCGGGAACCATCATGCGCAGCTTCGTGCATCGGGCGATCGATTGCGCCGGAACGGCTTTCGCCTGCGGGCGTTGGTCTTCAGATTATGCAAATCGAGAGGCGCTTGCACCATGTCCGAGGCGAAAGCTGGTCAAAAATCGGAAACAACGCGCTCCCGGAAGGAGATCATCGAGGCGCTGATGCAGCGGCACGGGCAGACCTTCTGTGACAAACTCTCCATTCCCATCGAACAGGGCACACCTTCGCCGCTGTTTCGATGGCTGGTGGCATCGATCCTGTTCAGCGCGCGCATCAACGCCGATATCGCCTGCGCCGCCGCCCGCGCGCTCAGCGAAGCCGGGTGGCGCACGGCACAAGCCATGGCGGAGAGCACGTGGGAAGAGCGCACCGAGGTGCTGAACCGGGCCGGCTACGCCCGCTATGACGAGAGCACATCGCGCATGCTCGGCGAAAGCGCGCAGATGCTGCTGGAGCAATACAAGGGTGATCTGCGCATCCTGCGCGAGACAGCCGGCGCCGAGCCGCAGGCGGAGCGCAAGCGCCTCAAGGCGTTCAAGGGGCTCGGCGATGTCGGGGTCGACATCTTCTTCCGCGAGGTGCAAACGATCTGGGACGAGCTCTATCCGTTTCTCGACGAGCGTGCCCTCGACGCTGCCGACCAGCTCGGCCTGCCCCGTGATGCCCGGGCACTTGCCGGCCTGGTCCCGCGCGAAGACTTCCCCCGTTTCGCCACTGCGCTCGCACAGGCGGCGCGCCGGCATGATATCGACGCGATACGCGGCGAGGAACCTGCGTGATCAAGGCTGACAAGCAACATGTCGCAACGTGCTGATCTGCCCCCCGCTGGTTCACAGGCGAAGAACTGCCCCTTTGAAGCGCGAACCGTTCACCGCATGTCAGTCAGGGCGGCGCTTGATGACGCCGTACCAGCCAAGCCCCGCATAGGTCTCGTAACCGGGCGTGGCGTGAAAGGCGACCGTGGTGCCGTCCGCTTCGCGATAATGCCCTGAGCGCTGGTTGGCGGTGCGCAGGTTGACCCGCTCGCTCAGAATTCCCTCACCGTCCGATGCGGCGATGATGCGGTGGTCGGAATCGACCAGCAGGACGCGCGTGATCTCACGCTCGTCTGGGGCGATGCGCACCCCGTCGACGATGGCGCGCGCCTGCGGCTCCCAGTCGAAATGGATGGCGAGGACACCAAGCGGGCGGCCATGCGCCTCGCCGTTTTCGCGCACGCTGGCGCAATAGGTGAGCACCTGCCCGTTATCCAGCTCTTTCTGACGCCCGACACTGCCGACCGCGTAATCATCCCCGGAGGCGAGACCGGCAGCGCTGGCGAACCAGGGTTCATGCCCCACATTCCGCCCGATCACGCCGTAACGCTCGGGTCTTGCATTGGCGATGACATTACCTTCGAGATCACACAGCCATAGATCAAGATAGACCGTATAGGCGCCGAGGATCACGCCCAGCCGGCGACAGGCATAGGCGACAGCCTCCTCGTCGGGTTCGCGCGCACAATCGACCACCGCTGAATCCGTCGCCCACCAGCGCACGTCGCAGGTGCGCTCGAAGAGATTGCGATCGATCAGTTCGATGGCGTTGAGCGACAGATCCACCAGCCGCTCGCCCTGGGCCTGATCAGCGAGGGATTCGACCTGATTCTGCAGCTCAAGGATGCGCTGCGTCAGATGCGCTTCGAGTTCCTTGGCCACGCCCTCGATTTCGCTGCCGACCGTGCGGACCTCCTGTGCGACGACGGAAAAGCCACGCCCGTATTCGCCGGCCCGCGTCGCCTCGATCATGGCATTCAGCGCGAGAATGCGCATCTGCCCCGTCACCTGCTGAATCCGCCGCGTCTTCTCCGCTGCGAGCCCGCGCACCTCACCGGTGACACGCGCGATATCGTTCAGGCTGGTCGCCTGTTGTTCCTCGCCCTGCTTCGTCGCTACCGCTGCCATATCTCGCCCCGTGACATCGCCGTTTGAATTGTATCTTCACTACTCATCACTATTTATGATGGCGGTTAATATCGCGTTGAAACAAATGGCCAAGCTTGACGTTAATTTATGCATTCATGAATTTATTTTAAGCATTTCATCCACACCTGCCGGATCGGGCACACCGCGCGGGGCCTGTCGCGGCTTTGCCTGCGCGCATGATTCTGCTATCGCTGCGGCATGTCGGATGAACACAGCCACCCTGATGCCATTCTCCCCTGTCGGCTCGACGGGTATACGGATCTGCCACCCGGCAAACTTGCCACGCTGGTCACCTATCTCGCCATGACCGCGCCGCCGGACCGGATGCCCGCCGAGGCGCCGGCGGGTATCGCGATCCACCCCTATACGCCCGCGCCCGACGCCTATCGGGCGCTGTTTCGTGCAATCGGGGAGAACTGGCTGTGGGTCGGCCGCCTGCGCCTCGATGATGCGGCGCTCGATGCGTTGCTGGCCGATCCCGGATTCGAGCGCTTCGCGCTTTTTGCGGATGGTCGCCCGGCGGGCCTGCTGGAACTCGATTTTCGCGGTGATGATACCTGCGAGCTGGCCTATTTCGGACTTGTCCCCGATGCCGTCGGCAAGGGCAACGGGCGTTTCCTGATGGATTTCGCCATCCTGCGGGCCTTCGCGCGACCGATCTCACGCTTCTTCGTGCATACCTGCCATTTCGATCATCCGGGCGCACTCGCCTTTTACCGCCGCTGCGGCTTCACGCCCTACAAGCTCGCGATCGAAATCATGGATGACCCGCGCCATGACGGGTTGCTGCCGCAGGGGGCGGCGGCGCATGTGCCGTTCATCCCCCTGCCGGGCAGTGTTGGCGATCACGGCGATCAGTAGCCGCGCACGGCCCGGGACAGGCCGAGCTGATCCATCTGCGCCTGTTCGCGCGCACCCGCAGCGCTGCGCTCGGCGCCCTTCTCGCGGTCATCGAGGATCTCGACCTTCTTGAGCTCCTCGAAAGCCTCGGCGAGCTCGCCCTTGGCATCGTCGAGTTCGCCCTTGAGGTTGGCCGCCGATTGCAGAAGGTTCTCGCGCCGCTGCGCGGCCGCCTTCGCATAGGTGGGATAGGCGAAATGCGCGGTATCGGTAATCCCGGCCTTCTGCTCCTCCGATGCGATCTCGGCCTGCAGATCTGCCGCCATACGCTCGAAGTCTGCGATCATCATCTCGATCTGCGCCACGCGCCGGCGCTTTTCGTCAACCTGAAAACGCTTCAGGCGAATGAGCGTGTCACGCGATTTCATCGTCCTTCAACTCCAACCCAGACCACACATCACGTCTGCGGCGCGGACAGGATCTGCGCCAACCGCCGGTAACCATGACGGATGGAAGTTGACTCTTCCTTACCCTGACCGAGGAAGCTCTCCAATTCCGGGTTCAGGCGTATCGCCTCGTCCACTTCGGGCGAGGATCCGGGCCGGTAGGCGCCGAGCCGGATCAGCTCTTCCATGTCGGAATAAGTGGCGAGCACCTGTCGCGCGCGCTGCACAACGGGCCAGAATTCCGGATCGCAGGATTTGGGCATGGTGCGCGAGACCGATTTGAGCACGTTGATGGCGGGATAGCGCCCGCGTTCGGCAATGGTACGCTCCATCACGATATGGCCGTCGAGAATGCCGCGGACCGCATCGGCGACGGGCTCGTTGTGATCGTCGCCCTCGACCAGAACCGTGAAAAGGCCCGTGATCGTCCCATCCCCGGTTCCCGGCCCGGCGCGCTCCAGCAGACGCGGCAGTTCGGAGAAGACGGTCGGCGTATAACCCTTGGCCGTGGGCGGCTCACCGCCAGCGAGGCCGATATCGCGCTGGGCCATGGCGAAACGGGTGATGGAATCGATCATGCACAGCACGGACTTGCCCTGGTCGCGGAAATATTCCGCGAGCGTCAGGGTCAGGTAAGCCGCGTTACGGCGCATCAGGGCCGGTTCATCGGATGTGGCGACGACCACGACGGAACGCGCGAGTCCTTCGGCGCCGAGATCGTCCTGAAGGAATTCCTGCACCTCTCGGCCGCGCTCACCGACGAGTCCGATCACCGCGACATCGGCTGCAGTATAGCGCGCCAGCATCGACAGGAGGACGGATTTGCCCACACCCGATCCCGCGAAAATGCCCATGCGCTGCCCCGCGCAGCAGGTGGCGAAGGTATTGAGGGCGCGCACACCGAGATCGAGGGGACCCCCCACGCGCCGGCGCGCATGAGCCGGCGGCGGCTCAGCGCGAAACGGATAGGCGAGGCCGCCTTCCTGCAAGGGCGGGCCGCCATCCACCGGGCGCCCGAGCGCATCGACCACCCGGCCCAGCCAGGCCGGGTCGGGGCGAACCGAGCCGGCAGCGCGCCGCACATGCGCCGCGCAACCCCTTCTGACACCGTCGAGATTGCCAAACGGCATGGCGAGCGCGCGGTCCCCCTCGAAGCCGATCACCTCGCAGGGAACATTCGCGCCGCCATCAATGTCGATCTCGATACGCCCGCCCAGCCGCATCGCGCCGACAGGGCCGGCGATCTCGATCAGCAGGCCGCGCACTGCGACGACGCGACCGTAAACGTCGATATCGTCGATATCGTCGAGTGCGCGGCGGGCCGCCGCAAATTTGCCGTCGCTGCGCAATGATTCTTTCACGGATGCTAACCTTTCGTTTACTCGCTTCGTTAAGACTGCTGAAGCCGAGATTAACGGGCCGTGGTTCGTTAGCTCGGGGCGAAAGCGAGTCTGGTGAATCGCTTAGCTGGTTTTCTTCATGCGGAACGTTAAGCTTTCGGAGGACAAAAACTGTCGGTGAGTCAAGATATTATACCGATTCGCTCGCAATCGGCATTTATCTGCTTGCACACCGGAATCAGGTTTTGTTAACCATTGAGGCATAGCGTTGCGAATCGGACGGAAAGGGGCGCTCACCACGGAGTCACCGTGGTGAACGGGTGAGGACGCTTTGCCCGAACACGCTCGAGCCATGCTGGGGATCTGAAACATGCGCGTACTTCTCATCGAGGACGACGGCGCAACGGCGCAAAGCATCGAACTGATGTTGAAATCCGAGGATTTCAACGTCTACACCACCGATCTCGGCGAAGAGGGCGTCGATCTCGGCAAGCTCTACGATTACGACATCATCCTCCTCGACCTCAATCTTCCCGACATGTCGGGTTACGAGGTTCTGCGCACGTTGCGTGTTGCCAAGATCAAGACACCCATCCTGATCCTTTCCGGCATGGCCGGCATCGAGGACAAGGTGCGCGGTCTTGGTTTCGGCGCCGACGACTACCTGACAAAGCCCTTCCACAAGGACGAACTGGTCGCCCGCATCCATGCGATTGTCCGCCGTTCCAAGGGTCACGCCCAGTCGGTGATTACCACCGGCGATCTCGTCGTCAATCTCGACACCAAGACCGTCGAAGTCGGCGGCGCCCGGGTGCATCTCACGGGCAAGGAATATCAGATGCTGGAGCTGCTTTCCCTGCGCAAGGGGACGACGCTGACCAAGGAAATGTTCCTCAACCATCTCTATGGCGGCATGGACGAGCCCGAGCTGAAGATCATCGACGTCTTCATCTGCAAGCTGCGCAAGAAGCTGGCCAACGCCTCACAGGGCAAGAACTATATCGAGACGGTCTGGGGTCGCGGCTATGTCCTGCGCGAGCCCAACGAAAACGAGGAGCGCGTCGCCAGCTGACGCGTTTCATCCTGATCGACCACGAGCGATGAGCCTCCCCTGCGGGAGGCTTTTTCGTTGATGGCAGCAACGCGCGACCGACGGGCCCGGCGCTGATGCGGCCCGCCCCGCCCTCACCCGCCGCGCGCCGTACCGATCCAGGCCTGTGCGCCGGCGCGCAGGAGGTTCACGTCCGAGCCAAGCGCAACGATGTCGAAGCCGCGTTGCATCAAGGCAGCCGCGCGCTCCGGCGTCGCCGCATAGACGGCGGCAGCCTTGCCGGCCTCGCGCGCCCGCGCCACCGCATGATCGAGCGCGGTTTCGACTTCCCGCGACTGCGCATCCACCCCACGCCCATCCGACAGGGCGATGGAGAGATCGGCCGGGCCGATGAACACGCCGTCGATGCCGGACGTGGCGAGGATTTCGTCGATGATCGCAAGCGATTCCCGCGTCTCCACCATGGCGAGCGCAATCGAGAAAGCATTGGCCTGTGCGAAATAGGCATCGGGCGCGAGACCCGACAGAGCCAGCGCGGCATGCGGCCCCCAGCTGCGCTCACCCTTCGGCGGAAATTTCATCGCCCTGGCGAAGCGCTGCGCATCGTCGAGCGTGTTGATCATCGGTGCGATCACGCCGCAGGCGCCGGCATCGAGCAGGCGCGAGGCGGTGGCGAAATCACCGACCGGGATACGCGCAAGCATCGGCTTGCCGGTGGCGGCGATGAGCGGCAGCGCCCGCAGGGTCTGCGCGAAATCAACGGCCCCGTGTTGCATGTCGAGGGTGACGAGGTCGAAATCCTCCTTCGCCAGCAGGGCCGGTATCGCGGGCTCCGGAATGCCGCACCAGGCGCTCAGGAGCGGTTTGCCGGAATCGAGGCCTTCGCGCAATGCAGTGACCGGGGACATGGGTGTTTCCTTCCGCTGAAAGCTGTGTTGGGCGCTGGTCAGACGACGCGCAGGGCGATGCTGCCCAGCCCGTCGATCGAGGCCGTCATGGTTTCGCCGCGCGCCACGGCACCGACGCCGGCGGGCGTGCCGGAGAAGATGACGTCGCCGGGCATCACCTCGAAATAGCGCGACAGATAGGCGATCTGCTCGGCCACCGACCAGATCATCTCGGCGAGATCCGCATCCTGGCGCGTGGAACCGTCGACCGCCAGCGCGATGGAACCTCGCGCCGGGTGGCCGACCTGCGAGACCGGGTGCAGCGGGCCGACCGGCCCGGAATTGTCGCCGCCCTTGCCGAGTTCCCACGGCCTGCGCATCTGCTTGGCTTCGTCCTGAAGATCGCGGCGGGTCATGTCGATACCGACCGCATAGCCATAGACACAGTCGAGCGCCTGAGCGACGGGAATGTCTCGCCCGCCGGATTTCAGCGCCACCACCATCTCGATCTCGAAATGATAGTTTTGCGTGCCCGGCGGATAGGGATGTTCGGCGAGGTGCCCATCGGGGACGGGTTGGAGCGCATCCGCTGGCTTCATGAAGAAGAAAGGTGGCTCACGCGCGGGATCACCGCCCATTTCGATCCCGTGCGCAGCATAATTGCGACCGACACAATACACCCGGCGCACCGGGAACAACGCATCGGTACCGGCGATCGGCAAAGCCGGGCGTTCGGCGGGCGGAAAAACGAAACTCATGGGGCACTCCCTGCATGCGCGCACTGGCCGGCGCAATCTCCTGCAAGCTGTAGCTGGCAGATCTCGGTGCGAGAAGAGCGCCAGCGGCGAAAACCACGATGCGGATTCGCACAGTTCCGCCTGGCAAATCTCACTTGTGCGCAGTGCGTGGCGCGACAGCGGCGTCAGCATCCGCGCGAGCCAGCGCACCACGAGGCGGCATCACGGACCGGGGCGGGGCAAAGCTGCGCGCGATACGCATGCCGCGCAGATTGAACTCTGCGATGCGCCCGGCGAAAGCCCATATGGCCGGAACCGCAGCAAGCGAGATATAGCCATCGATCGCATAGTGCCAGCCCAGATGGACGGTCGCGACCATGGTCACGATCAGGAACAGCGTCGCCGCGATCCCCAGCCAGGGCGATACCCGCCAGGCAAGCAGCATGATCAGCGTCGAAATCGCCACATGTATGCTTGGCGTCGCCGAAATCCCGCCGCCGGGACGCAGATTACCCGCCTCGAACTGCTCCCAGAGCAGGTCCTGCATGTCGAGAGCGCGCACGCGATAGATTTCGTCGGCCTGCTGGAGGTATGCCATAAGCGGCGCATAGGGGTTATCGCGATACGGATACAATAATCCATAGAAACACGGACCGCCCGCAGGAAGGATCAGCGCCGCAAAGGTCCCGAGCACGGCCCAGATCAGGATGAATGCGATCAGGAACTGGTTGCGCAGAGCCGGACGTTCAGTCCACAGCGTCACCGCAAGCACAGTGAAAGCCATGATCGGGAACCACGCTTCGTAGAGCAGCGATACCGTTGCCGTAACGATCGGATAGCCGAAAACCGGATGCAGGATCCGCCAGGCAGAAACGCCTCCATGCAGGAAACGGTCGATCTCCATGAAGACGTGATCGAGCGCATAAGGATTGATCGTGCCGATCGAGGCCTTGAGCGAGGTGAAGGCGGAAACGAAAAACGGCAGCGCAAGAAACACCGGCGCTGCGATAGCGAGACGCCTCCACAACAGAAGGCGCCCGCGCCGATCCTCCCCTGGCGAAAGGAACGGAATACTCGTCAGCAATCCGTCCCGCCGCTTGTTGGCGAGGTAGGCGATCAGGAAGACAAAGACCGCGCCGCCGATCCACATGATGTTGTAGACGCCGAGCGAGAAGCGCGTCTCGTGAAAGAAGCTCACGACAAAGGCCTGCGCGACGTAGATCGCCACGAAGAACAGAAACATCGCATTGGCTTCGAGCGCGCGCAAAGCCAGCAGACGCAACTGCTTCAGTCGATTATCCCCTTTGACCGACCCCACACTCATCTCCGACCGCCGCAAACGCGAAAAACCGATGCCACCAATCGCTCACATCGTCTCATGACGCTGCAACCCCTGACAAGCGCGGCGGTTCCGATTTTCCGCTGTCAGGCGCTCCAGCCACCATCGACCATATGGACCGCGCCGGTGGTGAAGGCGGCTTCGTCGCTTGCGAGATAGAGCGCGAGCCAGGCCACCTCCTGCGCCGTGCCGAGCCGTCCCATGATCTGGCGGGCCACGAACTGCGCCCGCGCCTCATCCTCGGAGACGCCCTGCATGCGTGCGAGATCGACGATGCGCTGCTCCAGCGAGGGGGATTCAATCGTGCCCGGACAGATCGCGTTGCAGCGCACGCCCTCACGCACGAAATCGACGGCGACGGATTTGGTCAGGCCGATCAGGGCCGCCTTGGTCGCGCCATAGACGTAACGGTTTGGCGCGCCCTTCACCGAGGAGGCGGCGGAGGCGATGTTGATGATCGAACCGCCGCCGCGCGCCCGCATGCCGGGCAGGAAGGCCCGGATCGCGCGATGGGCGGATTTGACATTGATGTCGAAGGAGAAATCCCAGGCCGCGTCATCGCAATCGAGCGCGGTGCCGTGCGCGACATAGCCGGCGCAATTCACCAGAATGTCGACACCGCCGATCTTCTCGCCATAGGCGGCGATCGCCGCGCCGTCAGTCATGTCGAGGGCATGGGCGCTGGCGCAGGTCAGCCCTTCGAGCTTGCCCGCATCGAGATCGCTGGCATGCACCTGTGCACCCTGCGCGATGAAGCTCTCCGCGATCGCGCGCCCGATCCCCTGCCCCGCCGCCGTGACCACGGCGATCTTTCCTGCGAGCCGCCCCGTCATTCCGTTTCTCCCCTGATGCGCGGCACTGACGACGCGCCGCATCTTTGGCATGAACATGGAATGCCGGACCGGGCTTTGGCAATGCCCGCGATACGCGCATCGGATCGCGTAAAGCCGCATGCCCCGTCCGATCGGTCATCTCAGCCGAGCATCCCGCCGAGCCCGTCATGGATCAGTTTGCCGCCGACGCCGAGCAGCAGGATGTAGATCAGCGTGTAGAAGCGCGCGCTGTCGATACGCCGGATCAGCCAGATCCCGGCGATCGTTGCAGCGATGGCGAGGGGAAACAGCGCCAGCGAGGTGGCGAGGTTCTCGGGCGAGAACTGCCCCAGCATGAAGAAGGGCGCCACCTTCACCACGTTCAGGATCGCGAAGAAGATCGCGCCGGTCCCCACCACGATCTCGCGGTGCAGGCGCTGCGGCAGGACGTAGACCTGGAAAGGCGGCCCGCCCGCATGCGCGACCATGGAGGTAAAGCCGGAGAGCACACCGAACACCGCACCGCCAATCGGCCCCGCGACACTCGCCGCCGGCAGGGTTGCGCGGCGCTCCAGCACGAGGCGGCGCATGGCAAAGCTTACCGAGACGACACCGATGGTCAGCGCCACGGCATCTTCGGAAACGTAAGCGGCGAGGAAATAGCCGGCGGCGATCCCCAGAAGCGCACCCGGCAAGAGCCGCTGAATGTTGGTTTTGTCCCAGGAATGGCGATAGGACCAGACCGTGACGACATCCTGCACCATCAGGATGGGCAGCATGATCGCGAGCGCCTGCACGGGCGAAATCGTCAGCGCCATCAGCGGCAAGGCCAGCAGGCCGAGGCCTGCGAAGCCGCCCTTGGCAAAACCGACGAGGATGACCGCCGGAATCGCGGCGAGATAGAAGGCGGGGTCTGAAATCATGATGGATGCTCTGGTGAGCCATCCTAACGATCCCGCCGCAAAGATCGCCCCGCAGCTTCGCCCATCTTCTGTGCGCGAAGCTGCGGGGGAGAGTCGCGTCAATGGGCCGGTCTGCGAAGAAACTGCTCCATGACCCACGAGCCGAACATCGCAGCCGCCCCGGATATGACCGTTCCGAGCGTTTCCATCGCGCTGCCGAAAGCCTGCGCGGCGTTCTCGACGGTCGTGCCGAGCCTTGCCGCGAAGGTCGCGAACGGATCGGGATCATTATCGTCGATCAGCAGCGCGCGGCGCAGCCGCTCCGCATCGATGCGCACGTCGCGAATCTCCGAAATGGCTTCCGCGGGGAGGAAGTCACGGCAATTGTTGAACAATTCGTCGATCAGCTCCATCAGGTCGTTGAACTCCCTGAGCATCGCGAGGCGACGGTCCGGCGTCGCGATGAGCTGGCGCATGCTGTCAGTACCCGGAGGCGGCATGATGTTCTCGATCTGCTCGAGCTTCGCCATGATCTCGTTGAAGAGATCATCGCAATATCTGCTGCGCCGAGAGGCGCTGGGATCGAGCGGTTCCTCCATGCTGCCGATGGTCTTGGACTCGAACGAAGGGTTGCCGACGAGAGCCGACACCCCGGTATCGGGAGCGGCCGCGGCGGCTTTGCCGGGAAGGCTGAACGCGGTTTCGGCGGCGCCCGGGCCGTGGTCCTTTTTATCCAGAGACGGCGTATCGAGCGGCTTCATGGCAAGCATTATGTTCATACTCCTTTTTTAAATATCTGAATTTATTCAAATCAGCGCACGTCACCCCCGCCCTTTGAAAAGCAGGGCGCGATGCTGATCATGAACAGCGCGGATTGTGGAAACCGGCCCCACCCCGGCGTTGATCTTTCCCCTTAGGGGAGGGAGACCGGTCGCGCCCTCCATGACGGCGCCCCCCTCTCCCGCGGGGAGGGAGCGCGATGAAAGTCTGCAACGGCTTTATGGATTTTGCTGTCGCAAAACCCCTTCCGCAGCAGCCGGGATGAGGCGAAGCACGTCCGCTCCGATCGAGCGCAGGATGTGGCCAACCCCTTTCAGCCCTTCCCACAGCACCCCGGCGAGGGACTGGACCTGCTCCCACAGATTCATGCGCATGGCCTCACGCAGACGCTCCAGCACGTCGCGCATGCCGCGCACCTCCTCCATCGCGCTCGCCGGGAGAAAATCGCCGCACTGGTGCTCTAGGGCGTTGAGGAGATCGTCGAGACGATCGAGGCTTTCTTCGACCACGGCGCGGTTATCCGGATCCGCAAACCAGCGCCGCAGTGCCTCCGGCCCCTCGACGAGCAGGCGCAGGACCACGCCGTTCGCGATGGCGGCGGCTTCGTTATACATGTCGGTACAGGCCGCTTCCTGGGCGGCGCGCGGAATGCGGCGATCGGGGCCCTGCTGCTTGAGGACGGCGCTCTCGTCGCGCGCGCCGGCCAGAGCAGCCGAGAAACCGTTGTCGGAATCGTGTTTGCCTCCAGACATTTTACCATTCGGGATGGCCGGATTCGCAGCAATCATCGTCATGAGAAAACCAATCCTTCAAATTCAGTTTCGAAATACATGGATACGCGCCCTCCCCTTCGGGAAGGCGCGATGATGGTGATGAGGGAAAATGCAATGCGGGTATTCAGAACGCCGGTTGGTTCGCGGGTCCGCCACCGAGAAGCGGCGCAAGCCTTTGGAGCCCCTCCCAGAGTGCGTGAGCAAGCCGCTCCAAGAGGTTCCAGTTGACTTGCGGCGCAATGCCGGACTGCGATTGATCCGCATCGAAGCCGAGCGCCCCGCGCATGGCATCGATGAGTTCCCGCAATCCGCGCAAGTCACTCATCGCTGAATGAGGCAGGGCGTCACCGCAGAAATTGATCAACGCGTTGATCCGCAGGTCAAGGTCATCGAGCTTTGCTTCCAAAGACGGATCGTCGCGCGCAAGAAGATCGAAAAGTTCGTTCACATCTCGCATGAGACGATTAAAGGCGTCGGCGCAGCGTGCCTCCCTATCGCTTCGATCCCTCCGCTCGGGCAAGGATGCAATGCGCGCGTCTTCCGGTGCCGCTGCGGCTGCTTTGCCAAGATCGAGGCTGAAACTTTTATCCGCCGGAACGGGGGAGGACGCGCCTCCCGGCGAGAGAAGATTGCTGATCGCGCCGATATTCATGATTGAAACCTCACAAAAATCACGGATTGAAAAATGGCTTCGAATAAAATCGTTAACCATATTTATTAACTAATTCTCTTTTAATGTCAATCAGGGATTGCATATGAATTTTACTTATTCAATGCGCAAACTGATTGTGGAGCAGGTTCATGAGAAATGCCGCCGAGGCGCCAAGACCAGTGATCACAGCCCCGAGCACATCGCGCGCGCCCGCCGCCACATCACGCATCGCTTGCATCAGTCGTTGGTAGCTGCCTTCGCCCAGATCACCGCCTTCGGTCACAAGATCAGCGCCGACATAGCCGCGCATCCGTTCGAAAGCGCCCCGCAAACGTCCACATTCCGCCAGCTCTTCCGGCGAGAGGACATCCTGACAATCACGCTCGATCCGCTCCAGCAGCGCCGCCGCACGGGCCATGTGCCGCTGCAGAACCTCGCGGAACCCGGGATCGAGCAGAGCGGTGCGGCGCTGGATATCGGCCCATGGATCGGTCGAATCCATGATCAGCATGTCCTGAATCTGCGCCATTTCATGGATGAGCTCGCGCACGCTCTGGCTACAGGAGACGCGCCGGAACTCGCGGCTGACCGAGTCGGCCTCCGGGCCCTGCTTGATCGGGCTGGAGTAGATAGAATCCGGCAATAGGGGCAAACCACCTGCATCCGGCAAATTCATCCCGCATGACGAAGAATATTCAGATGATACTGCAGTATATCCTACCAATGGGCCCGCAATAATATTACCATTTTTTGATTCTTTTACATGCTGATATTTAATATCTTTTGATTTTATATTTTCATCTGCAATCGTGCTACATTCAGAAAACGGGAAAACCACAAAATTAGACTGGGAAATTTGATTTGTACGGACATTCGAACTGACTGAATACATTTATTGATCTCCAATTTCGGCAATGTGTCGGCATAACTGCAGCACAGATCGATGAAAAGCCCAAAATGACGCCATTTCGCCCTTAAATTCGACAATCGAGCCGAAACTGCCGATCCATCAGGGTCGTTTGTGGTGAATGGTGGCCGCGCCACCCTGACGGGGCAGAGCGCGTTTCAAACTTTTGGCCGGCTTGTCAGCGCCGCCCGTTCTCGTCACCATGGAGAAAATCAGACGCGTGTCCGCAATCGCGTCGAGACCGAAGGGATGGAACCGATGTCCGGAATCGCGCAAAGCGCCTATGCGAAGCTCTACGAAAGCTGGCAGGAGGATCCGGAGGCCTTCTGGGCCCGGGCCGCACAGGCGATCGACTGGTACCAGCCGCCGGACCATGTCTTCGATGCAAAGGCCGGCGCCTATGGCCGCTGGTTCGAGGGCGCGACCTGCAATACCTGCCACAACGCCGTCGATCGCCATGTCGCAATGCGCGGCGACCAGCCGGCTCTGATCTATGACAGCCCGATGACCGGTTCCAAGCGCGCCATCAGCTACCGCGAATTGCGCGACGAGGTGGCCGCGCTGGCCGCCGTTCTGCAGGATCTCGGTGTCGGCAAGGGCGACCGGGTGATCATCTACATGCCGATGATTCCCGAGGCCGTGATGGCGATGCTGGCCTGCGCGCGTATCGGCGCCATCCATTCCGTCGTCTTTGGAGGCTTTGCCGCAAAAGAGCTCGCCACCCGCATCAATGATGCCCATCCCAAGGCGATCCTCGCCGCCTCCTGCGGGCTCGAGCCGGGTCGCATCATCAGCTACAAGCCGTTGCTCGATGGCGCCATCGAACTCGCGACGAGCAAGCCGGAAGCCTGCCTCGTCTTCCAGCGCCCCGAGGGGGAAGCGAGCCTCGACAAGCCATGGGATCACGAATGGCAGGCGGCGGTCGCCGGTGCGAAGGCCGCAGGCCGCGCCGCCGATTGCGTACCCGTCGCCGCCACCGATCCGCTCTACGTGCTCTACACCTCCGGCACGACCGGCAAGCCCAAGGGCGTCGTGCGCGACAATGGCGGGCATATGGTCGCGCTGGCCTGGACCATGGAGAACCATTACGGCATCAAGCCCGGGGAGGTGTTCTGGGCGGCCTCCGATGTCGGCTGGGTGGTCGGCCATTCCTATATCGTCTATGCGCCACTGCTGCATGGCTGCACCAGCATCATCTATGAAGGCAAGCCCGTCGGCACGCCCGATGCCGGTGCCTTCTGGCGGGTGATCGCCGAGCACGGCGTCGTCTCGCTTTTCACCGCCCCCACCGCCTTCCGCGCCATCAAGAAGGAGGATCCGCAGGCGAAGCTGCTGGCGGATTACGATCTGTCGCATTTCCGCACGCTGTTCCTCGCCGGCGAGCGCGCCGATCCGGATACGGTGCAATGGGCCGAGCGCATCCTCGGCGTGCCGGTGATCGATCACTGGTGGCAGACGGAGACCGGCTGGCCCATCGTCGGCAACCCGGTCGGGATCGGCATGCTGCCGGTGAAGCACGGCTCACCCTCGGTGCCGATGCCGGGTTACGACGTGCGTGTCCTCGACGAGGACGGCAAGGAGGTCGGGCCCAACGAAATGGGCGCCGTCGTGATCCGCCTGCCCCTGCCGCCGGGCGCCTTGCCGACCCTGTGGCACGCACCGGAGCGCTTCCATGAGAGCTATCTTGCAGCCTATCCCGGCTATTATTCGAGCTCGGATGCGGGCTTCAAGGACGAGGACGGCTACATCTTCATCATGGGCCGCACGGACGACATCATCAACGTCGCCGGACACCGCCTCTCGACGGGCGGCATGGAGGAAGTGCTCGCCGGCCACCCTGCCGTTGCGGAATGCGCCGTGATCGGGGTCAAGGATGCGCTCAAGGGCGAAGTGCCCTGCGGCTTCGTGGTGCTCAAATCCGGCATCATCGAGCCCGTCGAGACGATCGAGAAGGAGCTCGTCGGGCTGGTGCGCGAGAAGATCGGCCCCGTCGCCGCCTTCAAGCTCGCCGTCACCGTGCCGCGCCTGCCCAAGACGCGCTCGGGCAAGATCCTGCGCGCAACCATGAAGAAGATCGCCGATCGCGACGAATGGACGCCACCCGCCACCATCGACGACCCGGCCATTCTCGACGAGATCGGCGAAGCCCTGAAGAACAAGGGCGTGATCTGACCGGCGCACAGGCGCCTGCGCTCAATAGAAGCTGCGCGGACGCCCGACTACTTGCGGCCATTCGACGGCGCCGGTCTCGCGCATGCGCTCGATCGTGGCGCGCAATCTCGGGCCGGTTTCTTCGCGCAGCATGCGCTCGGTGAGGATGAAAGCGGGGCCGGACACGTTGACGACGTAGAGCGAGCCCGTCTCGGGAGCGACCAGAGGTGCTGCAACGGCGTTGATTTCGCTGTTCCAGGCGCCGAGCGCAATGCAGAAACCGGTCTGCTCGATTTCGCGCCGCGCCCGTTCGAGCTCCGCCTCGAGGCGTGGCCAGTCATCGCCCACCTGCGCAGCCAGCCCCGCGATCACGCCGGGTCGCTCGTCGGCATCGAGTGCCGCGACCATGGCGAGCCCCATGGCGGATTTCGCCAGCGGCAGATGAAAGCCGATCTCGCGCGAGATGGTGATACTCTGCCCGCGCCCGCGCCAGAGCTGCATATAGACGCTGTTGAGCCCCTCGCGGATCCCCAGCGCCACATGCGCCTGCGTCGCGTTGGCGAGTTCCTGCAGGAACGGGCGCGCGATCTGGGCAAAGGAGTTCGAGCGGAAGAAGGCCATGCCGAGCGCCAGCACGGCGGGGCCAAGCTGATATTTCTCCCGGTCCTTGACCATGCGCAGGTAGTTCAGTTCGCGCAGTGTATGCGTCAGCCGCGAGACGGTGGGCTTGGGCAGTCCGGTGCGCCGGGCGATCTCCTGATTCCCCAGAACCTCGTTGGAACTGGTGAAGGCGCGCAGCACCGACAGGCCGCGTGCGAGCGCGGTGACGAACTGGCGATCCTTCGCCGGAACGTCGTCGCCTTCCGCAGGATCCACGGGGAGATCCGCCTCATGCGCATGTATCGTATCGGCCTTCATTCGAACCAGCCCTTCGACAACCCTATCAAGCGAACTTTTCTCGCACACTCCATAGCAGTTGCAAGTTTCTTCCCGACAAGTTTCTTCCCGACAAGTTTTCTTCCCGGGCAAAGCGCTCCCGTACGCGTTCCCTCCCGCCCCTATGGCCGCGCCGGCGCCGCGCCCCGGCGCATCACCCGCAGGAGAATCACCGGTACCGCGAAGGCGAGCCCGACCAGCGTCATCTGCATGTGGTCGAGGCCGAGTCCGATATGACCCGGAGCGGCGAGGAACAGGCCGCCGATTGCGAGCATCACACGACGCAGCAGCGCCAGCGCACCGCGTCCGATATCCCCCACGCCCGCGAGATAGCCCTGGATCGAAGACCCGATGAACCACACCCCGATCACCGCCGTGATCAGCACCGTGACCACTTCATAGGCACTGCCGCGACCGATCAGGGCCGGATTCAGGACGAAGAAGAACGGCACGATATAGATGATCGAACCCAGCCGCATGGCTTCCAGACCGGCCATGATCGGGCTTGTCCGCGCAATCGTCGCCGCAGCGAAGGCGCCCAGCGCCACCGGCGGCGTGATGAAGGAGACCATGCCCCAATACATGATGAACAGATGCACCGCGAGCGGATCTAGCCCCGCACGCGTCAGGGCCGGTGCGAGCACCACGGCAAGGAAGATGTAGCAGGCCGTCACCGTCATCCCCATGCCGAAGATGAAGGCCGTGATCGCCCCCATGATCAGGAGCACGAAGACGTTGTTACCGGCGAGAAAGACGAGATCGTTGGCGAGTGTTCCGGCGAGCCCTGTGGCCGAGAAGGCCCCGATGATCAGGCCGACACCGAGCAGGATCGCCACGAGCTCCGCGAGCGAGCGCCCCACCCCGGTCAGCAGGTTGATGAAGCCGTTGAGATTGAGCCGCGTGCCCCTGTGCAGCTGGTTGATCACGACAAGCGCCGCAGTCGCATAGAACGGCGCCAGCGTCTCCTGCCGGAAGACAATCATCATCACGATCAGGATGGCGAAGACGAAAATGTAATGCCAGCCCTCCTTGAAGGTCTCCTTCAGCGAGGGCAGCTCCGAGCGCGGCATGCCCTTGAGGCCGTTGCGCGCCGCATAGGCGTCGATCTGCACGAACAGGCCGAGATAATACAGGATCGACGGGATCGCGGCAGCGATGATGATCTGGCTGTAGGGCATGCCGAGGAACGAGGCCATGACGAAGGCCGTCGTGCCCATCACCGGCGGCATCAGAACGCCACCCGTCGAGGCGCAGGCCTCCGTTCCCGCCGCGTAGCGCGAGGAGAAGCCGGCGCGCTTCATGGCAGGGATCGAGACGACGCCGGTGGTGAGCACGTTGGAGACGACAGAGCCACTCATGGAGCCCATGAAGCCGGAGGCAAAGATCGCCACCTTCGCCGCCCCGCCACGATATCCACCGACGAGGGAAAGCGCCAGATTGTTGAAGAAGCGCCCGCCGCCGGTGAATTGGAGCGTCGCGCCGAACAGAATGAAGCCGATCACCAATTGTCCGAAGGCCTTCATCGGAATGCCGAAGGAGCTCTCGTTCGAGATCAGGTGATAGGCGATGGTGTCATCGAAGGGCTGCGCAAAGCCCGAGATCGGCCCGGGCACGACATCGGCGAAGACCGGGTAGAGCGAAAAGAAGAAGACGATCACCGCGATCACCAGCCCGCCGGTGCGGCGCGTGGCCTCGATGATCAGGGCCCAGAGCAGGAAGCTCATCGCCATGGCGAGCGGCGGGGCCGCATATTCCCAGCCCTCCATCAGGCTGCGATGGGCGGTGAAGGTGAAGTAGCCGCAGGCACCGAGCGAGAGCGCGGCGAGGATCAGGTCGTACCATGGCGTCGGCCCGCCCCGGGCGCGCGGGCTGATCGGGAAGGCGGCGAAGGCGAGCGCGAGGAAGATGCCCGCGAGCAGATAGAGATAACGGTTCTCGATGATCACCACGCCGACGAACAGGCGCAGATTGAACAACTGGTTCACGGCGAGGAAAATCGCCGCGAGCGTGAGCGCCACGAACACGCCCTTTACCCAGCCGGTGACTTCCCTGAAACGCGCTTCTTCCTCGATGGCGGGCTTGGCCCCGGTCGTGGCAAGCGGGACTACGGGCGCCTCGTTCAGGGGATTGGTGGCCTCGGGATCCCTGGTGTCGTTCATGGCTGACCTGCATGCGGGCTGAGCGGGGGAATGCGGCGGCGCGTGGCGCGCCTGACGCACACGCGAGCGGTCGCGAAGCATTGCCGCGCGCCACATGCGAAAGGAGCATGCGGCGCACGATCAGGGGAACGCGGCGGGAAATCCCGCCGCAAACGGCCTTCGATCAGTTCCAGATCGGATTCATGCCGGCGGCTTCGAGCGCATCGCGCCGCGCCTGCATCCAGCCCTCCTGGAAGGCCTCCTCATCGCTGACGCCCTCGGCGACGAACGCGTCCCAGGCAGCCTTCAGCACCTGCTGACGCGCGATCAGACCGTCGTTATGCGCCTGGTGATCCTCGGTCCAGACGCCGATCTCCTCGAAATAGCGGATCGCACCTTCATGATAGGGCACCACCCATTCGAATTGCTGGCGGTCGATATGCCAGCCGGAAATGCCGGGCGCCGCGCCGTCATAGACGGGGAAGAGCTCGACCATTGCCTTGGTCATGGCATAGACCTTGTCCGTTTCCGCATCCGCGTAGGAGAGCAGGATCGGATACGGGTAGTTCGGCCCCTCGTGCGGGTTGTCCTCGGAGAGGCCCGCACCGAGTGTCGCGCGGTTGGGCACGAAGAACGGCGCGGCGTCGTTCAGCCGGGCCCAGCCTTCCTCGTCGTCGAAGGGCAGGGTCGGCCAGACGAGACCACGGGGCGAGGCTTCGAGCTGGAAGGCCTGACCTGACGTCGTCACGGCGAAGGCCGCATCGGCCTGGTCGTTGATGATGCCTTCCCATGCGGCACCGAAGCCGGGGAATTCGACGCGCTCGACATCATCCCAGGTCAGGTCGGCGAAGCTGAGAATGGCGCCGATATTCTGGTTGAGCGAGGGCGAACCCACGACCCAGGCGACGCGCTTGCCTTCGAGATCCGCCACCGTCTCGATGTCGAGATCGCCGGCCGCGCCGATGGTGAGATTCGAATCGGCGTTCGAGGCGATCAGGACGCGCACTTCCTGCGGGCCCCAGGATGCCTCACCGAACTCGAACATGCCTTCCTGCGAGAAGAAGCTCGCGCCAAGCCCCGTCGCGGAGAAATCGACGCGCCCGTCGCGCAGCGGAATCTGGCGAGCGATGTCGTTGCGACCCGGCAGGATGCGCAGATTGACATCCAATTCGTTGCGCAATGCGCCGCCAATGGCCACGGACTGGTTGTAGCCGGCCGAACCGACATCATAGGCCGTCCAGGAAATTGTGTCGGGCAATCCGGACTGCGCCATGGCGGGCGCGCTCGTCATGGCGCCGGCAATGGCGATTGCGGCGGCGGAAGCAAGCAGGTTTCTGCGATCCAGCATCAGGGTTTCCTCCAGTTTCTTCATCGGAAAGCCGGGAGCGTTTCGCCCTCACGGCGCTACCGCGACATCGTCGCAACAAGACGACCCGGCGCGTGTTGTTTTTGACCTTGGGGAAATTCCTTCCCTTAGGTGAGTCCAGACTAAATGCGAAATCCTGTTTCGCAAGACAAAATACGCGTTCGCAGATCGGGCGTTCCTGCCCATAGAATATGGTCATCATGCCTATTATTTTCGCTGTGCGGAATATTGTTTCACATTTCTTGACGCTATTGCGGACAGGCACTAACGTCCAAACGCTTCAGCAGCAGCCTCAGGAGTCCGCTCGATGTCCGCCGCCACGCCGCAATCGCTCGCCCATGTCACCACGATCGATGCGATTCCGCAGGAAGGCGCGCGGGAAAGACCGGATGCGACGGCTTTCGTCCTCGGCGAGCGCCGTATCAGTTTCGCGCAATGGGAGCATTGCGTCGCGACCAGCGCCGTGCGGCTGCAGGAAGCGGGCCTGCGCCCCGGCGACCGGTTCGTGATTCTGGGCGAGAACGGCATCGTCCTGATCACATTGGCTCTCGCGGCGGCACGCGCAAAGGCCTGGCCGGTCATCCTCAATGCGCGCCTCTCCGAGCGCGAGATCGAAACGATTGCTCACCACGCACAGCCGCGCCTGATCGCCTTTGCCAACGACATCTCCCCGGATGCGGAGCGCCATGCCGGTGCTTTCGAGACCGAACACGTCACTTTCGAGGGCCTGCCGCCCTTTCGCCTCACCGTCGCGGCGGATTGCGAACCGGAACCCGTGCATGACGACCCCGCCCGCGATGTCGCTGCCATGATCTATACCTCGGGCACGACCGGCGCCCCCAAGGGCGTCATGCTCAGCCACGCGAATCTGATGCATGTCGCGCGCCATTCCGGTTATCTGCGCGGTCTGGCGCCGGGTGAGCGCGTCTATGGCTGCCTGCCGGTGAGCCATGTCTTCGGCCTCGCCTCGATGTTCCTCGGCTCGGCGCTCTATGGCGCAACGAATTACCTCGTGCCGCGTTTCGATCCCTCGGAAGCGCTGCGTCTGCTGCGCGACGAGGAACTCACCGTCTTCCAGGGCGTACCGGCCATGTTTGCGCGGCTGATCGAGCATGCGCGACAAACGGGCCGGCCGATCGAGGCGCCGGCCCTGCGCTACGCTTCCGCCGGCGGCTCGCCGCTCGACCTCGCGCTCAAGACGCGGGTTGAGGCGGCTTTGGGCGTGTCGCTGCATAACGGCTACGGCATGACGGAGCTTTCGCCGACCGTATCGCAGACGCGCATGGACGCCCCGCGCCGCGACGATGCCACGGGCCCGCTCCTGCCCGGGATCGAGGCGCGCACCGTCGATGGCGAAGGCGCCCCCCTTCCCGCCGGCGAGATTGGCACGCTACAGGTGCGCGGCCCGACCGTGATGCTCGGCTATTATCGCAACAAGGAACTCACCGACCGGGTGAAGAGCGCCGATGGCTGGTTCGATACCGGCGATCTCGCCCGTTTCGGCGAAGACGGCGCACTTTATATCGTGGGGCGCGCCAAGGACCTGATCATCCGCTCGGGCTTCAACGTCTATCCCGAGGAGATCGAAGGCGTGATCGCGAGCCATCCCGATGTGACGCTTGCCGCCGTGGTCGGCCGCAATGTCGAGGGCAACGAGGAAGTCTGGGCCTTCGTCCAGCTGCGGCCCGGCGCGGATTTCGACGAGCGGGAGATGCGCGCCTTCTGCGCCGAACGCATGGCGCCTTACAAGCGCCCCACCCGCATCATCGCGCTGCCGACACTACCCGCCTCCTCGACCGGCAAGGTCCAGAAGGCGAAGCTGCGCGAGGAAGCCGCCTCCATCGCCGTGGAGCAGGCTGAGGCGGTCTGACCCGCGATCGGGAAGCCTCGCGCCGCGCCCGATGAAGGCGCAGCGCGTGGCCCTTCACGCCGCCGCCATCTTCGCATGCGCACCCGGCACCGCCGCGAGCAGCGCGCGGGTATAGGGGTGCTTCGGATTCTCGAAGAGCCTGGCCGTCCGCTCGAGCTCGACGATCTCGCCCCGTTGCATCACCGCGATCCGGTCGCAGACCTGCGCCGCCACGCGCAGATCGTGGGTGACGAAGAGGATGGCCAGCCCCAGCCGCTTCTGCAGGTCCTGGATCAGATCGAGGATCTGCGCCTGCACCGAGACATCGAGCGCCGAGACGGGCTCATCCGCCACCAGCACGTCCGGATCGAGGGCAAGCGCACGGGCAATCCCGATGCGCTGGCGCTGGCCGCCGGAGAATTCGTGCGGATAGCGCTCGGCCGATGACGCGCCGAGCCCGACCAGTTCGAGCAATTCGCGCGCCCGCTTCTCGGCATCCACGCGCGGCACACCCTGCGCCTCCGGCCCCTCGGCAATGATCCGCCCGGCGGTGCGGCGGGGGTTGAGCGAGGCGTAAGGATCCTGGAAGACCATCTGGATGCGCTTGCGCAAGGGCCGCAACTGGCGCGGCGGCACGCCGTGGAATTCGGTATCGCCCACCTTGATGAAGCCGTCATCAGGCTCGGTCAGGCGCATGATGCAGCGCCCGACCGTGGACTTGCCGGAGCCGGATTCGCCCACGAGCCCGAGCGTCTCGCCGCGTTTGATGGTAAATTCAACATCCTTCGCCGCGACCACCTTGCGCGCGCTCCCACTGAAGAAGCCGCGCCCGCCATAGGTCTTGTGCAGATTGCGCACGATCAGCGCATCCGGCTCGCCCGAGAGATCCTTGGGCGGCGGTGGCGTCAGCGAGGGCACGGCGGCGAGAAGGCGTTTCGTATAGTCATGCGTGGGATTTTCCAGGACGTCCTGCGCCCGCCCGCTCTCGACGCACAGACCGTTCTGCAGCACGGCAACATCATCGGCGATCTCGGCCACCACGCCGAAATCGTGGGTGATGAACAAAACCGCTGTCCCGTGCTTGTGACGCAATTCATCCACCAGCTTGAGGATCTGCGCCTGCGTCGTCACGTCGAGCGCCGTGGTCGGCTCGTCGGCGATGAGGAGCCTGGGCTCCAGCGCGAGCGCCACGGCGATCATCACCCGCTGGCGCTGACCGCCGGAGAGTTCATGCGGAAACGCCCGCGCGATATGTTTCGGATCGGGCAGCCCGACTTCCTCGAGCAATTCGAAAGTGCGCCGCATGCGTTTCTGCGCATCGAACATGCGATGCGATTCGAAGGTCTCGAGGATCTGGTCGGAAATCCGCATGACCGGATTGAGCGAGGTCATCGGCTCCTGGAAGATCATGCCGACATCGCGTCCGCGCAGCTTGCGCATCTCGCCGTCAGAGAGCCCGATCAGCTCACGCCCGGCAAGCCTGATCGAGCCGCCCGCCGGCTTCACGGCACTGGGCAGGAGCCCGATCACGGCATGCGCCGTCATCGATTTCCCCGAGCCCGATTCGCCCACGACACACAAGGTCTCGCCGGCATCAATCGACAGGCTGAGCCCCTGCACCGCATGGGCGCGATCGGCGAGTTTCGGAAGAGCGAGGGAGAGATTGTCGATTGCCAGGACGCTCATCAGCCACCCTCCCGCGAGAGACGCGGATTGAGCGCGTCGTTGAGCCCCTCACCCACCAGATTGAGAGCGAGCACCGTGAGGAAGATCGCAACACCGGGGAAGAAGCTGATCCACCAGGCCTCGATCAGGCGCGTGCGGCCCGCACCGATCATGTAGCCCCAGGTCATCATGTTGGGATCGCCCAGCCCGAGGAAGGAGAGCGCCGATTCGAGCAGGATCGCCGAGGCGACCATGATCGAGGCCATCACCGTGATCGGCGCGATCGTATTGGGCAGAACCTGGGTCAGGATGATGCGCGAGGTCGTTTGGCCGATCACGATCGAGGCCTGCACATATTCGCGTGTCCGCAACGACAACACCTCCCCGCGCACGAGTCGCGCCACCGGGGGCCAGGAGACGATGGCGATGGCGAGCACGATCGAAAAAAGCGAGGGCTGCAGGATCGCCACGATGACGATGGCGAGCGCGAAGGCGGGTATGGTCTGGAAGAATTCGGTGAAGCGCATCAGCGCGTCATCGATCAGCCCGCCGAAATATCCCGCGAGCGCGCCGATCGGAATTCCGATGGCCAGCGCCGTCAGGGTCGAGACCAGCCCGATGATCAGCGAGACGCGGGCCCCATGCATGATCCCGGAGGCAACGTCGCGCCCCAGCGCATCGGTGCCGAGCCAGAATCCGCCCGGCGACATCGGCGGCAGGAACGGACGCGTCACCATCCGCCACGGCGAGGTCGGATAAAGCAGTGGGGCGAGGATCGCCGCTGCGAGGATGATCGCCAGGATGATCAGGCCGACCACCGCGCCCTTGTTGCGGGCAAAGCGCTTGAAGAATGCCTTCATCGTCCCACCTCGATGCGCGGATCAGCCACGCGATAGACGACGTCCGTGATCAGGTTGAACAAAACCACCATGGCCGAGGAGACGAAGAACACGCCGAGCAGCACCTGATAGTCACGCTGCGCCAGCGCCTCGAACATCAGCCGACCGATCCCCGGCCAGCCGAACACCGTCTCGGTCAGCACCGCACCGCCGACGATCTGACCGGCCTGGAGGCCGGCCAGCGTCACCACCGGCAGGATGGCGTTGCGGGCGATATGCCGACGCACGATGCGTCCTTCCGGAACGCCCTTGGCGCGCGCGGTCTTGACGAAATCGGAGCCCGCGATCTCCAGCATCGAGGCACGCATCATGCGCGTATAGAGCGCGGTGAAGAACAGCCCCAGCGTCGCTGCGGGCAGGATCAGATGCATCCCCACATCCAGCGCGTGGCGCAGGCCCGTATAGCCCGCGCCGATCGTGCGAAAACCCGTATTGGGCAGCCAGCCGAGCCAGAGCGCGAAGATGATCTGGCTCATCAGCGCGATCCAGAACAACGGCGTCGCATAGAAGAACAGCGCCCCGGTCGTGATCGCCGTATCGGACCATTTCCCGACCCGGCGCGCGGCGAGGATGCCGAAGATGATGCCAAGGGTCAGCGAGAAGATGAAGGCCGCACCGGTGAGCAGCAGCGTCGCCGGCAGGCGCTCCATGATCAGTTCGAGCACCGGGCGTCCCTGGCGATAGGAGAAACCGAGATCGAGCGTGACGATATCGGTCAGATAGATCCAGAGCTGCGTCATGATCGGCTGGTCGAGGCCGAACTGCTCGCGCAATTGGCGGATGAATTCTTCATCCGCAGCCCCCGCTTCACCGGCGAGCACCGAAGCCGGATCACCGGGCGCTGCGCGGATCAGGAAGAAGTTCATGGTCGCGATGGCGATCAGGACGATGACGCCCTTGACCAGCCGCCCCGCGATGAATCGCAAAAGTGGCATCTGTCACCCACGCTGATTGAAGCCGGTAGCGCCGCAATGACGGCGTTCAGGAAACGCTTCCGGGGCGATTGCGGCCCCGGAAGCTTTACGCAATCAGCCGCTTACTGCTGCAGCCAGGCATCGCGGAAGGTGTCGTTGACACCGATCGCCGTGGTGATGAAATCCTGCAGATCGCAGCGATAGACGGTGGGGAAGTCCATCTCGATCATCCACAGCACCGGCAACTCATCGACAAGGATCTCCTGCACCTCCTGATAGAGCGCAGGACGTTCCTCGGACGGCGCATTGGCCGCCTCGGCAAAGAGCCGGTCGACCTCCTCGTTGGCGTAACCCATCACGTTGGAGAACGGGTTGCCCTCGACGATGTTGCTCGACACGTAGGAACGCGCCACGCCCAGCGCCGGATCGCCGTACTGATAGAGGAAGTTGTGCGTCATCTCGAAGTTGAAGCTTCCCAAACGCTCAGTCCAGCCGGGAACATCGGTGGTGACCAGGTTCACGTTGATGCCCACGTCTTCCAGATCCTGGCGCGTGGCTTCCGCCCAGCGCGTCCAGGTCTCGCCATAGGGCAGGACCATGAAGTCGAGGGTTTCGCCGTCATAGCCCGATTCCGCGATCAGTTCGCGCGCGCGATCCCGATCGTAGTTGTATTCGGGCAGATCGTCGGAATGGAACAGGGTGCGCGATGAGATCGGGCTGTTGGCGACCGTGCCGTAGCCGGACCAGACCACCTCCTGCGCAAATTCCCGGTCGATCGCATACATCATCGCCTGCCGGAAGCTCTTCTCCGCAAGCGCGCCTTCACGCACATTGAGCGCGATCCAGGCATGCGGGGAGAACATTTCCCAGCCATCCGTCGTGACGCAGACATTGTCCTGTTCCGCGAGGCGCGGCACATCGAAGATCTCGACCGAACCGCCGGTCAGAACGTCGATATCCCCGGTCTCGAAGGCAACCGCGCGCGAGGCGGCGTCGGGAATGAAGCGGTAAAAGACCTCGTCAATATAGGGTTGGCCCTCGAGGTAGTAATCCTCGTTGCGCTCGAGATGCACGTAGGAACCGCTCTCCCATTCGACGAACTTCATCGGCCCGGTGCCGATCGGTGTCGCATTCATCTCGTTGGCCCGGTAATCCGTGCCCTCGTAGATGTGGGCCGGGATGATCGGCGTGGTGCCGACCTCGAAGCTCAGCATGATCGGCTCGAAGGGCTCGTTGAGCGTGATCGTGACCTCGTAATCGCCCGTCTTCTCGATGGAGGCGACCTGCGCATCGACTGTCGGGCGCCAGCGCGGATGCACCTCGCGCAGGAAGACGTCGAGCGAGAAGACGACGTCATCGGCGGTAAACGGCTCGCCGTCATGCCACAGCACGCCCTCGCGCAGCTTGAAAGTGTAGACGAGCTGGTCGTCCGAGATCTCCCAGCTCTCCGCGAGCGAGGGCTGCGGCGTCAGATCGGTATCGTAGCGCAGGAGCGATTCGTAGATATCGCCCGCGATCATCTGGGTGGGGCCGTTCTGGAACAGGCCGAGCATCAGGCTCGGGGGCTCCGGGGTGACGGCGAGCTGCACGGTTCCACCGCTTTGCGGCTGGGCCTTGGCGTCCTGCGGCTGCATCGCAACGACGCCGGCGCTCAAGAGGAGCGCCAACGCAGTCGTGGCGAGCGCACGCCCTGTCTTTTTCTGGATCATGATCGTCCCTCTGTTCTCTGGACTCGTTTTTGGCTTTCGCGGGCTTCTTGCGGCCCTGGATGTCGCGGATGGTTCAAGCCATCCGCCACCTGTCCTGATTAGAGAGATTTCGCTTCCGTGCGTCAAATGATGACGATAAGTCAGGCTCCCGTCGGCATTGATGGCAAAACCATGTCAATCCAATGGAATGGAAGGAACGTCAGGCCTGAACAGGCCCGATTTCACACTCGTCTTGCATGAAAACCAAAAGCGGGATGGGCATCCGTGCACGTTTTTGCATCATGCCGAAATATGAAGCAACACCTCACGGTCATGCGCCGCCGCGCGATGCTCGAACAGGTAGATACCCTGCCACGTACCGAGTGCGAGCTTGCCGTCCATGATCGGGATCGACAGCGATGTCTGCGTCAGCGCCGCCTTGATATGGGCCGGCATGTCATCGGGGCCCTCAATGCTGTGCACCACCCATTCCATCCCCTCGGGCACGAGGCGGGCGAAGAATTCCTGCAGATCGGCGCGGACATCCGGATCCGCATTCTCCTGGATCAGCAGCGAGCATGAGGTATGGCGCACGAACAGCGTCAACAGGCCGGTCTCGATACCGCTTTCGCGCACGAAGAGCGAGACGATCGGCGTGAACTCGGTGAGCCCCGGCCCGTCGCTGCGAATCGTCAGGCTCGTCTGTTTGCTCTTGCCGGGTGCACTCACATCGCCCTCCCCTTATGCGCCCTTATTCGCGCGCGGCGAGCACCCGGATCGGGCGCATCATGTCATCATCCTCATGCTCGAGGATATGGCAATGGATCACGTAGAGCCCTTCGAATCCATACCATTCCATCGCAATCCGGGTGACATGGTCGAACGGTGCGAGCGCCACATCCTTGGGGCCGTGCTCAACGGGCGGCGCGGGAATCGCACCATCCATGTCAAGATAGCTCTCCAGCGGCGCGAGCGTGCCGGCATCGCGGTCGGCGATGTAATCCTCGACCCCGTTTTCGCGGAAGGGGATGCGCTCGACGATGCGGTAGCTGATCAGATGCACGTGGATGGGATGGGCTTCATCGGTCAGATTGATCAGGTTCCAGATCTCGGTATCACCCAGATGCGGCTCGATCGAGACCGGGGCGTCGAAGCCCTTGTTTTCGAGGAGAAACTTGAAGCCCTCCGGATTGTCGAGGGTGATGTCACGCGTCACCGTGGCCGCAGCCAGAAGCCGCGCGGTCTCGCCCTCGTCTGCCACCGGATTGGCCGGGATACGGCTGGTATCGGGCTCTGACACGCTTTCACTGACGCGAAACTGCATCAGATGCGGCAGTTCCGTATCGCCGGAGCGGGTATCCTGCTCACGCTGCGGGCCGAAGCAGGAGGTCGTATTCCGGAGCGTGATCTCTTCCCCCGCCATGTCCGAGAAATCGATGATCACGTCCGCGCGCTCCGCCGGGGCGAGCAGGAGTTCATCCGTCTCCACCGTCTCGTCGAGGAAGCCGTCATCGACCCCGATCACCGACATCTTCGCCCCATTCGACAAGGCCAGCCGCATGATGCGGAAATTGGCGCCGTTGAGGATGCGGAAGCGATAGCGGCGCGGCTCGATCTCCTGGTAGGGAAACACCGTGCCGTTCACGATGCCGAAATTGCGGCAAACCCCATCATAGACGAGGCTGCCATCCTCGGCGAAATTGCGATCCTGCAGGACGAGCGGGATTTCGTAATCCCCCGAAGGCAGGCCGAGTGCGGCCTCTCTCTCCTGATTGCGCAACAGATAGAAACCCTGCAGCCCGGCATAGACATTGAGGCGCGTATTGCCCATGGCGTGGTCGTGATACCAGAACATCGCGCCGTCGCCCTGGTGGTCGAGATTGGGATACTCGTAGAGCGCCGCCTCGCCCGGATCCCACATCCACTCCGGATAGCCGTCATGCACGCTCGGCGTGATCCCGCCATGCAGATGCACCACCGTGCGCACCACCTTGTCCGGCACATGATGGCCGATCGTGACGGGCAGCCAGTCGGGATATTCCTCCGGCAGCGCATTCACCCAATTCACCGCGATAGGCTGGTCGACCGGGATGTCGAAGGTGGGCCCCGGCCAGATCCCGTCATAGGCGAAGACGGGCGTCGGCGGCAGATCGCGATGCACCTTCTGCGAGACCATCTTCATGGTGACCTCGTAGAGCGGCTTCCCCTCATGCTCCCCCACCGGTTGCGCCCGCGGCGGGATCGTCAGCGGATCAACGAAAGGCGCGAGCGCATCCTGCGGCAGAGCCGGGCGCTCGGTCACGGAGGTATCCGACGCGCCATGGCTGTGGCCGTGGCTGTGCTGCGCCTGGGCGGGCGCGATGGCGAGGGTGGCGAGGGCTGCGGTGGCGAGGAGGACAGGGGAAAACGATCGGGGCATCATCGACTCCGTAAAAATCGCTCATGGAAAACAGGGGCCGAATCGCCCGCGCAAACATTCTATGACGAATGACTACGCTATTGGAAATAGTGGCAGCCCCCTCACCCCACCCGCTCCCTGAAAAACCCGTCCACCCGCGTCAGCGCTTCTTCGGAGAGCGCGATCCCGAAGCGTTGGAACATGTGGCAGCCGCCGGGATAGATGGCGAGGTCGACGGGGACGTTCGCGGTGGCGAGGCGGGTGGCGAGGAAGAGGCTGTCGTCGAGGAGCGGGTCGCGGGTGCCGATGCTCACCAGTACCGGCGGCAGGCCCGCGAGATCAGCCAGAAGCGGCGAGAGATCCGGGTCGGCGCGGTCGTGATCGCCGCAGAGATTCTGCGCGAAGATGGTGATGTCGCGGGCGTTCAGGATCAGCTTCTCCGACCCCCAGTTGCGCACGCTCGGCGTCAGGGCGAGATCGTAGCAGCCGGCGAAGAGGTTGGCGCCGGCAAAGGGCGTGAGCCCGTGGCGGTCGCGCAGGCGCAGCATGGTGACGAGGGCGAGATGCGCGCCAGCGGATTCGCCGCCGATCATCAGCACCTGCGTGCCGAACAGGCCCTGCGCCTCGCGCACGAGCCAGAGCGCCGCCGCCTCGCAATCATCGGGAGCCGCGGGATAGGGGTTTTCGGGGGCCAGCCGGTAACGCACGGAAACCGTGGCGACGCCAAGTTCCGCAAGCCGCTCGAATTCCGGATCCTGCTCGTCAGGCGAACCCCAGCTCCAGCCGCCGCCATGAATATGCAGGTAGACGGCGCGGGTCTCGTCGGGTGCAAGAATGCGCAGATCGATCGGCCCGGCCGGGCCGTCGATCTCGATCCAGCGGGCGCGCGGGGAATGCGGCAGGGCGGGAAACGGCCCGCGCCCCTCGCGCCGCGCCTTGCGCACCACATCGATGGGAAACGACCACTGGTCGGGCAGGGCCGAGAGCTTTTCGACGATCTCCGCGTTGAGCGCGCGGGTTTCAGGCGCGATGGCCTCGTCCTTGAACAATGCCGGATCGATCATCAGACACCCTCCCCGCCTGCTGAGCGTTTGGCCTCAATGCTCTCCCACACATCCACCGCGAGATCCGGGCCGCCGAGATTGGCGATGGCGCGGATACCCGTGGGCGAAGTGACGTTGATCTCGGTGAGATTGCCGTCGATCACGTCGATGCCGACGAGAATCAGGCCCATATCGCGCAGATGCGGGCCGATCCTTGCGCAGATCTCGCGTTCACGGGGCGTGAACTGCGTCGTCGTCGCCGCGCCGCCGCGCACCATGTTGGAGCGGATATCGCCGACTGCCGGCACCCGGTTGATGGCGCCGCGCGCCTCGCCATCGACGAGGATGATGCGCTTGTCGCCCTCGGTAATCTGCGGAAGGAAGCGCTGGATCACCCAGGGCTCGCGGAAGGTGACGGCGAACATGTCGAACAGCGAGCCGAAATTCGGATCATCCGGCATCAGCCGCACGACCGCAGCGCCGCCATGGCCGTGCAGCGGCTTCATCACCACCGCGCCGTGTTCCTTGCGGAAATCCTGAATCTCGTCCTTGTCGCGGCTGATCAGGGTCGGCGGCATCAGTTCGGGGAAGAGTGTGACGAAGATTTTTTCCGGCGCATTGCGCACGTTGGCGGGATCGTTCACCACCAGCGTGCGCGGATGGATGCGCTCGAGCAGATGCGTCGCCGTGATATAGGAGAGATCAAAGGGCGGATCCTGGCGCATCAGCACCACATCCATCGCATCGAGCGGCGTGCGCACGCGCGGCCCGAGCTCCGCATGCTCGCCCTGCACATCCTTGACACTCAGAATCTGCAACCCGGCCACGACCTGCCCGTCGCGCATGGAAAGGTGATCAGGCGTGTAATAGTGCAGCTCATGCCCGCGCCTTTGCGCTTCGAGCAGGAGCGCGAATGTCGTATCGCCGGCGATCCTGATCGCGTCGATCGGATCCATCTGCACTGCAACCTTGAGACTCATCATCAATCTCCCGCATCAACCCGCCGGACCTTAAGCCTGCGACACGGAAACACAAGATGCGTGCCGTTTCGCAACTGCGCAGGGCGGGTGTGGGAATCAGACAGGGGATCGTGCATGCTGGACATTCTGCGCAGCCGGACCAGCGCGCCATCCGGCGTTTTCGTCCGCCGGCTGCCTCGTTTCTCCAAAGCGCGGAACGTATTGCATCCGGATCGATTTCATCTGCACGACATGATCTGCCTGACAGTACCCGCCCCGTGAGCGATCAAGATGCCGAATGGCAATGGCCGAAATCCCGATGACGATTCGATCCGTGAGCGTTCACGGCGCGTCCTGTTCATCTGCAACAAGACCAGCGGAAAGGCCGCCGAGGCGAAGGACGAAGCCGTCGCGCATCTGAGCCGTCATGAGCATATAATGCTGACGATCGCCGACTGCCCGGATCGCTCACGTCTTTCGGATTTCATCATCGACCAGAAGAAAAGCTGCGATCTCGTGGTTCTGGGCGGGGGTGACGGAACTATCAACGCAGCAGCGCGCGGCCTCATCGCCGCGCAGGTACCGCTCGGCATCATTCCCCTCGGCACGGCCAACGACCTCGCCCGCACGCTGGGCATTCCCGAGGACCTGCAACAGGCGACGGACATCATCGCAAACGGAATCGAACGACGCATTGATCTCGGCGAGATCAACGGCATCCCCTTCTTCAATGTCGCGAGTATCGGCCTCTCGACGGATCTTGCGATGCAATTGTCGTCGGGCATCAAGAAGCGCTTCGGCAAGATCGGCTATGTCTTCGCCGCCATTTCGTCGATGTTCCGGGCGCGCAGCTTTCACGCCACGATCGAATCGCAAGCGGGAACGGTCGATGTGCGCACGTTTCAGATCGCTGTCGGAAACGGACTTTTCTACGGGGGCGGCATGGCGATCGAGCAGAATGCGAAGATCGACGACGGCACCCTCGACCTCTACAGCCTCGAACTCGGCGGCGCCTGGAAGCTGGCGCTGGTCGCCCCTTCCCTGCGCACCGGCGATCATCAGGCCGTGCCGGAAATCCGCGCCGAATCCGGTACGTGTTTCAAGGTGCGGACCCGCCGGCGCCGCCCGATCAACGCAGATGGCGAAATCCTTGCGCGCACCCCGGCGGAATTTCGCATCCTGCCCAGGGCCATCGCAGTGATGACGGCGGTTGATGCGCCCGGCATCACGGGCGCTGACGGCGCGGCAGTGTAATGGTCGCGAAGGCAGCCGGCCCGGTACCGACAAACCGGCACATACGCAGGCCCGCCCTCACTCCGCCGCCTGCACCCCCGCAGCGCGATTGTCGATGATCCGCGTCTGCGCACTGCCCTCCCCCGCGATCTCGTGCAGCGCCTTGATCAGGAGGTTTTGAGCGACGCGCGCGCGATAAGCGGCGCTGGCGCGATGGTCGTCCATCGGGGTGTAATCGCGGGCAAGCGCCGCGCGGGCCGCCTGCCATGTGGCCGGATCGTCGAGATCGGCACCGATCAGGGCCGCCTCCGTCGCGCCCGCGCGTCTGGGCGTCGCGGCCATGCCGCCATAGGCGATGCGCGCCGCACTGACGCGCCGCCCGTCGCAGGCGATGCGGAAGGCGCCCATCACGGCGGAGATATCCTCGTCGAAGCGCTTCGACACCTTCAGGCAGCGAAAGGCGTGATCCCGCAGCAAGGGCGGCAGCGCGACCTTCCAGACGAATTCGCCGGGGCGGCGGTCCTGCTTGCCGTAATCGATGAAATAATCCTCAAGCGGCATGGCGCGGGTGCCCTGCGCGCTGCGCAGATGCAGCTTCGCCCCCCAGGCGATCATGGCCGGGGCGAGATCGCCGATCGGCGAGCCGTTGGCGATATTGCCGCCGACCGTACCGGAAGCGCGCACCTGGGCCGAGCCGAAACGGCGCATCAATTCGCCGAGATCGGGATCGAGCCGCGCCAGTGCCGGATGCGCGCGGGCATGGCTGACCATGGCGCCGATGGCGAGACCCGCCTCCCCTTCCTCCAGCGCAGCCAGTTCGCTGACGCGTCCCAGCCAGATGATCTTCTCGATCTCGCGCAGCGACTTGGTCAGCCACAGACCGACATCTGTCGAGCCGGCGAGCAGCGTCGCGTCGGGATGGGCGGCGCAGAGCGCTTCGAGCGAAGCGAGATTCGCGGGCGCGGCGAAGAACGTCGCATCATCGCCGATGAACACGTCCCCCCCGTCATCGAGCGCCGAGAGCGCCGCTGCGCGATCGGCGCGGCTGGCGGAGAAAGCCGTCGCGGAAGATTCCGCGCTGGCAGCCCGCGCCGCGTCGCGGATCGGGCGATAGCCGGTGCAGCGGCACAGATTGCCCGCGAGCGCATCATCGATCATCGCCTTGTCGAGCGGGCGCGGCCCCTCCTCATGCAGGACGAACAGGCTCATCACGATGCCCGGCGTACAGAAGCCGCATTGCGAGCCGTGATGGGCGACCATCGCGTCCTGGACCGGATGCAGCGCGCCGCCCTGTGCAAGATCTTCGACCGTGACGAGATCCGCCCCGTCGATCTGGCCGAGCAGCAGGATGCAGGCGTTGACCGGCTCGTAGACGAGCCGCCCGTCCCGCATCCGTCCGAGCGCGACAGTGCAGGCGCCGCAATCGCCCTCCCCGCAGCCCTCCTTGGTGCCGAGCGCGCGCATCTGCTCGCGCAGATAATCGAGCAGCGTGGTGCGCGGATGGAATTCGGCAACTTCGCAGGGCACGCCGTTGCGGGTGAAGCGGATCGCCTGGCGTGAACCATTCGCCTGCACTGCTGTTTCCTGACCCGCCATGATGCGCCACCATTCCCCGTTCCTGATCCTCTCCGGGTGATGATGGGGCAGGAAATCGCTGCTGCCAACGGGGCGGTGGTTCTTTCCGCTGGGGAACACGCGCAACCCAAGAAAAAGGCGCGGAGCCGCATGGTGCTCCGCGCTTGGCTTCGGGTCGAAAAAGGCTTGCTGCTCAGGCCGCAACGCGATCGAGGAAGACGTCGATTTCCTTCTGCAGGCTCGCGGTGAGCTTGTCGGCCGATTCGGAGGCCTCGCGAACGGTGTCGGCGGAACCGCTGGTTCGCTCGGCGGCGGCGGCGACCTTGCCCAGCCCCTGGGTGACGCCTTCGGTCCCCTTCGCCGCATGCTGAACATTGCGGGAAATTTCCGAAGTCGCCGCGCCCTGCTGGGTCATGGCCGAGGCGATGGTCACGGTGGCGCTGTTGATCTCGCGCATGCGCTCGGTGATCTGCTGGATCGCGTTGACGGCGCTGCCCGTCGAGGTCTGGATGCCGGCGATCTGCTTGGCGATCTCCTCGGTGGCATTCGCCGTCTGGGTGGCGAGCGTCTTCACTTCTGCGGCGACCACGGCAAAGCCCTTGCCCGCCTCCCCCGCGCGCGCCGCCTCGATGGTGGCGTTGAGGGCGAGCAGGTTGGTCTGATCGGCAATCGAGCGGATCAGATCGACCACATCGCCGATACGCTGGGCCGCCTCGGCCAGGCCCGAGATCTGCGTGTTGGTGGCTTCGGTATCGCTCAGCCCCTGCTCCACGACCTCGCGTGCCCGTTCCAGCTGGCCGGAGATCTCCGAGATGGAGGCGGAAAGCTCCTCCGCCGCGCTCGCGACGGTACCGACATTCGAGGCCGTTTCCTGCGATCCGCCGGTGGCGTTGTTGATCGCTTCGGCGGAATCGGAGGCAACCTCCGTGAGATCCGCGGCGCGCTCGCGCAGGCTCGCCATATTGCCGGTCAACTCACCCAGCTTCGCGGCGGCGTTGCGACGGAAATCCTCGATCGCCGCATCACGCCGGGCCCGCAGCTCCTGCGTGCGCGCCTCCGCCTCCTCGCGCTCCTTGCGGATCGCGGCGCCGGTGGCGCTGTTGTCGCGCAGGATTTCAAGGGCGCGGGCGACATCGCCGATCTCGTCGCCACGCTCACGATGCGGGATCGGCGTGTCGAGATCGTTCTCGGCCAGTGCGGTGACCCGATGCGAGATCTGGTTGAGCGGGCGGAACAGACGCTTTGCGGCATAGGCAGCAGCCCCGGTCACGACGAGGGCGAGCACAAAGGCGGCGATCAGCATGGTACGCGTCGCGCTCGCCTGGGCCGCGAGAAGCGACTCGACATGCAGGCCGATGAACAGGATGCCGTTCACCGCGCCGCTCTGTGCATCGACAGTCGGATGGTAGACGGTGACGTAATCACGCCCGAACAGGGTGGCGGGTCCGACATAGGTCTCGCCCGCGCGCACGACCTCCTGGGCCGGGTGGCCGGGATCGAGATAAGTGCCGAAGGCGCGCTCGCCATTCTCCTTCCGCAGGTTGGTGGAGCGGCGGATGAAATTGTTCTCGGACGGATCCATGGCGAAGACGGTGGCGACGCCGCCGGTCAGGACCGAGGTCATGTCGACGATCGAATGGTCATCGAAATCGATCAGCGAAGGGCTGACGGCCCGTTCGACGACACCATCGCGAATGTCGACCTGGGCTCCGGGGAAATGATCCTCGAAAACGACCCCGAGCGTGCGGATATGATCGCGCCCGGTTTCGTATTCACGCGTCTCCAGCTGCTGCGAGAGCTCGACGGATGTCGCAAAGAACATGCCGCCAGCGGTGACGAAGACCGCGACGACGACCAACGCGACGATCCGCGACGCGAGTTTCATTTTGCTCAACATGGACTTTCCTCGATCAGCCACACTAAAAAAACGGGAAAATTTTGTTTATTTTTATTTTTATTCATAAATTTTCCCACTTCAGCAACCAAATCTACAATCTCCCGCTTAAAAATACGTAAAACAGCAGTAGATATCACTCAAAATGCAACTTGCTTGCGATCATGCAATCGAAGCGTTGCCGATTCATCGATCGACAGGTGCGCTATCGCACATTATTTCACGAACCATGGGCTCTTGAGCCCGCGCAGTCCGATGAGGCCTGATGAGCCGTTTTGACTTGCTTGCGCCCGCATGATCGCGCCGTCATGCCGTGCGCCTGCGCGCCAGATCGACAATTCAGCGCTGCGTGTTCCAACCGGGATGATACTGCCGTGATCGACGATATTCCGTTTCTCGACGACGAAACCCGCCCCCGCGCGCCCGCCATACCCGATGCCACCGAAGCGGACCGGGCGCATGGCCGGCGGCTTTCCCTGTTTCACCGATTTCATCTGCAGCAAATGGCAACGATCGCCCGGGCAATCAGCGCGCTCGAACAAGGCACCGGCGATGCCGCAGCGCTCGCGCGCGAGATCGGCGACATGGCGATGCTGGACAACTTCCGCCGCGTCGGCACCCTTTGCGGGCAGGAATGCCAGATGCTCACCCTGCACCACACCATCGAGGATCAGGAGATCTTCCCCCGCCTGCGGGAGCAGAGCGCGGGGTTGAGAGCCGTGATCGACCGGCTCTCGCAGGAGCACGAAATCGTCCACACCCTGCTCGAACGCCTCGAACAGGCGGCCATTGCCATCATGCGCACGCCTTCGCCGCAGGCGCTGAAGGATGTCCGCGCCGTATTCGACGCGTTGCACGCGGTCGTCGCCTCGCATTTCGGCTATGAGGAAAATGAGCTTGCCGAGGCTTTGGGCTATTATCGCGTTCCGCTCTGAGAGGCCGCTCAGCCCCCGGAAGGCTGGCCCATCGAGGGCGCGCGGGCCATCAGGCAGAGGATTTCGAGCGCCATCTGTGCCGCGACATGCGCGGTGTTGCTGGTCGCATCATATTGCGGCGCCACCTCGACCACGTCGCCGCCAATGACGTCGAGCCCCGCAAAGCCGCGCATCATGGCCAGTACCTCGCGCGGCGTCAGCCCGCCAACTTCCGGCGTGCCGGTCCCCGGCGCGAAGGCGGGGTCGATCGAATCGATGTCGAAACTGACATAGACCGGCCCGTCCCCGACGACCTCACGCGCCTGGCGGATCACCTCCGGAATGCCGAGCGCGTCGACCTCCTCGGCATGGATGACGCGCATGCCGGATTCGTAGGAGAATTCCCACAGCCATTCGGCTGCGCCGCGAATGCCGATCTGGACGGTGCGCTCGGGATCGAGCACGCCATCAAGAACCGCCCGGCGGAACGGGCCGCCATGGTGGAACTTGGCGCCCTCGAATTCACCGGAGGTGTCGCAATGCGCGTCGATATGGATCATGCCGAGCGGGCGGTCGCGCCCCAGCGCCTTCAGGATCGGCAGGGTGATCGAATGATCGCCACCCACGGCGAGATGCCGCACGCCGGCATCGGCGATCGCCATGAAGCAGGCCTCGATATCGGCATGGCATTGCTCAAGGGAGAAGCGACTCTGCAGCGGCACATCGCCGATATCCGCGACACGCAATTCATGCACCGGCAGCGCCTTGAAGACATGCTCGTAGGGCCCGACCCGCTCGATATTGCGCACGGCACGCGGGCCGAAGCGGGAGCCGTTGCGGTTCGTCACGCCGAGATCCATCGGCACGCCGACGAGCGCCACATCGAGATCGGCATAGCCCGCGCGCGCGGCGTCCGGGCGATAGGGCGCATCCAGGAGCGTGCCCGGATTCATGAAAGGCCAGGCGCGATTTTCGCCGTCACGAAACTGGGTATCGGCGACGCGGCGAAAATCGGGATCGAAAATATCCCCGCCCTTCGCGTTGGCGTAGCGGGCGCGCAAGGCTTCGAGCTTATCGCGATTCATCGGCTGACTCCCCTGAATTCACGCCGTAACACCGCCTCGTGCGCCCGGCGCAGGCTGGTGCACCCTCACTGGGAGAACACCTGTCGAAGCCGCATCATCCCGCGAATCCGCCTGCCGGTGAATGCGCGGGACTGCCTGATCGGCCTTGTCGGAAATCGGCTTTGCCCGGATTGCCGTGCGGCGCATCCCGCTGCCGGGGAATCAGCTTCCCTTCTGCACGGATTCCACTGCCTGGGCGAGGAGCGCCACCATCTGGCTGCGGATTTCCTGATCGCTCACCGAGGCGTCGAGATCGCCGCGCACCTTGCGGAAGACGTCTTCGTCACCCGGCTCCTCGAAATCGGCGAGCACGACGCTCTTGGCGTATTCCTCGGCCTCAGCGCCGCTCTTGCCGAGCTTCTCGGCGGCCCAGAGACCCAGAAGCTTGTTGCGGCGGGCCATCGCCTTGAAGCGCAGTTCCTCGTCATGCGCGAACTTGTTCTCGAAGGCATCCTTGCGGTCGTCGAATGTGGTCATTGTCTGCTCGTTGGTTCGGGCTCGATGCGGCGGCTGCGAACGCCACCCGTGTGGAATCGGGTATAGCCCCCCCTGCCCGGCCACGCCACCCGTGTCGTTGCGGATGGGCGCTGATTCCCGACAATCCGCCGCGCAGTGCGAAAGCTTCGTTGTGCATTGCCGTGCGATCAGATAGGTTGCGCGCCAGCGGGCGGCCCCGAGCCGTTCGACCGCGCCGGAATTTCGCCCCGCGCAGCCGATCGTGACCAGGAGCCGCTTTTCCGTCCATGGACTTCAACAAAACACGGTATACGCTCATGAATCGCCGCCGTCGCATATACGAGGGCAAGGCCAAGGTCCTTTTCGAGGGGCCCGAACCCGGAACGCTCATCCAGCACTTCAAGGACGACGCCACCGCCTTCAATGCCAAGAAACACGAAATCGTCGACGGGAAAGGCGTCCTGAACAACCGTATCAGCGAGTTCGTCTTCCAGAATCTCAATGATATCGGCGTTCCCACGCATTTCATCCGCCGCCTGAACATGCGCGAGCAGCTGATCCGCGAAGTCGAGATCATCCCGCTCGAAGTGGTGGTGCGCAACGTCGCCGCCGGATCACTGTCGAAGCGTCTCGGCATCGAGGAAGGCACCCAACTGCCGCGCTCGATCATCGAGTTCTACTATAAAAGCGACAAGCTCGACGATCCGATGGTCTCGGAAGAGCACATCACCGCCTTCGGCTGGGCCACGCCGCAGGAAATCGACGACATCATGGCGCTGGCCATCCGCGTCAACGATTTTCTCTCCGGCCTCTTCCTCGGCGTCGGCATCCGCCTCGTCGATTTCAAGATGGAGACGGGGCGTCTGTGGGAGGGTGACATGATGCGCATCGTCCTCGCCGACGAGATCTCCCCCGATTCCTGCCGCCTGTGGGACATCAAGTCCAACGACAAGATGGACAAGGACCGTTTCCGCCGCGATCTCGGCGGGCTGATCGAGGCCTATTCCGAAGTGGCGCGCCGGCTCGGCATCCTCTCGGAGAACGAGAGCACCCCGATGGGTGGGCCCCGCCTCGTGCAGTAAGCGACGCGCGACAGGCATGATGCACGCGCCGGTGCGACGAGCCCCGGCGCGTTTTCTTTGGGCCCTCAGAGCGCTTTGGCCATCTCGCGCAGGCGGAATTTCTGGATCTTGCCGGTCGAGGTCTTGGGCACTTCCGTGAAGACCACGGTGCGCGGACATTTATAGGCCGCGAGATGCTCCCGGCACCAGGCGATCACATCCTTTTCGGCAAGGTCTCGCCCCGGCTTCAGCTCAATGAAGGCGCAAGGGGTCTCGCCCCATTTCTCGTCCGGTTTGGCGACCACGGCGCAGGCGGCGATGTCGGGATGCTTGTAGAGCGCTTCCTCCACCTCGATCGAGGAGATGTTCTCACCGCCGGAGATGATGATGTCCTTGGAGCGGTCCTTGAGCTGGATATAGCCATCAGGATATTTCACGCCCAGATCACCGGAATGGAACCAGCCCCCGGCAAAGGCCTTTTGCGTGGCGTCCGGGTTCTTCAGATAACCCTTCATCACCACATTGCCGCGCATCATCACCTCGCCCATCGTCGCGCCGTCGGCGGGAACCGGCTCCAGCGTCTGCGGATCGAGCACGTCGAGCCCCTCCAGCGTGACGTAGCGCACGCCCTGGCGCGCCTTCTTCGCCGCGTAGGAGGAGGCGTCCAGGCTATCCCAGTCGCGATTCCAGTCATTGACGACGGAGGGGCCGTAGGTCTCGGTCAGCCCGTAGATATGGGTGACGTTGAAGCCGCGCTCCTTCATGGCGGCGAGCACCGATTCGGGCGGGGGCGCGGCGGCGGTGAAGAAATCGACGCTCTGGACGAATTCTCGCTGCTCCGCCTCCGGCGCGTTCAGCAGCGTCGACATCACGATCGGCGCGCCGCACAGATGCGTGACGCCATGATCGGCCAGCGCATCATACATCGCCTTCGCACGCACCTGCCGCAGGCAGACATGCGTGCCCGCGACGATCGAGATCGACCAGGGAAAGCACCAGCCGTTGCAGTGGAACATCGGCAATGTCCAAAGATAGATCGGATGCTTGCCCATGCCGCAGGTGACGATATTGCCCATGGCGAGCAGATAGGCGCCGCGATGGTGGTAGACGACGCCCTTCGGATCACCGGTCGTGCCCGAGGTATAGTTCAGCGTGATCGCATCCCATTCGTCACCGGGCATGGTCCAGGCGAATTCCGGATCGCCGGAGGCGAGGAAATCCTCGTAATCGATGGAGCCGAGCCGCTCACCAGGGCCATCATAGACGGGATCGTCCACATCGATCACGATGGGCTTGCGCTTGGCGAGTTCCAGGGCCCTGGCAATGGTGGGCGCGAATTCACGATCGGTGATCAGCACCTTCGCCTCGCCGTGATCGAGGGAGAAGGCGATCACGGCGGGGTCGAGGCGGGTATTGAGCGTGTTGAGCACGCCACCGGTCATGGGAACGGCATAATGCGCTTCGAGCATGGCGGGAATGTTGGGGAGCATCGCCGCCACCGTATCGCCGCGCGCGATCCCGGCCTTGGCGAGCGCCGAGGCGAGGCGGCGGGTGCGGGCGTAGAAGTCGCGATAATTGCGCTGCAAGGGGCCGTGGATGATGGCGGTATGATCGGGGAAAACCGCCGCTGCGCGCTCCAGAAAGGTCAGCGGCGTCAACGGCTGATGGTTCGCCGGATTGCGGTCGAGATGTTCGTCATAGGCATGCGCCATGGTCGCGCTCCTCCCCTCGCGTCTGATCGCGCCGGCGCGCGCTTGCCACGCTGCTTCCGGCGGGGTCCAGAGTAATCGTGATTACGCGCCTGTCGAGCCCGGAATCACGGCGGGTGAAGCGGGTTCGGCGTTGACTTTCGGGGCGCCATCCGCCATAAGCCGCGCCATCGACGACAGTGCTCGCCTGCGAGTGCTGCCGCATCCATTGCAGCCAGATTGATGCGCAGGCACGGAATCGGAGCCACTCGGCCCGCTCGCGCCTGTGCCATGTGACCGGAGACAGGCCGTGAAAAGGACGTATCAACCCAGCAAGATCGTGCGCAAGCGCCGCCACGGCTTTCGCGCCCGTATGGCGACTGTCGGCGGCCGCAAGATCATCGCAGCGCGCCGCGCCCGTGGCCGCAAGCGTCTCTCCGCGTGAATACTGACGGGCGCCGGGACGATTCGCGCTCTGATGCGCGGCTTTATCCTTTCAGGCGCCTGATCAAGCGCAGGGATTTCCTGGCGGCGGCTTCAGGCCGCCGTTTTCATAGCGAGCGCATGACGGTCCAGGGCCGCCTGCGCGACGACGAGACCGGGGGCATGCGCGTCGGTTTCACGCTGACGAAGCGGGTCGGCAACGCCGTCGAGCGTAACCGGATCAAGCGCCGTCTGCGCGCGGCCGTCAGGCTGCTGGGCAGCGCGGCGACGGACGCGGCAGCATTCCGGCCAGAGGGCGCAGGGCAGGACATTGCCCCGAACGCGGCCTCGACGGCGGATCCGACGGTGTCGCTGCCGGCAGGTGCAAATACGGTCCCGCGAACCGACTGGCCGACGCTCGCGGCGGACATTGTGGTGATCGGTCGCAGACCCGCCATTGACGCACCATTCGAGGCACTCGTGGCGGATCTCGCGCGCGCACTGCCCAGGGTGACGAAGCCGGGGGATCCTGCTAAGCGAGGTCGCGGTCAGGGCGCGCGGTCACCATCGTCGCATCGCCGTCGTGGACGCGGTGGTATAGCGGCGAAAACGGGGCCTGCCCCGTCACAACATTCTTGAAGCCTAGGCGTGGACGGGAATCGATGAATCGCGAGGACAACAAAAACCTCATCCTGGCTATCCTGCTCTCGGTCCTCGTCTTCGTCGGCTGGACCTATTTCTATGGCGCACCGCAGATGGAGCGTCAGCGCCAGGACGCCGAGATGGCGCAGAGCCAGCAGGAAGAGGCGCAGGGCCAGCAGCAGAACATACCGGTTCCCGGCGAGGCGCAGATGCCGGCGCCGGACGGATCGGCAGAGCCTGCAGCTCCGACGGGAGCATTGCCCGGCGTCGCCGTCGAGCAGACGCGCGAGGCCGCACTCGCTGCCAATCCGCGCGTCATGATCGATACCGCCTCCAAGCGCGGTTCCCTGAACCTGCGCGGGGCGCGCATCGATGACATCGTGCTCAAGGACTATCAGGAGAATGTCGAGGACGACAGCGACAACATCGTGCTGCTGTCGCCGACCGGCTCCGCCGATCCTTACTATGCCGAGTTCGGCTGGGTCGGTGACGTGCCCGGCGGCCTGCCTGATTCGCAGAGCTTGTGGGAGGCCGATCGCGACCAGCTCACCCCCGATGCTCCGGTCACCCTGACCTGGGAGAACGAGGCCGGCATCGTCTTCAGCCGCGTCGTGGCGATCGACGACAATGCCATGTTCACGATTGAGGACCGGGTGGACAACCAGGCGGAGGATGCGGTCACCGTCTTCCCCTATGGTCTGGTTTCACGCCATGGCGAGCCGGAGACCATCGGATTCTTCATTCTGCATGAAGGCCTCATCGGCGTGCTCGGCGAGGAAGGCTTGCAGGAATATTCCTACGATAACGTGCTGGATGCCTCACGCATTACCGGCTCGGTGCGTGGCACGACCTGGGCCGACAATAACGGCGGCTGGCTCGGCATTACCGACAAGTACTGGGCCGCAACGATCATTCCCGATCAGACGACGCCCTTCCAGGGCCGCTTCACCGTCGATGAGGGCGGCAATCGGCCGATCTTCCAGACGGACGTGCTCGGTCAGGGACTGACCATCGCACCGGGCGAGACCGGGGGTGTGACGCAGCGTCTCTTCGCCGGCGCCAAGGAAGTCGACGTCATTGACGGTTACCAGGACAATTACGGCATTTTGCGTTTCGACCTGCTGATCGACTGGGGCTGGTTCTACTTCATCACCAAGCCGATGTTCTACGCGCTCGATTTCTTCAATGCGCTCGTGGGCAATTTCGGCGTGGCGATCCTCATCGTCACGGTCTTGCTGAAGATCCTCTTCCTGCCGCTCGCCAACAAGTCCTATGCCTCGATGGCCAAGATGAAGGCCGTGCAGCCGGAGATGATGTCCATACGCGATCGCTACAAGGACGATCGCATGAAGCAGCAGCAGGAGCTGATGGAGCTCTACAAGCGTGAGAAGATCAATCCCGTGGCGGGTTGCTGGCCCGTGCTGATCCAGATCCCGGTCTTCTTCGCGCTCTACAAGGTGCTGTTCGTCTCGATCGAGATGCGCCACGCGCCGTTCTTCGGCTGGATCCAGGATCTGGCGGCGCCCGATCCGACTTCGATCTTCAACCTGTTCGGCCTGTTGCCCTTCGCCGTCCCGGCGCTGCTCACGGTCGGTGTCTGGCCGATCCTGATGGGGATCACGATGTTCGTGCAGATGAAGATGAACCCCGAGCCGGCCGACCCGATCCAGAAGGCGGTCTTCACCTGGATGCCGGTGATCTTCACCTTCCTGCTCGCCTCCTTCCCGGCGGGTCTGGTGATCTACTGGGCCTGGAACAACTTCCTCTCGGTTCTCCAGCAGGGCTTCATCATGCGCCGGCACGGTGTGAAGATCGAGCTGTGGGACAATCTGCGCAAGCTGATTACCCGCGAGAAACCGGAGCCCGACGGCCCGAAGAGCTGAGTGCGGGCTTCTCAAGCAAAGCATTCGGGCGCGTCCGGCATTGCCGGGCGCGCCCGTTCATATCAGGGGCCCTGCCCCGGGAGAGCGACATGCGCGAGCACGACGGCGACGAGCAGCAGAGCGAAGACACCGAACCCGGCCCGGACTTCGTCGAGGCCGGGCGCAAGCTCTTTGCCCGCGAATCCCAGTTCAGCACGGCAGCGAGCGGCACCGACCACCTGCCCCCGATGCACAAGCTGGAGATCGCCTTTGCCGGACGCTCGAATGTCGGCAAGTCGAGCCTCGTCAATGCACTCACCGGTCGCAAGACGCTGGCGCGGACATCGCATACACCGGGGCGTACGCAACAGCTGAACTTCTTCGATCTCGGGGGGTTCTGCACCCTCGTCGACATGCCCGGCTACGGCTATGCCGCCGTCAGCAAGGAGAAGGTCAAATCCTGGACGCAACTGATCCACGACTATCTGCGCGGGCGGGCCAATCTCGCGCGCGTCTATGTGCTGATCGATTCACGCCACGGCCTGAAGAAACTGGATACCGAGGTGCTCGACATGCTGGACACGGCGGCGGTGTCCTACCAGATCATCCTTACCAAATCCGACGAACCCAAGAAGGGCGAGCTCGCTGACATCGTCGCGAAAACGCGGGAAGCCATCGCCAGACGGCCTGCCGCCTTTCCCGAGATCATCGTGACATCAAGCCGCGAGAAAACGGGTGTGGTGGAACTGCGCGCGGCCATCGCGCAATTGCTGCATGAGCGTAACGAGGAGATACCGCAATGACCACGACCCGCCTCTTCACCCTCTTTGCGGGCCTTGCCGGCCTGTGCGGCATCATGCTCGCCGCCGCGAGCACGCATGTCCTGGGCGGCGACAACGCCATGATCGCGGCCAATTTCCTGCTTTTCCATGCGATCGCGCTGATCGGCCTCGCCGCGCTGATCGCACACGGGGTGGCGATCCATGCAACGACAGCCAGAATTGCGGGCTATGTACTGATCATCGGTGCGGTGCTGTTTTGCGGGGATCTCGCCCTTCGTGCGATCTATGCGATCAGGATTGCGCCCTTCGTGGCCCCGGTCGGCGGCATCACCCTGATGGCCGGCTGGGTGCTGGTCGCGATCGCGGCGCTTCGACGCCCCTGACCCGGGTGTCGAAACAACCCGATCCCGCAAGGATGCGGCTTTCGCCCGGCGCCAAACTGCTCTAAAAGCGCGCGACATAACAACGCGACGCCGCACGCATGGGCGTATGAGTCGAGAGAAGATCATGAGCGAAGACAATCCCAGCGCCCATACCCGCGCCGAAATCCTCGTCCAGGCCCTGCCGCACATGCAGCGCTACGACGAGGAAGTCGTGGTCATCAAGTATGGCGGGCACGCCATGGGCGACAAGGATGCCGCGAAGGACTTCGCCGAGGATGTGGTGCTGCTGGAGCAGTCCGGGCTCAAACCGATCGTCGTGCACGGTGGCGGGCCGCAGATCGGGCGCATGCTGGAAAAGCTCGGGATCAAGTCGGAATTCCGGGCCGGTCTGCGGGTAACTGACGAGGCCACCGTCGAGATCGTGGAAATGGTGCTCGCCGGCTCCATCAACAAGCAGATCGTCGGCTGGATCTCCGGACAGGGCGGGCGCGCCATCGGGATGTGTGGCAAGGACGGGAACATGGTGCGGGCGAAGAAAATCTCCCGAACCGTAATTGATCCCGATTCGAAGATCGAGGAAATCGTCGATCTCGGCTTCGTCGGCGAGCCCGAGCAGGTCAATCGCAACATCCTCGATGCCGTGCTGAAATCGGAGCTGATCCCGGTTCTCGCACCCGTTGCGGTGGGTCATGACAGCCAGACCTACAACGTCAATGCCGATACTTTCGCCGGTGCCATTTCCGGCGCAATGCATGCCAAGCGCCTGCTGCTTCTGACCGACGTTCCGGGCGTGCTCGACAAGGACAAGAACCTCATCCCGGAACTCACGATCGATCAATGCCGCCACCTGATCGCCGACGGCACGATCACCGGTGGCATGATCCCCAAGATCGAGACCTGCATCTATGCGCTCGAGCAGGGTGTGGAGGGCGTCGTCATCCTCGACGGCAAGGTGCCGCACGCGACGCTGCTGGAGCTCTTTACCGATCACGGAGCCGGTACCCTGATCCGTCGCTGATACGCCCGTCGCGCGGAACCGATCATGCAGCGCAAGCGTTATCCCTCCAACGGGAGGCATTCAGCCATGCAAGACGGCAAATTCTGTATCGGCCAGCAGGTTCACATGATCGCGGATCGCTCGAATATCGTGCGCGTCCACCCCGATCAGTTGGAGAGAATTTTCGAGATCGTGCGAATTGTTCCCGGAGAACGGGACGGGGAGTTGCAATACCATCTGCGCAGCACGGCGGAGCCGCATATGCGTGCGGCGAGTGAAAGCCAGTTGCAGGCGGTCTGAGCACGTGCGGTGACGACGGCCCGAGGGCCGTCACGATCACAAAGTTGCGGGACGCGGTGGCGGCAGTATTGTGACCGGTATCGTACCCGGAGATGCGCTGTCCGTCATCGCCCCTTCTTCGCCCGGCGGAGGCGGAAGCTCGGGAACTGTCTGCGGTGCGTTAAGATCGAATCCGGTAAAAGCGAGCGGATCAAGCGGCGTGCCCTCGCTGACATCCACCGAGAGGCCGACGCGTCCAGGATCGCGCACATTGGCGAAGGCCCGATCATCCATGTTGGTCGGGCTTGCAGGCCGGGGTCGAGGTTCGAGATTGCCCTGTTGGTCCAGCACCTCTTCCGCTTCATCGACCCGATCGATCTGCTCCTCGCGCCGCTCGCTCTCGATTTCGCGCCAGCGCGTGACGGCGCGTCGGTGCTGATCATAGGTGCGTGAGAAAGTGTGTCCGCCAGTGCCATCGGCGACGAAGAACAGCTCATCCGTGCGCGAGGGATTGGCGACGGCCTCCATCGCCGCGCGCCCCGGATTGGCAATCGGGCCAGGGGGAAGCCCGCTGATCACATAGGTGTTGTAAGGCGTCTCCGCCTGAATTTCACTGCGCCGGATGCCGCGTCCGAGCGTGCCCTCGCCGCCGACCAGACCATACACGATGGTGGGATCGGATTGCAGACGCATACCCTGATTGAGCCGGTTGATGAAGACACCGGCGACACGCGGGCGCTCATCGGCGCGACCCGTTTCCTTTTCGACGATCGAGGCGAGGATGACGAGCTCTTCCGGGGTTTCGAGCGGAAGATCATCCGCGCGACGCTCCCAGATCCGCGTCAGTTCGCGCGTCTGCGCACGCTGCATCGCCTGGATGATCTGCATGCGGTTGGTACCACGCTCGAAGCGATAGGTGTCGGGCATCAGCGAGCCTTCTTCCGGCACCTCGGTGATCTCACCATCGAGAATCTCGTTCTCGTTGAGCAGATTGACGATCTGATAGCTGGTCCGCCCCTCCGGAATGGTGACCGAATGCAGCAGCGAGCGGCCCTGTGCGATGATCTCCATCGCCTCGTTCATGCTGGTATTGGCGCGAAAGGCGAACTCGCCCGCCTTGAGATTTCCGCGTTGACCGCTGATTACCGTCGCAATCTGAAACAAGAGGGGCTGTTCGATCACACCTTCGCGCGCCAGGATTTCGGCGATGCCGGCCGTGCCCGTATTGCGCGGAATCACGACCACCTGATCCTGATCGAGCGGCCCCGGCGCAGCCGCCTGACGCGCGACCAGCACCAGACCGATCACCGCGATCATGCAGATCAGGGCGAAGAAACTGAACAGCCCGCTCAGGGTCGACAGCAAGCCCCCACGCGGGCGCCGGATGCGTGGCGGGGGTGGCGGTGCAATGGCCGGCTTGATCGCCTCACCGGGGCTGCGCGGGGCGATACGCCGTCCCTCGCGCCCGGTCGGATCATGTTGCTGGTCGGACGCAGCATCGTCTTTCGAGGGGCGTCTTGAAAACATGGTTCAACAATGGCTCTTCGAATTTGTCAGCATCCGCTCGCGGTAACCTGCGCAGCCGCCGAATTGCGACATAGTCCAATGCAAATCTGTGGCGAAGTTACGTCAGCGCTGCCGTCATGACAAGCGGATCGCCGGTGCGACAGGCAAAGACGAGGCCCGACTGCACGATGCCGCCGCGCCGGCAGCTTTTCCCGCAGCCGATCCCGAACGCGCCGCGCTCAGGCAACGCGGTTGAATATCAGCGAGGCATTGGTTCCGCCAAAACCGAAGCTGTTCGACAGGGCAACGTCGATCTGCTTCGGCTTCGCCTGGTTCGGCGCGAGATCGATGGCCGTCTCGACGGACGGGTTGTCGAGATTGAGGGTCGGCGGGACGATGTTGTCGCGCATGGCGAGCAGCGAGAAGATCGCCTCGACCGCACCGGCGGCGCCGAGCAGATGCCCGACGGCGGATTTCGTCGAGGACATGGCGAGACCCTCGACATTGTTGCCGACGAGCCGTTCCACCGCCTTCAATTCCAGCTCGTCACCGAGCGGTGTGGAGGTGCCGTGGGCGTTGATATAATCAAGATCACTGGCCTGAAGCCCGGCGCGCTTGAGAGCGGCGCGCATGCAGCGATAGGCGCCATCCCCATCTTCCGCCGGCGAGGTGATATGGTAGGCGTCGCCCGACAGGCCGTAACCGACGAGTTCACCGTAGATCTTCGCACCGCGCGCCTTCGCGTGCTCGTATTCCTCAAGCACCACGATGCCGGCCCCCTCGCCCATGACGAAACCGTCACGGTCCTTGTCATAGGGCCGCGAGGCGCGCTCGGGCTCGTCGTTGAAACCGGTGGAGAGTGCACGGCAGGCGGCGAAGCCGGCCACCGAAAGGCGGTTGACCGGTGATTCCGTCCCGCCCGCCACCATCACCTCGGCATCGCCGAGGGCGATCAGACGCGCCGCGTCGCCGATGGCATGCGCCCCGGTCGAGCAGGCGGTGACGACGGAATGATTGGGGCCCTTGAGGCCGAATTCGATGGAGACGTAGCCGGAGGCAAGGTTGATCAGGCGCCCGGGAATGAAGAAGGGCGAGATCTTGCGCGGCCCGCGGTCGCGCAGGGTCAGCGAGGCCTCCGCAATACCCTCGATTCCGCCTATACCGGAGCCGATCAGGACGCCACTCTCGGCCTGGTCGTCATAGCTCTTCGGATGCCAGCCGGCATCGTCGAGCGCCTGGCGGGCCGCCGCCATGGCATAGACGATGAACGCGTCCACCCGACGCTGATCCTTGGGATCCATCCACTGATCGGGATTGAAGGTTCCATCGGAACCATCGCCGCGCGGGATCTGACAGGCGATCTTGCAGGGAAGATCCGATGTCTCGAAATTCCCGATCCGCGCAGCGCCGCTGCGACCCTGAAGCAGTCTCTGCCAGGTCTCTTCCACGCCACAGGCGAGGGGTGAGACCATGCCGAGACCGGTGACGACGACACGACGCATCATACCAACCCGTTCATGCAGGAAGTCGGCGGGATCGGGCGACCCCGCCGGTTACGGCACTCAGCCGGAATTCTTCTCGAGAAACTTGATGGCATCGCCGACCGTCACGATGGTCTCAGCGGCGTCATCCGGGATCTCGACGTTGAACTCTTCCTCGAACGCCATCACGAGCTCGACGGTGTCGAGGCTGTCGGCGCCGAGGTCATCGATGAAGTTGGCATTGTCCGTCACCTTGTCGGCTTCTACACCCAGGTGCTCGACAACGATCTTCTTCACGCGCTCAGCGATGTCACTCATCGTTGGTTCCTCGTATCACTCGTCGCTAACGCCCGCTCGGGATCGAGGGGCTTCCGGTTGAAAGGGCCTGGCCGAGGCTCGTCGTGAACGATCGGCTCGCGTGTGGTGCAAAAGCCTTATTTCGCTCCCGGGTCAAGCCCCCCAGCTACAGGTTGAGACAGGATTATCACGTCCCCGTCCCGGATGCGAGAGCCGCGTACGCCTCTTCGCAGGTTATCCAGAGGCTTGTAACCTCTTCAGATCATTGCCATTCCGCCGTTTACATGCAGCGTCTGCCCGGTCACGTAGGCGGCTTCGTCGCTGGCGAGATAAAGTACGGCGGATGCAACATCCTCGCCCGCGCCAAGACGCCCGGCGGGTACATTGGCAAGAATCGCCTCGCGCTGCTTGTCGTTGAGGGCATCGGTCATCGGCGAGGCGATGAAGCCCGGCGCCACCGTGTTCACGGTAATGCCCCGGCTCGCCACTTCCTGCGCGAGCGCCTTCGACATGCCGATCAGCCCGGCCTTGGAGGCGGCGTAGTTGCCCTGACCGGGATTGCCGGTCGTGCCCACCACCGAACCGATATTGACGATCCGCCCGGAGCGGCGGCGCATCATCCCCTTGACGGCGGCACGGGAAAGCCGGAAGGCGGCGGTCAGGTTGACCGCCAGCACCATGTCCCAATCCTCGTCCTTCATGCGCATGAACAGCCCGTCGCGGGTGATGCCGGCATTGTTGACGAGGATGTCGAGCCCGCCCATCGCCGCCTCGGCGGCGGGGACGAGCCCTTCGATGGCCTCCATGTCACCGAGATTGGCGATCAGCGGATGCACCCGCTCGCCCATCGCGCCGGCCAGCGCGTCGAGCGCTTCCTGGCGGGTGCCCGAGATCGCCACATCGGCACCGCGCGCGTGCAGCATGCGGGCAATGGCGCCGCCGAGCCCGCCGGTCGCGCCGGTGACGAGGGCCTTCTTGCCGGTCAGATCGAACATGGTTGAAACGTCCTTTCGCTCGCGGTCGACGGCTTACAGCGCCTGCCTGACCTTCTCGATATCGTCGGGCGTGCCGACCGCCTGCCCGGTCGCGCCGGCGGCGATGCGCTTTGCAAGCCCCGTCAGCACCTTGCCGGCACCGATCTCGAAAAACTGCGTCACACCCTGATCGGCCATGAAGGCGACGCTCTCGCGCCAGCGCACCGTACCGGTCACCTGCCGCACCAGCGCATCACGGATCGCCTCCGGATCGCCGACCGGCGAGGCTGCGACATTGGCGATGACGGGCACCACAGGCGCATTGATGGTAGCCGCCGCGAGCGCTTCACGCATCGCGTCGGCAGCGGGCGCCATCAGGGCGCAATGGAAGGGGGCGGAAACCGGGAGCATCACCGCGCGTTTCGCGCCGCGCTCCGTCGCCAGCGCCACGGCGCGCTCGACGGCGGCCTTCGAGCCGGAGACGACGACCTGCCCGCCGCCATTGTCGTTGGCGGGATCGCAGACCTCGCCCTGCGCGGCGTCACGGGCGATCTCGGCAGCCTGTTCGAATTCGAGCCCGAGCAGCGCCGCCATGGCACCCTCGCCCACCGGAACGGCCTTCTGCATCGCGTCGCCGCGAATGCGCAGCAGCCGCGCCGTATCCGCAATCGAGAGCGCGCGGGCAGCCGCGAGCGCGGAATACTCACCCAGCGAATGCCCGGCGACGAAGCGCGCATGCTGCTTCAGATCGAGCCCGGCCTCGGCCTCGAGCACGCGGATGGTGGCGAGCGAGACCGCCATCAACGCCGGCTGCGTGTTCGCCGTCAGAGTGAGTTCCTCGGCGGGGCCTTCGAAAATGATCTGCGAGAGCTTCTGCCCGAGCGCCGCATCGACCTCCTCGAACACCGCACGCGCCGGCGCGAAGGCATCGGCGAGCGCCTTGCCCATGCCGACGATCTGGCTGCCCTGTCCGGGGAATACGAATGCACGGCTCATCAGGGCTCCTCGCCAAACGTGGAAAAACGCACGGGAAGTGGCAAAGCCGGCGCGACCTGTCAAGCAGGCATGATCAGCTCGGTAGGGCTATCGCATTTGGCCGATGACGGATCGTGCGAAGTCGTCGGACCATCCGG
>OFEU01000102.1_pt1 | contig 112119 bp, 102 predicted proteins | sample 1521221 | NCBI WGS metagenome assembly OFEU01 (sample SAMN03766357, study PRJEB24113) | microbial mat metagenome | isolation source: enrichment culture HLUCC-O from microbial mat sample contains cyanobacterium... | reverse complement strand
CCGATGGCCGAGAGCACGATCATCGCCAGCACCACGACAAGATCCTGCACGATCAGGAAACCCAGTGCGATCTGCCCGTGCAGGCTGTCGATCTCGCGTTTGTCCGACAGCAGCTTCACGATGATGATGGTCGAGGAGAAAGTCAGCGCCACAGCGACATAGAGGCTGGTGACATGACCGAGCCCGAGCGAGAGCCCGATCAGGTAGCCGAAGATCGACGTGAAGGCGACCTGGCCGAGCCCGGTCAGGAGCGAGACCGCCCCGAGCGAACGGATGAGCTTCACATCGAGCTTGATCCCGACGAGAAACAGAAGCACCGCGATGCCAAGCTGCGAGAGCAGGCTTATCTGCTGGTCCGAGTGCACGACATCGAGTGCCGAGGGGCCGGCAATCAGCCCGACCGCGATGAAACTGACAATCAGGGGCTGCCGCAGGATGATCCCGAGAAAGCCGATCACGGCGGCCATGACCAGAAGCGCCGCGATTTCGGCGAAGGGGGAATGGGTGATCACTTCCATCGATCGGTAAGCCCCTGCATTTAACCATGGTCGATCTACCACCCATTGTGTCCGAAGGGTTGGCCCAATCCGATTACCAGCCTGGCCTGTCCTCCACAAACAGATCAATGTGTGGCGCCATCGGTTTCCCTCAATCCTTGAACACGCGGTAGATCGCGGGGATGACGAGCACGGTGAGCAGGGTCGAACTGAGCAGCCCGAAGAGCAGCGAGATCGCGAGGCCCTGGAAGATCGGGTCGGGCAGGATCACCGCGGCCCCGATCATCGCGGCGATGGCGGTGAGAAGGATCGGCTTGAACCGGATCGCGCCCGCCGCGAGCAGCGTTTCGATGAGCGGCGTGTCGGGGCCGCCTTCGTGGCGGATGAAATCGACCAGCAGGATCGAATTGCGCACGATAATCCCCGCCAGCGCGATGAAGCCGATCATCGAGGTGGCCGAGAACGGCGCCCCGAAGATCCAGTGCCCTGCCATGATGCCGAGAAACGTGAGCGGGATCGGCGTGAGGATCACCAGCGGCAGGCGAAAGCTGCCGAATTGTGCGACGACAAGGATATAGATGCCCAGGAGCGCCACCGCGAAGGCCGCGCCCATGTCGCGGAAGGTGATCCATGTCACCTCCCATTCCCCGTCCCAGAGCAGGGTCACGGCGCGGTCGTCCTCGGGCTGGCCGTTGAGGCGGATCGCGGGTTTGGTGCCCTCGTCCCACTCCATCGCGTCGAGCGCGTCGGAAACGGCGAGCATGCCATAGAGCGGCGCCTCGAAATCGCCGGCAAGCTCGGCCATGACCATTTCGGCATAGCGCCCGTTGTGGCGGAAGATCGGGTGCGAGGCGCGTTCCTCGCGGATCTCGATCACGTCGCCCAGTTCGACGACGCCGCGCGCGCCGGGCAGGACATTGGCCGGGATCGGGGTGGAAAGGAAACGCTCGTCGAGCACGCGGTCGGACTTGTCGCGCGCGACCTGGATCGGGATCGGGCGGCGGCCGTCCTCGCGGTGCGAATAACCCACGGTCATGCCGCCGTTGAGGATGGCGAGCGTATCGAACACGTCCTGTTCCTGAACCTGGTGGAATTCGAGCTGGTCGCTCGAGATCGTGGCGCGCATCCGGCGCGGTTGCACGCCGAAGCTGTCATCGACATCGACGATGAAGGGCACGGCCTCGAAGGCGTCGCGCACCTTGCCTGCCACCTCGCGCCGGGTCTCGGCGTCGGGGCCGTAAACCTCGGCCAGAAGCGTGGCGATTACCGGTGGGCCGGGGGGCGGCTCGACTGTCTTGAGCGTGGTGCCCTCGGGCAGGTCGAGCGCGAGGATACGCTCGCGGATTTCCAGCGCGATGTCGTGGCTGGAGCGGTCGCGGTGGTGCTTGGCCGCAAGGTTGATCTGCACGTCGCCCATCTGGGGCTGGTCGCGCAGGTAGTAGTGCCGCACCAGCCCGTTGAAGTTGAACGGTGCCGCGGCGCCCGCGTGGGTCTGTGCCGAGATCACCTCGGGCAGGTCCAGAACGGCGGTGGCAACGTCTTGTGCCACGGCGTCGGTTGCCTCGACCGAGGCACCTTCGGGCAGGTCGATCACCACCGAGAGCTCGGACTTGTTGTCGAAGGGCAGCAGCTTGACGGTGACATCCTTGGTATAGAGCAGGCCCAGCGAACCGAAGGAGGCGGCTGCGGTCAACAGCAGGAAGGCCAGCGCGCCGCTGCGGGTCTTGAGGATCGGTTTGGCGACGACGGTGTAGATGCGACCGAGAATGCCGCCATGGTGGCCACCGTGGGGATCGTCGCCGGCATGGGCGGACATGTCGGCAGAGCCTGCGAATTTCACCATGAGCCAGGGCGTGATCATCACCGCGACGAAGAAGGAAAAGATCATCGCCGCCGAGGCATTGGCCGGAATCGGCGACATGTAGGGACCCATCAGCCCCGAGACGAAGAGCATCGGCAGCAAGGCCGCGACCACGGTGAGCGTGGCGACGATGGTGGGGTTGCCCACCTCGGCCACGGCGCGGATCGCCTTTTCGACGCGGGTCGCCTTGTCCCTCATGGCCCAGTGGCGGGCGATGTTCTCGATCACCACGATGGCGTCATCGACAAGGATCCCGATCGAGAAGATCAGCGCGAAAAGCGACACGCGGTTGAGCGTGTAGCCCATGATCCAGGCCGAGAAGAGGGTGAGCAGGATGGTGACGGGAATTACCACCGCGACCACGATACTCTCGCGCCAGCCGATGGCGAGAAGCACGAGGAACACGATCGAGACGGTGGCAAGGCCAAGGTGGAACAGCAGCTCATTGGCCTTTTCGTTGGCCGTCTCGCCATAGTCGCGGGTGATGTCGAGCTGCATCGTCGAGGGGATGAGATCGGCTTCCAGCATCTCGACGCGGTCGAGAATGTCCTGGGTCACGTTCACGGCGTTGGCCCCCGCGCGCTTGGCGATGGCCAGCGTCACGGCGGGGGTGCGATGGATATTGCCGTCGGCGTCCTTGATGACATTGGACACCAGCTTGTCCGAGGTGTCGGGCACATAGGAGATGTCGGCCACGTCGCGGACATAGACCGGGCGGTCGTCGCGGGACGTCAGAAGCAGGTTGCCGATCTCGGCAGGTGCGCGCAGGGTCTGGCCCGCGACAAGCGCGATCTGTTCGCCCTCATCGCGGATCGACCCGGTCGAGAATGCCTTGTTCGCCATTTCCACCTTGCCCGCGAGCTGTTGCAGGGTCACGCCATAGAGGGCGAGGCGTTCGGGGTCGGGGGCGATGCGGATCGCCTCGGGGCTGTCGCCGACAAGATAGGTCAGCCCGACATTGTCGGACTTGGCCAGTTCGACCTGCAATTCGCGGGCGATGCGGGTGATGTCATTGGCGTTGACCCCGGTTTCGCCGGGTTTCGCCGACAGCGTCAGCGCAACGATGGCCACGTCGTCGATGCCGCGCCCGACGATCAGCGGTTCGTCGATGCCCACGGGGATGCGGTCCATGTTGGCGCGGATCTTGTCATGCACCCGCAGGATCGCCGCATCCGACGGGGTGCCGACGAGAAAGCGCGCCGTGACCATGGCGTAATCGTCCATCGACTGGGAATAGACATGCTCGACGCCGTTGATACCCTGCACGATGGTCTCCATCGGCTCGGTCACGAGTTTGACCGCGTCCTCGGCGCGCAGGCCCGGGGCCTCTATGTGGATATCGACCAGCGGCACGGAGATTTGCGGCTCTTCCTCGCGCGGCAGCGAGACGAGCGCGACCAGGCCCACGGCCAGCGCGGCCAGTATCATCAGCGGGGTGAGGGGCGAGCGGATGAAGGCGCGGGTCAGGCCCCCGGCGATGCCGAGTGGTTTGCTTTCAGGTCGATCGCTCATTTCAGTGGCCCTCGCTGGGGGTGTAGTTGACCGTTGTCGAGGGAATGACGGTTTCGCCCGCCACGAGACCCGAGAGCACTTCGACCATGTCCACACCATCGATCAGGTGATGCTGGCCCGGGACGATGGCGCGCAGTGCCGGGCCATCGTCCTTTTGCACCGTGACGAAATCGAGGCCCATGCGGGTGGAAACCAGTTCGGCAGGGATCAGCAGGGCGCGGGTTTCGCCCACCGGCAGCCGCACGAGCACGCGGGCATCGACATAGCGCGCATCCAAGCCCTCGACCTCGACATCGGCGATGACGCGGCCATTCTCGATCTGGGGATAGACCTTGGCAAGGCGTCCGGTGCGGGTCTCGTCGACGTCACCGATCTGGATGTCGGCGCCCTCTTCGAGGAAGGCCGCGTGGCGTTCCGGCACGGCAAGACGCAGGAAGAATCCGCCGCCGCCGATCGTGGCCACCGCTTCGCCGGCCATGACCACCGAGCCCTGGGTCACGGGAACGTCGAGCACCCGGCCCGAGATCGGCGCGATCACGGCCCCTTCTGCTTCCTGCTGTGCGATGACGCGTTTTTCGGCCTCGGTCGACTCGATCTGGTTGGTCAGAACGTCAACCTGGGTGCGCAGGGAGTCGAGCCTTTGCGCGGTGGTGACGCCGCGGGCAAGCAGGTCTTCGCCGCGGGTGAGTTCGGTCTGGGCGTTTTCGAGTTGAGAGCGGAGCACGTCGATCTGGGCCTCGACCGAGTCGAGTTGCAACTCAAGCTTGGCATCGTCGATGGTGCCGATCTGCTGACCTTCTGTCACCGGGGACCCTTCGGTGACTTCGATCTCGACCAAAGTGCCGCCGAGCCGCGCGCGGGCCGGGACGTTGTCGCGCGCCTCGACCTTGCCGAACACGGCCTTCCATTCGGTGATCGTGGTCTCACGGACCTTGTGTTCGGTCTCTGCCGTGGCCAGAGCGGGGAGAATGAGCGCCAGAACGGAGGCGAGAAGGGTCATGCGCATGAGATCGATCCCTGAAATTGAGCGTGCCGGAGAACATATGCGAATTTCATTATGTATTGCAACCCCAGCCTTGAATTGCTTGACCGACCGGTCGGTTTTTGGTTATGCCATTTGGTGGCGGCCCATTTGATGATACATGCGTGCGGGACTTCAAGCACGTTGTAAATCGCATGCGTTTACAAGTTACAATGAAAACGCTATGCATGCTTACTACATTTCGCTGCCTTGGCGGGCTGTTGCGGGATGCGGAGCGGGCAGCGAGAAGGGGCGGGGCGTCACATGCTTAAATTTCATGGGTATTTTCGAAGCTCGTCATCCTATCGGTGTCGGATTGCGTTCAATCTCAAGGGAATCGAGTATGAATTTCGGCCCGTTCACCTGAAAAGCGGGGTGCAAAAGGGCGATGCGTTCCGCCAGCTCAATCCGCAAATGCTCGTGCCGGCGCTGGAAACCGATGAAGGTGCGACGCTCATCCAGTCGCTGGCGATCATCGAGTGGCTGGACGAGACATATCCCGATCCGCCGGTCATGTCGCGAGACCCTCTCACCCGGGCGCAGGAGAGAGGTTTTGCGCAGGTGATCGCCTGCGAGATTCATCCGCTCCAGAACTTGCGAGTGCTGAATTACCTGACAGGGGACCTGGGCGCGAGCGAGGACCAGAAGAATGCATGGCTGGCGCGGTGGCTGGGCGACGGCCTGGCGGCGTGCGAGGAATTGTTGCAGCAACAGGCGGGTGACACGCGGTTTTGTTTCGGCGATACGCCCGGATTGGCCGATATATGCCTTGTGCCGCAGGTCTTTTCATCCGAACGTTTCGATGTCGATATCAGCGGGCTGTCGCGTGTGCGAGAGATTTACGAGAACTGTACCGCGTTGCCGGAATTCGAGCGCGCGCATCCGGGGAACCAGCCGGATTTCGAAGCCTGACCGCAACACGCCGGGCCGGGGAGGGCCGGGCGAACCGATGCCAAGCTCAGAGGGAGGAGCCAAGATGAACTTCATGAAAGGTTTGACGCGTGGGGCGATGGCCGCCGCGATGATCGCGGGAAGTGCGCTCGCCGTCCAGGCGCAGGAGGTGACGCTCAAACTGCACCAGTTTCTGCCACCGCAGGCCAATGTTCCGAAGCTGATACTCGATGTCTGGGCCGACAAGGTCGAGGCGGATTCGGACGGGCGGATCAAGATCGACCGGTTCCCGGCGATGGCGCTGGGGGGCAAGCCGCCTGAACTGATCGACCAGGCCATCGACGGGGTTGCCGATGTCGTCTGGGCGGTGAACGGGTTCACGCCAGGGCGGTTCCCGCGCACCGAGGTGTTCGAACTGCCGTTCATGGTGAGCGACGCGCGTGCGGCCTCGTCGGCCTATTGGCAGATGTTCGAGACGCACATGAAGGATACGGATTTCAAGGACGTCAAGATCCTGGGCACCTGGGTGCACGGGCCGGGGATGCTGCACACCAAGGAGCCTGTCTCCGAACCGTCCGATCTCAACGGGATGAAGATCAGAGGCGGATCGCGAATGGTGAACCAGCTTCTGGAAATTCTCGGGGCGACCCCCGTCGGCATGCCCGTGACGGGCATTCCCGAGGGCCTTTCCAAGGGCGTTCTTGACGGGGCCACGATCCCCTGGGAAGTGACCACCGCCCTGCGTGTGGCGGAGATGGTCGGGAACCATACGGAGTTCGACGGCCCTGCAATCTATAACCTGACCTTTGTTTTGGCGATGAACAAGGCGAAGTACGAAAGCCTTCCAGATGATCTGCGGGCGGTGATCGACGCCAATTCGGGGCTCGAGTTCTCGATCTTTGCCGGCGACGCGATGGAAAAGGCCGACGGGCCGGCCCGCGAGGTCGCGGTGGAGCGCGGCAACAACATCATCACGATCAGCGCCGAGGATGCGAAAGACTGGGAAGAGCTTGCCCGGCCGGTCTATGACGAATGGATCGCCGACGTGGAGGAAAAGGGTATCGACGGCCAGGCACTTATTGACGAGGCGCGCGCACTCATGAGTGACTATGAAGGCCAATAACCCGGCATTATAACAGGGCGACGATCAAGATCAGACGACAAGGGAGAGCTCGAAATGATCAAGAAACGCAGATTGCTTGGCCTCGCCGCCGGCACGGCCATGGCCCTTGGGCTTGGCGCGCCGGCGATGGCGCAGGACGTGACGCTTACATTGCACCAGTTCCTGCCGGCCCAGGCCGCCGTGCCGAGCCAGATTCTCGATCCGTGGGCCGACAAGATCGAGGCTGAGAGCGACGGCCGGATCAAGATTGACCGCTATCCGTCGATGCAACTGGGTGGCAAGCCGCCCGAGCTCTACGACCAGGCGGTCGATGGTGTGGCGGATATCGTGTGGACGGTTGTGGGCTATACGCCGGGCCGGTTCCCCTCGACCGAGGTGTTCGAGTTGCCGTTCATCACCAACGGTGCAGAGGCGGCCAGCCGTGCCTATTGGGACATGTTCAACGAGCATATGAAGGACACCGAGTTCAAGGACGTGAAGGTTCTGGGCACGTGGGTTCACGGGCCGGGACTGATCCATTCCAGCGAGCCGATCACGAACCCCGAAGACCTCAACGGCGTGAAGATCCGGGGCGGCTCGCGCGTGGTGAACCAGCTTTTGACGCAGCTGGGCGCAACGCCGGTCGGCATGCCGGTGCCTGCCGTGTCCGAAGCGTTGTCCAAGGGCGTCATCGACGCAACCACGATTCCGTGGGAGGTCACGTCGGCACTCAAGATTGCGGAATTGGTGGATAACCACACCGAATTCAGCGGCGGTGCGCTTTACAACATCACCTTCGTCGTGGCGATGAACAAGGCGAAATACGAGAGCCTGCCTGATGATCTCAAGGCCGTGATCGACCAGAATTCGGGCGCCGAGTTCTCGGCCATGGGCGGCCGCCTCATGGAAGAAGCCGATGCGCCCGCCCGCCAGATCGCCGTTGATCGGGGCAATAACATCATCAACCTCGACGAGGAGCAAACCGCGGTTTGGCGCGAGGCGGCCGAGCCGGTTTATGCCGCCTGGATCGAGAACATGGAGGAACTGGGAATCGATGGCCAGGCCAGGATTGATCAGGCCCGCGAACTGATGGAAAAATATAGCAAGTAGGCGTCGGCCGGACTGACGCGACGTGGCCGGGGGGCAAGCCCACCCGGCCTGCAGGTCAGAGGTTTGACCAAGGTGAAAGGGGCCGATGATGCACCGTTTCATGAACGGGTTGGCACGTCTGATGGCGATTCTGGGTGGGATCGTGCTGACCGCGCTAGTTATTTTGACCTGCGTTTCGGTCCTCGGGCGCGGGATCAACACTTTCCTGCACTGGACGCCAGTGGAGACCATCATGCCGGCCCTGTCGCGTTGGCTTCTGGATGCCGGTGTCGGGCCGGTCTGGGGCGACTACGAACTGGTCGAGGCCGGTGTCGCCTTTGCCATTTTCGCCTTCATTCCCTTGTGCCAGATCACGGCGGGCCATGCGACGGTGGACATTTTTACCGCCCGTTTGCCAAAGCGGGCCAACCGGGTGATCCAGATGGTCGTGGACATCGTGTTTGCCGCTGTTCTGATCCTGATTGCCTGGCGGATCTACGCGGGGATGGAATCGAAGATGCAGAATAACGAAACCACCTTCCTGCTTCAGTTTCCGATCTGGTGGTCCTATCTCGTCAGCCTGATTGGCGCGGTGGTGGCGGCGATCGTGGGCGTTTACATGGCCGTGGTGCGGATTGCCGAGTTGCTGACCATGCGTACCATAATTCCGGCCGCGGAGGTGGACCATTGACCAATCTCGAAATTGGCCTGACCTCGTTTCCGGTCCTTCTGTTGATGATCTTCTTGCGGGTGCCCATTGGTCTGGCAATGTTTCTTGTGGGGCTGTTCGGGCTCTATTTCGTCACCGGTGGCTGGAGCATGGCGCTGTCACGGCTCAAGACCGAGACCTATTCGACCTTTTCGAGCTATTCTCTCTCGATCGTGCCGATGTTCCTCCTGATGGGGCATTTCGCGACGTTGGGCGGCATGTCCACCGCGCTTTTCAAGGCCGCGGAATCCTGGCTGGGTCACAGGCGCGGGGGGGTGGCGATGGCCGCTGTCGGGGCTTGTGCCGGGTTCGGGTCGATTTGCGGGTCATCCCTCGCCACCGCGGCCACGATGGGCCAGGTCGCCTTGCCCGAGCTGCGCCGCTATGGCTATTCCGGAGGCTTCAGCGCCGCGACGCTGGCGGCGGGGGGAACGCTGGGCATTCTCATCCCGCCAAGCGTGATCCTTGTCATTTATGCGATCCTGACCGAGCAGAACATTGCCAAGCTATTCCTCGCGGCCCTGATCCCCGGCGTTCTCGCGGCGATCGGCTATATGATCACGATCTCGATCTACGTGCGCATCCATCCGGATGCCGCCGGGACGCGGGCGCCCATTCCCTATGCCGATCGGTTCCGGGCGCTTGCCGACGTGTGGCCGGTGCTTCTGGTGTTCCTGCTCGTGGTGGGGGGCATCTATCTTGGCTGGTTCACCCCGACCGAGGGTGCGGCAGTGGGCGCTGCGGGCACCGGGCTGATTGCACTGGTCAATCGCGGGCTGAATTTCAGAACTCTGATCGAGAGTTTCCTGGCCACGGGCCAGTCCACGGCAATGATCTTTTTCATCGTGCTGGGTGCCGCATTCTATAACGGTTTCCTGGCGCTGACGCAGGTGCCGCAGGAACTGGCAACCCACGTCACCAGCCTGGGTTACAGCCCCTGGGTTGTCCTGGCGATCATCCTGTCGCTTTATCTCGTCTTTGGCTGCGTCATGGACAGCCTCTCGATGATCCTGCTGACCGTGCCGATCTTCTTCCCGATCATCAGCCAGCTTGATTTCGGCCTGACCTTCGAGGAAACGGCGATCTGGTTCGGGATCATCGTTCTGATCGTGGTCGAGGTCGGGTTGATCACCCCGCCAGTGGGTATGAACCTGTTCGTGATCAACTCGATGGACCGCAGCACGCCCATGGTCGAAACCTACAAGGCGGTGATGTATTTCGTGACATCGGATATCGTGCGGGTCATAATCCTCGTCGCCTTCCCGTCGATCACGCTGTTCCTGCTGCGTGCTCTGCACTGAGCGTCTCGGGATACGCTTGAGATCTGGATGTGATCCCGAATGCCATATAAAGTGGCATTCGCGACGCATGATTGATCTATGTCAAAGATATCTGCCAGCTTCACATGCGAAAAAGTCGATGTAAAAGCAGGAGAGAGACGCGCATGACATCGGATCAGACATTCATGTCGACGCGCCGCGGATTTCTGGGCCTCGCATCCGGTGCGGCCCTTTTGGCCGCCGGTGCCCGACCCGCCGCAGCACGCAAGGTGCAAACCAAAGCGAAAATCGTCATCCTGGGGGCAGGGGCCGCCGGGACGGCCTTGGCCAACCGCCTGGTCGAGCGACTTGACGGCGCCGAGATCACCCTTGTCGACGGGCGTGCCGAGCATTGGTACCAGCCCGGGTTCACGCTTATTGCCGCCGGGTTGAAGCCGGCGGGCTATTCTGTGAGCCAGACCGCCGAATGGTTGCCGAGCGAGGTGACGCTGGTGGCGGAATATGCCGCCGAAATCGACCCCGAGGCGCAGACCCTGACCACGGCGTCCGGCCAGTCGCTGGACTATGACTACCTGATCACGGCGCCGGGCCTCGTGCTCGATTGGGATGCGATCGAGGGGTTCAGCCTTGACCTCGTGGGCAAGGACGGGGTGGGGGCGGTCTATGCCGGGCCCGACTATGCCGCCGCGACATGGGCCGAGATGGACCGCTTTACCTCGACCGGGGGAAAGGCCGTGTTCTTGCGTCCTTCGACCGAGATGAAATGTGCGGGTGCGCCGCTCAAGTATACCTTCCTGACCGAGGATTATGCCAGCAAGAAGGGCAATCGCGACAAGATCGAGGTCGAATACTGGAACAATTCCGGGGCCCTGTTCGGCGTGCCGATCGTGGCCGAAAAGGTCCGGATGCTGTTTGACCAGCGGGGCATCAGGACCGAGTTGAACAGGGTTCTGAAAAGCATGGACCCGGTGAAGAAGATCCTGACCTTCGAGGATGTCGATGGCATCGCGCATGAGACGGATTACGACTTTACCAACATGATCCCGCCGCAGCGCGCGCCGGACGTGATCCGCCAGTCGGGGCTGAGCTGGGAAAACCGGTGGGTCGATCAGGGCTGGGTCGAGGTCGATCAATACACGCTGCGCCACAACCGCTATCCCAACGTATTCGCGGTGGGCGACGTTGCGGGTGTGCCCAAGGGCAAGACCGCGGCCAGCGTGAAATGGCAGGTGCCCGTGGTCGAGGATCACCTCGTTGCCCAGATCGCCGGCGATACCACGGATACGGCTTACAACGGCTATACCTCCTGTCCGCTGATCACTCGTGTCGGCAGCGCGATGCTGGTCGAGTTCGATTACAACAACGATCTGGTGCCGAGTTTCCCCGGCGTCATCGCGCCGCTGGAAGAACTGTGGATCAGCTGGTTGATGAAGGAAGTGGCGCTCAAACCCACATATAACGCCATGCTGCGTGGCAAGGCGTAAGGAGTCGGACAATGGAAGAACTCACACTTGAGACCCTGATTGCGGTCTGGGAAGAGATGTTCGGTCGTGGCCTCTTTTGGGCGATGGTCGTTGTCGCGGTTCTGATCACGGTGGCCTATGTCTATGTCCTGATCCGCGATCGTTCGATGTCGATGCGCAAGTTCCTGTTGGCGCAACTGTCCATGCCGGTCGGGGCCGTGGCGGCGGTGCTCTTCGTGTGGAAGATGACCGATTCGGGTTTTGCCGATATCGGCGGGCCGATCGACGTGGTCGTCTTGCTGGGCGTGGCCATCGCGGGGGCGATCGGTATTGCGATTCTGGTCTATACCGTGCAGGCCCTGATCAAGGGACCCGAAACCAGCGACAGCTGAACATGGGAAGGGCGACGGCATGACGGACGCGACGCAAACCGAAGCGCAGCCGGTAAATCGGCTCGAACATTACCCGGTGCCGCTTTTCGGCATGGTGATGGGCATGGCAGGGCTGACGCTGGCGATGCACGCGGGCGAGACGGTGTTCGGCATGGGGTCGCAGATCTCGACCGGGCTTTACCTCTTCACCTTCGTATTGTTCGGGCTGATCGCGGCAGGCTATGCGGCCAAGGCCGCGATCCATCCCGGCGCGGTGGTGGCCGAGTGGAAGCACCCGGTGCGGCTTTCGTTCTTTCCGGCGATCTCGATCTCGCTGCTTCTTCTGGCGACGGCGACGATGCCGCGCAGCGAGGGCCTGGCCGAGGGCATGTGGCTTCTGGGCATGGTGCTTCAGTTCGTGCTGACCATCGCGGTGATATCGAACTGGATCGGCTCGCGCAGCTTTCAGCACGGGATGCTCAACCCGGCCTGGTTCATTCCGGCGGTCGGCAACGTGATCGTTCCCATCGCGGGTGTGCCGTTGGGCTATGTCGAGATCAGCTGGTATTTCATGTCCGTCGGCTTGATCTTCTGGCTGGTCCTTCTGACCCTGGTCATCAACCGATTGATTTTTCACGATCCCTTGCCCGGGCGCCTGCAGCCGACGCTGGTCATCCTGATCGCGCCGCCGGCGGTGGCCTTCGTGTCGTGGCTGCAACTGACCGGCGGGGTGGATGCCTTTGCGCGCATCCTGATCAACGGGGCCTATCTTTTCACCGCGATCGTTCTGGTGCAGCTGCCACGCATCCTGCGGCTGGACTTCGCGCTGAGCTTCTGGGCGCTGAGCTTTCCTTTCGCCGCCGCGACGATTGCCAGTTTCCGCTTTGCCGCCGAGACGGGTTCGGAGGCGCATCGCCTGATCGGCGGGGTCCTGCTGATCGCGCTTTTCGTCGTGATTGCGGGGCTCTTGTGGCAGACCATCCGCGCGGCGATGGCGGGCAGGATCTGCGTGCCGGAATAGCCATTGGCAGGGCGCGGTGCGCGCTCCAGAGCTTTTCAGGTTTACACGAAAACAAATGGATCGAAGCGCGCGTTCGACCGAAGGGAGAGGCAGCGCGTTTTCGATTCCGTTGAAACCTGAAACGCTCTAGTCTGCCCCGGCAAGCAACAGATGGGGCAGACAACAGATGGGGCAGACATGACCAGCGCGAAACCCGTGCCCGTTTTCGACGGGCACAATGACGTTCTCTTGAAATTGCGCGCGGCAGGCGGGCGGCCCGCGACACGGCTTTTCCGCGAGGGGAGCGATTTTCACGTCGATCTGCCCAAGGCCCGCGCGGGGGGATTCGCGGGCGGGTTCTTTGCGATCTTCGTGCCGTCGGCCATGGATCTCGATCTGATGAAGGCCGAGATGGACAAGTCCGAATATGACCTGCCCCTGCCCGATCCGATCCCCCAGGAGGCGGCGCTGCCGGTGGTGATGGAAATGGCCGCGCTGCTGTTGCAGCTTGAGGCCGAGGGTGCCTTGCGCATCTGTCGCAGCGTGGCCGATATCCGCGCGGCGATGGGCGCGGGCGAGATCGCGGCGGTGATGCATATCGAGGGGGCCGAGGCGATCGACCCGGATTTTCACGCGCTCGACGTGCTTCATGCCGCCGGCCTGCGCTCGCTCGGGCCGGTGTGGAGCCGGCCGACGATCTGGGGCGAGGGTGTGCCGTTTCGATACCCCTCGACCGGGGATGTTGGCCCGGGGCTGACCGGGGACGGCGAGCGGCTGGTTCGACGCTGTGACGCGATGGGGATCATGATCGACCTGAGCCACCTCAATGAAAAGGGGTTCTGGGATGTGGCGGAGATCAGCGAAAAGCCCCTGATTGCAACGCACTCAAACGCTCATGCGCTATGCCCGCAGGCGCGCAACCTGAGCGATGCGCAGTTGGATGCGGTGGCGCGCTCGGGCGGCATCGTGGGGCTCAATTTTGCCACCGGTTTCCTGCGTCGTGACGGGCAGATGCGCCCGGAGATGCCGATTGCGGTGATGCTGGAGCATCTCGACCACATGATCGCGCGGATGGGCGAGGATCATGTCGCGCTGGGATCGGATTTCGACGGGGCGGTGGTGCCCGAGGACATCGGATCGGTCGCCGGTCTGCCCGCGCTGATCGAAGCGATGTGTGCGCATGGCTATTCCGAAGCGCGAATCGAAAAGATCGCGCATGGCAACTGGTTGCGGGTGCTGGAAACCACCTGGGGCGGATGAGATGCAACGGGCTTGACGGAATCGCAAAAGCGTTTGCACACTAACGATAACAGAAGGAGGGTGTGCAGATGGCCGGCAAGCTTGTCATTCGGAATATCGGGTTGATCCTTTCGGGCAAGATGGAGGAACCGATCCTCGACGGGGATTGCGTGATTGCCGAGGACGGGATCATCAAAGCAATCGGGTATGAAAAAGACCTTAACTGCGAGGACGCGCAGACCGAGATCGACGCGCATGGGGTGACGATCGCGCCGGGTTTGATCGACAGCCATGTGCATCCGGTGGTGGGCGACTACACCCCGCGCCAGCAGCAATTGCACTGGATCGATTCGACGCTGCATGGCGGTGTCACCACGCTCATCTCGGCGGGCGAGGTGCATATGCCGGGGCGGCCCAAGGATATTGTCGGACTCAAGGCGATGGCGATCGCGGCGCAACGCTGGTACGAGAATTTCCGCCCCTCGGGCATGAAGGTGATGGCCGGGGCGCCGGTGATCGAGCATGGCATGGTCGAGGAAGATTTCAAGGAGATGGCCGACGCGGGTGTCACGCTCTTGGGCGAGGTCGGACTCGGCACGGTCAAGGATGGCAAGACCGCCCGTCAAATGGTTGATTGGGCAAGAAAATACGGCATTCAATCGACGATCCACACCGGCGGGCCGTCGATCCCCGGGTCGGGGCTCATCGACGCCGACATGGTGCTTGAAACCGGCACCGACGTGATCGGGCATATCAATGGCGGGCATTCGGCGCTGCCCGACGACCAGATCATCTGCCTGTGCGAAAGCTGCCGGGCGGGGCTTGAGATCGTGCATAACGGCAACGAGCGCGCAGCGCTTCTGACGCTCAACACCGCGCGGGAACTGGGGCAGATGGAGCGGCTTATCCTCGGCACCGACGGGCCGGCGGGATCGGGGGTGCAACCCCTTGGAATCCTTAGGATGGTGGCGATGTTGTCGAGCCTTGGCGACGTGCCCGCCGAGGTCGCGTTCTGCTTTGCCAACGGGAACACCGCGCGGCAGCGTGAACTGGACCAGGGGTTGATGGAGGTGGGGCGGCCCGCCGATTTCGTCCTGATGGACCAGGCACAGCATGCACCGGGGAAAAATATCCTTGAATCCGTGCAGCTTGGCAACCTTCCCGGGGTCGGGATGACGGTCATCGAAGGGGTGCCGCGCAGCGGGCGCAGCCGCAATACGCCGCCCGCGCAGACCCTGCCGGAAGTCACGAGAGGCGCGGCGCCCGCGTGAGCGCACGGTGGGGTTAACGGTGGTTTTGCGCCGAGAATTCGGGGGTGATCTTCGGCTGCGCTCCGGCTGCCATGCGTGCACCGCCGCGGTGCAGCATTTCCGGACCCGCAATTGATTAATCCGGCGTCCGCTGGTCGTTGCCCCATGAAAAAGGAGTCGAAAAATTTTGACTCGACTCGAATCGCGCGCATACCATTAGCACACGAACGATAATCACGATCGGTCCGACAGGGGGGTCCGACGATGCAGCAGTTGGAGTATTTCGCGCCCGGCAATCTGGGCGAGGCGTTGGACATTCTCTCGCGTGGCGGCGTGCGACCGGTTGCGGGGGGAACGGATTTCTATCCGGGCCTGCCCGCGGGCGGCCCGCGCGAGAGCGTTCTGGATCTGACCCGGATCGCGGGGTTGCACGGGATCACGCGACAGGACAAGGGATGGCGGATCGGGGCGGCGACCCGCTGGTCCGACGTGGTGCGGGCCGACCTGCCGCCGGGCTTTGACGGGTTGCGCGCGGCGGCGCGCGAGGTGGGGTCGATCCAGATCCAGAATGCGGGCACGGTGGCGGGCAATCTCGTCAATGCTTCGCCCGCGGCGGACGGGGTGCCGCCGTTGCTCACGCTCGGGGCGGAGGTCGAGATCGCGAGCGCGCAGGGGCGGCGCGTGGTTCCGCTCGACCGGTTCATCACGGGGGTGCGGGAGGTCGATCTGGCGCCCGGTGAGATGGTCGTGGCGCTGCATCTGCCCGAGCCGCCCGAGGGTGCGCGGGGCGCGTTTTCCAAGCTGGGCAGCCGGGCCTACCTGGTGATTTCCATCGTCATGGTGGCGGTGGTGATCGGGCGCGACGGGGCCGGCCGGATCGACCATGCGCGGGTGGCGGTTGGCGCCTGTTCGCCGGTGGCGCGGCGTCTGCCCGCGCTGGAGGCGGCGCTTCTGGGCACGCGCGGCGACGTGGCGGTGACGGCGGAGCATCTGGCGCCGCTTTCACCCATCGACGATGTGCGCGGCAGCGGGGCCTATCGGCTGGAAGCGGTGGGTGAACTGATCGGACGGGCGGTCCGGGGGGCCTGTGATGGATAAGCGGGTGAGCGGAGAGACGATGTTTCGCCTCAACGGGCGCGATGTGCGGGTCGAGCCGCGCGTGGGCGAGCGGTTGAGCGAGGCGCTGCGCGAGCGGCTGGGCGCGCGCGATGTCAAGGTCGGGTGCAATGCAGGCGATTGCGGGGCCTGCACGGTGCTGGTCGATCGCGCGCCGGTCTGTGCCTGCCTGATGCCGGCGCAACAGGCAGCGGGGTGTGAGGTCGAGACCCTGGCCGGACTGGTGGCGCATGAGCCGTTGGCCAGTGACCTGGCGCGGCGGTTCGAGGGGCAGGGCGCGGCGCAATGCGGGATCTGCACGCCGGGGATGATGGTCTCGGCGGTGGCCCTCTTGCGCGAGGCGCCGGCGCCGAGCGAGGGCCAGGTGATGGATGCGCTGGCCGGGGTTCTGTGCCGCTGCACCGGGTATCGCAAGATCGTTGACGCGGTGATGGGCCGCGCGCCGGGTGCGGTGGCGGATGCCGAGGGCCATACCGGGGCGGCGATCGAAAAGCTGGACGGGCGTGCCAAGGTGACGGGCAAGGAGCGGTTCGGCGATGACGTGGCGCCGGTTGATGCGCTGATCATCAAGGTGATCCGAAGCCCGCATCCCCATGCGCGCTTTACCTTGGGCGATCTCGAAGGGTTCGCCGCACGTGAAGGGGTCGAGGCCATTTTGACGGCAAGCGATGTGCCGGGCGTGAACCTTTTTGGCACGATCCCGGGTTTCGTGGATCAGCCGGTTTTCGCGGAAGGCGTGGTGCGGTTTCGCGGCGAAGCGGTGGCGGCGGTGGTCGGCCGCGCCGACGTCATGGCGTCGTTCGATCCGGCGCGGTTCCCGGTGGAATGGGAGGTTCTGCCGGATGTGCAGGGCATGGCAGACGCGATGGCGGATGGCGCGCCGCAGTTGCACCCGGACCGCGCGGGCAACGTGATGTGCGGCGGTTTCGTGGCGCATGGCGATGTCGGGGCGGCGCTGGAACGGGCCGCTGTAGTGGCCGAGGGCGTGTTCGAGACCGGGTTCGTGGAACATGCCTATATCGAGCCCGAAGCGGGGTTCGCGCAGGTGGTTGATGGCCGGGTCGAGGTATATGCCTGCACACAGGCGCCGGTGATGGATCTCGACACGCTGAGCGAGGTGCTGGGCATGGAGCGCGCGCGCATCCGGGTGGTGCCGACGGCTACGGGCGGGGGGTTCGGCTCAAAGCTCGACGTGTCGGTGCAGCCCTATCTGGCGATTGCGGCACTGAAGACCGGGCAGCCGGTGCGGATCACCTATGAGCGCGGGGAATCGATGCAATCGACCACCAAGCGGCACCCGTCGCGGATGCACGTGCGGATCGGGGCCGATGCGGAGGGGCGGATTTCGGGATTGCGCTTTGACGGGCTCTTCAACACCGGGGCCTATGCAAGCTGGGGGCCGACGGTGGCGAACCGGGTGCCGGTCCATGCCTCGGGGCCCTATGCGGTGGGCGATTACCGGGCCGAGGCGCAGGGCATCCACACCCATTGCCCGCCCTCGGGGGCGTTTCGCGGGTTTGGCGTGCCGCAGGCGGCGGTGGCCCAGGAGAGCCTCTTTGACGAGCTGGCCGACCGGCTGGGGATCGACAGGCTGGAGTTTCGTATGCGCAATGCCCTGGCGAATGGCGTGCCCACGGTGTGCGGGCAGGTGTTCGCGCAGGGGGTGGGGATCCGCGCCTGTCTTGAGGCGCTGCGGCCCGCGTGGGAATCCGAGCGCGCCGAGGCGGCGCGGATCAACGCGGGCGACGGTCCGGTGCGGCGCGGCGTGGGCGTGGCGGCGGGCTGGTACGGCTGCGGCAACACCTCGCTGCCCAACCCCTCGACGATCAAGGCCGGGGTGCGGGCCGATGGGCGGATCGTGCTGCATCAGGGCGCGGCGGATATCGGGCAGGGGGCGAACACGGTGATTGCGCAGATCTTTGCCACCGCGCTGGGCGTGCCGGTCTCAAGGCTCGACCTCGTGGGCGGCGATACGGATGTGACGCCGGATGCGGGCAAGACATCGGCCTCGCGCCAGACCTTTGTTTCGGGCAATGCCGCGCGTCTGGCCGGTGAGGCGCTGCGCGCGCAGATATTGCAGCGGGTGAATGCGGGCGAGGAAGCGCTGATCGTGCCGGGCGCGGATGCGTTCGAGATACGGGAAGGCGCGGGTGTGCATCGCCTAGACCTCACCGCGCTTGAGCCGGATGCGGAGGGTTACGTGATGCGCGTGGCCGAGAGTTACGACCCGCCGACAAGGCCGCTGGACGAAAACGGGCAGGGCCATCCTTATGCGCAGTTCGGCTATGCCGCGCATCTGTGCGTGCTGGATGTGGATATGCGGCTCGGCACGGTGAGGCCGGTGCGCTTTGTCGCGGCGCATGACGTGGGGCACGCGGTCAATCCGCTCCTGATCGAGGGGCAGGTCGAGGGCGGCATCGCGCAGGGGATGGGCATGGCGCTGATGGAGGAATACCTGCCGGGGCGGACCGAGAACCTGCATGATTACCTCATCCCGACGATCGGGGACATGCCGCCCGTGGAGACGCTGATCATCGAGGAGCCGGACGCGCATGGGCCTTACGGGGCGAAGGGGCTGGGCGAGCATGTGCTCATCCCCACGGCGCCGGCGATATTGAACGCGATCCGCGATGCGACCGGCGTGCAGATGCGGCGGCTGCCGGTGACACCGGCACGGCTCAGGGCGGCAATGGGGGTGGCTGGCCATGCGTGAGAAGCCGGAAAAGATCCGTTGCGATGCCTGCCCGGTGATGTGTTACATCGCCGATGGCAAGTCCGGGGCCTGTGACCGTTATGCAAATCATGGCGGCGAGCTGGTGCGGCTCGATCCGCTCACGGTGATCGACAGCACCGCGGAGAAGCTCGTGCCGTTCCTCAAGACCGACGAGGCAGGGGATTGGGATGGCGACATCATCCAAGGGCATCGACGGTTCGTCACCGCGGTGGGGGCGGGCACGACCTATCCCGATTACAAGCCCGCGCCCTTCATCGTGAGCCAGCAGGTCGAGGGTGTCGACATGGTGACGGTGGTTACCGAGGGCATCTTTTCCTATTGCGGGGCCAAGGTGAAGATCGACACCGACCGCCATATCGGGCATGAGCGCGACATCGTGCGCGTGGCGGGTGAGCCCGTCGGTCATGTGACGACCAGCGAATACGGCTCGAAGATGCTGAGCCTCGGCGGTGTCGAGCACCTCACCGGCGGGTCCAAGAAAGAGGGTCGCGTGACCTGTGACGCGCTGATGGCGCTGTGCAATCGCGAAGCGGTCGAGATGGTGATCGGCGAGGGCGATCACGCGGTGTCGGTCGTGGTGCAGGCTGGGCAGGCGCCGATCATCGACGGCGAGCAGGAACGGCTGATGCGGGTCGGCTGTGGCTCGGCCGCGATCGGCATGTTCGCCAAGCAATGGCACGAGATCGTGGACGAGGTGGTGGTGGTCGATGACCATATCACCGGCGTTCTGAGCGAGCACCAGGCCGGGCAGGTCCTGGGGGTGAAACCCACCGGCATCCGCATCAAGGGCCGTCGTTCGACACCCGGGCGTTATTTCCAGGTGGCCGAGCCGGGGCGCGGCTGGGGCGGGACGGATATCGACGATCCGCTGACCATCCTGGGCGAGTGGAAGAAGGACGTGGCCTGGCCCGGGCTGCGGCTCTTCATGGTGTCGACCACGGGCGAGCAATGGGCCTATTTCGAGCTCGATGACAACCTGGTGCCACAGTCGGCAGAAGCACCGGAAGGGGTGCGCGCCAGTGCCGAGCGGATTGCCGAGAATTGCGAACCTTCAGTGGCCTCGGTGCTGTTCATGGGCGGTGCGGGCGGGAGCCTGCGCGCAGGCGTGACCGAGAATCCGGTGCGGCTCACCCGGTCGGTGCGCGCGGCGCTCACCTCGGTCAGTTGCGGCGGGGCCGAAGCCTATGTCTGGCCCGGGGGCGGGATCACGGTGATGGCGGATGTCATGGAAATGCCCACGAACTCCTTTGGATACGTGCCGACCCCGGCGATCGTCGCGCCGATCGAGTTCACCATGAGGGTGAGCGATTACGCCGACCTGGGCGGGCATGTCGAGGAAATCCGCCGGGTGGAGAACGTGATGACCGACGAGGTGCGCCGCGTCGGTCCCGGCCTGTCGGGGCATGACCCGATGGCGCGCGGGCATTACCGCTGGAGCGAGGAGTCATGAGTTTCACACGTGCGATATTGCCGGGTGAGCGGCTGCATCTTCAACACGGGCCGATTGACCTCATTATCGGCTGCGAGGGGGACCGGGCGCGGGGCTTTGACGCGGCCTGCGCGGCATTTGACGGCGTGCTGGAGCGATTGGTCGAGGAGCTTGACCTGTTGCGCATGGACGGATGGGGAGCCAGCCCGCCGCCCGGTTCGGTCGCGGGGCCGGTGGCGCAAAGGATGGTTCGCGCGGTGGCGCGGCACAAGGGCTTCGTCACGCCGATGGCGGCGGTGGCCGGGTCCGTGGCCGATCACGTGCTGGCAGGCATGTGCATGCGGGCCGATCTGCGCCGGGCCTATGTGAACAACGGTGGTGATATCGCGCTCTGGCTGGAGGCGGGCGAACGGTTCCGTGTCGCCATGGCCGGGACCGACGGGCAGATCGGGATCGGCGGTGGCGACGGGATTGGCGGCATCGCCACCTCGGGGCGCGGCGGGCGCAGCCTGTCGCTGGGCATTGCCGATGCGGTGACGGTGCTCGCGGCGGATGCGGCGGCGGCGGATGTGGCGGCGACGCTGATCGCGAACGCGGTCGATCTGCCGGGGCATGCTGCGATCCGGCGCGCACCGGCCAGCGAGGTGCGGCCCGAAAGCGATCTGGGCGCGCGCGACGTGGTCGTGGAGGTCGGTGCGCTGGACAGGGAAGAGGTGGCGCAGGCGCTGACGCGGGGTGCCGCGCTGGCCGATGCGATGCGCGACAAGGGGGTGATCCGCGGGGCCGCGCTTGCCTTGCGTGGCGAGATGCGGATTGTCGGTGCCGAGCGGTTTGTCGAGGCGAGGGAGGCGGCGGATGCCTGAAGTGAAGATACGCAAGACAGTCGAGAGCCTGGAGGAGATCTGGCACGAGGGGGGCGCGCGGGCCGAGAAGCCTTATCGCCGGGCGTGGATCATGGCGGTGATCGAGAACCCTTTCGCAGGGCGGTATGAGCCGGATATCCAGCCCTTCATGGAGGATTTGAAGCCGCTTGGCCTCGACATGGCGGGGCGGCTTATCGCGATGCTGGGCGGGGCCGACAGGGTCGAGGGTTATGGCAAGGGTGCGATCATCGGCGCGGGCGGCGAGATCGAGCATGGCGCGCTCTGGCACGCGCCGGGTGGTTACGCGATGCGCGAGTTGATCGGCCGCGAGCGGTCGGCGGCGATCGTGCCCTCGACCAAGAAGGTGGGCGGCGTGGGTGCGCGGCTCGACGTGCCGGTGACGCATATCCGGGCCTCTTACGTGCGCAGCCATTTCGACAGTATCGAGGTGGGATGCAACGATGCGCCGCGCGCCGATGAAATGGCGCTGATCCTTGTCATGACCGATGGGCCGCGGGTGCATTCGCGGGCCGGTGGTCTTGAAGCGTCACAGATCGAGGGAAAGGACGGGCTGAGATGAAGGCGAAGATCAGGAAGCTGGCCGTGACGGTCGAGGAGACGCAACGCGAGATGGGGCGCGAGATCGCCCCGCCCACCCGCAAGGCGGTGGCCGTGGCGGTGATCGAGAACCCCTTTGCGGGGCGCTACGAGGAGGACCTGTCGGAGTTGATGGAGATCGGCGCGGAACTGGGCGGGCTTTTGGGCGAGCGTTGCGTGAAGGCGCTGGGGATCGAGCCGGCCGCGGCCGAGAGCTATGGCAAGTCGGCCATGGTGGGCGAGGCGGGCGAGTTGGAACATGCCGCCGCGATCCTGCATCCGAAACTGGGCGCGCCGCTGCGCGCGGCGGTGGAAAAGGGCGCGGCACTGGTGCCGTCGTCGAAGAAAATGGGCAGCCCGGGGCAGGTTCTGGACGTGCCGCTCGGGCACAAGGATGCGGCCTATGTGCGCAGCCATTTCGACGGGATCGAGGTGATGATGAACGACGCGCCGCGCGCGGGCGAGATCATGGTCGCCGTGGCGGTGACCGACAGCGGGCGGCCCATGCCGCGCGTTGGTGGCTTGCGCCACGAGGAGGCCGAGGGCAAGGATGGATTGAGGTAGAGCGAAAGAGCAGGCGGGACGGTCGGAGATCCGTCCGGGATACCGCATGAGACCAAGCAAAGAACAGACAGACCAAAGCAAAAGAACCAACCGGGAGACGTGAACATGAAACCGATGAGACGCAAGATACTGGGCGCGCTGGCGGCGCTGCCGATGCTGGGGATGATCCCCGCGGCGGCGCAGGCGCAGGAAAAGATCGTGATCGGCGAGATCAATTCCTATACCGCCCTGCCGGCCTTTACCGAGCCTTACAAGAAGGGTTGGACGCTGGCGATGGAAGAGATCAACGCGGCGGGCGGTGTGAACGGTGCGATGCTCGAAATCATAAGCCGCGACGATACCGGGGATCCGTCCACCGCGATCCGCATTGCCGAAGAGATGATTTCCAGGGACGAGGCGGTGATGCTGTTCGGTGGATTCCTGTCGAATATCGGCCTCGCATTGGCGGATTTCGCGAAACAGAAGCAGGTTTTCTTCCTGGCTTCCGAGCCGCTTTCCGATGCGCTCGTGTGGTCGAAGGGCAACCGCTATACCTATCGCTTGCGGCCCTCGACGCATATGCAGGCGGCGATGCTGGCCGAGCAGGCGGCAAAGCTGGACAAGAAGAAATGGGCCACGGTGGCGCCCAACTATGCCTATGGCAAGGATGCGGTGGCGGCGTTCAAATCCGAACTGACCAAGCTGCAGCCGGATGTGGAATGGGTGGCCGAGCAATGGCCGCCGCTGTTCAAGATCGACGCGGGGTCCACGGTGCGCGCGCTGGAACGGTCCAAGCCCGACGCGATCTACAACGTGACCTTCGGCGGGGATCTGGCCAAGTTCGTGCGCCAGGGCAGCTTGCGCTTCCTGTTCGAGGATCGCCCGGTGGTCTCGCTGCTGAGCGGGGAGCCGGAATATCTCGACCCGCTGGGTGACGAGGCGCCGGAGGGCTGGATCGTGACCGGATACCCCTCGATGGATATCGACACGCCCGAGCATGAGGAATTTGGCGCGGCCTACATGGAGCGCTGGGGCGAGGCGCCCAAGACCGGCTCGATCGTGGGCTACAACTCGGTCCTGTCGATCAAGGCGGCGCTGGAAAAGGCCGGATCGACCGACACCGAGGCGATGCTGGCGGCGATGGAAGGGCTGGAAGTGCCCAGTTCGCCCACGGGGCCGTTCTATTACCGCGCGGCCGATCACCAGGCGACCATGGGCGCCTATGTGGGGACCACTGCGCTCGTCGACGGCAAGCCCAAGATGGTCGACTGGTTCTATGCCGACGGGGCCAATTACCTGCCCAGTGAAGAAGAGGCGGCCAAGATGCGCCCTGCGGAGTAGGGCGGATCGAAAGAACCTTCGGGGCGGTGGTGTTCGCCGCCCCGGTTTGTCGCACAAGAACAGTATCCTGACGGGGGACGGACCGCATGGGCTTTTATGTCGCGCAATTGCTGACGGGGTTGGCGAATGCCTCGTCGCTGTTTCTGATCGCCTGCGGGTTGTCGATCATTTTCGGGGTCACGCGGATCGTCAACTTCGCGCATGGCTCGTTCTACATGGTGGGGGCCTATCTCGCCTATTCCATTGTCGCGCTGTTTCCCGGCAGCATCCTCGGATTCTGGGGGGGCGTGATCGCTGCGGCGTTGATCGTGGGGCTTCTGGGGCTTGTTGTCGAGATGACGATCCTGCGGCGCATCTATCGCGCGCCGGAGCTGTTCCAGCTGGTCGCGACCTTCGGCGTGGTGCTGATCATCCAGGACATGGCGCAGGCGATCTGGGGGGCCGAGGACAAGCTGGGCCCGCGCGCGCCGGGGTTGAGCAGCGCGGTGCGCATCATGGGCGAGCCGATTCCGGAATATGACCTTGCGCTCATCCTGATCGGACCGGCGGTCCTGGCCGGGATCTGGCTGTTGTTCCATCGCACCCGCTGGGGCGTTCTGGTACGTGCCGCGACGCAGGACCGCGAGATGGTCGGCGCGCTGGGCGTCAACCAGGCGTGGCTTTTCTCGGCCACGTTCGTGCTGGGCGCGGCGCTGGCGGGTCTGGGCGGGGCGATCCAGATCCCGCGCGAGTCGGTGAACCTCCAGATGGACCTTTCGGTGATCGGGGATGCCTTTGTCGTCGTGGTGATCGGGGGCATGGGCAGCGTGTCGGGCGCGTTCGTGGCCGCGGTTCTCATCTCGGTGCTCAATGCCTTTGCGGTGCTCGTCTATCCGCAAATCTCGATCGTGTTGCCGTTCGTGGTGATGGCGGTGGTGTTGATCGTGCGGCCTTATGGGCTTTTCGGCAAGGAGGGCAGCGGCCACGGCGCGCCGACCGAGCCCGAACAGCCGCTGCGGCTCATGTCGTCGCGCGCCACGCTTGTGCTCATGGCGCTGGTTTTCGCGCTCGCGGCAAGCCCGCTTGTGGCGAGTGATTTCGCCTCGATCCTGCTGGTCGATCTGATGGTGGCCACGCTTTTCGCGGTGAGCCTGCATTTCATGATGGGGCTGGGCGGCATGGTCAGTTTCGGCCACGCGGCCTATTTCGGGGTCGGCGCCTATGGTGCGGCGATGGCGGTGAGTTACCTGGGCCTGCCGATGATCCCGGCGATGATCGTGGGGCCGCTGGCGGCGGCCGTGGCGGCGCTGTTCTTTGGCTGGTTCTGCGTGCGGCTGTCGGGGGTCTACCTCGCGATGCTGACGCTCGCGGCCGCGCAGATCCTGTGGGGGGTCACGTTCCAGTCGCAGGAGTATACCGGTGGGGATGACGGCATTGTCGGCATCTGGCCGGCGTCATGGGCGACAAGCGACCAGGCCTATTTCTATGTCGCCTTCGCACTTTGCATCGGCGGCATCTGGTTCCTGCGGCGGGTGGCCCATTCGCCCTTCGGCTACGGGTTGCGCGGCGTCCGCGACAGCGACGTGCGCGCCGAGGCGATCGGAATGGACGTGAAATTCCATCAATGGATGGGTTTCGCGCTGGCTGGCACCATGGCCGGGCTGGCCGGGGTGGTGTTCGCGTTCTCCAAGGGCTCGGTCTTTCCCGACGTGCTGGGGATCGGGCAGTCGGTGGACGGGCTCGTCATGGTGCTGCTGGGTGGTATCCATGCGCTGGCCGGGCCGATCCTGGGCGCGGGTGTCTTCGTGCTGATCGAGGATTGGGTGAGCCGCCTCGACTACTGGCGCTTCATCTTCGGGATGATCATCCTGGGCGTCGTTCTTCTTGCGCCGGATGGTGTCGCGGGGGGTGTCGACCGGCTCATGCGCGCGCTGGGTCTGCGCCGGGAGGGGCAGACATGAGGGCGAGGGTGGAACTTGAGGGGCCGGCCGATGGCCCTTGCGCACCTTCGGTGCGACACACTCCCCGGAGTATTCGGGGCAAGATGAAGCAGGGGGGCAGGGCATGAACGTGCTGGAGGTGCGTGGGCTGACCAAGAGCTTTGGTGGGCTGGTGGCGGTGAATGACGTTTCGTTCGATCTGGGCCAGGGTGAGTTCCTGGCGTTGATCGGGCCCAACGGGGCGGGCAAGACCACCTGTTTCAACATGGTGAACGGTTACTTGCGGCCCGACCGGGGTGCCGTGCGGCTGAATGGTGAGGACCTGATCGGGGTGCGGCCACGCGATATCGTGCGCAAGGGCGTGGGGCGGACCTTCCAGATCACCCGGACATTCCTGTCGATGACGGTTATCGAGAACATCCAGATGGCATTGATCAGCCATCATGGGCGGATGTTCGACATGCTGAGCCGGGCGACGCGGCTTTACCGCGACGAGGCCGAGGCGCTCTTGCGGCTGGTTTCGATGGCGGACCAGGCGGAGCGGGCCTGCTCGGAGCTGGCCTATGGCGATCTCAAGCGGCTTGAACTTGCGGTGGCGCTGGCGCCCGATCCGACGCTTTTGCTGATGGACGAGCCGACCGCGGGCATGGCGCCGAGCGAGCGGGTGGCGCTGATGGAACTGACCGCGAAGATCGTGGCCGATCGCGGGGTGAGCGTGCTTTTCACCGAGCATGACATGGACGTGGTCTTTGCCCATGCGCATCGCATCCTTGTGCTCAATCGTGGCGGCTTGATCGCGGAAGGCACGGGCGAGGATATTCGCGGCAATGCCCTCGTCCAGGAGGTGTACCTGGGCGGTGGCACGTCGTTCGGACAGGCGGAGGCGGATCATGCTTGAAGTGAAAGACCTGACCGCGCGCTATGGGCGGGCGCAGATCCTGAACGGGGTGTCGCTGCGCGTCGGTGGCAACGAGGTGGTGGCCCTCCTTGGGCGCAACGGCGCGGGCAAGACCACGACGATGAAATGCGTCATGGGGCTGGTCCTCCAGAAGGCGGGCGAGATCACCTATGACGGGGTCTCGATCCTGGGCAAGCCTTCGCATGAGATCTGTCGGCTGGGCATTGGTTATGTCCCGGAAGAGAGGCGCATCTTCGGCGATCTGACGGTCGAGGAAAACCTCGAGGTGGGCGACCGGCCCGCGCGCGCGGATGCCCCGGAATGGAGCCGCGAGCATCTTTTCGAACTCTTCCCGAACCTGGCCGAGCGACGGCGCAACCTGGGCAAGCAGTTGTCGGGTGGAGAGCAGCAGATGCTGACCATCGCGCGAACCCTGATGGGCAATCCCAAGGTGGTGCTTCTGGACGAGCCGAGCGAGGGCATTGCGCCGGTGATCGTCGAGCAGATGGCACGGGTCATCAAGGAGTTGAAGGCAGAGGGGCTTTCGGTGCTGCTGTCGGAGCAGAACCTGCATTTTGCCCGTGCCGTGGCAGACCGGGCCTGTATCATCGAGAAGGGCACGTTGCGATACGAGGGCGGGTTCGCCGATCTCGACGCCCATCCCGAGATCAGCCAGCAATATCTTGCGGTCTGAGGGCGGGGCGGTGACGCGGGAGGGATATCGCCTTGAGGATCAGGTGGGATACCTGTTGCGGCTGGCGAACCAGCGCCACGCTGCGATCTTTCAGGCGCATACGCTGGAGGGGCTGACCGCGATGCAATTCGCCGCGCTGGTGCGGATCGGCGAGCAGGGCAGGGTTTCGCAGAACCGGCTGGGGCGGCTGGCGGCGATGGACGTGGCCACGATCAAGGGCGTGGCGGACCGGCTGCGCCAGAAGGGCCTGACCGAGACGGTGCCTGACCCCGAGGACAAGCGGCGGATGCTGATCTCGCTCTCGGCCGAGGGCGAGGCGCTGCTGGTGCGGATGGTCGAGGTGGGGCGCGTGGTGACCGAAGAGACGCTGGCCCCGCTGGATGCGCAGGAGCGTGAAACCTTCCTGTCGCTCTTGCAGCGGATGACCTGAACTTCAAAATCCCGTCGGGAATTGAACCATCGAGCCTGGAAGTGCTAGGGGTCTCCATTGAACCGAGAAATTTACCAGCCGATGAAGAGATTTCGATGCGCATTCTGATGGCCCTGATGGCGGCGGGCGGTTTGGCCGCCTGTGACCTGTCCGATCCGATCCTGGCAACGCGGTCCGTTCCGCAAGCCCCGCCCGCGGCAGGCCCGAGCGATTCCGAGCGTGCCCTGTGCCCGGGACAGTCCTCACCGGAATGCCGGTTCGAGAACAGCCCGGTCAAGCTAGCCCCCGAGCCGGTGCAGCTGCCGCGTCGCGCGCTGGTGTTCTATCCCACGGCCGAGCCGCTGTCCTTTGTCGATGGGCGAGGGCGGGATTGGGTTGCCCCCGAACGCACGCTGACGGATGGTGCCTCGATTCCGAAGATGTTCATCTCGATCATTGGCGAACCGACCAGTCGGGAATTCGCCAACGCGGCGGCGGTGCATGATGCCTATTGCGGGGTCGGAAACGAGGACGGGCCGAAATTCCATGGCGCGCCGTGGCGCGATGTGCACCGGATGTTCTATGATGCGCTGCGCGTCGGGGGAACGCCCGAAACCAAGGCCAAGCTGATGTACGCGGCGGTTTACCTGGGCGGGCCGCGCTGGTCGGATGGGGGCGCCGAGCTTTCGGGGGAACCGCGTCTTTCGAGCCGGGGCAGTCTGGCGGCGCTGGCGCAATCCGAGGATGTTTCGCCCGCGCGCTACCTGCCGGAGCCCGAGTTGCGGCGGATCATGCGCCAGGTGCGCGATCTGCTCGAGACGGCGCAGCCGTCGCTGTCGCAGATCGAGACCTTCATCGACATGAGCGTGAGCGAAAGCGCCCGGCACGCCGCCCACGCGATCGGGCAGGGCGGCAACGATCACGGCGAAGATCCCGGCTATGGGATCGGGGACGGCCCGGGGGTGGATGGGCCACCGGGGGAAGATGTGGGCCCGGGAGACATCGGGGAAGGTTAGCCTGGGCTGCCGATGGCAGGCGAAGACGCCACATGTGCATGACATGTCGGAATATTGCGCACCGGGATGGGGCGGGCCCCGTCTTTTCGTGACCCAGATCAAGGAAGAACGATCCGGCTCCGGGCAGACTGCGCCATGAACGTGTGACGGATGCATGAAAAGGAGCTTTCGATGTGGATTCTGGCATTGGTGATGCATGTGTTTCTGGGTGCGACCCTGGCCGGGAGTGCCATGGTCGTCGTGCTGGCCATGGGGTTGACGACGCTCAAGCCGTTGTTGATCGCGGCGCTGGTCGGGTATCTCATTTCCATCCCGGCCAGCTGGTACGTGGCCAAGGCCGTTTATGACAACCAGTGATCCACGCGAGCGGCCGTCAGGCGGTGGCGTTGAGCCACGTGCGCAGCACGGCCTCGAATTCGCGCGGCTTCTCGGCGTGCAGCCAGTGGCCCGCACCGGGGATTTTCGCGAATTGCGCTTTCGGGAACAGGGCCTTGATACGCGGGCGATGTTCGGGGCGGATGTAATCGGACTCGCCGCCGCCCAGCATCAGAACCGGGCCTTCGAACGGGGTGTCGAGATCATCGGGGAAGGCCAGGATCCTGTCCATGTCACGGGCGAGGACGTCGAGATTGAGCCGCCAGCGCTTTTCGCGCATGTCGAGGGATTGCGTGAAAAAGGAAACCAGTGCCGGAGCGTCAACATGTTCGGCGAGGGCCTCCTTGGCGTCGGCGCGCGTTTCGACCTGTGACAGGTCGACGGATTGCATCGCGCGCAGATAGGGCATCTGGCTATGGCCATAGGAGACCGGCGCGATGTCGGCGACGATCAGGCGGTTGACAAGATCGGGGCGGGTCAGGGCCAGCACCATCGCCGCCTTCCCGCCCATGGAATGGCCAAGCACATCCGCGGGCTTGCCGATGCTCTCGATAACCTCGGCCAGATCGGCGGCCATGTCGGGATAGCCGTGGCTGTCGAACCATGGCGATTCGCCGTGGTTACGCATGTCGACGGCGATCACCTGCCGCTCGTCGGACAGTCTCTTGGCGATCACGCCCCAGTTGCGCGCCGAGCCATAAAGACCGTGGGCAATCAGGAGGGGAGGAGCGTCTGTTTCGGTGCCGTGCAGGATCGTGTTGAGCATGTGGTTTGTTATCGTGGATCGTCTGGTGAGGCCAGACACCAATCATGCGATGTGGTTGAGCCCCGACCTTCGTGCGCGTAGTCTGTTGCGTGGAACGGGGTGGGGGTCAAGGATGCGCGCATCGCCGGATATCGGGGCACGGGCCCGCGAACTCGAGGCGCTGTTGGACGAGAAGCTCGGCCTGCGCAAGGGGGCGTTCCCTGCGCGCGTGAAACGTGCCGGGCGGCAGATCCCGAAATGGGTTCATCGCGAGGCGGCGGTGATCAATGAAGCCTTGACGCTCAACGCCCATCCCAAGCTGCGCCACCGGATCGACCCGGCGCGCGTTCAGAGCGCCCACGACCGGATCCGGCAGTATCTGAACGGGATCGACCCGGCCGATCGGCGGTTGGGCCTGATCCTTGGAATGCTGGGCGCGCTCGCCTTCAACCTGCTGCTGTTTGCGGTGCTGGTTCTTGGTTTTCTCAGGTGGCAGGGCCTGATCTGAGCCGTTTCACCGGGGCGAGACAGTGCTCTTCCCGGGTGCCCGGCTGGCTGCTCTCATTTGCGGACGAACGCGTCACCAAACCCTGCACGGCGGGCCTTGGCGAGGGCGCCGCCGACCTGGTCCTGGGCGAGGGGACCGGCCATGACGATCCGGTATTCGCGGCCCCCCCTGGTGTACTTGCCCATCCGCACCGGCAGGCCCATCGACTGAAGCCGCGTCGCGCTGCGCTGCGCATTGGCGGGGTTTCCGAAGGTGCCGACCTGCACATATTTGCCGCCGCCTTGCGTTGCCGTGGCTTTGCGCGGCGCGGTCTTGCTCGAGACGTGGGCTCCGGTCTGGTCCTTCTTGCGAACCACGACCTTGCGCGTGGTGGCGCGGTCGTCTTTCGGTTTGCCCTTGGACGAGATCGAATAGCCCGCCGCCTGCATCTCTTCATAGCTGTGATAGGGGTAGATCAAACCCGGATAGAGGTGCGTCACGACCCGGCCGCTGTCGCGTTCATAGAGTTTGCGCGGGACGGTGTTGGTCCATGCGAGGCCGCTTTTCATCGCGCCGTCGATGGTCTGGTGGGCGCGTTTGGGGTTGAGCCGGTCATCATCCCATGCTTCGCGATAGCCGTCGGGGATCTTCTGGCCCTTGATCCGGGCGGCCTGTTGCTGATTGTAGACATGGCGCGGCACGATCCGCGTGCCCGGTGGAAGCGTGGCGGCGTCGACCCGGCGGGCGGGTGATTTCGCGGTTGCCGTTGCCGCCGCGACATCGGTTTGCGATCCCGTCACAACGCGCTTTTTCACGGTCACGGGCTGGCCCCCGCGTATCACCGTTACGTCCTTGCGTTTGATATTGCCGGCCTGTTGCGGGCCACAGCGGATAATGCCGCGACCGCGGTCGACGCCCGTATAATAACGGCTGATGCCGGTGACGCCGGGGCAGTCGGTGGCCTGGGCGCTGCGGGTGATCCGGCGCGATTTCTCGGTGCTGGCCGGGGCAGGGGCGGGCTTGGTGTCGGGCGCCGGGGCGGCGGGTTTCGCTGGCTGTGGCGCGGCGGCGGTGCGGCGCTTGGGTTTCTTCTTTGCGTCCTTGGCCGGCTTGGGCTCGACCTCGACGGGCCGGGCCACCGGTTTCGCCTTGGGAGCGGGGGGCTCGGGTTTGTCCGTGGCGGTTTCCGAGGGCTCCGGATCGGTAGGAGGCGTGATCTCCTCGGCCTGGGCGGTCCGGCTTTCATCCGGCTCCGGCTCACCAGATTTTGCGAATGTCGGCTCATACCCACACAACACTTCGCGATCACGCGTCACACGCGGCACCCAGTTCACGACGCCGTCGATCCCTGCGCGGATGAAGACGCAGCCGCGGCTGTCGACATATTGCTTGGCCGTGTAGGATTCGGGCGGCGTTTCGGCCGGGGCGTTGATGTCGCGCAGTGTCTGGGCCTCGGCAGCGACCAGCCCGACCGATGTGGCGATGATGGCTGATGCGAAAATTCTCGTAAGTGTCATGTCTTGCCCCCACAAGATGTTGCGTTGACTGTGCCAAAAACAACCAGGCGAGTAAAGCTTGTTTCCGGTTTTGCCGCGATTCTAGCGCAGATCCGCAGGTAAAGGGTTAACGGCGCGGCAGGCCGCGATTCCGGGGGGTGACATCCGGCTGACATCCGGCTGCCGCCCGGCTGCCGGGTGCGGGCGCGTGAGGTGTTGCGTGAAACGGTTAACGTGGCGTGCGGTGGTGGTCGCGGGAGGGCGCAGGTTTCGCAGTGGTGGCGGAGTCGGATGAGAGGGCAACATCCCTAGGGAAGTTGTTGGGTGACGGTGATGGGGCCGGAGCGGACTGCGCCACACTTTGGATGCGGCGACTGCGATTGGCAAGTTTGCGCATGACTAAACAGAGAGCTGTTAATGCGTAATGAAAAATATGCTAAGTTCTCGTCACTTTTGATCTCTTGGGATTCAGCATGACGAAGTTAAATCATGGACGCCCTATCCTTCGTCTGATTGACGAAGCGAAGAAGAGAAGGGGCCGGTCGGCTCCGGATGAGCCAAGCCCGACCAATGATGTTCAAGGATTTCTTGATGATCAGGATCGCATGGGAAGCGCGCTCTCAATGCTTAGCTATCAGCGGCCTGATTTTGTTATCCAGCTAACAAGAAACTTCGATCATGCGTTCGCTCACAATGACCTTAGCGTCCTCAATAAGCATATTGGTGCATCGTTGACTCAAAATGAGCGTTCAATTCTGATGAGGATAATAGCAGGGTTGTTCCATTCCCACGAATTTTCGAAGCGTGATGGTAGGTTCGTGCTTGAGAGGCGTGGGAAGTTAAAATGGCGAACTATCGGTGTTTTGGCCCTCCATTCAAATTTGGCAGGCTATCGAGCACCAAATGGAGAACGCCATTCTTTCAGCGAAAATTTCAAAAAGAAACTTGCTGCGTCTTCGTGGTATTGAAGAAGCCCAATGCTTCGTGGTGCTCAAACTTTGCGATGCTCGCTTCTCTGCGCCACTGCCGCCGTTCGGGCCACCCCAAGCTGCAAACGCAGCGAATGACCGCTCCGTCCCGCTGAGCAGATGATCGGGGCGCAGCCCCCTTGCGCGGAATCAAGGCGCGGGACGCGCCGCCGCGCAGCGCCCGACCGCCCCCCGGGCGGGCGCTATTCAATGTTTGAAACCCAAAAATTGCCGGAATATCTGGCGCCATAAAGTGCCCTCAATCATCATTGGAGCGCCCACCCGCGGTCGGGCGCTGCGCGGCTTCTTCACCGTCCTTTCAGGGCCAGGGCACGCCTATTTCGTGCCGAACATCCGGTCGCCGGCGTCGCCGAGGCCGGGGACGATATAGCCCTTCTCGTTGAGCCGCTCGTCAAGCGCGGCGGTCACGACGGGCACGTCGGGGTGGGCCTCTTTCATGCGGGCCACACCTTCGGGCGCGGCCAGGAGGCACAGGAAGCGGATATCGGTGGCGCCGGAGCCCTTGAGCAGGTCGATGGCGGCGGCCGAGCTGTTGCCGGTGGCGAGCATCGGGTCGACCGCGATCACCAGCCGCTCGTCAAGGTGGTCGGGCACCTTGTAGTAGTATTGCACCGGCTGGAGCGTGGCCTCGTCGCGGTAGAGCCCGACGAAACCGACCCGCGCCGAGGGAATGAGTTCGAGCATCCCGTCGAGGAGCCCGTTGCCCGCGCGCAGGATCGAGATGAGCGCGAGCTTGCGCCCGGCCAGAACCGGCGCCTCCATCGGGCAGAGCGGGGTGTCGATGGTCCGGGTGGTCATCGGCAATTCGCGCGTGACCTCGTAGGCCAGCAGTTGCGAGATCTCGCGCAAAAGCTGGCGGAACACGGCGGTCGAGGTGTCCTTCTGGCGCATCAGGGTCAGCTTGTGCTGGATGAGCGGGTGTTTGACGACGGTGAGGTGGTCTTTCATCTCGATTCCGAACTCCTTCTGCTTCCGGCGCTTCTTTGCTTGTCGCAGAAATCGGCGGCAAGAGGCAATTGTATTCATCCCCCCGGGGTGGCGCGCGGAAAAACCGGTGGCGCGCCGTGAAGGTCAACGGGCCCCGAGCGGGTCACAGGAAGCTCTCCCCCGCGCCGCGTTCGGCAAGGCCCAGGTGGTGGGCGACGCTGGCGCCGATATCGGCAAAGGCCACGTGGCCGATCTCGCCCGTGCCGTGCCCGGCGATCAGCACGGGTGCGCGTTCGCGGGTGTGGTCGGTGCCGGTCCAGGTCGGATCGTTGCCGTGATCGGCGGTGACGAGCATCAGGTCGCCGGGCCCGAGACGGGGCAGGAGACGGGCGAGTTCGGCGTCGAACCATTCGAGCGCGCGGGCGTAACCGGGGACGTCGCGGCGGTGGCCGAAATTGCTGTCGAACTCGACGAAATTGGCAAAGGTGAGCGCGCCGTCCGGGGCGGTGTCGATGAGGTCTTCCAGATGGGTCATGAGCGTGGCGTCACTGCCCTTGAGGTGGTTGGAAACGCCGCGCATCGAGAAGATGTCGCCGATCTTGCCCAGTGCGAACGTGGTACGGCCCGCCGCCTGCGCCCAGTCGAGGAGCGTGGGGGCGGGGGGCGCGATGGCATAGTCGTGGCGGTTCGGGGTGCGGGTGAAGGCGCCCGGTTCCCCGACGAAGGGGCGCGCGATGACGCGGCCGACCCGTCGGGCGTGGAAGGCCGGGGCGATGGTGGCGCATAGGTCGAGCAGGCGGTCGAGGCCGAACGTGTCCTCGTGCGCGGCGATCTGGAGCACGCTGTCGGCCGAGGTATAGACGATGGGCCAGCCGGTTTGCATATGCTCTTTGCCATGTTCCGCGATGACCTCGGTGCCCGAGGCGTGCGCGTTGCAGAGCGTGCCGGTCGTTTGCGCGGCATCGCGGATGAGGGCCAGGAGGTTGTCGGGGATGGCGGGTTTCGTGTCGGGGAAATAGTGCCAGTTCCACGGCACCGGCACGCCCGCGATCTCCCAATGGCCCGAGGGCGTGTCCTTGCCGGGGCTGATTTGCGTGGCCGCGCCCCAGAGCCCGGTGGTGGCGGTCGGCAGGCCCGTGTCGAGGCCGGAGGCGAGGCGGATCGCGTCGCCAAGGCCCAGGGCCGCGAGAGTCGGGACGTGGAGCGGCCCGGCGCGGCCCTTGTCGGCGCGGCCCGCGGCACAGGCCAGCGCGATATGGCCCAGCGTGTTGGCCCCGCGATCGGGGGCCGGGCCGTTGAAGAAGCGATGCGCGTCTGGCGCGCCGCCGATACCGCAGGAATCCATCACGACGAGAAAGGCGCGCGTCATCCGCCGATCCTCTCGTGGATGAGGGGCGGCAGGGCGGGGGCCTCGTCCGCGATGGTGAGCGCGGCCAGGAGCGCCGCCCCGGCGCGGTCGGCATCGGCCTCGCGCGCGGCGTGGATGCGGGCGATGGGCTGGCCGGGGTCGACCCGTTCGCCCAGCAGCACGAGGTCGGAAAGGCCCACGGCGGGGTCGATCACGTCGGTTTCGACCTGCCGCCCGCCACCGAGCCCCACGACGGCCAGGCCCAGCGCCTCGCCGTCCCATGCGGCGACATGGCCCGCGCGGGGGGCTGCGATCTCGCGGATCACGTTGGCCTCGGGCAGGAAGCGCGGCCAGTCCTCGACAAAGCGCAGCGGCCCGCCCTGCGCGGCGATCATGGCGCCGAAGCGGTCGGCGGCGCGGCCGTCGCGGATGGCCCCGTCAATGGCCTCGGCCCCGGCCTCGACATCCCTTGCCAGCCCGGCATCGGCGAGCAACACGCCGCCCAGCACCGCGCAAAGCTCTCGCAGCGGGCCGGGGCGCACGGTGCCGGTGAGGGTGCGCATCACCTCGGCCACTTCGAGCGCGTTGCCCAGCGAGGGCACCAGCGGCTGGCTCATGTCCGAGAGGATCGCGGAGGTGGGGCACCCGGCGGCATTGGCGGTGTCGACGAGGGCGCGGGCCAGTGCGCGGGCCTCATCGGGGGTCTTCATGAAGGCGCCCGAGCCGGTTTTCACGTCGAGCACCAGCCCGTCCAGCCCGGCGGCGAGTTTCTTGGACAGGATCGAGGCGGTGATGAGATCGAGGCTTTCGACCGTCGCGGTCACGTCGCGGATGGCGTAAAGCCGCTTGTCGGCGGGGGCGATGCGGGCCGAGGCCGAGACGATGGCGGCCCCGGCCATGTCCACCGCGCGGCGCAGCGCGGATTCGCCCAGATCGGTGCGCAGGCCGGGAATCGCCTCGATCTTGTCGAGCGTGCCGCCGGTATGGCCCAGCCCGCGCCCCGAGATCATCGGCACCGCCGCCCCGCAGGCGGCGAGCGCGGGCGCGAGCACGAGGCTCACGCAATCGCCGATCCCGCCGGTCGAATGCTTGTCGAGCACCGGGCGATCCAGATCCCAGCGCAGCACGTCGCCGCTGTCGCGCATGGCCAGCGTGAGCGCGACGCGCCCCTCCTCGGAGAGGCCGCCCAGCAGGACCGCCATGGCAAAGGCCCCCGCCTGCGCATCCGAGACGGCGTGATCGGCCAGCCCCTGCGCGAACCAGCGCAATTCCTCCGCCGACGGGGTGTCGCCGTCGCGCAGCCGGGCTATGATACGTCTTGCGTCCATCAGCGGTCCCTCTCCGCGACCCGTCAGCGGATCATGTGTCCTCGATCGAAGGCGTCAGGCAGAAGCTCGGCCATGGTCATGGTGCGCTCGACCCCGTCGAGATTGGCCATGGTGATCGGCATATCCGGCCCGGCGGCGAACTCGGCCAGTTTCTGGCGACAGCCTCCACAGGGCGTGATCGGTCTGGGGCTGTCGGCGATGACATGGGCGGCGGTGATCCGGGTCTGCCCCGCGGCGACCATGGCGGCGATGGCCCCGGCCTCGGCGCAGGTGCCCTCGGGATAGGATACGTTCTCGACGTTGCAGCCGGCATGGATGCTGCCATCCGCGGCTTGTATCGCCGCGCCGACCTTGAAGCCGGAATAGGGTGCGTGGGCGTGCTCGCGCACGGCCCGGGCCGTTTCAGACAATGACATGGCCGCCTCTCCTTTTGCCTTGGAGGCCATGTTCCGCGTCCCGCGGGCCGGATGCAAGGGGCAGGTTGCCCCTGCGGGTCAGACGGCGGAGACCCGATCCTTGCTGTCCCATGTTCCGGCATTCGACAGGATCAGGTCGGGATCGACATAGGCCGCGCGCAGGAGCTTTTCATAAAGCGCGCCTTCCTGCGCGCGGTCGAGCGGTTGATCTGCGCCCGACACGATCATCAACGCCTCTTTCAGCGCATCGACCGTGCCGGAGCCTTCGTCGAATTGCGCCTTCTTGCGCCAGACGAGATCGTCGGGCAGCAGGTCGGCACAAGCCTTGCGCAGGATCCACTTCTCGGTGGTCGGGCCGGTGCTTTCGACCGCGTCCGGGTCGGTGCGGCGCAGTTTCAGCGTGGCCGGAATGGACTGCGCGAAATCGATCAGGTCGCGATCGAGGAAGGGCGTGCGCGCCTCGAGGCTCTCGGCCATGGTCACCCGGTCGACCCGCTGCAGGTTGATGTTGTGCATGGCGTTGAGACTTCGGGTCAGTTCCTCGGCCAGCTCGCGGGGGTGATCGACATAATCGTGGTGATAGGTGTAGCCCGCAAAAAGCTCGTCGGCGCCTTCGCCGGTCAGCACGGCCTTGACGTGCCTGACGGCGAGTTTGGCGGCGAAATGCGTGGGCATGGCAGAGCGCACGAGATCGACATCCGCGCTTTCGAGGTGATAGATCACATGCGGCAGGACATCGGCCAGATCCCGCGCGGTGAAGGCATGTTCATGATGGTCCGAGCCGATATGCGCGGCCACCTCGCGCGCGGCGATGAGGTCGGGGCTGCCCTCGGTGCCGACCGAGAAGGTCTTGAGCGGGGTCTTGCGCTGGCGCGCGGCAATCGCGGCGATGATCGAACTGTCGAGGCCGCCGGAGAGGAAGCTGCCCACCTCCACATCGGCCACCATCCATTTCGATACCGCGTCTTCCAGCACGAGCCGCAATTCCCGCGCCGTGGCCTCGATATCGAGCCCTTCCTCGGGCTCGGCCGCGCCGTGGGGCGTGCGATACCAGCGGCGCATCCCGTCGATGCTGTCGAACATGCAGCCGGGTTCGATCGCCTCGACGGAATCGTATGCCAGCCCGTCGAACGCCTTGAGCTCGGAGGCGAACGCCATGCCTTCGCCGATCCGGGCCAGGTAGAGCGGCTTGATCCCCAACGGGTCGCGCGCCGCGATGATGCGGTTCTTCGTCGCCAGCACGAAAGCGAACATCCCGTCCAGCCGCGACACCCAGCGCAGTTGACCCGCACGGAAAAGATGCAGGATCGCCTCGCTGTCGCTCGCGGTTTCGAAGGCGGATTCGCCCAGGATCGCGCGCAGGTCGGCGTGGTTGTAGATCTCGCCATTGGCGACGAGCAGGTCGCGGTCCTGGTATATCGGTTGTTGCCCGTCCTCGGGGCCGATGATCGACAGCCGGCAATGGGCCATGATCACCGGCGCCCCCTGCCCCTTGACCACCTCGACCGCATCAGGGCCGCGGTGAGAAATTTTCTCGATCATCGAGGCGGCAAGCGCCGGGTCCCCGATATTGTACAGACAGACAAAGCCACACATGGCAGGTTTCAAGCCTTTTCAGTTTTCATTCCGATCCTTCGCACAGGACGAACGCGCCGCATGACAGGGATGCGGGCGGCGTATACGCTGATATGTGCTGGACCGATCGTGTGACCAACCTATGGGCATTTCAGACATTCGCAATCAAAATACGACCGGTTATGTCGCAAAAGCGACAGTCACGGCCTGTTTTCCGGCGGTTCGCGGTTTTCGGCTTTCAAGGAAACAGCCTTTTGCGATTCGCGGATGCGCGGGTTTACATAACAGTTTAACGTTGAACTAAATCGCATGAGGGCAGAGAGATGACCGACAGCACCAAGCAGACGCTGCGCGAGGCGGCACTGTTCTATCATGAGCATCCCAAACCGGGGAAGCTGGAGGTCCGTGCGACCAAGCCCTTGGCCAATGGCCGCGACCTGGCCCGTGCCTATTCGCCCGGCGTCGCCGAGGCGAGCCTCGAGATCAAGGCAGACCCGGCCAACGCTGCGCGCTACACGTCGCGCGCCAACCTGGTGGGCGTGGTGTCGAACGGCACCGCCGTTCTTGGGCTGGGCGATATCGGGGCGCTGGCCAGCAAGCCGGTGATGGAGGGCAAGGCGGTCCTGTTCAAGAAATTCGCCGGGATCGACTGTTTCGACATCGAGGTGAATGAATCCGATCCCGAGAAGCTGGCCGATATCGTCTGTGCGCTGGAGCCGACATTCGGCGCGATCAACCTTGAGGACATCAAGGCGCCGGATTGTTTCATCGTGGAGAAACTGTGCCGCGAGCGGATAAACATCCCCGTCTTTCACGACGATCAGCATGGCACCGCGATCGTGGTCGGCGCGGCGGCCACGAATGCGCTGCATGTCGCGGACAAGCGGTTCGACGAGATCAAGGTCGTCAGCACCGGCGGCGGGGCGGCGGGGATTGCCTGCCTCAACATGCTGCTGAAGCTGGGCGTGAAGCGCGAGAACGTGTGGCTGTGCGATATTCACGGGCTGGTCCACGAAGGGCGCGAGGTGGACATGAACCCGCAGAAGGCGGCCTATGCGCAGGCCAGCGATCTGCGCACGCTGGAGGAGGTGATCGGGGGTGCGGATCTGTTCCTCGGGTTGAGCGGGCCGGGCGTTCTGACCCCGGAGCAGGTCGCGAAGATGGCGCCGCGGCCGATCATCTTCGCGCTGGCCAACCCGACGCCGGAGATCCTGCCCGACGCGGTGAAATCGGTCGCGCCGGATGCGATCATTGCCACCGGGCGCAGCGATTTTCCCAACCAAGTCAACAACGTGCTGTGTTTCCCGTTCATCTTTCGCGGGGCGCTCGACGTGGGCGCGACCGAGATCAACGACGCGATGCAGATCGCCTGTATCGAAGGGATCGCGGCGCTGGCGCGGGCCACGACGAGCGCCGAGGCCGCGGCGGCCTATCAGGGCGAGCAGATGACATTCGGGCCCGACTACCTGATCCCCAAGCCGTTCGATCCGCGCCTCGTGGCGGTGGTGTCGAGCGCGGTGGCCAGGGCGGCGATGGAAAGCGGCGTGGCGACACGCCCGATCGACAACCTCGAAGAGTATCGCGCGCAGCTCAATCAAAGCGTGTTCAAGTCGGCGCTCCTGATGCGGCCGGTGTTCGATGCCGCGCGCACCGCCGCGCGCCGGATCGTGTTTGCCGAGGGCGAGGACGAGCGCGTGTTGCGCGCGGCGCAGGCGATCCTGGAGGACACCACCGAGACGCCGATCCTGATCGGGCGGCCCGAGGTGATCGAGCGGCGCTGCAAGCGCGCGGGGCTGACCATCCGGCCCGGGCAGGACGTGGATATCGTGAACCCCGAGAACGACCCGCGCTATCGCGATTACTGGCAGAGCTATCACCAGATCATGGCACGGCGGGGCGTGACGCCCGACATCGCCAAGGCGGTGCTGCGCACCAACGGCACCGCCATCGGCGCGGTGATGGTGCATCGCGGCGAGGCCGACAGCCTGATCTGCGGGACGTTCGGGGAATATCGCTGGCATCTCAATTACGTCAGCCAGGTTCTGGCGCAGGACGGGCTGCGCCCGCACGGGGCGCTTTCCATGATGATCCTCGAAGAGGGGCCGCTTTTCATCGCCGACACCCATGTCTGGACCCTGCCCACGCCAGAACAGATCGCCGAGGTGGCCATCGGCGCGGCACGGCATGTGCGGCGGTTCGGGCTTGAGCCGAAGCTGGCGCTGTGTTCGCAATCGCAATTCGGCAACCAGGCCGAAGGATCGGGGCAGCGCCTGCGTGCGGCGATCGAGATCCTCGACAGCGAGCCGCGCAATTTCGCCTATGAGGGCGAGATGAACGTGGACACGGCGCTCGACCCCGAATTGCGCGAACGGCTGTTGCCGGGCGGGCGGCTCAAGGGGGCGGCCAATGTGCTGATTTTCGGCCATGCCGACGCGGCCTCTGGCGTGCGCAACATTCTCAAGATGAAGGCCGAGGGCCTTGAGGTCGGGCCGATCCTGATGGGGATGGGCAACCGCGCGCACGTGGTCTCGCCGGGGATCACGCCGCGGGGATTGCTGAACATGGCGGCGATCGCGGGCACGCCGGTGGCGCATTACGGTTGAGGTGCCGCCGGGGCGGGACTCCTCCCCGGCGGCATCGGCTTCAGGCAGACATCATTTCTTGGTTGGTTTCGTGCCGGGTTTGGCCGGCTTCTGCTTCTGGTCGCCCATGGCAACAGGACCTTGTGAAATACGGGGGCGGCACCGCGCCGCGCCCTGAACGGATTCATAGCACGGGCGGGTTCGTGGTGCTGATCCGATTTCGACATGGGGGATGTCGAAAACATGCGCACGAATCCCCCGCAAAGGGATGCCGGTCTGCGAGGCATCTGAATTTGCGGATTTGCAGAATGAAGAATTTGTTCTGTAAAGACACCTGAGAAGCGGGACATTTGCGATACATGAAGCTTCAGGTATTTCCCGAAACGCTTATTTGCGCCAATGTGACGCTGCGTCGGCCAACGGGCTTGCCCGGACGGGCGGGCAGGGCGTAACACTTCGACAAGAGCGAGGAGGAGTATTCCATGGGATACAGAGACGTTTACGCCGCCTGGAAAGCTGACCCTGAAGGGTTCTGGATGGAGGCCGCGCAGGCCATCGACTGGGACCGCAAGCCCACCAAGGCGCTGTTCGAGAAGGGCAACGACCTTTACGAATGGTTTTCCGACGGGCTGTGCAACACCTGCTGGAACGCGGTGGATCGCCATGTCGCGGGCGGGCGCGGCGATCAGGCAGCGATCATTCATGACAGCCCGATCACCGGTCGAAAGGAGACCATCACCTTTGCGCAATTGCAGGACCGGGTGGCGCGGCTGGCGGGGGTCCTGCGCGCCAAGGGCATCGAAAAGGGCGACCGGGTGGTGATCTACATGCCGATGGTGCCGCAGGCGGTCGAGGCGATGCTGGCCTGTGGTCGGATCGGGGCGATCCATTCGGTGGTGTTCGGCGGGTTCGCGGCCAACGAGCTGGCGGTGCGGATCGACGATGCGCAGCCCAGGGCGATCATCGCTGGATCATGCGGATTGGAGCCGGGCAGAGTGGTGAAATACAAGCCGCTTCTTGACGGCGCGATCGAGTTGTCACGGCACAAGCCCGAGTTCTGCCTGATCTTTCAGCGCGAAGAAGAGCGTGCGGAGCTGATCCCGGACCGGGATTTCGACTGGGCCGAGGAAGTGGCCGGGGCGGAACCGGTGGATTGCGTGCCGGTGGAGGGCAATCACCCCTCTTACATCCTTTACACCAGCGGAACGACCGGCCAGCCCAAGGGCGTGATCCGGCACACGGGCGGGCAGCTCGTGGCGCTGAACTGGACGATGAAGAACATTTACAACGTCGATCCGGGTGACGTGTTCTGGGCGGCGTCGGATGTGGGCTGGGTCGTGGGGCACAGCTATATCGTCTATGCGCCGCTCATTCACGGGAACACCACCATCGTGTTCGAGGGCAAGCCGGTGGGCACGCCCGATGCGGGCACGTTCTGGCGGGTGATCGAGGAACACAAGGTCAGGAGTTTCTTTACCGCGCCGACCGCGTTCCGGGCGGTCAAACGCGAGGACCCCAAGGGCGAGTTCCTCAAGAAATACGACCTGAGCGGATTGAACGCGATCTACCTGGCCGGTGAGCGCGCCGACCCGGACACCATCGTCTGGACGCAGGAGATGACCGGCAAGCCGGTCTATGACCATTGGTGGCAGACCGAAACCGGCTGGACCATCGCCGGCAACCCGGTGGGGATCGAGCCGCTTCCGGTCAAGCTGGGATCGCCCACGGTGGCGATGCCGGGCTATGACGTGCAGATCCTGGGCGAGGACGGCCACCCGTTGCCGGCGGGCAAGCTGGGCGCGATCGCGATCAAGCTGCCGCTGCCGCCCGGAACCTTGCCGAACCTGTGGAATGCCGAGGACCGGTTCCGCAAGAGCTATCTTTCGCATTTCCCGGGCTATTACGAGACCGGCGACGCGGGGATGATCGACGAGGACGGATACCTCTATATCATGGCGCGCACCGACGACGTGATCAACGTGGCGGGGCATCGCCTTTCGACAGGGGGGATGGAAGAGGTTCTGGCCAGCCACCCGGACGTGGCCGAATGCGCGGTGATCGGGGTGGCCGATGAGCTCAAGGGGCAGGCGCCGGTGGGGTTCCTGTGCCTGTCGAAGGGCGTGAACCGGCCGCATGAGGAGATCGTGGCGGAGGTCGTGAAACTGGTGCGTGATCAGATCGGCCCGGTGGCAGCGTTCAAGACGGCGGTGGTGGTGGACCGGCTGCCCAAGACGCGCTCGGGCAAGATCCTGCGGGCGACCATGGTGTCGATTGCCGATGGCGGGGAATGGAAGATCCCCGCGACGATCGACGATCCCGCCATCCTTGACGAGATCAAGGAGGCGTTGCAGGGGGTCGGCTACGCGAAATAGGGCCGCGCGTGCCGGTTGAGGCCCCGGGTCAAGCCCGGGGCGGCTTTGCTTTTTTCGCAGCGTTGGGCTTGACGGCGCGGCGTGCGGGCGTTCCTCTTGCCACGGCAGAGGAGGCGCCCATGAGCACATCACGTATTCCCGGTTTTCACAATCTCACCCGCGCGGAGCGGCTGGCCAGGGTGGCCGAGATGTCCGGCCTCGATGCGGCGCAGGTGGCGCATCTGGAGGCGGCGGCGGCGCATGACGGTGATCTCGCCGATCACCTGAGCGAGAACGTGATCTCGGTGATGGCGGTGCCGCTGGGGGTGGCGACCAACCTGATCGTGGACGGCGCCGACGTGCTGGTGCCGATGGCGAGCGAGGAAAGCTCGGTCGTCGCGGCGGTGTGCAACGGGGCGCGGGCCTGTCGCGAGGCGGGCGGTGTCGTGACCGAGGCCGACGATCCCTGCATGATCGCGCAGGTGCAGGTGACGGGGCTTACCGATCCCGAGGCGGCGCGCGCGGCGGTTCTGGGCCACAAACAGGCGATCGCGGCGGAATGCGACGGGTGCGACCCGATGCTGGTCAGGCTGGGCGGCGGGTTTCGCGATGTCGAGGCGCGGATCGCCGGGCCCTACCTCGTGGTGCATCTCATCGTCGATGTGCGCGACGCGATGGGGGCCAACGCGGTCAACACCATGGCCGAGCGGCTGGCGCCGATGATCGAGGGCTGGACCGGGGGCAAGGTGGGATTGCGCATACTCTCGAACCTGGCCGACCGGCGGCTGGTGCGGGCGCGGGCAAGATGGCCCGCCGCGGAAATAGGGGCCGAGACGGTCGAGGGGATCGTGAACGCATGGGATTTCGCCGCGCATGACCCCTATCGCGCGGCAACGCACAACAAGGGGATCATGAACGGGGTCGCGGCGGTGGCGCTGGCCACGGGCAATGACACGCGCGCGCTGGAGGCCGGTGCCCATGCCTTCGCGGCAAAAGATGGCTACGGGCCGCTCACGCGCTACTGGATCGAGGGCGGCGATCTTTCGGGCGAGATCGAGATGCCGATGCCGGTGGGGATCGTCGGCGGGGCGACGCGCGCGCATCCCACGGCGCAGGCCAGCCTGCGGATCATGGGGGTGGAATCGGCCGACCGGCTGGCGCGCGTGATGGCGGCGGTGGGGCTGGTGCAGAACTTCTCGGCGCTCAGGGCGCTGGCGACGGAAGGCATTCAGCGCGGCCATATGGGGTTGCATGCGCGCAACGTGGCGATCGCGGCGGGGGCCGCCGGCGACGAGATCGACCGGGTCGCGGGCGAGATGATCGCGCGGGGCGAGATCCGCGAGGACGTGGCGCGCGAGATCCTCGGGTGAGCGGGGCGAATGCTGCGCAAAGGCCGCGATGGCGGCCGGGTCAGATGAATTGTTCGCGGATCAGGCGCTCTTCCAGACCGTGCCCCGGGTCGAAAAGCAGGCGATGACGGACCGAGGGGTCCGACTGGATCTCGACCGTTTCGACATAGAGCACCGAGCGTGAATCCGCGTCCGCCATGACCGGGCGCTTGTCAGGTTGCAGCACGTCGATGCGCACATGCCCCGTCTTGGGCAAGAGCGCCCCGCGCCAGCGCCGGGGGCGAAAGGGCGCGATGGCGGTCAGGGCCAGAACCTCGGAACCGATGGGCAAGATGGGCCCATGCGCCGAATAGTTATAGGCGGTCGAGCCCGCGGGTGTCGCGACCAGCGCGCCGTCGCAGACCAGCTCCTCCATCCGCACCTTGCCGTCGATGGTGATGCGCAGCTTGGCCGCCTGCGGGCCCATCCGCAGGAGCGAGACCTCGTTGATGGCCAGCGCCTCGTGGACCGTGCCGTCGCCCCGGGTGGCGCGCATCGACAGCGGGTTGATTACCGTTTCCTCGGCCGCGGCGAGGCGTTCGGGCAGGTTGGCCTCGGAATACTCGTTCATCAGGAAACCGACGGTGCCGCGATTCATGCCATAGACCGGCGCCGGGTTGGCCTCGGTGCGGTGCAGCGTGTGCAGCATGAACCCGTCGCCACCCAGCGCCACGATCACGTCGGCGTCGTCCTCGGGCGTGTTGCCATAGCGGCTGACCAGCGCTGCGCGCGCGGTCCGGGCCACCGGGGCGTCAGAGGCGGTGAAGGCGATCTTGAATTCGGGTGCGGCCATGGTTTCCATCGGCGCGGTTTTGTCGGATCGGAGCATTCGGCTTCCACCTGCACGATCGGTGCCGCGCTGGCAAGCGGAATGGTCGTTTTGTCCCCTTTCCGCTGGGTGCGCAATGAATTAGGAGAGCGGGAAAGACATTTGCGCCAACAGACAAGCGACGGAGACCCAGCCCATGCCGAACCCCGGCTTTTTCACCGAAGACCTGGCCAGCCGCGATCCCGAGATTTTCGATGCCATCGACAAGGAACTGGGCCGCCAGCGCGACGAGATCGAGCTGATCGCGTCTGAGAACATCGTCAGCCGCGCCGTGATGGAGGCGCAGGGCTCTGTCATGACCAACAAGTATGCCGAAGGCTATCCGGGGCGGCGCTATTATGGCGGGTGCCAGTTCGTGGATATGGCCGAGACCCTGGCCATCGAGCGGGCCTGCCAGCTTTTCGGTTGCGGATTTGCCAATGTGCAGCCCAATTCCGGAAGCCAGGCCAACCAGGGCGTGTTCACGGCCCTGCTGAAACCGGGCGACACGATCCTCGGGATGAGCCTCGATGCGGGCGGGCACCTGACCCACGGGGCGGCGCCCAACCAGTCGGGCAAGTGGTTCAACGCGGTGCAATACGGTGTGCGCAAACAGGACAACATGCTCGATTACGACCAGGTCGAGGCGCTTGCGAAAGAGCATCAGCCGAAACTGATCATCGCGGGCGGCTCGGCCATCCCGCGGCAGATCGACTTTGCCCGGATGCGCGAGATCGCCGACATGGTGGGTGCCTGGCTGCACGTGGACATGGCGCATTTCGCCGGGCTGGTGGCGGCCGGTGAGCATCCCTCGCCCTTTCCCCATGCGCATGTCGCCACCACCACCACGCACAAGACCCTGCGCGGTCCGCGTGGCGGCATGATCCTGACCGATGACGAGGCGCTGGCGAAGAAATTCAACTCCGCCATCTTCCCCGGCATCCAGGGCGGACCGCTCATGCATGTGATCGCCGCCAAGGCGGTGGCCTTCGGCGAGGCGCTGCGCCCCGAGTTCAAGTCCTATGCCCGGCAGGTCATCGCCAACGCGCAGGCCCTTTCGGACCAGCTCATCAAGGGCGGGCTCGACACGGTGACCCACGGCACCGACACCCATGTGGTGCTGGTCGATCTGCGACCCAAGGGCGTGAAGGGCAACGCCACCGAGAAGGCGCTGGGCCGGGCGCATATCACCTGCAACAAGAACGGCGTGCCGTTCGACCCGGAAAAACCGACCGTCACAAGCGGTATCCGTCTCGGTTCCCCCGCCGGCACCACCCGCGGTTTCGGCGAGGCCGAGTTCCGCCAGATCGCGGACTGGATCATCGAGGTGGTCGACGGGCTGGCCGCCAATGGCGAGGACGGTAACGGTGCGGTCGAGAACAAGGTCAAGGCCGAGGTGGCCGCGCTTTGTGCGCGTTTTCCGATCTATCCCGGGCTCTAGGAAAGCGATTGTTCCGGCGGGGTGAGGCAGGAAACGGTTGTCCGCTTCATCTTGCCGGAAATACTCTGGGGGTGAATGCGGCGCAGCCGCAGAGGGGGCAAAGCCCCCTGCCGGCCCCCGACATATCCGATTTGCCCGACTCTGACGGAGATCATGCCATGCCCCTTATTTCAGACGACCTCCTGACCCGGATTCGCGCGCGTTTCGCGCATGTCGAGACCTGCCCGTTCCAGGGCGAGCGGGTGTTTTTCGAGAACGCGGGCGGGGCGCTGACGCTCAAGTCGGTGGTCGAGACATCCGGTTTCTATTCCGCCATTCCCGACAACCAGGGCCGCGACAACCCGGCCAGCCATGCGCTTGTCGATGTGATCGCACGGGCGCGCGCGGACATGCGCGACCTTATGAATATCGACGAGGGCCAGTTCTTTGTGGGGGAAAGCGGGACCGAGCTGCTCTTTCGGCTGATCTCGGCGGCCTGCCTCGTCGCCGGCAAGGGGAGGGTGCTGGGCTCGACGCTCGAACATCCGGCCAGCCGCAGCGCCGCGGCGCGCTGGGCCGGGGTGGCGGGGATGGAGCATGTGCTGGTCGCGCATGACGATGCCACGGGAACGGTGGGGGTGGAGCATTACGCGCCCGAGATCACCCCCGACACGGGCGTCGCCACGATCCTGCACACCTCGCCGGTGACGGGAATGGGGGTGGACGTGGCCGCGATCGCCGGGGCGATCCGCGCGGTCAGCCCGGAGTGTTTCATCATCGTCGATGGCATCCAGCACGCGGCGCATGGGCGGATCGACCTTTCGGAGCTTGATGTCGATGGTTACGTGATCTCGCCCTACAAGATGTTCTCGCGCCATGGTTACGGGCTGGCGTGGCTCTCGCCCCGGCTCGAGGCGGTGCCGCATGACAGCCTGTTGAACGGGCCCGCGAAGAACTGGGAACTGGGCACGCGCGATACCGGCGCCTATGCGACGTTTTCGGACGTGGTGGCCTATCTCGACTGGCTGGGTGGTGAGGTCTCGGACGCGGGTGAGAGGCGGGCGCGCATCCGTGCGGCGGGGGCGGCGATCCATGACCATGAAAAGCGCCTCACCGATGCGATGATCCATGGCACCGGCAACCTGCCCGGGCTGGCGCAGATGCCGGGCGTCACGCTGATCGGCGGCGTGGACAACCCGGCGCGCGAGGGGCTGGTGTCATTGGCGGTGCAGGGGGTCGACCCGGCCGAGGTGGTGGCGCGGCTCAATGCCGAAGGGGTGCGCACTCATCTGCGCAAGGCCGATCATTACTCGGGCAACGTGCTCGACCCGCTGGGCATGGCGGGCTGTGTGCGGGTGTCGATGTGCCATTACAATTGGCTGCCGGAAGTGGCACGCTTTCTTGCGCTGATGCAGGAGATCGCGGCCTGACCGGGCCGAACGGGATGTGCCGCGGATCGCCAGTCAGGGATCACCGCGGTTGCAGGTGGTCACGAAATTCCGCGATCACCTGTTCATAGACCGGGCGCTTGAAGGGCACGATCTGGGCCAGCACTTCGTCGGGGGGAAGCCAGCGCCATTGGGAGAATTCCTGATGGTCGTCGGCGTCGATCCGCACCTGGTCGTCGGTTCCGTGAAAGCGCAGGAGGAACCATTTCTGTTCCTGCCCCTTGTAACGCCCGTTCCAGATGCGCGGCACGATGTCGTGGGGCAGGTCATAGGCGATCCAGCCCTCGGTTTCCGCCTCGACCGTGACCAGGTCGCGCGGGACGCCGGTTTCCTCTTCGAGCTCGCGCAAGGCAGCCTCGCGCGGGTCTTCGCCCGCGTCGATGCCGCCCTGCGGCATTTGCCAGGCGGGCACGTCGCTGTCCGTGCGCTGCCCGACGAAGACCTGTCCGGCCCGGTTGACGAGCATCACGCCCACGTTGCGCCGATAGGGCAGGGCGGCGATGTCCCGGGGGGTCATTGCCTGTCCCCCCACGGATCAGTCGTCCGGCGCAAACTTGGTGAGGCCCTGGATGATGTCGAGCGCATAGGCCAGCTGGTAGTCCTCTTCGCGCAGCTTGGCGGCGGCCTCGGCACGGGCGCGGTCCTCTTCGATCAGGCGGATCTCCTCGTCGCTGAGCGAATCGTTGTTGAGCCGGCCCCGCAGGTCGGCCTCGGAGCGGGAGCGCGGGGTCGGTGCCGCCTCGTCCTCTTCGCTGGCCGGGTTGCGCTGCGGCTGGGCCACGATGATGTCGGGCGAGACGCCCAGCGCCTGGATCGAACGTCCCGAGGGCGTGTAATAGCGCGCGGTGGTGAGGCGCATCGCGCCGTCGCCCCGCAGCGGCATGACGGTCTGGACCGAGCCCTTTCCGAAGCTCTTGGTGCCCACCACGATGGCGCGGCGGTGATCCTGAAGCGCGCCGGCGACGATCTCGGAGGCCGATGCGGAGCCGCCATTGATCAGCACGACGATCGGCTTGCCCTGCGTCAGGTCGCCCTCGGTGGCGTTGTAGCGGTCGCCATCCTCGGGGTTGCGTCCGCGGGTCGAGACGATCTCGCCCGAATTCAGAAAGGCGTCGGAGACCTTGATCGCCTGGGTCAGCAATCCGCCCGGATTGTTGCGCAGATCGAGCACGAACCCGTCCACGTTGTCGATGCCGCCGGCTTCCTCGATTTCCTTTTCGATGCCCGAGGCGAGGTTCGGGAAGGTCTGGTTGTTGAAGGTGGTGAGGCGCAGAACAACGCTGTCACCCTCGATGCGGGTGCGCACGGCGGTCAGCTTGATCGTGTCGCGGATGATCGACACGTCAAACGGTTCTTCGTTACCTTCCCGGACGATGGTGACGACGATCTCGCTGCCTGCCGGGCCGCGCATCTTCTCGACCGTTTCGTCGAGCGTGTAGCCCAGCACGGATTCGCCATCGACATGGGTGATGAAGTCGCCCGCCTCGATCCCGGCCTCGTCGGCGGGTGTGCCGTCGATGGGAGACACGACCTTGACGAAACCGTCTTCCTGCGTGACCTCGATGCCGAGGCCGCCGAACTCGCCGCGTGTCTGGACGCGCATGTCGTCGGCGTCCTCGGGCGAGAGATAGCTGGAATGCGGGTCGAGCGAAGTCAGCATGCCGTTGATGGCAGCCTCGATCAGGTCGGCCTCGTCCACCTCTTCGACATATTGACCACGGATCCGTTCGAAGATGTCGCCGAAGAGGTCGAGTTGTTCATAGACATTGCGGGTTTTTTCCGCCTCTTGCGCGAGCAGCGGTGCGGCCACCTGTGTCGTGACGATTGCGCCGGCCACGATGCCGGCGGATGCGGCCATGAGGAATTTCTTCATCTCTCGTCCATCCTATCTGATGCGAAACCACGTCTCCGGATCTACCGGCTCATTGTCTTCCCGCACCTCTATATAGAGCGTTTCCGATCGGTCAGTTCCAGCCCCTTCGGCGGATTGTTGCAGGATTGCGCCGATCTCGGGGTCGGTCCCCCCCATGAGGCCGATCGGCGATCCGGCGGGCAGAACCTGCCCGACGTCACCATAAACCACGTCAAGCCCCGCGACCACAAGCAGAAGCCCGGATTGCGGTTCGAGAATCATCACATTTCCGTAGTCGAGAAGCTGCCCATGGTAGCGAATGGTCGCCGCCGCGGGGGTCGAAACCAGGGCGCGTGGCCGGGTCGCCACGACGATGCCGGGGCGGCGTATGCCCGCTGCGTCGGCCTCGCCCGCGCGACGCAGCACGCGGCCCTGCACGGGCAGGGAAAGCTCACCCTTGCGGTGGGAGATGTCCGGAAGGCTTCCCTCTGACTCATCGACCGCGATGTCGGCCAGACCGGAAGCGAAGCCTTCGAGCGTTTCAGCCGAGCTGATAAGCAGCGCGGTGCGGATCGGATCCGCGGTGAACCGACGCGGCAGCGGGTCGCGATCGGCCACGGCCTGCGAGAGGGCGGCCCGGGCCTCCTGCACGCCGGTCAGCCCGTCTTCGAGCGTGGCCGCGGCGTCGGCCTGAAGCTCGCGCAGCACGCGCATTTCCTCGAGCTTGTCGCGCAAGGTCTCTGCGCGGGCGTTGAGCGCGGGGGTCACATCCGACATGATCATTCCCGAACGCGCGGTGCCGGTGGGGCCGGCCGGGTGCAAGAGCAGCGCCGGGGCGGGCGCCTGGCCCAGTGTTTGCAGCACGCCGAGAAGCTGCGCGATCTCGTTCTCGCGGGTGGCGAGGTCGCGGCTCAGCGCCTGTTCGCGGATCGTCGCCTGGCGGAGCCCTTCGCGCATCGCCTGAAGCCCGTCCTCGAAGGCGCGCACGGTTTCGGTCAGCGCCTTGACACGGTCGCGCGCCTTCTCGGCCTGATCAAGGGCGGTCATCGCCCGATCGAGCCGGTCGGCTGCCGCCTGCGCCGCCGCGGCAGGGTCGGGATCGGCAAGCTGTGCGGCGCCTTCATCGACCGGCAAGAGGCCGAGCCCGAACAGGAGAGCGAAAAGGGCGGCGCGCGGCGTCATTTCAAAAGGCTCTTCCCGGTCATTTCCGGCGGCTTTTCCAGCCCCATGAGTGCAAGCAGTGTAGGCGCGAGGTCACTGAGCCGCCCCGAGCGCAGCTGCGCGCCCGCCGGCCCGTTGAAAAGCGCCACCGGAACGGGGTTGGTGGTGTGCGCGGTATGCGGCCCGCCGGTGGCGGGGTCGATCATGCATTCGCAATTGCCGTGATCGGCGGTCACGATCATCGCGCCGCCCTTTTTCGCGAGCGCGTCCATCACCGTTCCAAGGCCGCGGTCCACCGCCTCGCAGGCCCTGATCGCGGCGCCGAGATCGCCGGTATGGCCGACCATGTCGGGATTGGCATAATTGGTCACGATCAGATCGTAATCGTCCTCGATAGCCCTGACGAAGGCGCGGGTCACCTCGTCGGCGCTCATTTCAGGCTGCAGGTCATAGGTGGCCACCTTGGGCGAGGGGGCCATGTAGCGGTCTTCGCCCGGCTCGGGCGTTTCCTTGCCCCCGTTCAGGAAGAAGGTGACGTGAGGGTATTTCTCGGTCTCGGCGAGGCGGAATTGCCGAAGGCCCTGTTTGGCCACCCAGGCGCCAAGCGTGTTGACGATCTCGCGGGCCGGGAAAACCGTGGTCATGTAGGCATTGTGCGCGTCGGAATATTCGACCATGCCCAGACGCGCGGCAAGCGCGGGGCGCGGTCCGCGGTCGAAGCCGTCGAAATCCGGCGCGCCGATGGCGGCGAGGATCTCGCGCGCCCGGTCGGCACGGAAATTGAGGCAGAACAGACCGTCCCCCTCGTGGAACCCGGCGTAATCGCCGATCACGGTGGCCTGGATGAACTCGTCGGTTTCCGAGCGGTTGTAGGCGTTGTTGATCGCGGCCAGCGCCGATGTCGTGCGAAACTGACCCTCGCCCCTGACCATCGCGGCATGGGCCTCGGCCACGCGCTGCCAGCGGTTGTCGCGGTCCATGGCGAAATAGCGCCCGGTCAGCGTGACGATCCGCGCAGCGTCCGGTAGCGCCTCCTGCAGGGTGGTGACAAACCCCAGCGCCGATTTCGGGGCCACGTCGCGCCCGTCGGTGATGGCGTGGATCGCGACCGGCACGCCGGCATCGGTGATCGCGCGGGCGGCGGCGATCATGTGATCGAGATGCCCGTGCACACCGCCATTCGAGACCAGCCCCATCAGATGCGCGGTGCCGCCGGTGCGTTTGAGCGTGGTGATGAATTCGCGCAGGGCGCCGTTCTCGAAGAACGATCCGTCCTCGATCGCAAGGTCGATCTGGCCAAGATCCATCGCCACCACCCGGCCCGCGCCGATATTGGTATGCCCGACCTCGGAATTGCCCATCTGTCCGGAGGGCAGCCCGACATCCGGCCCATGGGTGACGAGACGGTTATGCGGGCAGGATGACATCAACCTGTCGAAATTGGGCGTCTCGGCGAGGGCGGGGGCATTGGCCTCGCGCTTGTCGCGCAAGCCCCAACCATCGAGAATGCACAGGACGACGGGTTTCGGTATGCTCATGACCTGCCTTTCGCTTTGTTTGAGCGTTTAAGGCGTCGGTGCAGTCGAAGCAACCGGCGGTTTGCCGCCCCTCGGGCCTCTCCCACCCCGCTTGCGGCAGATGGTCGCCTTATGGGCATCAAGAGGGTCCGACCCCGGGGCCCTCGGGCGGCAGGGCCCGTGGCGGGCGGGTGTACGCGTATTTCGGGCAAGATGAAGGGGGCAGTGCGCATGTATCGGGCCGGGCTGCGTGTCGATGGTCAGGCACGGTGGTATGGGGTTCCGGCGAGGATCGCGGCGGCGCGGTATAGCTGTTCGGCAAGCATCACCCGGGCCAGCATGTGGGGCCAGACCATGCTTCCCAGCGACAGGACCAGGTCGGCGCGGTCGCGAAGCGCGGCCGACAGGCCGTCGGCGCCGCCGATGACAAGGGCCAGGTCGGACGCGCCGTCATCGCGAAAGCCGGCCAGGGTGGCGGCGAACGCGGGCGAGGCCATCGTCTTGCCGCGTTCGTCGAGCGCGATGAGCCGGGCGCGGTCGGGCAGGGCGCGCATCAGCAGCGTGGCCTCGGCCTCGATGCCGGCGCCCTTGCGGTCCTCGATCTCGGTGATGGTGAGCGGGCCGAGCCCCAATGCGCGCCCGGTCCGGTCGAACCGGGTCGCGTAATCGTCGACCAGAACCTTTTCAGGCCCGGCACGCAGGCGTCCGACGGCGCAAAGATGCACCCGCATTCAGTTCCGGCCTGGCATTCAGCTCGACTGTTGGTGCGGTGATGCTGCCGCCGTAGCGGGCTGCCACATCTTTTCAAGCTGGTAGAACTCGCGCACCTCGGGACGGAAGACATGGACGATGATATCGCCGGTGTCGATCAGCACCCAGTCGCCCGCCTCCTTGCCCTCGATCTTGGAGGGTCGTCCGAGATCGTTCTTGAGCATTTCGACAAGCTTCTCGGCGATCGAGGCCACCTGCCGCGAGGAACGCCCCGAGCAGATCACCATGAAATCGCCGATAGAGGTCTTGCCGCGCAGGTCGATCTGCACGATGTCCTCGGCCTTGCTTTCGTCGAGAGATGTGAGAATACCGGCAAGCAATTGCTCGCTTGTCAGGGATTGGGGAAGAGCGTGGGCCGATTTCCCCGATTGCGTGGCCGTAGCCGCATCAACATGCGTTGACAGGACCTTGTCCTCCTTTGACTGCGCACCGCGTGAACGCCCCGGTGCCGGACGTGGTTCAACACTAGCATTTCAGATGCGCATCCTCAATGCCCGTATCAAGGGGTGGATGCGGGCGTGTCGTCGTCCCGCGGCGGGTCGTCGGGATCGGCGGGCGGATCGGCGAGCAGGCGGACCTCGCGTTGGGGGAAGGGAATCGAGATGCCGTTCTCGCGAAAGGAATCCCAGAGCGCGAGATAGACATTGCCGCGGATGTTGGTGAGCCCGCCGGAGGGGTCGGAGATCCAGAAGCGCAGGATGTAGTCGATGCTCGAGTCGCCGAAGCCCACGATATGGCAGACCGGTGGCTTGAAGCTGAGCACCCGATCGGCGCTTTGAGCCGCCTCGACGGCGAGCTTGCGCACCTTGTGCGGGTTGTCGCCGTAGGAGGTGCCGAAATGGATGTCGAGGCGGACATATTCGTTGGTATGCGACCAGTTGACCACCTGGCCGGTGATCAGGTCCTCGTTCGGGATGAGGTATTCCTTGCCATCGCGCGTGACCACCGAGGTATAGCGCGCGCCAAGCGTGTCGATCCATCCGAAGGTGTCGCCGAGCGAGATCACGTCGCCCGGCTTGATCGACTTGTCGAGCAGGATGATCACCCCCGAGACGAGGTTCGACACCACCTTTTGCAGGCCGAAGCCGAGGCCCAGGCCGATGGCCCCGGACAGGACCGCGAGGCCGGTCAGGTCGAGGCCGATCGCCTTGAGCCCGATATAGCCGGCGAGCCCGTAGAGCAGCACCTGCACGAACTTGATCGTGAGCACCTGCATCGAGGGGCTGATGTCGCGGTTGCGGCGAATCCCGGCCGAGGTCGAGCGTGACAGGAAACGTGCGATCACGAAGAGAAGCGCGAGCGTGACCATGGCCTGAAACACCAGCCACAGGGAAATATGCACTTGGCCGATGTCGAGCGCGGCGCTGTCGAGAAGGGCCTTTGTATCGTCGGCGAGCCCGAGGATCGAGAGCGTCACCCAGACCCAGCCGACATAGCGCACGACCATGCGCAGGAACCGGTTGGTGATCAGACGTGTGGCCAGAGCAATGGCGAGCCAGGCCAGCGCAAGCTGCGCGATGATCCCCAGGAGGTAGGAGCGCGAAGGCCAGGTCATTTCGCGCATGATCCAGACCGTGGGCCAGATCAGCGCCACGAACAGGATCAGCGTCAGTCGCCGGTGCAGCAGCAGCAGGACCCGAAGCCGCCACTTCGGCCAGTTGTCGCGGTTGCGCAACCACTCGCGAAAGCGTGGACCGATCAAGCGCCCGAGAAGGATGGCAAGGAGCAGTAGCCCCAGGGCGATGCCGACCTGGTAGGTCATCCAGGGGCGCATCAGGCTGGTCAGCAGGGCCTCTGCCCGATCGGCCAGCGACAGCGCGATGTCCTGCGCGCCGCGCAGGATCTCTTCGGGATCGGCCACTTCCGGGTTCGGCTGGGTGCCGGATCCCGTTTCTGTCGTCGTTGCCGTTTCTGCCTCGTCCGGTTCCATGCCCGCCTGCTGCCCGTTTCACCCCGAATGATGCAATGCGCCACCCGGTGCGGCAAGCCCTGTTGCGCGCTTGCCCTTGCGAGACCCGTGGCGAAACTGTATTTCGTTCTGCATGACACGGATTTTCGACATGGATGACCGCGTGCGGCTGAGGGAACGCTTCTTCGGCGCGGCCCGGTCGGTGCTTGCGCGGCGCGCGTAAGCGTTTCGCCGCAATCCGACATTCCTGTGCAAGACCCCTGAACGGAGAGGACCGATGTCCCCCAAGACACTCTATGACAAGATCTGGGATGCCCACCTGGCCCACGAGGCCGAGGATGGCACCTGCCTGATTTATATCGACCGCCACCTGGTGCATGAAGTGACCAGCCCGCAAGCCTTCGAAGGGTTGCGCATGGCCGGTCGCACGGTGCGTGCGCCCGACAAGACGATCGCGGTGCCGGACCACAACGTGCCGACGACCGAGGGCCGGGAGAATCCCGAGGCGATGACCGAGGACAGCCGCATCCAGGTTGCCGCGCTGGACAAGAACGCCACGGATTTCGGCATCCACTACTACCCGGTTAGCGATGTCCGCCAGGGGATCGTGCATATCGTCGGGCCCGAACAGGGCTGGACCCTGCCGGGGATGACGGTGGTCTGCGGGGATTCCCACACCGCGACGCATGGTGCGTTCGGAGCGCTGGCGCACGGGATCGGCACCAGCGAGGTGGAGCATGTCCTGGCCACCCAGACGCTGATCCAGCGCAAGGCCAAGAACATGAAGGTCGAGATCACCGGCAAGCTCAATCCCGGTGTGACGGCCAAGGACATCACCCTTTCGGTGATCGGCGCGACCGGCACCGCCGGGGGCACCGGATACGTGATCGAGTATTGCGGCGAGGCCATTCGCGAACTCTCCATGGAAGGCCGCATGACGGTCTGCAACATGGCGATCGAGGGCGGCGCGCGCGCCGGGCTGATCGCGCCGGACGAAAAGACGTTCGAATACATCAGGGGCCGCCCACATGCACCCAAGGCCGGGCAGTGGGAACAGGCGATGGAATGGTGGAAGACGCTTTATTCCGATGACGACGCCCAGTGGGACAAGGTCGTCACCATCCGGGGCGAGGATATCGCACCGGTGGTCACATGGGGAACCAGCCCCGAGGATGTGCTGCCGATCACGGAAGCGGTGCCCGCGCCCGAGAGTTTCAAGGGCGGCAAGGTCGATGCGGTGCGTCGCGCGCTTGATTACATGGGGCTGACCCCGGGGCAGAAACTGACCGATATCGAGATCGACACGGTGTTCATCGGCTCCTGCACCAATGGCAGGATCGAGGATCTTCGCGCTGCGGCCGAGGTTCTCAAGGGCAAGAAGGTCAAGGACGGGATGCGCGCCATGGTGGTGCCGGGCTCGGGCCTCGTGCGGGCGCAGGCCGAGGAAGAGGGGCTGGCCGACATCTTCCGCGAGGCCGGCTTCGAATGGCGGCTGGCGGGCTGTTCCATGTGCCTTGCCATGAACCCCGACCAACTGGCCCCCGGCGAACGCTGTGCCTCGACCTCGAACCGCAATTTCGAAGGGCGGCAGGGCTACAAGGGCCGCACCCACCTGATGAGCCCGGCCATGGCCGCGGCGGCGGCGGTCACGGGGCACCTGACCGATATTCGTGATTTGGCATAAGGACCCGGGCGATGCAAAAATTCGACAAACTGAGCGGGATCGCGGCGCCCTTGCCGCTTGTCAATATCGACACCGACATGATCATCCCCAAGCAGTTCCTCAAGACGATCAAGCGGTCGGGGCTGGGGGTGAACCTCTTCGACGAGATGCGCTATGACCGTGAGGGCAACGAGATCGCGGATTTCGTGCTCAACAAGCCCGCCTATCGCGAGGCGCAGATCCTTGTCACGGGCGACAATTTCGGCTGTGGCTCGTCGCGTGAACATGCGCCCTGGGCCTTGGCGGATTTCGGGATCAGGGCGATCATCTCGACCAGTTTCGCCGACATCTTCTACAACAACTGCTTCAAGAACGGCATTCTGCCGATCGTGTTGCCGCAAGAGCAGGTCGATGTCCTGATGTCGGATGCCGAGAAGGGGGCCAATGCGCGCATGGAGGTCGATCTCGAGGCGCAGACGGTTACCACCTCGGATGGCGAGGTGTTCGGTTTCGAGATTGATCCGCATCGCAAGCATTGCCTGATCAACGGCCTGGACGATATTGGCCTGACCCTGGAAAAGGCTGCCGCGATTGACGCGTTCGAAGCGCGTGCCAGCGCCGAGCGGCCCTGGGTTTGAACACGCCATGGTAGAATCACCTGGGCCGTCTTCCATCTGGGCGGTCTTTGGGGTTCTCGGCACTCAACCGATCCGGGGCAGGATGGTGGCAAATCCGTGGCCTCTGGTAGGATTGACGGCGGCACCTACCATATCTGGTAGGTCAACCGTCGTCCGTCACTTTTTCGCACCATTATTGATGCATTCTCGCACCACTCGCACCTTCAAATTGCCTGAATACTGACGTGTTCTTAACCATGTCTTGAGCTGAAACGCGAAAGAAGGCAAAAATTGGGCGAGAATGAGGCAACCCGCGACAAGAAGCGGGATCAAGTTGGAACAAGGGACCGGCATCGCACCGGCCCCGGCCAGTTTGAAGGGAATGGGGCAGTGGTATCCCGAATGACAGGCGCGTTCCTGCGTGCGGCGCTCATGGTATTGATGATTTCAATGCCGTCGCTCTTTCTTCAGGATGTCAGTTCGGACACGACACAGATCGTCGTTCTCGTGGCCATTCTTGCCTTTCTCATGACGTTCGTTGAGTATTTCAGCGAGTATCCCAGCATGATCGAGTTCCGGTTCGCGCCGCCCTTCAACAGGCTGCGCTTCGGCGCGCTCTTCCTGACGATCCTTCTGCTTTCACTGATTTTCGGCAGCAAGGCGATGCCCACGGATATCGGGATGTTGTCCGCCCGCCTCGGTGGGCACCTGGGCAATGCGATGGACTTTCCCTATTCGCCCGTGCGGCTGGTGGTGCTGATGCTGCCCGCGGAGGCCGACGCATCGGTGGTGGCGTCGGTGCGGATGGCAGCGGGGCTGTCCTATACGATGTCGATCCTGATGCTTTTCGTCTTTCTCAGCCTTGTGCGCCTGTTCGGTTGGCCCACCCGTCGAGGGGCGTTCAATGTCTGGATCAACCTGCCGATGTTCGACCCGACCGGAGGCGGCGACGTGATGCGGCGGCTCAGGCGGGACGCGGCTCTTAACATTGTGTTAGGGATTTTGTTGCCATTCTTGATTCCGGCGCTCATCAAGGCGTCGGCCAGCCTGATCGACCCGATCACGATGGAGAACCCGCAAACCCTGATCTGGACGATGAGTGCATGGGCCTTCCTTCCCGCAAGCTTGATCATGCGTGGCATCGCGCTGAGCCGTGTGGCGGACCTGATCGCGGAGAAGCGCGCCCGCGCCGATGCGCGGGCAAAGGCGAAAAGCGACGAAAAAGAGCGATTCCAAACGGTCTGATCGCCTTTTCCTTGCTTTGCGTCTTCGCGGTCGCGGGGCGGGCCGAAACCTTTCGCGTGGCGAGCTTTCACGCCGATCTTGCGCGCAAGGGGCCGGGGCTCCTGTTGCGCGATATCCTCAAAGGGGATGAACAGGTCGAAGCGGTGGCCGAGGTCATCGCGCGGGTGCGGCCTGATCTGCTGTTGCTCCTGGATGTCGACTTTGATCTCGAGGAGCGCGCCCTCGCTGCACTCACGGCGCGCGTGGCGGCGGCAGGTCATCGGTTCGAGCATGTGTTTACCCGGCGACCCAACAGCGGAAGGGCCACCGATCTCGACCTGGACGGAGATGGGCGCCGGGGCGGCGCGGGCGATGCGCAGGGCTTTGGCCGCTTCGCGGGGGAAGGGGGCATGGCGGTGTTGTCGCGCTGGCCGATCGGCGAGGTGACGGACCTGAGCGGGCTGATCTGGGGGGAGTTGCCATGGGCGATGTATCCCGAGGTGGATAAACGGCCCTTTCCTTCGCCAGAGGCAAAGGCGGTGCAGAGGCTGTCCTCGGTCGGCCATTGGGTCGTGCCGGTCGAGACGCCGGGCGGGCAGGTGACGCTGGCGGCGTTTCATGCGACGCCACCGGTTTTCGACGGGCCCGAGGATCGCAATGGCAAACGCAACCACGACGAGATCATGCTGTGGCGGCACTGGATGGACGGAGCGCTTGGGCCCGCACCGGATGGGCGTTTCATCATCCTCGGCGATGCCAATCTCGACCCGGTGGATGGGGAGGGGTTGAAGCAGGCGATCGTGGGGCTGCTGGGCGATGTGCGCCTTCAGGACCCGAAGCCGACAAGTGCCGGTGCCATCGCCGAGGCCAACCCCGAACACAAGGGAAACCCGGCGCTGGACACGGTGAACTGGCCCGGGCCTGATCCGGGCAATCTGCGCGTCGACTACGTGCTGCCTTCGGCGGATCTGCGTGTGCGGGCGGCGGGCGTATTCTGGCCCGCGCCGGGCGAGGACGGGCACGCGCTGGCGCGAGAGGCCAGCCGTCATCGGCTAGTCTGGGTCGACCTGGACTTCTGAAAGGGCCGTTTCGGGCGGGGTGGCGGTGAACTCCGGCAGGAGCGCTGCGAATTTCGCGCCGTCAAGGCTGTGCGGGGTGTCCCAGAGATAGCGCATCTCGAAGAGGTGCCTGATGAAAGGCATGAACGGCTGGGCAAGGCGCAGCGGCCACCACTTCATCGGTTTCACGCGGATCTTGCGTCCGTGAATGCGGGTGAGGATCGCTGCCATCTCCCGGCCGGTGAGGGTGTAACCGGGGAAGGGAACATCCTCGAACCGGGCGAGGCTGTCGCGGCGTTCGGCCAGGATCACGGCGGCGCGGGTGAGATCGGGAAGAAAGGCCCATGCGTGGGGGATGTCGGGGCGCCCGGGATAGGTGAGCGCGCCCTTGGGAACCGTGGGCAGCATCATCCGCTCGAGCCAGTTGCCCGAGGCCGTCGTGTCGATGAAATCGCCTGCGCGCAGAAGGATGGTGCGCACACCGTCGCGGCGATAGGCGTCTTCCATGTCACGGCGGATGCGGCCCAGCGGATTTTCGGCGCGGTGCGCCGTGTCAGGGCCCCAAGGCGCGGGGGTATCGGGGCCGAAGACATAGACATTGCCGGGCAGGATCACCGTGGCATCATTTTCCAGCGCGGCCTTGCGGATGCGGGCATGGAGGGCCGGAACCTGATCGGCCCAATCTTCGTAGCTGGGGTTCCAGGCGGCGACGATCACATCGGCGTTGCGGGCCGCGCGGTCGAGCTTGTCGGTCTTGCGGTCGAACTGGCGGGTGGTCCAGCCCGCGTCCTGAAAGGCGCGCGTGGCGTGGCGTCCGAAGCGACCCGAGCCGCCAAGAATGAGAGCTGTTCCGGGCATTGTGGTCTCCTGTGATTGCGTGGTCCGGGAGGAATTTAGCCATCGCATCGTGAATGGGAATTGCCGTTTTTCGATCATATGATATTCATTATTGAATGGATAAATCCGTTCGCGATATCGACTGGTCGCTGATGCAAGCCTTCCTCGCGGTGGCTGAAGCGGGTTCGCTCAGCGCAGCGGCCCGGGTGCTGGGGGTGAGCCAGCCGACACTGGGTCGGCAGATCAGGGCCATGGAGGAACAGACGGGTCTGACCCTGTTCAGGCGGCAACCGCGTGGGCTTGACCTCACGCAGGATGGGGCGGCACTCGTGCCTCACGCGCGGGCCATGCGGGACGCGATGCGCGATGTGGCGCTATACGCGGCGGGGCATGATGCGGAGATGGCGGGGGTGGTGCGGATCACCGCGTCGGAGGTGGTCGCGCATCACATCCTGCCATCGATCATGGCAGGCATCCGGGCCGACCACCCCGAGATCGAGCTCGAACTCGTGCCATCGGATCGCGCGGAGAACCTTCTGTTTCGCGAGGCGGATATCGCGGTGCGGATGTATCGCCCCGAGCAGCTTGACGTGGTGGCGCGCAGGTTGGGTGAGTTGGAAATCGGGATCTTCGCCGCGCGCAGCTACCTGGAGCGGCGCGGAAGGCCGGAGTCGCCCGAGGCCCTCTTGCAGCATGACCTGATCGGCTATGACCGCAGCGAGCTGATCCTGCGGGGGATGCGGGCCGTGGGGTTCGACCTGACCCGCGATGCGTTTGCGACGCGCTGTGACAACCAGGTGACCTACTGGGAATTGTTGCGCGCCGGCTGTGGCATCGGGTTCGGTCAGCGCCATGTCGGGCGAACCGATCCGGCGGTCGAGGAGATTGACATCGGGATCGCCATTCCCGGCCTTCCCGTCTGGCTGGCCGCTCACCGGCAATTGCGCCAGGTCTCGCGTCTGGGCCATGTCTGGGATCGGCTGGCCGAAGGCCTGGCCCCGGTGCTGCTCTGACAGGCCGGGTGAATGGTGCAAGACAGGCGACGTACGTGGCGGAAGCGCGATCCCGCCCGCGAGTCGTGGCGCATTGGCAAAGGCCGTGCCGCCCGTCGCTATATCGCGATGCGTTCGCCGAGCCGGGCTTGCACGAGACCGGCCAGCCGCGCGATATCGCCGCGGGTGGGGGTGCCGTTGCGGCGTGTTTCGGCCAGTGAAATAGCCGCGCGCTCCAACTGGTCGTCATCGGCGCTGCGTGCGACGCCACAGATGAACTGGGCCACGTAGTCAAGCACGCGGTCGTCCTGGTCGTCGCCCAGAAGATCGGCCGCATGGGCCATGTCGTCGCGATAGGCGAGGGCATCGGGGCGCACCTTTTCCTCGGTCAGCAACCGGGGGCCGGCGGGCTGGCGGTCGGCGGGCATCCGGGCAAGGATCATCGACTGGAAGCTGGAGATCCGTTTCACCGGCTTGGCCAGGAAGCCATCTGCCCCGGCGGCCATGGCCCGGGCCTCGGCCCCGTCATCGCCGCTGGTGGCCAGAATTACGCCGATGCGCGGGGTGAGGCGGTTCAGCTCTTCGATGAGATCGAGCCCGGACCCGTCGGGCAGGCCGAGATCGACGATGATGACCGAGGGGCGATAGACCTGAAGATGTCGGCGGGCCGAGGCCAGGCAATCGGCCCGGCGGATCCGCGCACCCGAGCGCAGGCACAGAAGGCGCATCGCCTCGCAGGCGAAGCGGCTGTCCTCGACCACGAGAATGGTGAGGCCGAGCAAGGGCCGGGTCGAGGTGGGCACGTTGTGCGGGGCGAGGTTGTTGAACTCATCCATGTCGGATCTCCTTTGGCAGCGAGGATGGTCCGAGCTTGGCGCGCTCTTGCCTAACGCAAGGTTAAGGCTGCGACAAAATCCGCAAGGTGCTTGCGTGACCGGGTTCACCACCCCATAAGATCAGTCAAACCGGCCAAGCGCCACAGCCAGGAGATTGCCCGATGATCGGTCGTTTGAACCACGTTGCCATTGCCGTTCCCGACCTCGACGCCGCCGCCGCGCAATACGCGGGCGCACTGGGCGCCAAGGTGGGCGCGCCGCAGGACGAACCCGATCACGGGGTGACGGTGATCTTCATCGAACTGCCCAACACCAAGATCGAACTGCTCTATCCGCTGGGGGACAATTCGCCGATCCAGGGCTTTCTCGACAAGAACCCGTCGGGGGGCATTCACCATGTCTGTTACGAGGTCGAGGACATCATCGCGGCGCGCGATCACCTCAAGGCGTCGGGCGCGCGGGTGCTGGGCGATGGCGAGCCGAAGATCGGCGCCCATGGCAAGCCGGTGCTGTTCCTGCATCCCAAGGATTTCCAGGGCACGCTGGTCGAGCTGGAGCAGGTCTGATGGGTGTCACCTCGGCGCTCGTGCTATATGCGGTTCTGTGGTTCCTGACCCTGCTGGTCATCATCCCGATCCGCCTCAAGACCCAGGGCGACGTGGGCCAGATCGTGCGCGGCACCCAAGCGGGCGCCCCCCACGAGCATCACCTCAAGGCCAAGGCGCTGATCACGACGGTCGTGGCCTTCGTGCTGTGGGCGATCATCGCCGGGATCATCATCACCGGCACGATCACGGTGCGCGACCTGGACTGGTTCGGGCGGATGGGGCCGCCGTCGCAGTCCGAGTGAACCGGGCCCGGTCGGCAGGCGGGTCAGCGGTCTTTCAACCCGTGAAAGATATGCGTGAAGGTGGCGGCGCCGAGAATCGGGATGAAGAGATTGACCAAAGGCAGGCTGAGTGGCACCGCCATGAGCACGCCCGCCGCCCAGACCGTTGCGCGGTGGCGTTTGCGCAGAGCCTTCGCCCCCGCGCGGCCGATTCGGCGCATCGCGGCAAGCTGGAAATACTCGCGCCCGAGCAGATAGCCGTTGAGCCCCCAGAAGATGAAAAGCGCGGCGGGCGGAAACATCGCGTAGAGCACGAAGGCCAGGAGGTTCGCGCCGATCAGAACGCCCATGAAATTGATCGTGTCGCGAAACTCCTCGTAGAAGGAGAGGCCCGGCACGTGGGGCAGGTGGGGATAATGGCGATCCTCGACTGCCTGGGCCACCTCGTCGAGAAACATCGAGGTGATGGCCGAGGCCACCGGCACCATGAGAAAGACCGACAGCACCAGCATGACGAACAGTGATGACCATGACAGCAGGTCATTGAGCCATTCGACCCGGCCCAGCACGTCGAAGTAACCGTCCGGGCCGACGGTGAGGTCGACCAGCCAAAGCAGACCGGCATAGGCCGCGACCAGCAGCGCAAGCGTGAGCACGACGCCGATCATCAGGACCCGGCGGAACCGGCGGTCGCCGATCTGCGCCAGGGCGCGGGCAAAGCTTGACAGGATCAGTCCGAAAGCCATGTCGTGATTGCCTCGATGTCAGGGCGCGGCCGCTCGGGCGGGGCGCTGGTTTCGGTGGCGATGTGAATGAAGCCCGCGATGCTTTCGTTCTCGCCAAGGCCCAACCCGGCGTGGCAGAACCCGCGGTCATGGGCGGCGAAACCAGTGAGCCAGTTGGCCCCCCAGCCCGCCGCCAGGGCCGCGTTGAGCAAGGCCAGACACACCGCACCAGCAGAATAGGATTGCTCGATGGCGGGGATCTTGGGCGAGGGTTTGCGGGTCTCGACCACGGCGACGGCAAGCTGGCCCTGGTCGAATTGTTGCCGGGCCTTGGCGATATCATCGTCGGCCTGCCCCTCGGCGCGGGCGCGCGATTCGGCCAGATCGGCGAGCCGCGCCATGGCGGGCCGCTCGATCACGATGAAGCGCCACGGTTCGAGCTTGCCATGATCGGGGCTGCGCGCGGCGGCGGTGAGCAAGGGCATCAGCTCGTCGCGCGTGGGCGCGGGGGCGGTCAGGGTCTTGGCCGGGCGCGAGCGGCGGGTCAGAAGGAAGTCGAGCGCAGCCGGGTTGGGGAGGGGCACGGGGTGGTTCCTTTCGCGTCGGGATGCTACCGGGCAAGGCGCTGGCGGTGGGGTGGTCGGCGCTCGGCCCGTTCAGCCCCTCAGTTCACTTTCGAAGTCCGAGATCAGGTCGGAAAAGAACGCCTGCTGCCGGGCATTGGGCTGTCGTTTGGCGACGGTGGCGGCCAGCGGGTCGGGCGCGGCGCGGGTCGAACCCGACAATTCCTCGAGCACCGCGTGGCCGCAGAAGGGCACGTAAGCCTCGGAATAGCCGCCTTCGTGAACCATCACCAGCTTGCCGTCGCAGACGCGCCTGGCAAGATCCCTGACCCTGGCGGTCATCGCGCGATAGGTTTCCTGGGTGCACAGCATGTGGGCGATCGGATCGAATGTCGAGGCGTCAAACCCGCAGGCGACGATGATCACGTCGGGCTGATAGTCTTCGAGTTTCGGCAGAACGAGGCGGTCCATTACTTCGAGATAGGTGTTGTGGCCTGCCCCCGGGGGCAGCGGGATGTTCATGTTGTAGCCCGTCCCCGCGCCGGTGCCGCGATCGGTGATGTCGCCGGTATCGGTGGGATAATTGTATTCCTCGTGTACCGAGATCGTCAGCACGTCGTCTCGGTCATAGAAGATTGCTTCGGTACCGTTGCCGTGATGCACGTCCCAGTCGACAACGGCAAAGCGGCTGGCCTGGCCGGCGGCGATGGCAGCCTCGATGGCGATGGCGATGTTGTTGAGCAGGCAAAACCCGTTGGGCCAGTCGGGCAGGCAGTGATGCCCCGGCGGGCGCGAAAGCGCATACGCGTGTTCGAGATCGCCGTCGAGCACCTGGCGCAATGCCTCTTTCGCCAGCCCCGCCGAGAGGGCGGCAATCTCGAACCCGCCCTTGAGGAACGGGGTGCGCAGGCCCAGTTCGCCGCCGCCGGCATCCGAGGTTTCCTTGAATTTCGTGAGGAAGCTTTCGGGATGCACGCGCGCCAGGTCGCCCCAGGTGGCAGGCGGCGCGGCTTGAACCGCGAGGTCATTCACGATGCCGGTCACCTCCATAAGGTTCTTGAGCCGGCGCTTGGTTTCCGGGTGTTCTGGCAGACCACCCGCCACGAGCGGTTGCACGAAATCCCCCACAGGCAGGGTGAGGGCATAGGCCCCACCGCCATGCCAGAAACATTTCTCATCCCAGAAAAAGCCCGTCGTCATGTCCATCCCTTTCGAATCCTTTTTGGGATTTGGACTTGGGCAGCGCGAAAATGCAACCTCGACGCGGTGTTGATCGACCGGGTGAAGCGATCTAGACCGGGCGCATGTCCGATCCCGACCTTTCCCACCTGGCCCGTCCGGGGGCCGAGATCGCGGTGCGTGTCACGCCCAAGGCGTCACGCAACCGGATCACCCACGAGGCCGGGACGATCCGCGTCCATGTCACCGTGGCGCCGGAAAGTGGCAAGGCCAATGTCGCCGTGCAAAAGTTGCTGGCCAAGGCGATGGGGGTGGCAAAGTCCCGGCTGGTCCTGCTGCGCGGCCAGACCGCGCGCGACAAGCTTTTCCGCATCGATTGAAGCGGGTCTGCGCGTCACTTCCTGGGCGGAAGCGTATAGACCCCCTCGGGCAGGTTGAGCGCCGCACCGAGGTCGCGCACCTGCTGCATTGAAAGGGTGATCTTGTGGGTCTTGTCGATGCGTGGGTCGTATTGTTCGACGGTGACACATTCGGCAAAGGCGTTGACGATCACATCCTCCTGCAAGGGTGCGGGCCCCTGATCGACGAGGGTGACGACGGTCGAGTCGAATTCGTGTTCGATGGAAAACATGCGACTACAATATTCCGCCGATGGCAGTGTGCAAGCCTTGAGTTTCCAGGATAATCGAGGAGAATGGCCGCTCGGGTTGCACATTCGGGATCACCTTCGCATGCTGAGAGTGGATCAGGGCCGGAGCGCGCCACGTTCCACAGAAACCAACAAGGATCGAGCGATGCGTATTCTGGCCGGTTTCATTCTGATTGTCGGGCTTGCGGGCTGCATGGCCCCGGCGCCGCCGCAATCGCCGGTGTCGAACGCCGCCGCAGATCCCGATGCGCGGCCTTCGGCGCAGAGGGCTGCAAAGCAGTTCGTCGATGTGGTGGAGACGGTCGAACCGGTGGCCGAGCGCGAATGCCGGGCGCGGCTGCCGCGGGCCAATTGCGATTTCCTGATTGTGGTGGATGACCGCCCGGGCCAGCCGCCCAATGCCTTCCAGACGCTTGACAGGAACGGCCGACCGGTTCTGGCCTTTACGCTCGCGTTGATTGCGGATGTGCGGAATATCGACGAAATGGCCTTTGTCATGAGCCACGAGGCGGCGCATCACATCGCGGGGCACCTGCCGCGCCAGCAGCAGAACGCGGCGGCAGGGGCGATGATCTTTGCGGGGCTTGCGGCACTGACCGGGGCGGATGCCAGCGGGGTGCGAACCGCGCAGGACCTGGGCGCGGCGGTGGGCGCGCGCAGCTATTCCAAGGAATTCGAACTCGAGGCCGACGCGCTGGGCACGTTGATCGCGCGAAAGGCGGGGTATGATCCGGTGCGCGGGGCCGAATTCTTTGCCCGGATTCCGGATCCGGGAAATCGCTTTCTGGGCACGCACCCGCCCAATGCCGCGCGGATGGAAACGGTGCGGCGGGTCGATTCGCGCCTGTGACCGTGCGTGATGCGGTGACAGGGAACATGCTTCAGCTTGAAAATGTCGTTTCCGACCGGGGCTCGAAATACGCGGTCTCGGGCGGGGTGGTGCGCTCGCGCGCGGAGGTCGACGGGTTCCTGAAAGCGCTCAAACGGGTGAGAAAATACGCCAAAGCGACCCATAACAGCTGGGCCGTGATGCTCTCGGACGGCACCCCGATCAAGGGCGATGACGGCGAGAGCGGGGCGGGAATGGTGATCCTGCGGATGCTGGAACGCGAAGGTCTGCGCGATCATGTGATCGTCGTAACGCGCTGGTATGGCGGCACAAAACTGGGCGGAGACAGGTTTCGCCGAGTGCAGGATTGCGTGCGGGCCTATCTCGATGCGCGGGCCGGCGGGGCGGGTTGATCCGTGTCAAGGACGAGGGTTGCGGCGGGGCGTTAGAAGAAGGTGACGCAACGGTCCGAAAGGAGCCTTGACGATGAAACCTCTTGGCGACATGCGGCGCCATTTCTGGATGGTTCAGAAAATGGCACGGGCGCAGGGCCTTGACCTTGCGGGGGCGATGGCGCGTGGCGATCTGGACCAGGCGGAGTGGGCCGGCATCGTGAAGCGCTGCCAGAGCTGCGACGGGGCAGCGCATTGCGCGCGGTTGCTGGCAGGCGACGGGCCGGGCGAACTGCCCGGATATTGCTGCAACCGGGAGCCGTTCCGGATCCTCCTCGCCGACCAGGTCATGGGAGAAAGCGCATGAAAGACAATGTCTTACCTCTTGGAAACCCCGAACTTCACTTCTGGCTCACCCGGTCGGTCGCCCGCGCCATGGCGGTCGATCTGAGCGCGGCGATGGCGCGGGGTTTGCTGAGTGCGGAGGACTACGCGGGCATGGTTACGCGCTGCCGGACGTGCCCGCATGTGGCGCATTGCACGGCCTGGCTGGGCACCGGGGCGATGCAGCAGGGCAAGCCGCTCGATGCCTGCGCCAACCGCGAAATCCTGGAGAGATTGCAGTAGCCCGGCTTGCGGATATCAACGGTTTCTTCACCGGGGTTAACGGCGGCGAACTGTGCGATTTCCAGGGGGTGACATACGTGCACCGCCCGGCTGCTCTCCGGCTGCCGGGAAATGTCGTTGCGAGGGCAACCATTCGAAGTTAACGTGGCGTGTGCCGGGTCACAGTTTCGAATGCGACCCGTCGCAGAGCGGTTGCTTGGCAGAGTGCTTGCAGCCGCAGAAGAACATCTTCTTCGACACCTCGGCGGTATACTTGACCGGGGCGAAATCGCTGCCCTTGTGCGAGCCGTCGCAGAAGGGCTGTTTCGCGGACTTGCCGCAGGCGCACCAGAAATAGGTCTTGCCCTCTTCGACCTCGACGGGGAAGGGGGCCTTCTGTGCGATCTCGGGGGTGTCGGTCATTGGCTTGGATCTCCGTGGCTGCGTGGCTGGCGCGAGGGTCGCAATGGTTGGGGGGAAGGTCAATGGGGGGATGGGCGGAATGCGAGGGACTTTGCGTTCAATGGTGCGTGATATTCCGCAAGGCCATTGATTTGACCAGTAATTTCCTGCTGAAGCCTATTGCCCCAGATTTCAGCATAGAAACCTTCGAGTAATCGCTCTTGCTGCATCGCATTTTCCACTGTGTCTTCTCCACGAGCGAAATCGAAAAGGTGGGAAACCATTGCATGCCAGAAGATCCACTCCGCCGCGTGCTCAGCGCGATAGACATCGTGTGGAGGCATGTTTCGGTCTGCGGTCAGGTTTACCAATCTGGCTTTATATACCTGATAATGCGCAATGATATTTGTCAGCCATTGCGCACTGGTTTCGTCGCCGAATTCGATGCATTCTTTAAGGGTGTTGAAGACTTCATTGGGTATGGCGAGGCGCTTTTCGATGAAGTATGCATTTTCTGGATCATTGAAGAATGCGTCATCTTCCATTGAAATCTGAACCCCATTTCTTGCGGTTTCGATGAGGCGAGACAAAGCTAGCGGTAAACTCGCCTTGGCGGCTTTGAGTTTTCGGTGACGAGCGGTTTCCGTGTTCCATATTGCGGTGGTCAGCGCGATAGCAGAGGCGAGCAGCGTTACGATGGCTGTAATTCCATAAGTGCCATATCGCTGCAGGTCATCGGGCCATTCGCCTTGGATCACGATAATGAATATTGCGCCCATGAATACGCCAAAAGAGGCGCCCATCGGGAAGTTACGAATGAAATGAAACCATGTCATTGTGATGTTTCTTTTGTTGTGTGGCATCAGGGTATCAAAGCCTGACCAAACGCGAAAGCCAAGTGACTGGAGACCCGCCCGGAACAGCAGCGAAGCCGCCCGGGCATGCGCCCGCCCCATGGCGGGCGCATTCTGCGCCCACCCGTGCGGGCGCATGCCCTTGTGTTGGAGTCGGGCGTCCACCCCGGGTCGGGCGCTGCCCTCTGATTGGCTGGTGTCGGGGCTGTTAGTAGAGCACCCGACCGCGGCCATGTGCCACCATCGCGTCGAGGCTCTCCGCGCACGCGCCGGTAATCAGGCGATGAGCCGCCCCCACAAGTCATATTCCCCGGCCTCGTCCACCTCGACGGTGACGATCTGGCCGACCTCAAGCCCATCGGTACCTTCGTCGATGAAGAGATTGCCGTCGATCTCGGGGGCGTCGGCCTTGGTGCGGGCGGTGGCGATGCCGTCCTCGTCGATGTCGTCGACGATCACATCCATGCGCTGGCCAACCTTGGCCGCGAGCTTTGCCTCGGAAATCGCCTGGGCCTTTTCCATGAAGCGATCCCAGCGGTCCTGTTTCACCTCCGGCGCCACGTGGCCGGGCAGCGCGTTCGAGGCGGCGCCCGCGACATTCTCGTACTGGAAGCAGCCGACGCGGTCGAGCTGGGCTTCGTCCATCCAGTCCAGGAGGGTCTGGAACTCTTCCTCGGTCTCGCCCGGATAGCCGACGATGAAGGTCGAGCGCAGGGTGATGTCCGGGCAGATGCCGCGCCATTCCGCGATCCGGTCGAGGGTACGTTCGGCATGCGCGGGCCGCGCCATGCGCTTGAGGGTGTCGGGGTGCGCGTGCTGGAACGGGATGTCGAGATAGGGCAGGACAAGGCCGTCGGCCATGAGCGGGATCAATTCGCGCACATGCGGATAGGGATAGACATAATGCAGCCGCACCCAGAGGTCTTGCCCGGCGCCGAGAGCGCCCAGATCGCGGGCCAGCGCGGTGATCGGCTGTTCGCCCGCGGGGCGATCCGCGCGCGGCCAGTCGACGCCATAGGCGGAGGTGTCCTGTGAGATGACGAGGAGTTCCTTGACGCCGCTTTCCACCAGCTTCTCGGCTTCGCGCAGCACGGCGCGGTGCGGGCGCGAGGCGAGGCGGCCGCGCATCGCGGGGATGATGCAGAACTTGCAATGGTGATTGCAGCCCTCGGAAATCTTGAGATAGCTGTAATGGCGGGGCGTGAGTTTCACACCCGCCGCCGGCATGAGGTCGATGAACGGGTCGGGCGCGGGCGGCACGGCCTGATGCACCGCGTCGAGCACCTGTTCATATTGGTGCGGGCCGGTCACGGCGAGGATGCGGGGGTGATGGTCGCGGATATGATCCGGGTCGGCGCCCATGCAGCCGGTGACGATGACGCGGCCGTTTTCGCGCAGCGCCTCGCCTATGGCGTCGAGGCTCTCGGCCTTGGCTGAATCGAGAAAGCCGCAGGTGTTGACGATCACCGCGTCGGCGCCGGTGTAGTCGGGCGAGATGCCATAACCCTCGGCGCGCAGTCTTGTCAGGATTCGCTCGGAATCGACCAACGCCTTGGGACAGCCCAGCGAGACCATGCCGATGGTCGGCTGGCCGGGGCGGCGGGCTTCGGCGAGATGGGCGCGCGAGAGGTCGGGGCGCAGGTCGGGCGGGTTTGTCATGCGCGGCATATAGCGCGCCCTGAGGCCCGCGTCCATCGGCGGATCGTGGCCGACGAATTGGCGGCTTGTTGCCGTATGCATGTTGCGGGATAATCCTTGGGTATCAGCGCCGCGCGACTTGCGGCGCAGGAGTGTGAGGGTCGTGCGATGCGCTGGATTGTCAGGATTGTCGGGGCGCTTCTGGTGGCGGTGGTCTTGCTCGTGGGCGGGCTGCTCCTGTTGCCGGGCGAGAAGATCGCGCAGGTGGCCGTGGGACAGATCGAGGCGGCGACCGGGCGGGATGTGACCGTCGAGGGTGGTGTCGAGCTGTCGTTCTACCCGGTGCTGGGCGTGCGCACCGGACCGGTGACCATCGCCAATGCCGACTGGTCGGAGGAGCCGGCGATGCTGCGGGCCGAAGGCTTGAGCGTGGGGGTCGGGACCACGGCGCTCTGGCGCGGGCAGGTGAAGATCCGGGCGATCGAGCTGTTGTCGCCGGACATCCTTCTGGAGCGCAGCCGCGACGGCACCGGCAACTGGGAGATCGACGGCGAAAGCGCGGGATCGGGCGGGCGGCAACTGGCGGTCTCGCTCGACCGGGTCGAGGTAACGGACGGGCGGTTGCGCTATGTCGATCACTCCGACGGGTCGCGTCACGGGTTCGAGAGCGTCGATGCGACCCTGCTGGCGCCCGATCTGGACGGGCGGGCCGATATCGACCTCGGGCTGCGGATGGAAGGCGGCGGGGAACGGCTCTACCTTGCCGGGTGGGTAGAGCAATTCATGCCCTTCCTGCAAGGCGAGGTGGTGCCGGTCGAGGCCGAGCTGCGCGCGGGCGATGGCATGATCGACTTCGAGGGGCGCGCCAATGCGAGCGGCGATGCCGAGGGGCGGGTCAAGCTCGACCTGCCGCGCACGGGCGCGATGCTGGCGGCACTGGGTGAGGGGGCAGGCGATCCGCCCGATGGGTTGGGCCGGGCGATCCGGGGCGAGACGCTCATGGTGCTCAAGAACGGGCGAACATTGTCGTTGCGCGAGATGGCGCTGCGGCTCGACGACAACGCGATCAACGGCGATCTGGACATGACGCTTGACGGCAAGCCGCAGGTCATGGCCCGGCTTTATGCCGGCGCGCTCGATCTGGCGGCGCTGACGGGTGGCGATGGCGGCGGTGGCCCTGACGATGGCTGGTCGCGCGACCCTCTTGACGCGAGCGGACTGGGCGCGTTCGATGGGCAGCTCCGGCTGACCGCGGACAGCGTGGACCTGGGCACGGTGGCCTTCGGGCAAAGCGACGTGACGCTGACCGTCGACCGGTCGCGCGCGGTTTTCTCGCTCAACGCGCTCAAGGGCTATGGCGGCGATTTCGGCGGGGAGTTCGTGATGAACAACCGTTCGGGCCTGTCAGTGGGGGGCGATCTGTCGATGGACGGGGTCGAGATGCGCGAGTTGCTGAACGACCTGGCCGGGGTCACGCGGCTTTCGGGCGAGGCCGACGGACAGCTGCGTTTCCTCGGCGTGGGCCAGTCGACCGATGCGATCATGAAGAGCCTGAGCGGCGAGGGCCGGGTGGCCATGGGCCGCGGCGTGATCGAGGGGGTCGATCTCGACCGGCTGATGCGCTCGGGCGATGGCTCGGGCGGGACGACGATCTTCGACGAGCTGGCCGCAACCTTCACCATGGCCGAGGGCGACATGCGCAACGACGACCTGGGGCTGATGTTGCCGGGGGTCGAGGCCACGGGCAAGGGGCGTATCGGGCTGGGTGCGCGCGATATCGACTATCTCTTCACGCCGGTCGCACTGAACGCGCGGGGCGGGCGGGGCCTCGCCATTCCGGTGCGCATCCGGGGGCCGTGGAGCGATCCGAGGATCACCCCCGACCTGGCCGCGGCGATCGATTTCAACCTGGACGAGGAGAAAAAGGAGCTTGAACGCAAGGCCGAGGAGCGGGTGCAAGAGGAGCTTCGCAACCGGCTCGACGTCGAGACGCAGGACGGCGAGAAGGTCGAGGACGCGCTCAAGCGCAAGGCCGAGGACGAGATCAGGCGGGGGCTGATGCGGCTGCTTGAATGATCGGAACCGCGCCCGACCGGCCGTTTGCCATTGGACAGGGTGGATTCGAGTATTTGGACCAAGAAAGAGACCGGGGTGAGATACGGGAGTCCCGCTCCTGTTCTTTCTTGGAAAAAATACTCATTGCGCCGGCGCGGGCAGGCGCAATGATCGCAAGAGCGGCCTGCGCTCAGATGCCGAGATCGGTCGAGACCTTGGCGATGCTGTCGCGCAGCGTGGCTTCGATCTCGCGGATCAGCGGCTCGTCCATGATGAGCGTGGGCGAGAGGATCATGATATTGCCCAGCGCGCGGGCGATGAGGCCACGCTTTTGCGCTTCCTTGGCGACAAGGCCGCCGACATTGGCGTCGGCGGGGAATTCCTCGCGCGTCGCCTTGTTCCGCACGAACTCGATCCCCATCATGAAATGCGAGCCGCGCACCTCGCCCACCATGTCCATGTCTTCGAGCCCGCGCAGAAGCCCTTCGAAGAGCTTGCCGGTGGTCTGCACGCGCGCCGGGATGGCCTCGGATTCGAGGATCTCGATATTGGCCAGCGCGGCGGCGGCGGCGGCGGGGTGGCCCGAATAGGTCATCCCGTGCAGGAACATCGCGTCCGGTCCCGAGATCACGTCGTAGATCTCGTCCGAGATGATCGTGGCCGAGAGCGGCTGATAGCCCGAGGTCAGCCCCTTGGCGGTGGTGATGATGTCGGGCACGCAGTCATAGACATCCTCGGAGGCGAACATGTGGCCGAGGCGGCCCCAGGCGGTCACCACCTCGTCAGCGACATACATGATGTCGTGTTCGCGGGTGATCCGGCGCATCGCGGCGTGATAGCCCGGCGGCGCGGTGATCACCCCGCCCGCGCCCTGGATCGGTTCGGCGAAGAAGGCGCAGATGTTTTCGGCGCCGATGCGGTGGATCGCGTCGAGCATGTCCTGTTCCAGCACGGCGAGGAATTCGGCGTCGCTCATCTCGGGGGCCTCGCGATACTTGTGCGGGGCCTTGAGGTGATGCACCAGCCCCTCGACCGCGCCCCAGCCGGTGGAATAGCCCGGCGTGGTCAGCGCCATCGCCATGTGGGTGGAGCCGTGATAGGCGCCCATGCGCGACAGGATCTGTTTCTTTTCGGGCTTGCCGCGCAGGTTGTTGTAGTGATGGAGCATCCGCACCGCCGTGTCATTGGCGACCGATCCGGAATTGGCGAAATAGACGTTGTTGAGCGGCTCCGGCGCGAGGCTGGCCACCTTCTCGGCCACCTGTGCCGCCGCCGGGTGGGTGAAATTGTAGAAGGTCGAGTAATAATCGAGCGTAGTGAGCTGCTCGGTGATCGCGTCGATGATCTCGCGCCGTCCGTGGCCGACATTGACGCACCAGAGCCCGCCGATCCCGTCGATGAGCCGGTTGCCTTCGCTGTCGGTGACATGGGCGCCCTCGGCGGCGACGATGGCGGTGCGCGCGTCGGCCTGCTTGAGCGCATGCAGGTTGGCGAAGGACTGGATCAGGTGGGCGTCCTTGGTCAGGATCTCGTCGGTGGTGAGTTTGTTCATGTCTCTCTCCCAGTTATGCGGCGCCGAGGAAGCCCTCGATCACGTTGACGGTGTTGATCCCGATCTCGTCGATGTCGTAGCCGCCTTCCATCACGAAGAGCGTGGGCAGCTTGAGGCGGGCGATATCGCCGCCATAGGTGGTGAAATCGGGGGATTCCAGTTTGAAAAAGCTGATCGGGTCGGAATGAAAGGTGTCCACGCCAAGCGAGACGATCAGGTGATCGGGGGCGTATCGCGCGATCCGGTCGAGCGCGGCGTCGAGCGATTTGCGCCATTCGGAGAACGGCGTGCCCGGGGGCATGGGGTAGTTGACGTTGAACCCTTCGCCCGCGCCGTTGCCGGTTTCATCGGCATATCCCAGGAAATGCGGAAAGGCGTTTTCCGGCTCGCCATGCAGCGACAGAAAGAGCACGTCGGAACGGTCGTAGAAGATGTCCTGCGTGCCGTTGCCATGGTGAAAATCGACATCGAGGATGGCGACGCGGGCGGCGCCGTTGTCGAGAAAACGCTGCGCGGCGATGGCGGCGTTGTTGAGAAAGCAATAGCCCCCGTACATGTCGGCGGCCGCGTGATGGCCGGGCGGGCGGCAGAGGGCAAAGGCGCTGCGTTCGCCCGCGCGGATGAGTTCGGCGGCGGTGAGGGCGACCTGCGCGCTGCCATAGGCGGCGGGCCATGTGCCTTCGGTCAGAGAGGTTTCGGTGGCCAGCGCATAATACCCCAGCTTGCCGTCGATGTGATCGGGCCGGCGCAGGACCATGCGGCGGGCGGGCCAACAGGTGGGGATGGCCTCGCCGGTGTAGCCCTCGGCCTGCCATTCCGCCCAGGCGGTTTGCAGGAAATCGACGAACCCCGCGTCGTGGATACGCAGGACGGGATCGAGCCCGTGATCGTCGGGAGGCAGGATCGGGCCGGGATCGACCGCTTTCAGCCGGTCGTGGATATAGGTCATGCGGCTGGGCCGCTCGAACGGATAGACAAGTTCGCCGCCGTAAAGCTCGGTCTTGGCATCGCGCAGGGCGTGGGTTTCGGAAAAGACGGTTTTCATCGGGAGACCTCGCGGTGATCGGCGGATTGGGTCGAAAGGAGCGCCGGATCGTACGGTTTGGCGATGTCGGTGATCATCAGCGTTTCGGTGGTATTTGCCGTGGCCAGCGCCGTGGCGTCCGGGCCCACGATCACCGAGTGGCCGCCAAAGGCGAGGCCACCCTCGGTGCCGCAGAAATTGGCATAGGCGATGGTGAGCGCGTATGAGGACGCATGGCCGGGGATGATCGCGGTCGAGACATGCTCGAACCCGGCCGGGTTTGCCGTGGGCACGAGGACGAGGGTCACGCCGCGATCGGCCAGCGCCTTGACGTGGTGGGCGAATTCGACGTCGTAGCAGACCATCAGCGCGATCCTGTGCCCCGCGAAATCGAAGGTCGTATAGGCGTCGCCGAAGGCAAAGCTGGCCTGTTCCATCGGGCCGTAAAGCTGGATCTTGCGGTAATGGCCCAGGGTTTCGCCATCCGGGCCGAAGGCGGTGGCGGCGTTATAGACCGTGTCGCCGTCGCGCTCGGACCAGCCGATGCAGAGGCCGCAGCCCGCCGCGCTGGCAAGCGCGGCGAGCCTTGTGCACCAGTCCCCGCCCAGCGGCTGGGAGAGGCTGTCATGAAGGTCCGGGCGGTTGTAGCCCGGCAGGAAAAGCTCGGGAAAGACGATCATCCGCGCGCCCGCCATGGCGGCGGCGGTGAGCTGGCGTTCGATCCGGGCAAAGCCCGCGTCGATGTCGCCCGCGATGGGCGGGCCTTGGTAGAGTGCCAGTTTCATCTTCCCCTGCCTTTCGCTTACTTCTTCAGGTTGGTCCACATCGTGTCATAGATCTTCTGCACCTCTTCGGAGCAGGGCTGCACGAAGACCGGGTTGCCGCCTTCGGGCGGGTTCAGCTCGGGTGCGGATTTCACCTCGGCGTCGAGGAAGGGTTCGACCCCGTCCACCCCGGCGGTGTAGCGCGCGTAGTTGGTGACGGCCGCCGCGTTCTCGGGTTCGAGCAGGAAGTTCATGAACTTGATCGCGTTTTCGCGGTTGGGCGCGTCCTTGAGGAGCACCACGTTGTCCATCCACACGATGTAACCTTGTTCGGGATAGGCGTATTCGATGTTTGCACCTTCCTCGCGGGCCTTCATGCCGAACCCGTTCCAGATCATGCCCGCCGCCGCGTCGCCGGAGACGAGCACGTCCTTGGCCACGTCCGAGCCGAAGCTGGCCCAGTGCTGCTTGGCCCCCTGCACCAGGTCGTTGAGTGCCTCAAGCTCTTCTCGGTCGGTGGAACATTGCGGGATGCCGAGATGCAGCGAAGCCAGCGTCAGCGTTTCGCCCGCGGTGTCGAGCACGTTGATCTTGCCGCGCAGTTCCTCGGGCGGGTCGAAGATGATGTCGGTGGTGTCGATGTCACCGGAATAGACATCGCGGTTCACCGAAAACGACGTGCTGCCCCATTGATAGGGGATCGAGCTTTGGCGGCCGGGATCGAAGCTCACATCCACCCATTCGGGCAGGATGTTGTCGAAATTGGGCATCTCGTCGCGGGTGAACGTGTCGAGCATGCCGTCATTGGCCATGATCTCGACCATGTAGTCGCCCGGCACGGCCACGTCATAATCGCCCAGCCGACCGGCCTTGAGCGAGGCGAGCAGGGCCTCGTTGCTGTCGTAGGTGTCCATGGTCACCTCGACATCGTATTCCTCGGCGAACTTGTCGAGGATCTCCTGCGGGATGTATTCGAACCAGTGATAGATCGAAAGCTCGCCCTCGGCCTGTGCCAGCGTCGCCGACAGCGTGAGTGCAAGCGCGGAAGCGCCGGTTCTGAGAAGGGGTTTCATGGTTGTCTCTCCTGTTGATTTTTCATTTGCGGTTTTGGCCAATGCGGCCGGCGAAGTAACTGAGCGTGACGAAGAGGATCGACACGGCCAGCAACAGCGTTGAGATGGCCATGATGTTGGGCTTGATGCCTTGTTTCACGGCCCCGAAGATCGCGGTGGGAAGGGTTTCGACCCCCGCGCCCTTGACGAAGTTGGTGATGATGAAATCATCGAGCGAGATGATGAAGGCCAGAAGGAAGCCCGAAAGGATGCCGGGCGTCATCAGCGGCAAAAGGATCAGGCGGAACGCCTGCCACCGGGTGGCATAGAGATCCTGCGCGGCCTGTTCATAGACTTCCTCGATCCCCTGCATCCGCGCGGCGATGGGCAGGTAGGCAAACGGGATGCAAAAGACGATATGCGCGACCAGGATGGTGAGGAGCCCGGTGGAAAAGCCGATCGCCGAGAAGAAGATGAGCGTGGCCACGGCGGTCACGATTTCGGGCACCATGAGCGGCAGGTTGATCAGCGCGAAGCTGGCCCCCTTGCCGCGGAACGACCCCGACCGCAGCATCGCGGTGGCGGCCATGGTGGCGATCACCGTGGCAGTTGTGGCCGCGGCCACGGCGATGACGAAGGAATTGATCGCCGCCTGCTTGAACTTGTCCGATTCCGGCCCCCAGAACACGTCTTCGTACCAGCGCAGCGACACCCCGCCCCAGATCGTGATCGACGCGCTGTTGTTGAACGAGTAGATCGCCACGATGATGAGCGGCGCGTAGAGCAGGAAGATGCACAGCAGCGTCAGCGGAAGGAAGCCGGGAAAGCGGCGCAGGTCGGGTTTGCGGGCCATCACGTCTCCTCCCTCCGGCTCTGGCTGCGCGCGTAGAAGATCAGCACGAGCATCACCATGGAAAGCAGGATCATCGCCGCCGCCGCGCCGAAGGGCCAGTTGCCGGCCGCGCCCTTGAACTGTTCGTCGATCAGGCTGCCGATCATGAAATTCTTGGCCCCCCCCAGGAGATCGGGCGCAAGGAAAGACCCCAGCGACGGCACGAAGACGAGGATGCAGCCGGCGATTATTCCCGGTTTCACCACCGGGAGAATGATCTGCGTGAGCGTGACGAACCGCGAGGCATAGAGATCGGCCGCCGCCTCGGAGAGGGCAAAATTGTAGCGCTCCACCGCGGCGTAGATCGGCAGCACCATGAAGGGCAGGTAGGAATAGAACAGCCCGAGCTGCACCGCGACCCAGGTGTTGATGAGGTGGATCGGCTCGGAAATGAGCCCGGCCTCGAGCAGCCAGGTGTTGAGCGGCCCGTTGTCGCGGATCAGGAATTTCATCGAGATCGTCCGGATCAGCAGGTTGACCCAGTAGGGCACGGTGATCAGGAACAGCCAGATCGTGCGGGTGGAGGCCGGGCGCGTGGCAATGAACCACGCGGTCGGAAAGCCGATCAGAAGGCTCAGCAGCGTGGCCAGGCCCGCCTGCCAGATCGAGCGCCAGAAGATCAGGATATAGGTCCATTCGATCTGTGGCGGATCGTCCCCGAAAAGCCCGCGGTCAAAGAAGAACTGGTCATAGGCGGCGAGCGAGAACTCCCAGACCACGCCGCCGCGAAACTCCTTGGTCAGGAAGGAATAGACCAGCATGATCCCGATCGGCACGACGAGGAAGATGCCGATGACGAGCCACGCCGGCAGGATGAGCGGCACGCCGAAGCCGGCATAGGTGCGGGCCGATTTGCCCGGGCCTGATCCGATACCGCCCGCCATCAGTCCACCAGGAGGCGCGCGGCGCCTTCCTCGAATTCGAGTCCCACCGTGGCCCCCATGGCGGGAATGCGCGTCCGTGACGAGTTCTGAAGCCGCGCGGTGACGATTTCGTCGTCGGACAATCGGACATCGACATTCATGTCGGTGCCCAGGTAGATCATCCGCGTGACCGTGCCGGTCAGAAGCGCGCCCGCCGGATCGGCCAGCGACACGCGCTCGGGGCGGACCGAAAGGTGGCCCTGGCCGGAATGGGCGCCGCGCGCCGCCGGGCAGGTGAACTGCGCGCCGCCGGGCAGGGTGCAGAGCGCCTTGTCGCCGGCAACCTCGGCGACGCTCACGTCGATGAGGTTGGTCTCGCCGATGAAATCGGCCACGAACTTGTTGTCGGGCTCTTCATAGATGTCGCGGGCGCTGCCCACCTGTTGCACCTCTCCGTCCGAGATCACCGCGATGCGGTCGGACATGGTGAGCGCCTCTTCCTGGTCATGGGTGACGAAGATGAAGGTGATGCCGGTCTCGTGCTGGATCTGCTGCAATTCGAGCCGAACCGCCTGGCGCAGCTTGAGATCGAGCGCCGAGAGCGGCTCGTCGAGCAGGAGCAGCTTGGGGCCCGGCGCCAGCGCCCGTGCCAGCGCCACGCGCTGTTGCTGCCCGCCCGAGAGCTGCGCCGGCATGCGGTCGGCGAACTGGCTGAGCCGCACGAGTTCGAGCACCTCGCCGGCGCGTGCCCGGGCCTCGGCCTCGGACCGGCCCAGCCGCAACAGCCCGAACATCACGTTGCGGGTGACATCCATGTGCGGAAACAGCGCGTATTGCTGGAACACGGTGTTCACCGGGCGGTGATTGGGTGGCAGGTCGGCGATGTTGTCGCCGTAAAGCCGGATCGCGCCCTGGCTGATGTCCTCGAACCCCGCGATGCAGCGCAGGAGCGTGGTCTTGCCACAGCCCGACGGGCCCAGCAGCGTGAAGAACTCGTTGTCCTGAATGGCCAGCTTCACCGCGCTGAGGGCGGTGAAATTGCCGTAGAGTTTGCTCACATTGTCTATGTCGACCGCAATGGCGCCTTGGCTTTCAGCCACGGTTTCCCCTTTCTCATACCCCCTGTATTGCCCTAGAAGGTTAACGACATGGGGTTAGGGGGGTATATACCCCCGCGGTGGTATGGCATGGGTCTGCTGGGCGAAGCGGAAAAACGGCTGGGCGAGGCGATCGAGGCGCTGGGGGGCGACGGGTTCGCCCGGGCGCTGGTGCGTTGGCTCGGGGTCGAGCTGCGTCATGACAATGTCACCATCCTCGCCTATTTCCAGAGCCGTGCGCCGCAGGCGATCCTGACCCGTGCGGCGGCGCGCGAGGTGCATCGCAACCTTGAAAGCACCTATCTCAAGGGGGCCTATCTCCTTGATCCCTTTCATGAATTACATCGCCGGCGCGCGGCGCGCGGCGTCTATCGGCTGACCGACATCGCGCCCGACCAGTTCCACCGCAATCCCTATTTCCTCGACTATTACGCGGCCACCACGATGGTCGACGAGCTGGCCTTCGTCGCCTACCCGGGGGCGGGGGTGAGCCTGCATGTCTGCCTCGGGCGCGACCGCAGTTCCAACAATCGTTTCACCCAGCGCGAGATCATTCGCGCCGATCATCTTTCGCCCATTGTTGTGGCACTGGCCGAGCGGCAATGGAGCGATCTGGCCGGTCCGGGCGAATATTCCGAGGCGCGGGTGACGCGGCGGCTGATTGATTCGCTGAAGGAGGCGCATGGAATCGCGCTCTCCCTGCGCCAGGCCGAGGTGGCGCTGCTGATCCTTCAGGGGCACAGTTCGGTGTCGATCGGGCTCAGGCTCGGGATCAGCCCGCAGACGGTCAAGGTGTTTCGCAAGCAGCTTTACCGCAAATGCGCGATCAGCTCGCAGGCCGAGCTGTTCAACCTGATGCTGCCGCTTCTGGGGGTATGACGCCCGCCCCCTTCAGAGGGCGCCCCGCCCGGTGAAGGGGGCGGGGTCACGCCGGTCTCTTACTTTGTGAAACTAGGAACGGTTGGGCTAGGAGTTGCCGCTGGCGAGAGAGCCGGTCAAGGGCTATTCGTAGCTGTCGCAAAGCCGCAGAAGGGTGTTCGCGATCTTCTCATACTGCCTGCCGATCTCGCGATAGGCCTCAATGATCTCAGCGGCTTTTTCTCGGTCATGTACTTCCGCAAGGTAGGATTTCTGATTGTTTGCAATACTCGGTCCGTCGCCTGTGCTATGAAATTCAGATGTTTTGATCGCGTGGCGCAGGTGCGACATGCAGGATTGCCTGTCAGTGATCGGGGCGGAGGGTGTCATCGCGCTGGCAGGTGGCGCAAGCATTACGACCAAAAATAGAAAAAAGCGCATCTTTCTTTCCCTTAACATCGCTGAGGTGGGATAGCGGGATATATGACAGATTTTGCTCGTCTTGTCTTGGCAAGCGATACCACAGGCTTGCAGAGCGCGCCTAGTAAGTTGAATCATGAATCACCTGACTCTTAAAAATACTCGATTCCGACCTGTCCGCGCGCGATGTCGCCTGACATTTGCGCGCGGACAGTTGGATCAGGCCGCCTGCGCCGCCTTGCCGGCAATCTTGCCCCGCAACGTGCTGCGTTTCTTCTCCACGTCGGCCGCGTGGCGTTCGCGCACGTGGCCATATCCGCGGATATGCTCGGGCAGCGACAGGAGGGCCGTGATGGACTCTGCTTTCTCTGCGGTCATGTTGGCGAGGGCAAAGTCGATATCGGCCTCGTAATCCTGCAGGAGCCGCTCGGCGAGGCGGTTCTCGTCCGAGTTGCGGAACGGATCGAGGAGCGTGCCGCGCAGCCCGCGCAGGCGGTTCATGATCCCGAAGGCGCGCAGCGCCCACTTGCCCGACAGCGCGCCCTTGACCGGTTCGCCGGTGGTCTTGTCGATGCCGCCGAAGGGCCAGGCGCCGAAATAGAAGGTGAGCTCGGGCTCGCCCTCGAAATTCTCGTGCAGCGCCTTGGCGAAATCGGGTCGCGTGTAAAGTCGCGCCACCTCCCACTCGTCCTTGACCGCGAGCATCTTGTAGTAGTAGCGCGCAACGGCCATGGCCGGGGCGTCGTCCAGCCCAGCCGCCTGCGCCGCCTTGCGCACGCGCGCCACCATGTCGGTATAGCGTTGCGCCAGCCTCGCATTGGCGTAATCGGTCAACTCGGCGCTGCGATGGGCGATCACCTCGTCGAGCGTTTTCGGCCGGTGCGCCGAAAGATCGACCGGCGCCTCGCCCTTGCGCAGCATCGCGGCCACGGTCTCGGGTTCGGCCATCGCGAGGCGCCCGAGGTCGAAGGCGCGGCGGTTCTCGGCGGGTTTCACGCCGTTGAGCTCGATCGCGCGCATCAGCGCCGCATGCGAGAGCGGCAGGCCGCCCTGTTGCCACGCGGCTCCGACCAGCAGCATGTTGGCATAGACCGCATCGCCGAGGAGCTTCTCCGCCAGCCCCTGCGCATCGAGGCCGCGCGCCCGGTCGCCCAGAACGCGGGTGAGCCGTGCGAGCTGTTCCTCGCCGTTGAGCTGCCAGTCGGGGTTCTTCGCGAAATCCGACGTGGGCACGACGGTGGTGTCGGTCACGGCGGTGGCGCTGTCGAGGTCGAGCTTGGAAATCGCCTCGTCGCCCGCAGCGACCACGAGATCGCATCCGATGAGCGCATCCGCCTCGCCGGTGGCGATGCGGGTCGCGGTCATGTCCTCGGGGGTGCGCGCCATCTTGATATGCGAATGGACCGCGCCGTATTTCTGCGCGAGGCCCGTGATGTCGAGGTTGGACGAGAACCAGCCATCGACATGGGCGGCGACGGCCAGCGTCTGGCCCACCGTCACGACGCCCGCGCCGCCGATGCCCGAGACGAGCACCGCCCATGAGGTCTCGACCGAACGGGCGGGCGGTTCGGGCAGGTGAGTGGCGTCGATCACCACGTCGGCCACGTCGGGCTTGCGGGGCTTCACGCCCGCGACGGTGACGAAGCTGGGGCAGAAGCCCTCGACGCAGGAGAAATCCTTGTTGCACGAGGATTGGTTGATCTTGCGCTTGCGGCCCATCTCGGTTTCCAGCGGTTCGATCGCCATGCAGCCCGACACGGTGGAGCAGTCGCCGCAGCCCTCGCAGACATCCGGATTGATGAACACGCGCTTGTCGGGGTCTTCCCATTTGCCGCGCTTGCGCAGGCGGCGGCGCTCGGTGGCGCAGGGCTGGTCATAGATGATCGCGGTCACGCCGCGACGCTCGCGCATCTGGCGCTGCACCTGGTCAAGCTCGGTCCGGTGGTGGAGCGTGACGCCCTCGGGGAGCGGCTTGCCGTCGTAATGCTCGGGCTCGTCCGCGACGAGGGCGATGGCGCCGACGCCTTCGGCCTTGAGCTGGTGGATGATCGACAGCGGGTCGATCTCGCCATCGACGGGCTGACCACCGGTCATCGACACGAAGCCGTTATGCAGGATCTTGTAGGTGATGTTGGCATTCGAGGCCACGGCGGCGCGGATCGCCATGTAGCCCGAGTGGAAATAGGTGCCGTCGCCCATGTTGGCAAAGACGTGGTTCTCGCCGGTGAAGGGAAACTGCCCCAGCCAGGCCGCGCCTTCGCCGCCCATCTGGGTGATCGAGTTGGTCTTCAGGGGATCACGCATCACCGCCATGGTGTGACAGCCGATGCCGGCCAATGCGCGGCTGCCATCGGGCAGTTGGGTCGACCGGCCATGCGGGCAGCCCGCGCAGAACGAGGGCATGCGGATCGCGCCGCCGCCCAGCACCGGCGCATCGGTGGGCTGGTTCGGGGTTGCGATCGGGGCGGCGGGGTCGATCTCCTTGATCGTGCGGGTCAGCACGCCGCGGATATGGGTGGGGTCTATCTCGCCGAAATTGGGAAAGGCGATGTCGCCCGGGTCGGCGGCATAGATATGGCTGTTGAAGCTCTTTCCGATGATGCGCGGGGCGTTCTCGGCCCCGTAAAGCGCGCTGCGGATCTGGTCTTCGAGCAGGGGGCGTTTTTCCTCGACCACCACGATGGTGTCGAGGCCGCGGGCGAATTCCTTGACGATCTCCTGTTCGAGTGGCCAGACCACCCCGACCTTCAAGAGGCGCAGCCCCATGTTGGCGAGGGTTTGCCCGTCATAACCCATTTCGCCCAGGGCCTGGCTCAGATCCTGCCAGGCCTTGCCAGCCGCGACGACGCCGACGCGGGCCTTATCGGCCCCCGAGATGCGGTTGAGCCCGTTGGCGCGGATATAGTCCAGCGCCTGGCCGATGCGGGCGTCGTAAAGCGCGCGTTCCTGTTCCATCACCGGCGTATAGGCCGAGATGCCGAAACGCTTGTCGCGCGCGGGCACGGTGATCTCGGGCGAGGTGGGCGAGACATGGACCGAGCCGCCGCCCTCGATCACGTCGGTCACGAGTTTCATGCCCGAAAGGCAGCCCGCGAAACGCGAGAGCGCAATGCCGTGCAGCCCGTAATCGAGCACCTCCTGCGCGTTGGCGGGGGCAAAGAGCGGGATGCCCGCCGAGACGAAGTTGAAATCCGAATAGCAGGCCACGGTCGAGGATTTGGCGCCGTGATCGTCACCGACCAGCAGGAGCGAGCCGCCCTTTTCATTGGTGCCCGCGAAATTGGCGTGGCGGATCGGGTCCATCGCGCGATCCATGCCCGGGGCCTTGCCATACCAGATCGAGAACACGCCCTCGACCTGCGCGCCGGGGAAGAGGCCGACCATCTGGCTGCCCCATGTGGCGGTGGCGGCGATGTCCTCGTTCACGCCGGCCTGGAACACGATGTTGTGCTGTTTGAGTTGCGGGGCGGCCTGCCAGAGGTCCATGTCATAGCGCCCGATGGGCGAGCCGCGATAGCCCGAGATATAGCCGCCGGTCTTCATGCCTGCCGCCGCGTCGCGCTTGGCCTGTTGAATGGGCAGTCGCACCAGCGCCTGCATCCCGGTCATGTAGACCCAGCCCTCCTCGGCGGTGAGCCGGTCGGAGAGGGTGAAATCCATGCGTTTCTCGGTGGGTGAATCGAGCATCGGTCTGGTCCTTCCTGTCGCGCGTCCCGGGTCGGGATTGCGCGAAGGGTAGGGGCTACGCGCGGCGGCGTCCACCCGATCGCGGCGGTTTGGAGATGTGACCTTGCGACGTTTGGATCGGCCCGGGGTGCGCAAGTGGGCGCCTTGTCGCGCCGGCGACCTCCGGGTGTTCGAGGGCATTGCGGACGCCAGCTTCATGACCCTGCGCGGTATCAAGGCCGAAGGCCGCGGCGCGATCGCCGACCCGCCCCCCGGGGCGGCGATTGGTAAGGGCGTGCGGAACACTGATCGTGGAGGAGCTTGGCTGGCATAAACCGCGTTGCTGTGATTTCGGCTCGCCACCCTGCGGGTCGGCGACCGCGCAGGCTGGTGCCAAGCTCTGGACGGCCCGCAGAGCGCAAGTCAAGCTTTCCAGACCGCCGGGTTTGCGCCTCAGCCTGAAGCGCGGCGCGCGCGGCGCAGGGCGCGGATCGAGGTACCGTGCGCAGCGCGGAAGGCGCGTGAGAGTGCGGATTGCGAGGCAAAGCCGGTGGCAAGCGCGATTTCCTGCACGGGCAAGGCGGTTTCGATCGCCAGCCGCCAGGCCTCGGCCATGCGCAGCGCCATGTAGGCCGACCTTGGCGGCTGACCCAGCGCGCGGGTGAAATGCATTTCGAGGCTGCGCGGCGAGAGGTGCAGGCGGCGGGCGATCTCGGCCACGGGCAGGGGGGTCTCAACATGTTCGCCCATCAGGGCCAGCGCGCGCGCAACGACCGGGTGCCGCCGCGCCAGCGCCGGGCCGGAATGGGGGGTCTGGGGCTGATCGGCGCCGGGGGCGGGATCATGCAGGAAGGCCCCCGCCACGTCGCGCGCCAGCCCCGCGCCGAACCGCGTTCTGATCAGCCCCAGCATCATGTCGAGCGCGGGCATGGCGGCCCCGGCGGTCATGAACCTGCCCGAAACCACGTAACGCTGGCGCAGCACGGTGAGCGCGTCGAACCGCGCGGCGAAGGCGTCGAGATCTTCCCAATGGGTGGTCGCGGCCTGCCCGTCGAGCAACCCGGCGCGGGCCATGATCCAGCTTCCGCCATCGACGCCGGCCACCGCGCCGCAGCGCGGCGCCAGCCGCCGGAGCGAGGCCAGGAGCGCGGGGGTGGCATGGGTTTCGAGGTTGAACCCCGCCACCAGCACCAGAAGATCGGCCCGGTCGAGCCGTTCGATGGGTGTGCCCGGCACCTCCAGCCCCGAGGTAAGGCGCGCGGGCGTGCCCCGGGCGGTGTGATACCCCCAGTCGAACAGCCGCCGCCCCGCCCGGCGATTGGCGGCGCGCATCGGATCGACCGTCGCGGCGAGCGAGAGCATGTTGCAATCGTCCAGCACGAGCACGGCGGCGGTGAGCGGGGATTCTGCGAGTCTTGTCATATCGGCTTCGTATTCGGTCAAATGTTCTCTGCCAAGCCGGGGAATAATGGCGCCGATACGAAACCGAAGGAAACAGAGGAGTCGTCCATGCCCTTGACCATGAACCGCGAGGTTTTCATCACCTGTGCCGTGACCGGATCGGGCGGCACGCAGGATCGCAGTCCGCATGTGCCGCGCAGCCCGCGCGAGATCGCCGAAAGCGCGATCGACGCGGCCCGCGCCGGCGCGGCAGTGGTGCATTGCCACGTGCGCGATCCCGAGACCGGCGTGCCGTCGCGTCGTCTCGACTATTACCGCGAGGTGACCGAGCGCATCCGCGAGGCCGAGGTTGACGTGGTGCTGAACCTCACCGCCGGGATGGGCGGCGACATCACCTTCGGCAGCCCCGAGAAACCCCTGCCGCTCAACGAGGCGGGCACCGACCTCATCGGCGCGGCCGAACGGGTCGAGCATATCAAGCAATGCCTGCCCGAGATCTGCACGCTCGATTGCGGGACGATGAATTTCGCCGAGGCCGACTACGTGATGACCAACACGCCGGGCATGTTGCAGGCGATGGGCCGCATGATGACGGCGCTGGGCGTCAAGCCCGAGATCGAGGCGTTCGACACCGGGCATCTTTGGTATGCCAAGCAGCTGGTGAAGGACGGGGTGCTCGACGCGCCCGCGCTGGTGCAGCTTTGCATGGGGGTGCCGTGGGGGGCGCCCGACGATCTCAACACCTTCATGGCGATGGTCAACAACGTGCCTGACGACTGGAATTTCTCGGCCTTCTCGCTGGGACGCAACCAGATGGGTTATGTCGCGGCCTCGGTCCTGGCCGGGGGGCATGTGCGCGTGGGACTCGAGGACAACCTGTGGCTCGAAAAGGGTGTGCTCGCGACCAATGCACAGCTGGTCGAGCGCGCGGCGGGCATCGTTGAGCGGATGGGCGCGCGGGTGATTGGCCCGCAGGAGGTGCGCGACAAGCTGGGACTGGTCAAGCGCGCCCCGGCGGGCTGAGACGTGGGCGGGGATGGGGGCTCTGCCCCCAAGCTGCAAAATGCCGGGGCATTTTGTCAGCACCCCCGGAGTATTTCAGGCAAGATGAAGGACCGGGCCATCGCGGGACGTGATGGGTCCCGGATGCAGGAAAGGTGAGAGAATGGGCAGGATTGCGGCAATCGTGGGCGGGGGTGTGATCGGCGGCGGCTGGGCAGCGCGGTTTGCGCTGAACGGCTGGCAGGTGCGGGTCTTTGACCCTGACCCCGAGGCCGGGCGCAAGATCGGCGAGGTGATGGAGAATGCGCGCCTGTCGCTGCCGGGGCTGGGCAACGTGGCGCTGCCGCAAGAGGGCGCTGTGACGTTTCACGACACCATCGCCGAAGCGGTCGCGGGCGCCGAATGGGTACAGGAAAGCGTGCCCGAGCGGCTCGACCTCAAGCAGAAGGTCTATGCCGAGTTGATGGCGCATGTGCCCGCCGAAGCGGTGATCGGCTCGTCCACCTCGGGCTACAAGCCCAGCGAGTTGCAGGCCGGGCTGGCGCGGCCGGGCCAGGTGATGGTGGCGCATCCGTTCAACCCGGTCTACCTCTTGCCGCTCGTTGAGCTGGTGACGACCGACGCCAACGAGGCCGCGCGGGTGGACCGGGCCAAGGAGATCCTCGGCGGTCTGGGCATGTATCCGCTGCACCTGCGCCGCGAGATCGACGCCCATGTCGCCGACCGGTTCCTCGAAGCGGTGTGGCGCGAGGCGCTGTGGCTGGTGCGCGACGGGATCGCCACGACCGAGGAGATCGACAACGCGATCCGGTACGGCTTTGGCCTGCGCTGGGCACAGATGGGCCTCTTCGAGACCTATCGCGTCGCGGGCGGCGAGGCGGGGATGCGCCATTTTATCGCCCAGTTCGGGCCCTGCCTGAAATGGCCGTGGACAAAGCTCATGGACGTGCCGGACCTGACCGACGAGTTGATCGACGCCATTGCCGACCAGTCCGACGTGCAATCGGGCGCGCATTCGATCCGCGAGTTGGAGCGCATCCGCGATGCCAACCTCGTGGGGATCATGCGCGCGCTTTACCGCGAGGACTGGGGCGCGGGGGCGTTGCAGCGCGCACATGACCGCCGCATCGAACCCGCCTCGGGGCTGGTGCGGCATGTGGACGAGTTGCACGACCTGTCGCAACCGGTGCTCACCGCGCGCCGGGCGGTGCCGCTCGAATGGCTCGACTACAACGGCCACATGACCGAGAGCCGTTACCTCGAAGCCTTCGCCGATGCGACCGACCGGCTGATGCAGATGATCGGCTGTGACGCCGATTACATCGCCGGGGGGGGCAGCTATTTCACCACCGAGACCCATATCCGCCATCTCGACGAGGCGCGGGCCGGCGAGGTGATCGAGATCCGGACTCGGGTGATCGTGGGCCAGGGCAAGAAGATGCATCTTTTCCAGGAGATGCACGCGGGCGAGCGGCTCCTCGCGACGGGTGAGCATTTCCTGCTGCACGTGAACCTTGAAACCCGCCGGTCCGCCCCGCCGGCGCCGCATGTCGAGGCGGCGCTTGTGAAGCTGGCCGAGGCGCATGCCTCGTTGCCCACGCCCGAGGGGCTGGGCAAGGGGATCGGCGCGCGCTGACCCCCGGGGCACCGGCCCCGACGCGGGGCCGGTCGCGACCCTGCGCGCCTAGAGTTTTTCAGGTTTCAACGGAATCGAAACGCGCTGCCTCTCCCTTCGGTCGAACGCGCGTTTCGATCCATTTGTTTTCGTGTGAACCTGAAAAGCTCTAACCCAGCAGGCGGCGCGCGATCACCTGGGCCTGAATCTCGGCCGCGCCCTCGAAGATGTTGAGGATGCGCGCGTCGCACAGGATGCGGGAAATCTTGTATTCCAGCGCGAAACCGTTGCCGCCATGGATCTGCAGCGCGTTGTCAGCCGCGGCCCAGGCCACCCGCGCGCCCAGAAGCTTGGCCATCCCGGCCTCGAGGTCGCAGCGGCGGTCGTTGTCTTTCTCCCAGGCGCTGAAATAGGTCAGTTGTCGGGCGACCATGATTTCCACCGCCATCATGGCGAGTTTCGAGGCGACGCGGGGAAATTCGATCAGCGATTTGCCGAATTGCTTGCGGTCCTGCGCATATTGCATCCCCTGGTCGAGCGCGGCCTGCGCCACGCCCACGGCGCGGGCGGCGGTCTGGATGCGCGCGGCCTCGAAGGTTTTCATCAACTGCTTGAAGCCCTGGCCCTCGACCCCGCCCAGCAGGTTCTCGCCCTTGACGTGGAAATTGTCGAAGCCCAGTTCGTATTCCTTCATGCCGCGATAGCCCAGCACCTCGATCTCGCCGCCGGTCATGCCCTCGGTCGGAAACGGGTTTTCGTCGGTGCCGGGCGTCTTTTCGGCCAGGAACATCGACAATCCTCGGTGGTCGCTCGTCTCGGGGTCGGTGCGCGCGAGGAGCGTCATCACGTGGGTGCGCGCAGCATGGGTGATCCAGGTCTTGTTGCCCGTGATGTGATAATCGCCGGTCTCGTCCTTGATGGCGCGGGTGCGCAGGGCGCCGAGGTCCGAGCCGGTATTGGGTTCGGTAAAGACCGCCGTGGGCAGGATCTCGGCGCTGGCGATCTTCGGAAGCCAGTGCTCTTTCTGTTCGTCGGTGCCGCCCGCGAGGATCAGTTCGGCGGCGATCTCGGAGCGGGTGCCAAGGCTGCCCACGCCGATATAGCCGCGGCTCAACTCTTCCGAGACCACCACCATCGACGCCTTGCTGAGGCCCAGCCCGCCGAATTCCTCGGGGATGGTGAGGCCGAACACGCCCATCTCGGCCAGTTCTTCGATCACCTCCATCGGAATGAGCTCGTCCTTGAGGTGCCAGTCATGGGCGAAGGGGTCGACCTTTTCGAGCGCGTAGCGGCGGAATTGTTTGCGGATCATCTCGAGCTCGTCATCGAGCCCGGTGGTGCCCACGGTAATCTCGGCGGCGCGTTCCTGCATCAGTGCGACAAGGCGCAGCCGCGCGGCCTGGCTGTTGCCGTGATCGCAGAGCGTGGCGACCGGATCTGTAATCATCGCCTCGATGTCGGCGCGGGCAAGTCCGATATCCTGAAGCCGGACGACCTCGGTCTGGTTCATCTGGATGCCGCCGGCGATCTGCCAGAGATATTCGCCGAAGGCGATCTGGTGGATCAACTGTTCGACTTCGCCGAATTTGCCCTCTGCGCTGACCCGTTCGGCCCATTTCTGCATCTGGCGCAGGGATTCGACGTAAGTGGCCAGCCATGCCAGCCCATGTGCCGCGCCCTGATGCGCCTCGATCAGAGTGGCCGACACCCGGTCTCCGTCGCTGACCAAGACGCGCAGGGCCTCGGTGGCCTTGGCGAGCACCGCCTCGGCAGGGGCGATGGCGGCGCCAGTCAGGTCAAGAAGATCGGGGAGGATGACGGTATCGTTCATGGCGCTCGGCGAATCCTTCGGCATGGTTCGGGTCCCTTTTCCTGTCACCCCGCGTATTTAGGCATTTCGCAGGTGCAGCGCAATATAAATGCCATTTTGACGGTGCGTTCTGTTCATTTCTTGCGCGCATGATTTTGCAGGTGCAGCCCTCGGCCGGGGTGGATAAGACAAGGCATGGACATGCTCTTCGCTCTTCTTTCGCCGGCCGCGCTTTTCGCCTGTATCGGCATCACGCTCTTTGCCGGGACGATCAAGGGAATGGTCGGGTTCGCCATGCCACTTATCATGATTTCCGGCATGGGCAGCGTGATCTCGCCGGAACTGGCGCTGGCGGGGCTGTTGATGCCGACGCTGGTGGGCAATGTCTGGCAGGGGTTCCGGCAGGGGGTGCGCGCGGCGCTGGCCTCGCTCCGCGCGTTCCGGCTTTTCATCATCGTGGGCGGGGTGATGCTGATCATCAGCGCGCAGATGGTCCGGGTCATTCCCTCGCAGGCGATGTTCATCCTGATCGGGGTGCCGGTGACGGTGTTCACGCTTTTGCAGCTTTGGGGCTGGCGTCCGCGGATTCCGCCGGAACGCGAGCCGGTGGCCCAGGTTGGCGTCGGCGCGCTGGCCGGGGCGATGGGGGGCTTTTCGGGCACGTGGGGGCCGCCCACGGTGCTCTTCCTGACCGCGCTCGACACGCCCAAGCTCGACCAGGTGCGCATCCAGGGGGTGCTTTACGCGCTGGGCTCGGTGGTGCTGAGCGCGGCGCATGTCGGCTCGGGCGTGCTGCGCTGGGAAACCTTGCCCTTCGCGTTTGCGACGCTGCCGCCCGCGCTTTTCGGCATGTGGATCGGGTTCAAGTTGCAGGACCGGATCGACCAGCGCCTGTTCCAGCGCGCAACGCTCATCGTGTTGATCTTTGCCGGGCTGAACCTCATTCGCCGCGGGTTGATGGGGTAAAGGCCCCCGCGCCACGCGCCGTTCTCTTTCTTGGGCAAAAATACTCAAAGGCGCCACATTGGCCCAATGGCGAGACGCCCCGATCCTTGCGAACCGGGGGCTGCGATGATCTGTCCGGCCTGCGGGCCTACCCGATGGCGGCGGCCTTCACGTCGTCGTCGATATAGGGCACGTATTGCGCGAAATTGTCGGCGAACATCTGAACCAGTTTCGCGGCCTGCGCGTCGTAGCCTTCCTTGTCGGCCCAGGTCGCGCGCGGGTCGAGCAGCGTGGCATCGACGCCCGGCACGGTCACCGGCACGTCGAAACCGAAATTCGGATCCTTGCGGAAGGTCGCCTCGTTCAGCGATCCGTCAAGCGCGGCGGTCAGCAGCGCGCGCGTGGCGTGGATCGGCATCCGCGAGCCGGTGCCATAGGCGCCGCCGGTCCAGCCGGTGTTGACCAGCCAGCAGGTCGCGCCATGCGTGGCGATCTTGTCGCGCAGGAGGTTGCCATAGACCTCGGGACGGCGCGGCATGAAGGGGGCGCCGAAACAGGTCGAGAAGGTGGGTTCGGGCTCGGTCACGCCGCGCTCGGTGCCGGCGACCTTGGCGGTGAAGCCCGACAGGAAGTGATACATCGCCTGCGCCGGGGTCAGCCGCGCGATCGGGGGCAGCACGCCAAAGGCGTCGCAGGTCAGCATGATCACGTTTTTCGGGTGTCCGCCCATCCCAGTGTCCGAGGCGTTCGAAATATAGTCGAGCGGGTAGGCGCAACGCATGTTCGCGGTCAGCGTGTCATCTTCGAAATCGAGCACGCGGGTTTCGTCGTCAAACACCATGTTCTCGATCACCGTGCCGAATTTCGACGTGGTGGCAAAGATTTCCGGTTCGGCCTCGGCATCGAGGCCGATCGTCTTGGCATAGCAGCCGCCCTCGAAATTGAAGGTGCCGCGATCCGACCAGCCATGTTCGTCATCGCCGATGAGCGTGCGCGCCGGATCGGCCGAAAGCGTGGTCTTGCCGGTGCCCGACAGGCCGAAGAAGACGGCGGTGTCGACCGGGTTACCGGTGGCGTGGTTGGCCGAACAATGCATCGGCATCACGCCCTTTTCCGGCAGCAGGTAGTTGAGCAGGGTGAACACGGATTTCTTGTTCTCGCCCGCGTATTCGGTGCCGCCGATCAGGATCAGCTTGCGGTCGAAATTGAGCGCGATGACCGTGTCGCTGCGACAATCGTGACGCGCCGGATCGGCCTTGAAACCGGGGCAGTTGATGACGGTGAAATCGGCGATATAGCCTTCGAGCGCCGAACGCTCTGGCCGGCGCAGGAGGTGGCGGATGAAAAGCCCGTGCCAGGCCAGTTCGGTGACCATGCGCACGTTGATCGCATGGGCCGGGTCGGCGCCGCCGATGAGGTCCTGCACGTAGTAGCTGCGCCCCTTCATGTGATCGAGCATGTCGGCATAGAGGGCGTCGAAACCTTCCACGCTCATTTCGGCATTGTTTTCCCACCAGATCTGGTCGGCGACGCTCTCGGTGCGCACCACGTGCTTGTCCTTGGGCGAGCGGCCGGTGAATTTCCCGGTCGAGACAAGAAAGGTGCCGCCATTGCCGAGATGGCCTTCGCCATTGCGCAGCGCGGCTTCGATCAGTGCCGGCTCCATGAGGTTGTAATGGACATCTCCCAGCCCGGTAATGCCTTGATCCTCAAGCTGGAAATTGGGGTTTACCCGTCCAAATGTCATCTGCCAATGCTCCTTCAAGTGCCTGCGCTTCCGGACCACGCGCGCATCTCGCGCCCCGGTGTCCGGGTCTGGTCGAGCCCTGCCTTCGCATTCGGAGCCGGGTTGCGGGCGCGGCCCCGTGGTGCGGCGGGTCCCACGACCGGCCCGATAACGCGCCTCTTAACATGTCGTTTCCGGTCAGGAACAGGACGGTTTGGCGCAGTTAGCGCAACCAAGCCCAAGTTAGCGCCACCAAACGCGGAGATGCGACGAAATGTGAGGCAAATTAGCCATTGTTAAGACATTTCAGTGTCAAAATCGGCCCTGCGGCGGGGGTGATTCGCAGTTTGGGATTGATTGTAAAGGTCAAAAGGGCGAATGTGAGCGAAAAATCAGGTATAAAGAGCAGTAGAAGGATTTCGGACATGTCGAAAATCGCCCTTGTGGACGATGACAGGAATATCCTGACATCCGTGGCCATGACCCTCGAGGCGGAAGGGTTCGAGGTCGAGACCTATCACGACGGGCAACAGGCGCTGGATGCGTTCAACCGCAAGCTTCCCGACATGGCGGTTCTTGACATCAAGATGCCGCGTATGGACGGGATGGACCTGCTTCAGCGGCTGCGCCAGAAAACCCAGATGCCGGTGATCTTCCTGACCTCCAAGGACGACGAGATCGACGAGGTTCTGGGGCTGCGCATGGGCGCGGACGATTACGTGAAAAAGCCTTTTTCCCAACGGCTTCTGGTCGAGCGTATCCGCGCGCTTCTGCGCCGGCAGGATGCAGTCGCGGGCGACATCGTGGGCGACACCGAAGAGACCAAGGTGATGGAACGCGGCGAGTTGCGGATGGACCCGCTGCGCCATGCGGTCGCCTGGAAGGGGCAGGACGTGTCGCTGACCGTGACCGAGTTCCTGCTGTTGCAGGCGCTGGCGCAACGGCCCGGTTTCGTCAAGTCGCGCGACCAGTTGATGGACGTGGCCTATGACGATCAGGTCTATGTGGATGACCGCACCATCGACAGCCACATCAAGCGTCTGCGCAAGAAGATGCGCAGCGTCGATCCGGAATTCTCGGCGATCGAGACGCTTTATGGAATTGGCTACCGCTACAACGAAGAATAGGCGGGGCGGGCAACCGGGTCGGATCGGCCCGATCGAGGGGTGAGCGTGCGCGACATGGCGCCAGAACGCGATGGTGATATTGTTCTGGGGGACGATTTCGTCACCCCCGGAAGCACCGTTGACGACGAGTTGCGTGCCAGCCGCGAGAAGCGCGGCCTGTTCTCGCTCAAGGGCTCGCCGCTGGCGCGCAAGATCATCACCTTCAACCTGATCGCACTCAACGTGCTGGTCGCTGGAATCCTCTATCTCAACTCGTCGCGCGACGGGCTGGCGCAGCAACGCGCGCGCGGCTTGATGGCCGAGGCCACGCTGATCTCCAACGTGTTCGAGGCGGCGATCCCCTCGGAAACGCCGGTTGATTTCGCGGCCGGCGACGGCGTCGACGTGAACGAGATTCTCGACGGGCTGGCGCTGCGGCAAGGGGTGCAGGTGTTCGTGTTTGACAGCGCGGGCTCGCTGGTCGGGACGGTCGGAGGGCGCGGCATCGGCGCGGCCTTCGACGATCCGCCCGAGGCCAGTCGCACGGTTCTGACCGACGGGCTGAGCTGGCTGTGGGAAAAGATCACCATGATGTCGGGCAGCGAACCCGCGGCGCAGGTCCTGATCGCGGTCGAGGATCAGGCGCGTGATCTGGTGGCATCGACCCTGCGAAATGGCCCGCAGGTCGCGCCGGCCGGCTTGGGCGAGGGGCGTGTCTTTACCGTGGCCACACCGGTCAAGCAGGAAGATGAGCCCGTCGCGGTGGTGGCGCTCGCGGCCACCTCGGGCGAGATCGACCGCCTTGTCCGGGGCGAACGCGAGCGGGTGCTGCAGATGTTCATCATCGCGACGCTGGTGTCGATCGGGTTGAGCCTCGTGCTGGCCTCGATCATCGCCAACCCGATTTCCGACCTGGCCGCCGCTGCCGAACTCGGGCGCGACCGCGACAATCGCAAGCGGCGCGCCGGCGGGCGCATCCGCATCCCCGATCTGACGGCGCGGCCCGACGAGATCGGGCGCCTGTCAGGCGCGTTGCGGGGCATGGTGGCCGCTCTTTACGACCGGATCGACAGCAACGAACAATTCGCCGCCGATGTCGCGCACGAGATCAAGAACCCGCTGGCCAGCCTGCGCAGCGCCGTGGGCAGCCTGCGCATGGTCAAGAAGCAAGAGCATCGCGACAAGCTGCTCGACGTGATCGAGCATGACGTGCGCCGACTCGACCGGCTGGTGAGCGATATCTCGAACGCGTCGCGGCTCGACAGCGAACTGGTCAAGGAAGAGCAGGAGAGCTTTGACCTGCTCAAGATGCTGGGCAACCTGTGCCAGTTCCTGGGCGAGGATGCCAAGAAGAAGGGCATCGACTTCATCACCGATCTGCCGCAGGACCCGATCGTGATCAACGGGCTCGAGGCGCGGCTGGCGCAGGTCTTTGTCAACCTGATCACCAACGCGATCTCGTTCTGCGAAGAGGGTGACGCGATCCGCGTCTGGGCGCGCAAGCGCGAGAACCGGGTGCTGGTCGTGGTCGAGGATACCGGCCCCGGCATTCCCGAACAGGCGCTCAGCAACATCTTCAAACGGTTCTATTCCGAACGCCCCGAAGGCCAGTTCGGCAACAATTCGGGGCTTGGCCTCGCGATCTCGAAACAGATCGTCGAAGCGCATGATGGCGTGATCTGGGCCGAGAACATCCGCCCCACCGATGCCGACGCCGTCTCGGAGCCGCTGGGCGCGCGGTTCGTCGTCGGCCTCCCGCTCTGACCCATGGCGCAGGCGCCGGAACACCGCGAGGTTTTCCATGGAAGTTGCGTCGCCGTCGACGGGCGCGGGATCCTCATTCTCGGGGCGTCAGGGGGGGGCAAGTCGGCCTTGGCGCTCAGGCTCATGGCGCTTGGCGCCGGGTTGGTTGCCGATGACCGGGTGATCGTGACGCGGGCGGATGCCGGGCTGATCGCGACCTGCCCGCCCGCGATCTCGGGCCTGATCGAGGCGCGATTCGTCGGCCTGCTCGGGGCGGCGCCGGTCGGGCCGGTGCCGCTGGCGCTGGTCGTCGATCTCGACAGGGCCGAGACCGAGCGACTTCCGCCGCGTCGCAGCAAATCGGTTCTGGGCCTTGAGCTGCCTTTGCTTCACAATGTCGAGACAGGTCATTTTCCGGCCGCGATCATGCAATATCTCAAGGGCGGTCGCAGCGACTGACCGTTTGACCGCAACTCGGAGGCTAGGATCATCATGTCCGAAAATCGGCCCCACGCCCCGGATCATCCCGTTGCGCATCCGGCCGATGCGCCGGCCGATTCGCAAAACCGGCTGCGCCGCGTTCTGGTGACCGGCCCTTCCGGGGCTGGCCGCTCCACGGCGATCCGGGCGCTCGAAGACCTGGGATACGAGGCGATCGACAACCTGCCGCTATCGCTCATGCCGCGTCTGCTGGAGGGGCCGGGGCATGACCGGCCGCTGGCACTGGGGATCGACACACGGAATCGCGAGTTCTCGGCCAATGCCCTGATCGAATTGATCGACGCCAGGGGGCATGGCCCCGGCCAGCGGCTCGAAGTGCTCTATCTCGATTGTCGCGAGGACGTGCTGCTTCGGCGCTTTTCGGAGACCCGCCGCCGTCATCCGCTGGCGCCGGCCGAGAGCCCGGAGCTGGGCATCGCGCGCGAGTTCGACCTGTTGATGCCGGTGCGCGCGCGGGCCGATATCCTGATCGACACCTCGGATCTGACGCCGCATGACCTGCGCGCCGAGGTCGAAGGATGGTTCGCCCCAGATCCTCAGGGGCGGCGGCTGGCGGTCTCGGTCAACTCCTTCTCCTACAAGCGCGGGCTGCCGCGGGGCATCGACATGGTGTTCGATTGCCGCTTTCTCAGGAACCCCTATTGGGAGCCTGACCTGCGCATGTTCGACGGGCGCGATGCGCGCGTTGCAGGCCACATTGCGACGGACCCGCGCTTTGCCGAGTTCTTCGACCGCGTGGCAGGATTGGTGCGGATGCTGCTGCCGGCACATGCCGAGGAGGGCAAGGCACATCTGTCGGTTGCGTTCGGCTGCACCGGCGGGCAACACAGGTCGGTCGCATTGGCCGAAAAGCTGGCCAAGACCCTTGCAGATGAGGGCTGGCCGGTGTCAATAAGGCACCGCGAACTGGAGCGCCACGCAAGCGCCCCGTCGCGACCTTGACCGGAGGCACGAGAGGAAATGAGCGAGGAACCACAGGCGTGATCGGGATCGTGATCGTGGCGCATGGCGGGCTGGCCCGGGAATACCTGGCCGCGGTCGAGCATGTGGTCGGCGTGCAGAAGGGGGTGCGATCGGTGGCCATCGCGGCCGATTGCGACCGTGCCGCGAAACAGGCCGAGATCTGCGAGGCCGCCGACGAGGTCGATCAGGGCGACGGCGTGGTGGTGGTGGTCGACATGTTCGGCGGCTCGCCGTCAAACCTCTCGCTGATGGCCTGCGCGCAGGAAAAGCGCCGGATTCTCTACGGGGCGAACCTGCCGATGCTGATCAAGCTTGCAAAATCCCGCCACCTGAACGTGCCAGAGGCGGTGCGTCTGGCCATGGATGCGGGGCGCAAGTATATCGACAGCCAGACCATTTCGGCCGAGTGACAAGGATCGACGCAAGCCCATGAGCGAAACCACTCTGCGCAAGTTGACGATCGTCAACGAAAAGGGGCTGCATGCCCGCGCCTCGGCCAAGCTTGTCGAGGTGGTCGAGGGCTTCGACGCCCATGCCGAGATCATAAAGGACGGGATGAGCGCCAGCGGCGACAGCATCATGGGCCTTTTGATGTTGGCAGCGCCGAAAGGAAGCACTATTGACGTGCAGGTGACCGGACCCGATGCCGAGGCGCTGGCCGATGCGTTGGCGGCGCTGGTGGCGGACCGGTTCGGCGAGGACAACTGACCGGCGCCGCGCAGGCGGCGCCAAGGAAGGATACGGGGTTTCGCCCAAGTGGTAGATCGCACCCAGGACAGACCCAGACAGGACGGGCTTGGGGGCCCGGGTCCGCTCGATGCCAACATGCATTCCGATCCGGCCGAACCGACGGTGCGGCATGACCGGCGGTCGCTGACCTATGCCAATTCCTTTGACAGCCCGTTGCGTGCGACGGCAATTCGCAGCATCGAATGGCTGACCGGCAAGATCAGCATCATTCGCATGGTGCGCGAATTCGAACGGCGCGGCGCGCCGCGCGGCCAGGCATTCTGGCCCGCCGCGCTCGACGTGATGGGCATCCCGCTGGGCACGCCCGAGGAACAGCTCGCGCGGATTCCGAAGGAGGGGCCAGTCGTGCTGGTCGCCAATCACCCGCATGGCCTCGTCGACGGGATGATCCTGGCCGAGCTGATCGGGCGGGTGCGCCCGGATTACAAGATCCTGACCCGCGCGCTGTTGACGGGTATCGACGAGGTCGCATCGTCCTTCATGATCCCGGTGCCGTTTCCCTACGAGGATGACGCGCAGCGCAAGTTCGTCGAAATGCGCGGGCAGGCCATGGAGCATCTCAAGGCAGGGGGGCTGGTCACGCTGTTTCCCTCCGGGGTGGTGGCCTCGTCGGATTCGATGTTCGGGCCGGTGATCGAACGCGAATGGAATGTCTTTACCGCGCAGATGATTCGCCGGTCGGGTGCACAGGTCGTGCCGGTGCGGTTTACCGGGTCGAATTCGCGGCTCTACCAGATCGCAAACCGCATCTCGGCCACCTTGCGGCAGGGGCTGTTGCTGCACGAGATCGTGCACAGCTGCAACAAGCCGCAATCGCCGGTGATCGGCCACCCGATCCCGCCCGAGAAGCTCGAAGAGGTCAAGACCGATCCGCGCGGCTTCATGGCGTGGTTGCGCGCTCATACCCTCTCGCTGGAGGACTGAGCGCGCGGCGAAAGGCCCGATGCGTCAGCGTGTGGGCACCGGCGTCTCGCCGCGGTAGTCATAGAATCCTCGGCCCGCCTTGCGGCCCAGCCATCCGGCCTCGACATATTTCGTCATCAGCGGGCAGGGGCGGTATTTCGTGTCGGCCAGCCCGTCATGCAGCACGTTCATGATCGCAAGGCATGTATCGAGCCCGATGAAATCCGCGAGTTCGAGCGGCCCCATGGGGTGATTGGCCCCCAGTTTCATCGCCTGGTCGATCGAGCGCACGTTGCCGACGCCCTCGTAAAGCGTATAGCAAGCCTCGTTGATCATCGGGATCAGGATGCGGTTGACGATGAAGGCCGGAAAATCCTCGGCAGAGGCGGCCGTCTTGTCGAGCCGTTCGACCACGCCAAGGCAACTCTTGTAGGTTTCCTCGTCGGTGGCGATTCCGCGGATCAGCTCGACCAGCTTCATCAGCGGCACCGGGTTCATGAAGTGAAACCCCATGAATTTCTCGGGACGGTCGGTGCGCGCGGCCAGCCGCGTGATCGAGATCGACGAGGTGTTCGAGGTCACGATCGTCTCGGGGCGCAGATGCGGGATCAGCCCTTCGATGATCTTGTTCTTGACCGCCTCGTTCTCGGTCGCGGATTCGATCACCAGGTCGCTGTCGCCCACCCGTGCCACGTCGAGCGTGGGGTTGATGCGCGCGAGCGCGCGCTGCATGTCCTCTTCGGTGATCTGGTCACGCCCGACCTGGCGGGCCATGTTCTTCTCGATCCGGGCCATCGCCGAATCAAGCGCATCCTGGTCGATGTCGTTCAGGGTCACGTCATAGCCCGCAAGTGCCATCACATGGGCGATCCCGTTGCCCATCTGTCCCGCGCCGATCACGCCCACCTTGTGAATGTCCATCGCCTGTACCCTCTCATTCTGCCCCGCCGACAATAGGCGCGCGCGGGCGGGCAGGGCAAGGGCGGGCGTGGGGCGCAGACCGGGAAAATTCACGCCAAATTCGCGCGTTAGGGAAATGGCAATCCCCGTCGGTGATTCTGCATCCGGGTGAGACAGAAATGGTGGGTGAGATGACCTTCGCGACTCCGGGGGTGCGGTCCCTTGACTATCAACCGTGCAATTACGGCGACAGCGGGCTGTCATTCCGTGGGCCGAAACGCGATCTTGGTGGCGACTACCTGGCCTTTCTCGGCGGGACCGAGACCTATGGAAAGTTCATTGCCCGGCCCTATCCGGCCCTTGTCGAGGCGACGACCGGGCTGACCTGTGTCAATTTCGGGCTGAACGCTGCGGGGCTCGATGTCTATCTCAACGCGCCCCGGGTTCTCGATGCGGCGGCGCGGGCGCGGATATGCGTGGTTCAGGTCATGGGAGCGCAGAACCTCAGCAACCGGTTCTACGCTGTACATCCGCGCCGGAACGACCGCTTCATCCGGGCCTCGCAACTGATGCAGACGATCTTTCGCGAGGTGGATTTTACCGAGTTCCATTTTACCCGCCATATGCTCGGCCGGCTTGCCACGGTCGCGCCGGAACGATTCCGGCTGGTCGTGGACGAGGTGCAGCAGGCCTGGGTGGCGCGGATGGGCACGCTCCTGACCCGGCTCGAGACCGAGGTCGTGATGTTGTGGTTCGCCGATCATGCGCCCGAAGAGCGGATGGATCCGACCGGCGCGGAACAGGACCCGTTCGGCATCGAACGCTGGATGATCGAGCGGCTGCGCCCGCGCGTGGCCCGGGTGATCGAGGTGGTGGCAAGCCCGGCCGCACTGGCGCATGGCACGGACGGGATGATCTATGCCGACATGGACGAGCCGGTCGCGCGCGGCCTGATGGGCCCGGCCGCCCATGACGAGGCCGCGTGCGCGGTGGTGGACGCGCTGGCCGGGCTCCTGCAATGAAAAAGGGCCCGCCGGTGGTGGCGGGCCCCTGTCGTGTCGGGTGCGCTTCTGCGCCCCGTATCAGAGCTTCTCGATCAGCTCGGGCACGGCGGTGAAGAGGTCCGCCACGAGGCCGTAATCGGCGACCTGGAAGATCGGGGCCTCTTCGTCCTTGTTGATCGCGACGATGATCTTGGAATCCTTCATCCCCGCCAGATGCTGGATCGCGCCCGAGATGCCCACGGCCACGTAAAGCTCGGGTGCGACGACCTTGCCGGTCTGGCCGACCTGCCAGTCGTTGGGCGCATAGCCCGAATCGACGGCGGCGCGGCTTGCACCGACCGCGGCGCCCAGCTTGTCGGCCAGTTGCTCGATCAGCTTGAAATCGTCCTCGGACCCGACACCGCGACCACCCGAGACGACGACGCCCGCGCTGGTAAGCTCGGGGCGGTCGCTTTCGGCCACCTTGTCCTCGACCCATTCCGACAGGCCGGGATTGTCGGCGGCGCCAATGGTCTCGACCGTGGCCGAGCCACCGTCGCCGGCGGCATCGAAGGTCGATGTGCGGAAGGTGATGACCTTCTTGCCATCGCTCGATTTCACGGTCTGCACCGCGTTGCCGGCATAGATGGGGCGCTCGAACGTGTCGGCATCGACCACGCCCGAGGCGTCCGAGATCACCATAACGTCGAGCAGCGCGGCAACCCGCGGCATCACGTTCTTGGCGTCGGTCGTGGCGGGGGCGACGATATGGTCGTAATCGCCAGCCAGCGACACGATCAGCGCGGCGGTGGGCTCGGCCAGGCGGTGGCCGAGGCTGGCATCCTCGGCGACCAGAACCTTGGACACGCCGTCGATCCTGGCGGCGGCTTCGCCCGCGGCGGCGGCCGAGGCACCCGCGCAGAGCACGGTCACATCGCCCAGCGCCTTCGCGGCGGTCACGGCCTTGGCGGTGGCGTCCAGCGACAATTCGCCGTCGTTCACTTCACCCAGCAAAAGAACAGCCATTACACGACCCCCTTCTCTTTGAGTTTCGCCACGAGCGTATCGACGTCGGGCACGATCTCACCGGCCTGCCGCGCCTCGGGCTCACTCGTTTTCACGATTTCCAGCCGCGGCGTGACATCGACGCCGTAATCCTCGGCGGTCTTCTCGTCGAGCGGCTTTTTCTTGGCCTTCATGATGTTGGGCAGCGACGCGTAGCGCGGCTCGTTCAGGCGCAGATCGACCGTGACGATCGCGGGCATCTTGACCTTGATGGTCTGCAAGCCGCCATCGACCTCGCGGGTCACAACGGCACTGTCGCCGTCGATGTCGAGCTTGGAGGCAAAGGTGGCCTGGCTCCAGCCCAGAAGCGCCGAGAGCATCTGCCCGGTGGCGTTCATGTCGTTGTCGATCGCCTGTTTCCCGGCGAGAACGAGGCCCGGCTCTTCTTCTTCCACCACCTTGGCGAGGATCTTGGCCACGGCCAGCGGCTCGATATCCTGGTGCACGTCATCGGCAGCCACGACCAGGATGGCGCGGTCGGCCCCCATGGCGAGCGCGGTGCGCAGGGTTTCCTGCGCCTGTTTCACACCGATCGACACGGCCACGACCTCTTCGGCCTTGCCGGCTTCCTTGAGGCGGATCGCCTCTTCGACGGCGATCTCGTCGAAGGGGTTCATCGACATTTTGACATTGGCAAGATCGACACCCGATCCGTCCGACTTGACGCGGACCTTCACGTTGTAGTCGATCACGCGTTTGACAGGCACAAGCACCTTCATTGGCGTTCTCTCCTTCACATCCCAGATACCACCCGCGAAAGAGCGCGCGGGTCGATTCCAACTCTCCGGGTTCTGTTACAGGCTCGTGGCGCGTTGAGACAGGGAAAAATCGTCACGTGCGTGTCATTCGACGTCGCGTTCGGGGGTTTTCGCGGGTGTCGTGGCGGCCGGAAGGGAGGTTGCCGCAAGGGAACCCGAAGGCACCGGGGGACGCGCGAGAGCGCCGCCCACCCACCCGCCCCGTCGCTCTCGCGCGTCTGTGCGCGCAGGCCGGGGTGCGGGCCGATAGGCAAGATGAGTATTTGGGGCAAGATGAAGGAGCGGGATCAGCGGTTGGCGCCGGGCACCCAGAGAACGTCGGCCCGGCCGCCGTCATTGGCGATTCGTGCGGCGACGAAGAACCAGTCGCTCAGCCGGTTGAGGTATTTCACGGCCGCGGCGTTCACATCCTCGATGCCGGCCAGCTCCACCGCGCAGCGTTCTGCCCGGCGCGCCACGGTGCGGCAGAGATGGAGATGGGCGGCAAGCGCGGAGCCGCCGGGCAGGATGAAGCTGCGCAGCGGTTCGAGCTCGGCGTTCATCGCGTCGATCTCGGATTCGAGCCGCGTGACCTGCGCCTCGGCCATGCGCAGGGGCGGGTATTCGGCCTCGGCATCCTTGTCCATGTCGGGGCGGCACAGGTCGGCCCCGAGATCGAAAAGATCGTTCTGGATCCGGCTCAGCGCGGTGTCGGTGTCCCCGCTGGCGTGCAGCCGGGCCAGGCCCAGCGTCGCGTTCAACTCGTCCACCGTGCCATAGGCGGCAACCCGCAGGTCATGCTTGACCCGGCGCGAACCGTCGCCCAGCGCGGTATCGCCACCATCGCCGGTACGGGTGTAGATTTTCGACAGAACCACCATGGCCTCAACCTCCTGAGCGCATCCAGACAAAGAGAAGAATGAGCGCGATCGCCACCGCCTGCGCCCCGATCCGCCAGCGCATCACCTTGTTGGCATGCTTGCGGTTGAAATCGCCGCCCTTGGCAAAGCCGCCGACGCCGATCATCAGGATGATCAGCACCGCGACACAGGCGAGCGCGGCAACCCAGAACAGTGGATCGTTGGCCATCTGCGGCTCCTTTCGCTGCGTTGTGCCCTGTCTAGAGGATCAGCGCGGCAAAGCGAAGGGGTGATCTGGCCCGCTGCGGCATTACGCCAGCCGGCCGTCGTGCCTTCATTGCGCCGCGTCCTCCTGATGGCCGTCACCCCGGAAAAGCGCGCCCCGACCGATGAGGCCGGGGTTGCGGGCATGTCCGGATCGCGGGGATGAACGGCCGATCGCGTTGCGTCGTCAGCCCCTCGAGATCAGCCAGTCGAGCGCGCGGGTCGGCAGGATGCGCCGCGCCGCCCCCATCAGGTAGGTGGGCGTGGTCACGTAGTAGCGCGGGCGCGGGCGGCGGGATTCGAGCGCATGGGCAAGCTTGCGGGTCACGGCAGAGGCGGGCAGTTCGAACCGGTCGGGGCCGCGCGCGGTGTAGAGCCGCTTGAGCAGGCTGTCCCGGTATTGCTCGGCGCGCGCGCTCGATTCCCAGTCGATCCAGCGCTCGAAATGCGGGATCGAGTTCTCGCGGATCTTCGAGGTGACGGGGCCGGGTTCGATGGTGATGACGTGAAGGGGCGTGTCACGCATCTCGATTCGCAGCACATCGGTGAGCCCTTCGAGCGCGAATTTCGTCGCCACGTAGGCCCCGCGCCAGCGCATCGGCACCAGCCCCAGCACCGACGAGCAATTGACGATCCGGCCATGCCCCTGCGTCCGCATCACCGGGATCACCCGGCGGGTCAGGTCGTGGACGCCGAAGAGATTGGCCTCGAAGATGCTGCGCAGACCGTCGGTGGGCAGGTCCTCGACCGCGCAGGGCAGGGCGAAGGCGCCGTTGTTGAAAAGCGCGTCGAGCCGCCCGCCGGTCGCCTCCAGCACCTCGGCCAGCCCGCTTTCGATGCTGGCCGCGTCGGCATGGTCGATCAGCGGCGCGTCAAACCCTTCGTCGCGCAGGCGCGCGCAATCCCCGGGCTTGCGGCAGGCGGCAAAGACCCGCCAGCCGCGCGCGCGCAGGCCGTGGGCCGCGTCATGACCGATGCCGCTCGAGCAGCCGGTAACAAGGATGGATCTGCCTGTCATTCGAGGGGTGCCATGGGGTCTCCGTCGCGCGCTGCCGGGCTATGCGAATTTGCCGGACGTTGCAACGGATTGACGCTCAGTCCGTCGCCACCAGAAGCCGCTCGGCCATCCAGCCCGATACTTCGCTGTCATTGACCTGCAGTTCAACCCAGCCCAGCCCCGGATCGTCGAGCACCTCGACCCGCGTGCCCTGGGGCAGGCTGTCCACGACACCGAATTGCATGCCTGGCCCGCCGCGCAGGTTCACGCGGGCGCCGCTCACCACGCGGATGTCCCGTGACGTGGCGGGGTCGGGCGATTCGCTTGCCTCGATCCGGTTGCCGGGGGCTTCATCGGCCAGCCGGGCCTTGCCGGTGACGATGTCGATGGCCCGCGCCGCCTGTTCTTCCGGGCTCAGGTCCGGGGGAATCCCGGTCCTGTTCCCGGTCAGCACGTTGCGATTGTTGTCGCTCCGCACGGGCCTGGAGACGCCGCGGCCGGTGGAATCGGGCCGGGTGCTGAGCGTCAGGTGCCGGCGCTTGTCGCCGGGTGCCGCCTTGGGCTCGGCGGTGCCGATCAGGAAAACCTGTGCATTGTCATCGTCACTGGCGGTCTCCCCCCCGGCGCCTGTGGGCGGGTTGCGCACGGTCCGGGCTGCTTCGCGCGCGAGTTGCGCGCGCTGTGCCTGTTTCTCGGTCTTCGCGCGGATCTCGGCGCGTACCGCCTGGAGCGAGCCTTCGCGTGGTGCGTATTCGGCCCCGCCGCTCAACTCGAAGAACGCCCACCCGAGAAATCCGAATGTCAACATGATAAAGCGCCACATGGCAGCGAACCCCCAATTACCAAACCATAGACCCGACTTGACCGTCCAGACCCCCACACTCCTTCCTGTATACATGCTTATATACATGATTCGCCCTGATCCATGCATGGGACGCGGCCGCGCTTTTTCGCCTGATGCGGGAATACATCATGCCAGCATCAGGCGACGGTGCAGAGACAGCCGGGGAGCCGCGACCCGTGCACAGGGGCCCGGCGGTCTCGGGACGGTGTCGAGGCGCGATCACGCTTGATGGCCTTCATCTGCATCGCTAAAGAACGCGCATGAGCGATTTGCTGGACGATCCCGACGACCAGGTGCCCGATCTGTCCGAACCGCTGCGCCGCGCGATCGGCGAGCGGTACCTGACCTATGCGCTCTCGACCATCATGCACCGCGCGCTGCCGGATGCGCGCGACGGGCTCAAGCCGGTGCACCGCCGAATCCTCTACGCGATGAGCCGCCTGCGGCTGAACGCGACCGGGGGGTTCCTGAAATCCGCCAAGATCGCGGGCGACACGATGGGCGATTTCCACCCGCATGGCGATGCCGCGATCTATGACGCGATGGCGCGGCTCGCACAGGATTTCGCGGTGCGATACCCGCTCGTGGACGGGCAGGGGAATTTCGGCAATATCGACGGCGACAACCCCGCCGCCAGCCGCTATACTGAGGCGCGGATGACCGTCTTTGCCGAGGCGATGCTTCAGGGGCTGTCCGAGAACGCGGTCGATTTCCGGCCCAATTACGATGGCCGCCTCGAAGAACCCTCGGTGTTGCCTGCGCAGTTTCCAAATCTTCTGGCCAATGGCTCGTCGGGGATCGCGGTGGGCATGGCGACCAACATTCCGCCGCACAACATCGACGAGCTGATCGGCGCCTGCCTGCACCTGATCAAGACGCCGGATGCGCGCGAAGATACGCTTCTCAAACATATCCCCGGGCCCGATTTCCCGACCGGCGGCGTCATCGTCGAGCCGCCCGAGGAGATCGCGCGGGCCTATCGCACCGGGCGCGGGGCGTTTCGCCTGCGTGCGCATTGGCAGGTCGAGGACCTGGGCCGCGGCCAATGGCAGATCGTGGTCACCGAGATTCCCTACCAGGTCCAGAAATCCAAGCTGATCGAGAAGATCGCGGAGCTGATCCAGACCAAGAAGATCCCGATCCTCGCCGATGTGCGCGACGAGAGCGCCGACGACATCCGGCTGATCCTCGAACCGCGCTCCAGGAACGTGGACCCGGACGTGCTGATGAACATGATGTTCCGCAATTCCGATCTGGAAGTGCGGTTCTCGCTCAACATGAACGTGCTCATTGACGGGGTCACGCCCCGGGTGTGCAGCCTCAAGGAGGTGCTGCGCGCCTTTCTCGATTTCCGCCGCGAGGTATTGCAGCGCCGGTCCCGCCACCGGATGGCCAAGATCGACAACCGGCTCGAGGTGCTCGCGGGCCTGATCACCGCTTTCGTGAATCTCGATCGCGTGATCGACATCATCCGATATGACGACGACCCGAAATCGGCCCTGATGTACGAGGACTGGAGCCGCCCGCACCAGGAAACGATCCCCCGGGCCGCCGACGAGGCATCCTATCGCTCGCCGCTTGCCGGGGTCGATCTGGCCGCGCTGCGCCTCATTGCGGACGAAGGGGCGCTGGCCACCGGCGTCCTTGCCGAAAGCGATGACGGCACCCGCACCGTGCCGCAATCCTTCGAGGGCCGAGAGAACGGGCTGTCGGACGTGCAGGCCGAGGCGATCCTCAACATGCGCCTGCGCAGCCTGCGCCGTCTCGAGGAAGAGGCGCTCATCGCCGAGCGCGACGCCCTGATGGAAGAGCGCGCCGGCCTCGAAGACCTGCTCGAGGACGAGGGGCTGCAATGGGACCGCGTCGCCAGCGAGCTCAAGGAGGTGCGCAAGACTTTCGGCAAGGGCCACGAGATCGGCGCGCGGCGTACCCGCTTTGCCGAAGCGACCGAGGTCGAAGAGGTTCCGCTCGAAGCCATGATCGACCGCGAGCCGATCACGGTGGTGTGCTCGAAACTGGGCTGGATCCGCGCCATGTCGGGCCATATCGACCTGGGCCGCGAGCTGAAATACAAGGATGGCGACGAGGGCCGCTTCGTCTTTCACGCCGAAACCACCGACAAGATCCTTGTCTTTGCCACGAACGGGCGTTTCTACACGCTGCAGGCCGCCAGCCTGCCGGGCGGGCGCGGCATGGGCGAGCCGCTGCGCCTGATGGTCGATCTGCCCAATGACGCGGGGATCGTCGCGCTGTTCATCCATCGACCCGGCGGAAAACTCGTCGTCGCCTCCGCCAACGGCAACGGCTTTGTCGTGCCCGAGGACGATGTCGTCGCCCAGACCCGTTCGGGCAAGCAGGTGCTCAACGTCAAGGACACGATGGCCGCTGTCGCCCGGCGCGTCGCGGGCGATCACGTGGCGGTCTGTTCGCAGAACGGAAAGTTCCTGGTCTTTCCGCTCTCCGAACTGCCCGAGATGGGCCGCGGCAAGGGCGTGCGGCTCCAGAAATACAACCTCGCCCGGGGGCGCCAGGGCGCGCTGGAACTCGATGGCGGGCTTGCCGACCTGACCACATTCGAATGGGCCAGGGGGCTGAGCTGGGAGATGGGCGGCGGCAAGACCCGCCACGAGCCCGACATGAGCGAATGGCTGGGCAAGCGCGCCAGCGTCGGCAAGCGCCCGCCCTATGGCTTCCCCAAGAGCTACAGGTTCGACTGAACCGGGTTCGCCGCTTCTGCCTCCGCGTGCAAACGGGTCACGTTTATCATTTGCGTGCCGTGCATCCTTCGGAGCGGCCGTTGCGTTAAGGATTTCCGGACCCGCAGGCGTGCGATCTGCCCGGCAGCCGGGTGGCAGCCGGGAGTCATACGCATTTCACCCCCCGTTTTCGGCCTCTTCGGCCGCGTTAACCAACCGGGTCCGAGGTCAGCCAGACCCCGCCCTGGGGCCGCAGCGTAAGGATCATCACTGGCTCCGGCGTGCGCCCCGGAACAAGGTGAAACCGGCGCCGGGACAACAGCGTCGCCAGGACGATCACCGCTTCCTGGAGGGCGAAACTCGCCCCGATGCAGATCCGCGGCCCGTCTCCGAACGGCAGATAGGCATAGCGGTCTATCGCCTTGCGATCATTGAACCTTTCTGGCCGAAAGGCATCGGGCTCATCCCACAAGAGCCGGTTGCGGTGCAGCGCGTAGATGGGGATCATCACCGTATCGCCGGGCCGCACCTCGCGCCCGCAAAGTGTGTCACGCGCCTGCGCCGTGCGGCTGATGATCCCGGCCGGCGGATAAAGCCGCAGCGCCTCGTCCACGATCATCCGGCAAAACGGCAGCGATTCCAGGTCGTTGGCCGTCGCCACCCGTCCCTGCAACACGGCCTGCGCCTCTTCTCTTGCCCGGGTCTGGACCTCCTGGTCGAAGGCGCAAAGATAGAGTGCCCAGGACAGGGTGAGTGCCGTCGTTTCATGCCCCGCGACGATAAAGGTCAGGAGGTTGTCGCGCAGCTCGGACGTGTTCATTTTCCTTTTGGTTTCAGGGTCTTTCCCCTCGAGAAGCAGGTCGAGCAGGTCGGGGACCGTGCTGGACCCATTGGCCTTGCGGGCCTCGATCGCCTGATCCGCCATCGCCTTCATGTCGCGCACCGGCGGACCCGTGCGGATGCGCCCCGGTCGCGGCACCCAGTCGGGCATTCCCAGAATATCGAACAACGACAGCCGCCCGGCCGCGTCGATATATCCGTCGATGGCGCGATGCACCTCTTCGGGGTCAAAGTGTGAACCTTCGGAAAAGGTCACGTTTCCAATGACTTCAAAGGTTGCGCGGACCATCTCGTCATACATGTCCACGGCGCGTTTCCCCGCCTCCGCGACCCGGTCCGCCGAATGTTGCGCCGCTGCCGACATGACCGGGCCAAGGTTCGTGACATTGCGATGCGAAAAGGCCGGAGCGGCGGCCCGCCTCTGCCACCGCCAATGCGCGCCTTCGGCGATGAAAAGCGAGTCGCCGATGGCCGGCTTCAACAGGTTTTTCGTGACCAGGGATTTCGGGTAGTTCTCGATGTTTTCCAAAAGGATGCGCCGGATGGCACCCGGGTCCATCACCATGTGCCAGCGTTTCGCGGTGCGTCCCGAAACCATCGGTTGGCGGGTGGCGATTTCCGGCAGGATCGACAGCAGATTGCGCCGCGCCGCGTTGAGCGAGGCAAGTATCCCCATCGGCCGCGTGACCAGCGGCACATGCACCGGGAGATCGCCTGCATCCATCCTGCTATCCTCCGCATCGGTAACCTGATGTTAAGATAGGTGCGACCATGCTTGTGACCAATGGTCTGCCGTCCATTGCGCTGGCCGTATCGCTGCGTTATCCCGGGCTGCGTCACGAAACCGGAGGCTGCCCGCATGATCCGCAATCTTGTCCTTTTCCTGTCGCTGAGCGTCTTGATCGCCTGTGGCAATGCTGATGATCTCGACGAAGCGCCGGTCGACCTGGGCAATTTCAGCCTCGGGCACAACGTTGTCGTGGCGCCAAACCTGACCAAGGGCCCGGTTTCGCGCGAGGCCAGCAAGGAAGAGTGGACCGACGCGATGACCGATGCCATCGAAGCGCGGTTCGGGCGCTACGAGGGCGACAAGGTCTACCACTTTGGTGTCAGCGTCGAAGGATATGTTCTCGCGCAGCGTGGCATCCCCCTTGTCGCAAGCCCCAAATCGATCCTGATCTTCAACCTGACTGTCTGGGATGATGCGGCGGACAAGAAGCTCAACGAGGAGGTCAAGCAGATCACCGTTATCGAATCCTTTGGCGGCGACACCCTGGTTGGATCGGGCTATACCAAGACCGGCGAGGAGCAGATGCAGCAGCTCGCCCGCATCGCGGCCAAGGAGATCGAGCGCTATCTGGTGCGCCAGAACTACGAGCAAGGCTGGTTCAAGGACTGACTGGTAAACGAGGATAACGGGCTTCGCCGCCCGGGGCCTGTAAGGGGTGCAAGAGAGCCTTGATTTCCCTTGTCCAACCCAATAAATGCCGCGCGGAGTGAAACCAGGCCCGCGGGGTCGCAAGCAAAGGGCGCCAACACGATGGCAAAAGCAAAGTTTGAACGTAACAAGCCGCATGTGAACATCGGGACGGTTG